>Ga0070766_10002078_pt1 | contig 9954 bp, 3 predicted proteins | sample HubBroMetageWFT6_FD_69782 | JGI IMG/M metagenome (GOLD analysis project Ga0070766, IMG submission 69782) | Warmed and freeze-thawed soil microbial communities from the Hubbard Brook experimental Forest, New Hampshire - Hubbard Brook CCASE Soil... | ecosystem: Environmental > Terrestrial > Soil >... | reverse complement strand
AGCGCGTAGCTCAGACTCTCCACACCGAGCTCCACCTGCTCGGCCGCGAGGAAATCACTCGCTCGATCGTCGGCGGCATACTTGAGCAGCGTTCGGCGAATCGCCGTCAGGTCCGCTCGCGAGAAAGCCCGCCGTGTCCAGGCCTCCACCGACTGAAGCTGCGCAGAGAGCCGGTTGGCGTCCGCGCGCATGGCGGCCGCGTCAGTCTGGCCGGCGCGCGTGAGCGCGGTCACCTGCTGGCCGAGCGCCGTCGCCGCCGCGGCATCGCCGATGGCCTCGGCGGCGGCTTGCACGATGAGCGCATGCTGTTTCTGCAGCCGCAGCGTTCCCGGCCCGATGCCCGGCCCTGCGCGATCCGCGGTCCAGCGCAGCTTGTCGATCGAGTGGTGACAGCCGAAGCAATCGTAGAACGCGAGCTCCGGAAAGAGCCCCGGCCGTGCAAACAGCGGACTCTGCAGCACAGTCAGATAATCGCGCGCGGCTCCGATTTGACCCGCGAGCCACAGATTGGCCTCATCGACCTTGCCCTTACGCTCGATGTAGTCCGCATCCACCGTGAAGTGTTTCGGCTGGTTCTCCGAGAACGTGTCGAGCTCGAACCGCAGCCGCGGATGGCCTGCGCCGATCATCGCGTGCGTGACGTACTTGCCCGCCGTTCCAAGGTGGCACGACAGGCACAACTGCGCGCGCGCGCCCGGCTGATCGGTCGGGTACATGCCGCGTGCCAGGTTGGCTGGATGCGTCGCATTCTGTTGCGAGTGCGTCTCTATCCAGCGTTCGGCGCCGCCGTGACAGGCTTCGCATTGGATGCCATCGACCAGCTGGAAGCTCGGACCACGAGCCGCGGCCGGCACGTTGTCCGCGTGGCAATCGAGACAGACCTTGGCGGCCGAAGCGTTCGCTATCCCGAGCTTTGCGGCCATCGACCTCGCGAGTGGCTTGTCGAGCGCGCGATAGGCTTGCGAGTGCCGGTCCTGCTGCAACCAGATGCGATATTCGTTCAGCTGCACGTCGCGCCCCGTCTGCGGCGCGATCTTGCCGTGGCATACGCTCGTGGCGCACGTCGCGACTCCCAGATGCTTGAGCGGAGTAGTCGCAGGCGCTGCTGTGTCGGCAGCGAAAGCTGGAAGCGCAACCCCGAGTGCGAGCCCAGCGCACAACGAGACGAGCGTGCACCTGGTGCGCATGGCTCGCTCACCTCGCTAGCGTCGGACCGCCGCCGTCGCAGCGGCGGTGCTCGCCGGCTGCGTCGTGACGCCGTCCGTCACAAACCACGGCTTGCCGTCCGTATCGAGGAACAAGCTCCGCATCTCGCGCAAATCGAGCGGACGCGAGCCGCGGCGGCCAAACACGGCAATCTGGTTGCCGGTCTCATCGACTCCGCGATCGCGATCGAGGCCCTTGGACAGACTGAGTGCAGGCTTCGAGGTCGGATAGTAGGCGATGAGCTCGGGCCGCGGCTCGGGGCTGAAGCCGTAGAACTTCGGCTGCGATTCGGGCGAGGTGAGCTGCAGTACCTTGAGTCCGGCAGCGCCGTCTGCGACGTAGGCAAACAGCGACGCGTTGGTCGAGGCGACCACAACGTCACGGGCGTCCCGCAGTCTGCCGCCCGCGTCGTAGCGCAGAAACTCGCGCATGGCCTCGGGACGGGTCACATCGACGATCACCAGTCCGTCGCTGCCCGCTGCCACGTACGCGTAAGTGCGCGCCACGTACACACGCAGCGCGTCGTTCATCCGCACGATGTTGTTTGGCACGAGCCGGGGCGCCTCGGGCTGAGTCACGTCGACGGTTTCAAGACCGTTCGCGTCCACCACGAAGAGGTAGCGGAACTGCAGTGCCGCGGCGCGCGCACCATTGAGAGGCAGCTGCGCGAGCACCTTGGGATGCAGGGGATCATCGATGCTCACGATCACCAGACCCCGCGGCGTCGTGATGTAGACGATCGAGCCGCCGATCGTCAGATGACGGGCGCCGTCGAGAACGCCGCCCGGGTTCCAGGTGAGCGCGCGCTTCAGATAGTTGTTGCGCGGCTCGCCGTCCGCAAGAGTATTGACGTTCGTGAGGATCAGGCCTTCCTTGGCGTCCGTGATGTAGGCATAGCTGTAGAGCGGGTGCATCGGCAACTCCATGTTGTCCGTGCGCATGAGCTGCCCGGCGTTCTTCGCCGGATTGATCGGCTGGTTGGTCGGCAATGCGACGCACGTGGCATCCGGCGAGCCGATATGCGTGTCCTGCCCGACCGGACTCACCGGCGCGGTAATGAGCGGTTGCGAGATACCCTTGTTGCCGATGCTCGCAACATCGTACACGCGCATGCCGGCGCTGCCCTCGGCCGCGTAAAGATACTCGCCACGCAGTTGCACGCAGCGGGCGGTGCCGGCGCCGTGAGCCGTGCCATGCGTGAGACGCTTGCCGTGCCTTTCGTGCTCGGCGTACCAGTCCGGATACGCGTACCTGTGCAGGTAGCTCCCGATCACCGCCTGCGGCTCGTCCCATTCGCTGACGTTGATCGCGCTCACCTCGCCTGCACCGCCGACATAGGCGTTGAGGCCGACGAAGTTGACGAAGTTGGTCCCGAACATCAGAAGCTGCGCCATGATCGCGTTGTTGTCGTTCGCGCTCGACAGGTGGCAGTCCGTGCAGGTCTTGGTCTCCGTCTTGCGCTCGGTATGCGGGTAGTGCGGATTGAAGGCCTGCGAGCTGTAGCCGCTCGCTGCGATGGGCGCCTGCTGCACGTACACGTGCTCGCGATTGGCATTGGTGGAGGAGAGCACGAGGGCGGAGCTCGAGCGTACAGGCGCGATCTTACCGCCGGCCGCGGGCTCGCGGCGGCCCAGCAGGAACATGTCGTCGCGCGCGACCTGAGGGTTGTAGGTCGCGTAATTGCGCGTGAAGCCCCCCTCGTAGTGATGGCGCTCCGTGCGCGCATTCGCCTCGATGGGCAGATGGCATCCGCCGCAGCTCGTCGTCCACGACGTGTGGCACGCGTAGCACTCCATGTCCTGATCCGAGTGCGCGAGGTTACCGGCGCTGATCGAGCTCTGCCCCCACGCCAAGGTGCGCGTGTTGCGGGACATGAGCTTCGCGCGCGCAGCGACCGGGTTGTAATGCACATTTCCCGGCGTCACCGTGTCCTTCACGAGACTCACGCGCCATTCGCGTTGCGGATCGAGCATGGAGCGTTGATACAGCTCGCCGTTGATCCACTCGAAGCGCCGGCGGCCGTCCGGAGTTCTCAGGATCGTCAGATCTGCGCCGCCCCCAAGCGCGGCCGGCCCGGAGCTGAACAGATTGGGATACGTCGTCGCGGTGCCATGGCAGTCCTTGCAGCCGATCTCCACCGCGGCCGCGACCGAGCCGTAGATGTAGCCGTTGCCGTGATTGTCCTGGGAGTAGTGACAGTCCACGCAGTGCATGCCCACATCGACGTGTACCGAGGACAGGTGCACGGCCTTTTGGAACTTCTGCGGATCGCTATCGGCGACGACCTTGCCCGCGGCGTCGAGCAGATTGCCGACCCGATCCCGCTTGAACACCGCGCGGAAGTTCCAGCCATGGCCATGGTAGTCCGCGAACTGGGTGTCCTTCAGCGTCGGATTCAGATCCCAGACCTTGGAGAGGAACTCAACGTCCGCCCAGTTGCCGCGCGGCGCCGCCCCTTCCGGATTGCGATCGAGCACTTGCCGGGTCTTCGCAATCGAGGGGTACTGCTGCTTCGTCGGCCACATCGCGGGTGCGTCCGACTCGTAGTCCCACATCGTGTAGCCGAGGAAACTGTTCATGAACATGTTCGGCTGATGCAGGTGGCAGATCATGCACTGGCTGGTCGGAATGGCGCGCGTGAACGAGTGCGTGACGGGATGGCCTGTCTCAGTCTTGCTGATCGTGGGATCGACCGTCTGCGAGCGGCCATCGTGCCCGAACGGTGCGTACGGTCCCGCATGGCGCGGATCGCGATCGTTTGCGTACACCACGTGACATGAGGCACAGCCCGATTGACGGTAATCACCCGGCTGGTCGTTGGTGCCCATGAACCAGGTATCGGGGTCGTTGAGGCGCGTCTTCGCGATGTTGAGCACGGGTATCGCAATGCGCGCGCCCGTTCCGGGCCCGCGGTTCGACTGACGGAAGTCGGGCCGACCGGGCTCCTCGAGCCGCTCGAGCTCGCCGAGCGAGCTGGGGATGGCGGTCTCCGGGAAGATACTGCCGATGTTGCGGCCGCCGCGCTCGAAGACGCGGAAGATATCCGCGGGCTTGACCGACTCCCACGCCGGCAGGGGATATAGCTGCGACAGGATGTCCGCGGCGCGTGCCGCGTCCTTCAGATTGTCGGGGACGACCGGTCCGCGCAGCAGCGTTGCGGCTCCGGTGTGATCGTAGGATTCGCCGAGGATGTAATTCTTGTACGGCAGGATGCCGTTGTTGTAGGAGGCACCCCCCCAGAACATCGCGGCGGTCGAGTGCAGGCTGCGCGCGGAGGCGGCCAGGATCTCAGCGTGGCAGGCGCCGCACGCGGCCTCCACGACGCGGTAGTCGGAAGGGTTCACGAAGCGGACGAATTCGGGGCTCTCGCGATTGAGGAGCGTGTAGGTGCGCTGCGGATTCGCGCTCGAAGGGTAGTTCCACGACTTCGGATAGAGCGGCAGTACGTGTGCCGTATCCATGACCTTGCGGTAGGCGGCGGTAGCGCGCGCCGTTCCGCTCGGGAGCGCGATGTGCGCGTCACCGCCATGACAGTCGGTGCAACCGAGCTTGATGGCCGGATTCGGATGCATCGTCGGCCGGTCGCTTGCCGTGTGGCACGAGAGGCATCCTGAGCTCTTGGTCGCCATCTGCTCGTCCGACTGGCCGGTCGGCGAGGGCGGCGTGGCAGCATACTGCCGCCGCACGGGAGTCTCGTAGTCCGAGGCGCGCGCGGTGCCGGTCGCGAGACCGAGAACGAGCAGCACTGCGATCTTGATGCACTTCACTGACGCGCCTCCGAGAGCTAGAAAGCGAACAGGGCGTCGAGGAGCAGGTAACCGGGGTTCTGCCCCGGGAACAGCGCGAGAAAGCCTCCGCCCGAGATGAGCTTGGCATACGAGGCTCGCAGCACGATGTTCTGCGAATCGAGCGGACGCCAGGTGAAAGCCGCGGACAGGTCCTCGCCGATGTGATTGCCGATGCCGCCCTGATTGCGCGCAGCCTCGAGCGTCTGCGTCGCGGCGAACCACAGATCGTTCGCATTGAAAGACAGCCGCAGCGTCGGCAGCAGGTCGAAGTCCGCGCCGATGCCGACGAGCGCAACGCCTGGGTTGGTGAAGTTCGATTGGCCCTCGCCCTTCGAGGAGCGCAGGTCGTTGAGAATACCGTCAGGACCGGAGAGCGTGACGCCGCCACCGCCGATGAGCGGCACCGCCTGGCGGATCCAGTAGCTCGTGTCCCCGCCCGCGAACTGCGGATTCTCGAACACCGCATCGAATCCCGTCGCACGATCGTCGTACGGATTGTTGTCACCGCTCGCATACAGGAGCGACAGGCGCGTGCGCACCCAGCTGAAGTCGCGCGACAGCTCGGCAGCGGCGAAGAACGCGCTGATGTGGGTCTCGCGGTCGACGAACGTTCCCGGGTTCTCGCGGCCCGTCACATAGTAGAGTGAGGTCGTGAGGTTCAGGCGGCCGAAGTGGCCATCGCCGTTGTAGCCCAGGTAGATCGCGTCGTAGTCGCGCGCCTGCTCGATGCCGAGCGCTTCGGGTATCACGATGAACCCGTTCTTGTCGTAATGCGTCTCGCTCCCCTCGCGATCCCGGTTGTACAGGACGATCAGCTGCGATGTGAACCCGCTCGACGGCATGTCCTGCCGATAGATATTGAATACGAAGACATCGTCGCGACGCAGCGACTGCGTTACGTCGTTGAGACCGCTGTTCGTGTCCTTCTCGAGTAGCCGGAAGTAGGCGAGGTTGTATTGCACCAGGTTGTTGTCGCGCGTACCGAAGAGCCGTGCGCCCAGCTGGTTGTCCTGGAACAGGAAGCCGCGAAAGTCGCTGGAGAACGGCTGAATGCCGACGCGCACGCTGTCGAAGTCGAAGCGCTCCGAGACATCGCGCACGCGCATGTCGAAGAACGCCTCCTGCAGTCCGACGAACTCATCCGAGCGGTTCACTCCGGCCTGTGGGTTGACGTTGACCGCCTCGAGCTCGTTGAGCGAGGTGTAGTTGTAATTGAATACGGGCGTGAGCCGGAATTCATAGTCGGGCGGCTTGAACACCGTGTCGCCCTTGAAGTACTCGAGCTCCACGGCGACGTTCTGCGAGAAAAAGCGCTGGTTGTCGTTGCCAAAGACGTCGTTCTCGCCGGCGTAGCGCGTCGAGCTGCCGCCGACACCGATCGGCACCTGACGGTATTCGAACAGGCTGTCGGAGATGATGCCTAGATTGAAGAACCAGTCGTTGAAGAGGGGTCGATCGGCCTTGAGAAGGTTGCGGTTGTAGGGATCGAGCCAGTTGTTCTTGTAGCCAAGCTCATCGACGATGCGCCACCGATCGGGCAGCGGCACTGAGGACACGTAGTCGGTGATCTGCGGTCGGGGTAGGGGTGAGACGCTGCTCGGAGGTTGACGCCCGCCGGGGAAGCTCGCATCGCCTGGACTTTGCGGCGCGGCCGCGGGCGCGCCCTGCGCCCCCGGCGTGCCCGGCGCCGCCGGGTTCGCGGGAGCGGTGGGTGGACACGGCACCGGCGTGAAACCCGGGGCGCGACGCCGCACGATGCGTCCCGAGTCATCGCGATAGCAGGTCTCTTGCTGCGCGAGCGTCTGCGGCGCGCCAACTTCCGCGGCGCCGGCCATGCGTGCAGCGCCGCAAGCGGCGAGCGCCAAGAGCGCCAGCGTGCCGCGCTGCACATCCCGTTTGCCGGCCGCGCTCGCCTCACAGGCCTTCACAGACGTTCTCCGCGTCCGAATTGACGAACGGCGATTGCGGGCATTCGACGTATTTGAGGCGCGTACCTTGCGGTGTCAGCGTGTCCGCGCGCCGCGCGCTGGGGGCATTCGTGATCGAGCTGCCGAGGGCCGTCGAGGCGTTCGCGAGCCCGAGAATGGCGACCATGTCGTCCTGATCGACCCCGTCTCCGGAGACGCCGACTCCACCCACCAACGTGTTGCCTCGATAGATGGGCACGCTGCCAGGGAAGATCTGCAGGCCGTTCCCGAGGCGCAAGTCGGTCGTGGTGCGGGCCGCTGCGGTCGGCAGTCCGCTCGAAGGGTCGAGCGTGATCGCAACGCCCGTGCAACCGAGCGGTACATCGGTGGGAAAGGCGCCAGCCGCGAAGAGCACGTGCCCCAGCACGGCGTTGAGCGAAAGATCGAGCTGAAAGCCCGTTGAGAACGGGCTCCACGCGCCCTGCGGCAGGCTGAACGGGCCGTACACCGCGCCGTCGATTCCGTCGGGATAGAACGGTCGCGAAAGATTGCCCAGGGCGCGATCGGAGTAGGCGATCACCCCGTTGGCGTAGGCGCTCGGATCCCCGACGAACGCTTGCGCCGTCGTCACGTAGCTGGACAGCGTTACGAATCGATGCGTCAGAGCGCCGGTATCCGTGCGCAGGTACACCGCCTGGGGCAGCGCGGCAACATAGCTCGCCGCCGACGCGGAGGACATGAAGGCTGCGGCGCGGGCCTTCTGCAGCGAGACATCGGAGCCGAACAGGGCCGCATCGCGGCTCTGTACCATCCCCAGGTTGTTGCCGAGCGTGTCGACGACTGCGATGGTGACGCGCGCGTACGATCCGGTCGGCTGGCGAATCTGGGCGCGGGTCTCGTTCGTCACGGCCAGTGCCGAGCGCAGCACCTGCAGTACCTCGGCTTGCGTGAGCGCAGCCGCGCCGTCCAGACCGGCGCTCGCCGGATAGCGCGGCGTGTTCGTGTTGTCCACGAACACGAACGCGTCCAGGTTCGGGAAGTCCACGCCCGCATCCGGTCGAATGCCGCTCGCAGGTTGTCCGAAGGGCAGGCCGGTGTGAACCGTGCCGTCGGCATAGCCCTGCACGGCGATGAGGCCGCTCGGCGACAGCGTGCTGAACGCGGGAGCGTTGGCCGGATTGCTGATGAGGCCGCTGAAGCTTGCGCTCGTGAAGTTGAGCAACCTGCCGTTTACCGTGATCTCGTTGGCCTGGCGATCGGGAGGCGCGACATAGCCATAGCTTGCCGCGTAGGCGATGGCCTCATCGGCGTCACTCTTCGAGCCGGGCGGATTGTTGTCGAGACCGTACACGCCGTCCGCGATGACGCCGACGCCACCCACCACAGTGCCATCCAGATACAGCGGGAAGCCTCCCGGATCTCCGGCCAGTCCGAGCGGCGAGCGGTGCGGGCCGGCGGCGGGGCCAGTCGCCGCGTTGTAGCGCTGACTGAAGTCCGAGCACGGCAGCTGACTGAACTGCACGCCAAAGAGCGGCCCCGACGGCTGCCCGAGCTCACCCGGATTGAAGTGCGACTCAATGATCTGGCTTGCGGTCGTCGTCGTGAACGCGTTTCCCTCCGTCGACAGATAAGCGCCGGTGACCGCCTTGGCGATGGCCGCGAGCGCGTCGATGTTCAGGCCGTTGAGCGGTGGCTCTGACGGCAGAGGTAGGCGCAGCCCCTCGAGTCCCGCCGAGATCGGCGCGCGGCCGCCGACGCTGTCGAGCGCGGAGGCGATGACGACCTGATGAGCGGAGTCGGCGGCGGCACCCATGCGATACACCGCGAGCACGTTGCCCACGCGGTCGACCACCGCGATGGTCGCCTCGAGATTGCGCGCCTGCGCCTCAGCGACGCCCTGGGCGATGATCTTCTGGACGTCCGAGACCGCCAGGAACGAGGACGCGCTCGCGCAGGAGCCTGAACAGCTCGGTGTTGAGTCGGTGCCTGCGGTGCTCGGTGTCGAGCCGTCGCCGCAGCCCGCCACGAGCGCCCCGAGCACACTCGCGGCCACGAAGATGCGACTGTTCATCGCGCGGCGACTCCCCTGATCTTCTTCTTTGAACCGATTATGGTTGTGAATGATAGGCATGGCAACCCGCGCAGGGCGTAATGATGCGATCGCGCGCGCCGGAGTCACCGTGGCATTCGAGGCACTTGCCGAGATCGGGCAGCATCAGATTGCGCACGTCGGTCGAATCGCGTGCCTTGTGACACGACAGACACGCCGCATCGCCGGTCAGATCCTTCTGCACCGCGTGCTGCCGGTGATTGAAATGTACGTCGGTGAAGTAATCGCGTGTGAGGCGCACGGGCAGCACCTCGAAGCGCTCGTGCACGTCAGCGGCACGGTTGTCCGTGACGACATGGCAGCTCACGCAGCCGCGGCGGGTGAACTGATTGTCGATCTCGAGTGCGGCGCGCCGCATTGCACATACGAATGGCGCGGCCGTGCAGACCTCGTCGTCCTTGGGATTGTCCGGCAGGCGTCTGCGCGCCACAGCATCGCTCGACATCGTCGGGTCGGCGAACTTACGAGCGTAGTAGTCCTCGATGAGCAGTATCGAATCGCGCGGCTTGCCGTGAGGCAGTTGCCGATCGGGCGCTTTCTCATCGAATGTGAGCTCGTGACATCCCGAGCAAACGCTCGCCATGGTGATCGGTGTGAAGTGCTCGCCGTCGGCGGCGAGAACGTGACAGTCGCCACAGCCGAGCGGCTTGCTGTCGCTCGCACGTTGCACTTTGTTTCCGTCGAGGTGCTGTGCATGCGAGAACTTGAGGTTCGAGTACTCATGCCCGCCCGTCGCCGGAACGCGCACCAGCTGCCAGTCGACCTGGGCAACGCCATGCGCAAACGCAATCGCCGCGGAGGTCGGCTTGAGCGCCGCGGCCGCCACTGCCGATCGCTCCTCGTGCAGCGCTCCCATGCCGCGTGCGAGCGATGCCGGAACGGGCACGGTGGCCTTGAAGTCGGGATGCGTGCCGGCGGCGAAGCCCGACACGGCATCAACCTG
>Ga0070766_10002076_pt1 | contig 9957 bp, 7 predicted proteins | sample HubBroMetageWFT6_FD_69782 | JGI IMG/M metagenome (GOLD analysis project Ga0070766, IMG submission 69782) | Warmed and freeze-thawed soil microbial communities from the Hubbard Brook experimental Forest, New Hampshire - Hubbard Brook CCASE Soil... | ecosystem: Environmental > Terrestrial > Soil >... | reverse complement strand
GACCGCTGCGCCCACAATTGTTGTCGTTATGGGCGGGAAAGTCGCCGAGCCGCGCTGACCGGTGCCCTGGAAATCGGCCTCGACGCCGACCACCCAGCTCCTGTTGAACTGCCAATTGTAGCCGATCTGGCCGCCGCCGAGCACGCCATCCATGTGCTGCGAGCTGGTGAACGGTACAAAACCGAAGCCGGTGCCGGAGTAATAGGTCGATGAACGTCCCCAGCTGCCGCCGAGATTCAAGCCGACGTACCAGCCGGTCCATTCGTCTACGATCGGCGGAGGCGCGGGCGCCTTGAGCGCCAAGTCGGCCGCGCCGGCCGATTGGATCGCGGCACAGGAAGCGAGCATCGCACCCGCAAAGAGAAGCTTTTTCATCGGATCGTCCCCCGTTCGTGGCCGTCGCACCAGCGAAAGGAGCCCGAACACTAGCAAACCGGCGCCCCAATTCCTGTGATACTTCGGCAACATTCCAGGAGAAAACGCGGCTCTGGCGGAATAGCGCGACGTTTGCGGCCGGCGAGAATCCGCAAACATTCATCGGAGGTTAGCGGTGCCGGCCGGGTCGTTGGTGCAATGTTCCGGCCGGTCAATTCGGCATCGGTCGGTATATTCGTCCGGCAAGGGCGAGCGGCTTGTCACGCAACGACATCGCAAGCGCGTTCCGCGCGATTTGTCAGCCGTTGTCTGAGCGCCGTGACGGCGCCGCGACAAAGCTGACTCCTAAATTGAAATTTTTTTTGCGCTGTTCTCATAGCTATCGAAGGCACCATCTACGGCTGTATCGGAACGCCTTCGCATGTCGTCGAGCGGCTTATCGATCATGTGAGCGCTATTGCTTCGGACGCAGAGCAAATTTATGACCTACACACCTATCTTCCCGAGATACGCAAGGCGATGCTCGCCTGCGCGGCCGAGCTAATGCGCAATTTTGCTCAGGATACCGCCGAGCGACGGGTAGCATGAGGCGCTGATCCGGTGCCCGTTCAGGAAAGACGCGCACGTCCTTCGATTGCCGTGCTGATCTGTTCTGGCGAAATGTTGAGGAGCGCCACACGATAGGGGCGCAATTCGTGAATGTAAGCGTCGCGTTTATCGCCCGAGAATACGATTATCCTCGCCATCGGAACGACTCTGATGAGCCGCTGTCCGATCTCATCGCTTTCGCCGGGGCTAAGGCCGATCAGAACGAGTTCTGGCCCGATGAAACGTAACTGATCTTCTAGCGAGTCGCATATCTTCAGCTCACCGACGATTTCGAGAGTGGTATGCTTGGCCGTGGAGCGCCTGACGATGTCGCGGAATATTGGCGACATCCCGATCAGTGCAGTTCGGATTGCAACCACAATTTTGTTCCTTTGAACATGCGACTATGATGCCAGCATTGCGGCGCCGGTGAAATCCATCCGATTGAGGAAATGAGATTGACCGCCCGTCAGAACGCCGATTTAGAACGGACTAATTTGATGTTCCCGTATCCAATAGGCGATTTGGCCCCGGCGTCGAAGCTGTAGCTTTCCCAAAAGGTTGTGAACATGAGATTTCGTAGTGGACAGCTCGATATTCAATTGGCGCGCAATTTCCTTGTTGCTCAATCCTGCACTCACCAGCCGGCTGATTTCGCGTTCGCGCGTCGTTAGAATCGGCGCAACCTTCGTGCGATTCCTTTCATCACGAGTCTTCGCTCCGAAGGCGACGCGACGCATCAATCCGGACGCCACCCGGCCGGAACAGATTTGCTCACCCTGGACGACGTCTGCAAGCAGGCGAACGAGATCGCCAAGCCCGGCAGTGGCGGGTATGTAACCCGCCGCACCTGCTTCCGCCCAACCGACGATGTTTTCCTCCGTTTCCATGACGGCAAATACCACGACCCGCACGGCGGGGCCGACAGCGCGTATATCGCGGACTGCTGCGGTGCCATTCGGGAAGGCTGCGTCAAGCAGGACGATCGTCGGACGAGACTGATCCACCGCGGCCAACATCTCATCGACGTTCGCGGCAAGTCCCACAACCGAATGTGGTGGCTCGCGCTTAAGCGCCTCCGCTAAGCCTTCGCGTAAGAAGCGTATTTCGGAGACGATCAATACGGGCCAATCGAAGACGCCACCAGATACGCCTCGGCCTGTACTGTGCGTGACCACGACAGAGCCTCCGCCACGTCAACCAAAGCGCTGCGCTGGAGGGCCTTAAACGGCCAAGAGTTGCTTATAACAGTAGTTGCAACCAATTTTCAACACACCGCTCGTGCCGTGACAAGATGCAATCTGGTCTAATCCTTTTGATGGAATGCGCCTAAATCCGGTCTCTCCATCTCGGCTGCATCCTATGACGCCTAGATGCGACATTTGAAACTGAGAATACTACCCAAGTTGGCATCGGCATGCCTCCGATGAATTGACAATGGGTTCGCGATGCCGGCTTCCCACGCCTTGAGTTAATCGCGATACAGCAAGAGGCCGCCACATGTTGCAGACATTGCAAGCCTGGGATGCGACTGAATACGAGGAACGCGCGATTGCTGAAAGCCCGTTCAATGAAGCTCCGGTATACGAAAGCCAGGAGGAGCCATTGCGGGAGGCCCCGATTAGCGAAGCGCGTGGTGCGGCTTCGGAATCGTGGGAATTGCAGACGCCGTTTATCTCGCCTGAGGCTATGGAGGCAGGAGAGGCCGGTTCTGCTCCGTCCGCCGAGGTCGCGAGCCTTGCAGAACTTGCGACCGAGCTGAAAGACAGCGAATTCCGCGAGGCGCTGGAACAGCTTGCCGACGAAGCACTGGAGATGCACGCGGACCAGCTTGCCGGCGAGTATGGCGACCGTGAATCGCGCGATCTTGCCGCGGAACGTTTGCTCAACGAGCATTTCCAACCGCTTGCCGCGCAGACCGAAGCAATGCTCGATCGCTTTCTGGGACGTGTCGAGGGTTACGAGACCGAGGCGCTGACCGAGATGGAGATCGAGCGCATCGTCGGAGAGGTCTTGCCGACGAGTCAGCCGATGTCCCCCGCGTCGGAGCAATTCCTCGGCGGCCTCGTGCGCAAGGTCGGCAAGTTGGTCTCCTCAGCCGCAAAGACCGGCCTTAAGCTCGCCGGCAAAGGGCTTGCCCTGGCCGGGAAGCTCGCGCTCGGACCGTTGCTCGGTCCCCTGAAGAAGCTGGCGCGGTTTCTGCTCGGTCACGTGGTGAAATGGGCGCTCAACAAGATCCCCATGCGCCTGCGACCACTGGCGCAGAAGCTTTCCGACCGTCTGTTCCACGCGCTGGGCGAGACTCATGAGGGCGAGGCGGAGCAATATGAGCAGACCGAGACCGAAAACGTTCCAACCGCGCCGGACATCGGCCGCCTGGAAGCGGAGTTCGATCTGCACGCGGCGCAGCTTCTGCTGACACCGGACGAAACCGAAGCTGACCATCTGGTGACGACCTACGGAGAATCCGCCGACCAGGCCGACGCCTCGCCGCTGCGGGCGCTCGACCGCGCTCGCGCAGAGCTTACCGTGGGGCTTTCACGACTGCAGCCGGGCGAGAGCGCGCAGCCTGTCATGGAGCAGTTTTTGCCGGCAATTGCGGCGGTTTGGCCGGCCGTCAAGGCTGGCATTGCGATGGTGGGGCGGCCAAAGGTGGTCAAGTTCGTCGGTGGCCTGCTTGCGAACCTGATCAAGCCGATGCTCGGCGCCGATTCCGCCAACATGCTGGCGCCCGCCATCGCAGATGTCGGGTTGAAGCTTTTCGGTTTGGAGGCCGGTGAAGTCGATTCGCACGCGCTTGCAAGCGAGGCACTCGCCGCCACGATTGAGGAAACAGTCACCAGCCTGGGCGAATTGCCGCCGCACGTATTCGAGAATGAAACGCTCCTCGACACAGCTGTTCGCGAAGCCTTCGAAGACGCGGCGGCAACGTACTTCCCCAGCACGCTGATCAAGCCAGAGCTGCGCGAGACCACCGACGGCCACGGCATGTGGTTACGAATGCCGGTCGGCTCCGAGCAAAAGCGTTACGCCAAGTATAGCCAAACGCCGGCAGTGACGATCACACCGCGCGCGGCCGCTACGGTGCATACTTTCGGGGGCAACACATTGCAGGATCACCTGCGCGACCGAATGGATATCCCGCCCGGACGTACCATCAAGACCAACGTGCGGCTTTACCAGGCGACGCCCGGAACGCGCGCCGCCACCATCGCGCGGGCCGAAGGCATCCGGCCGCAGGACCTGCATCCGCTCACGCCGCAGGCCGCGGGCGCGCTCCTTGGCGGCCATGCCGGTCTCGGGTCTCACCCAACCCCGCCAGCGCATCTTGCCGGTCCGCACAAGCTCCATATGCGTCAACGCCTCTACTACATCGAGCCGCCCAACGGCCGGCAACACCTCCATCATCGACATCACGCGCGGCTTGCACGCACGGAACTCGTCATCAATCTGCGCAAAGGAGAGATTCGCATCTGGCTCTATTTGACCGAGCGGCTCTGCCAGCACATTGCCGCGGAGCTCGGGAAAACCCGCAACGCCACCACCGCCTTTCGTCTCGTCAAGCCGCTGGTTCAGCGGGCGGCGCATATGCTCAAGGCGGTGATTCTCGAGCGTCACATGCCGCCGACGCTGCGCGTGATCAGCGAAACGCCGAACCTCGATGCCCGGGTGCCGGCTTGGTTGACGACAATCGCCGCTCAGCTCGGCGCAAAGATCGACGAATGGGCCTCGCTTCAGGTGGCGCAATATCTCAGCAAGAATGCCGAGGAATTTCGCCGCATCAGTGCGACGAACCATGACGGCGCGACCTTGCGCATCACCATGACGCACATCCCTGGTATTGCGACCTTGCGCCTCGTGGCCCAGGGCAAGCAACCGCAGGCGCTAAATGGAGTGGCTTGGCTCAAAGGCACGCCCGATTTCTCGGTCGTCGCCCACCCGGGCTATGCGATAAAATGAGCAATAACCGACCGACAGAACCAACCGACTCCGCGACGTTGGGCTTGCGGCGCCAAGTGCTTCGTCAGCTCAGTCATTGGGAAGGCGCCGCCGAACGGTTGGACGATTTCGAAGCCACCGCGACGCCGGCTGCTTGGGCGAAACTCGAGCGCTACGTCGGTGTTACATTGCGTGGCGAGCTGAAGGAAGCCCGCGACCAGCTCAAACGCGAAGCCGCGGCCGTACGTGCCGGATTCGCTGCGGCGCGCGACCGTTCCGAGCTCGATCGGGTCGCCAATCAGGTCGCTCGCCTGCGCGACCGCTATTTGCAGACCGAGCTTCTGGTCGACTTCTACGTCGACGCCGTGCGGTCGCGCGGCAATCCCGAGGTTGGCGCTCAGCTGCGGGCATGCGACGTGATGGCCGAGCGCGCGATCGTGACCGCATTGGAGCCGCTTCGGCTGACGACGCCTCCGATCCTGACCTACTTCAAGCCCGGGGTCGGTGCCTCGATCCTGAGGATCGGCACGCGACTTTGGGACGGCTCATTGAGTCGGATCGCTGCCATCAAAATAACTTGGCACAACCGTTTCCGGACCACCGCGCTGGTCCATGAATGCGGACATCAGGTGGCTGGACTCACCGGCTGGAACGAGGCGTTCGCGCGCGCGCTTCGCACCGGGCTTACCGGGGCGCCGGCCGGGATTGCCGAACAAGTGGCAGGCTGGGCGAGTGAAATCGTCGCCGACACTTTTGCGTTTGCGCACACCGGCTACGCCGCCGTCGCAGCGCTGTCCGACGTCGTCTCCGGCCGCGGCGCGCAGGTGTTCCGCTTCATACCCGAAGACGTGCATCCGATTGCCTATTTGCGCGTGTTTCTCGGCGTCGAAATGTGCCGGCGTTTTTATGGCATCGGGCCGTGGGACGAACTGGCCGACGCGTGGCGCGCCCTGCATCCGCTCAGCAATGCACCGCCGCTTGCCGGCGAGTTGGTCAAGGCGATCAGCCCCTTGTTGCCGCGCGTCGTCGACTTGGCGCTGCTGACGCAGCTGCCGTGTTTCAACGGGCGGCGGCTCGCCGACCTGGTCGATCCGGAGCGCGTTGCGCCGGGAACGCTGCGCCTGATGCAGCGCAACGCCGGCGCCGCCGCATTCAATTCGAGCCATTGGATCTGGACCGAGTGCCTCCGTCTTACCGCGCTGTCAGGCTTGCGCTACGCGATCGAACCGGAATCCGCGCGCGCGATCATCCAGCAGCAGGAAGACTGGATGATCAAGCTCGGGACCATGACGGCAACGCAACTGGCAGCTTGAGGCAAGGAACTGCGACATGGCGAGAGGGAGACGGAGAATGCCCGACAATCCCGACAATTCGGAACAGGAGAGGGAAGATGTTCTTGCCACGTCTGTTCAATGGCAATTGGAGGAGCAAGAGAGAATTGTCGATGCCATGGCCCACAAGTTCAAAATAGCCGACAAGTTCAAAGATGAGCGGTTGGAGGTCCTCCGGCAATTACTCCGGCTGCGCTGCACTCTCCGCACGGTCGAGCTGCAGCCCCTGCTCGAGTTCCAAGGTGGTTTCCGCCGACCGTCCCCCTTCGCGCCCCCGGCTGATCGCGGACGGGGGAAACAGGAAAATTGAAAGCGCACACAGCTTCGACGCTATTTGGGAGTCACATCCATGTTCCTTCAATTGGTAACGCCCCCCTTTCCTCCCGGACCGGCGCCGGTGGCTACTCTATCCGCGCAAGCGCGGCAGAACGCGGACAGCCTATTCCTGTATCATCCATTGCAAATTACCGCGACGGTCGAGACTTTTTTTCGGCAGCGCTACAACGCCGTCAACCCGTCTGTCCCTCCGCAGCCAAACTCACCATTCGTGCCATGGCCGACGAAGTTCACCCGAGAGATTTTGCAAGACGACTATTTGCTTGGATTTGATTTCTCGACCAACAGCGGGTTTCGTCTGAGCGATTTTCTGCCCGGACCGGGAAATTTCACGGCGCCGCTGCAGCAGCCCGGCATACAAGGGTTCGCACAAACCAATTGGGATCATCTCATCTACGCCTATCTGATCGAAAACACCCGCATCTTCGATATTTTCAGCAAAGTGCTGGAAACCTACATGTACGGCGAAAATCTGCCGGTCCCGGACTTCGCGACCCAGCAATTCTTGCGCAATACCGAGTATCTCATTTACGGCGATGGCATGCCGGCCATGGTCTGGACCACGGCAAGCCGGCTGCGCCGCGACGAGATCGCCAACCGGATGACGGTTTATTATTGGATGTTCGGCATCGATCTGGCCCACGCGCAGGACCTTGCCGCCGCTCACCCCTACATACGGCCCGAGGCGTCGAACCGCGAGTTCATACCTACCTTCGAGTCCTTTGCCAGTGAGGTGTGGAAGGGAATCGAGAACGCGACCAATACCAGCGGCGTCAAGGTGACCGACGACGAGGCGATCGCCACGACGGCGCGCCGAATCTTCGACATGATGGCGACCCGGCGCCTGAACGGCAACTTGTCACGAGAAGAGTTCAGGGCGGTGACGCTCATGTCGTGGCTGCATCTCGCGGTGATGTATGACTCCGCCTTCGTCCAGTGGCTGAGTGCGAGCGGTTCGAGCCCCGAGCAGCGACTGCAGAAAATCGCGGAACGCGTCGGCATGTCGGCGCACAGCAAGAGCAAGGCGCTGTTCGATCTGGCGCAGCCATTCTCGTTTCTGCTGCAGTCGATCGAAACGAATTTCTACAACTCTATCGCAAACGTTCCGTGGCTGTACACGCCCGGTCAGCCGATCGAGCGCATCGCCGAGGTCGTGATCGATCAATATTATCTGGCGACCGGGCGCGATCTGAAGGCAACACAGGTGGCCGTGACGCAACGCGCTGCAAATGCGCGTGAACAGCCGCCGCGGCGCACGTCGCCGCCTGCGTTGCCGGCCCCGGCGGCGACCGCCCGTGCCCACCCTGGCGCCACGTCGCGGGGCAACGGGCACGCGCCTTCGTAGGCGCGCACGGTGTCGGCATGCTTTGCGCACTGCGACGCGTGCGCTCAGAGAATAAAAGGTAAAGCCTTCGCGGATGAGTACGGTTCGATGGCAAACGGCAGCAGCGCTTCAGTGACGGAAGGTCCCTTCATGCTTCGGCAGGGCGGCGCGTTCGCGGGCGAGAGCGGTTTTGCGACGGTGCCGGATCCGGCTTTCCATCAATCCGAGCAATTCGAGAGCATGCAAAGCGGTCTCGCGGCCGCTGATGGGCCGGCGCGCGAAGCCCCGCTCGCGGAATCGCTGGAGCTCGATCCCTATGCAGGGATTCGCCCGGCTCTGTCGCCCGAAATCGCGCACCTCACGGCGGACGAATTCACCTCAACTTTCGGGCGTACGCCCGCGGTCGTCGCGCTGCATTGGCTGCTGGCGTCGAGCGAACTGCAACACGCAGCGTTGGCTGCCTTGCTCGGTAGAGCAGGCGCGCGCTCGGTTCGCGTCAATCGCTCGCACATGCCGATCGCTCGCTACCTACGGCTCGTTTCGCGACTGTGTCGTGAGACTGCCGAGCAAACCGAGCAAGGCTTCGGCGAAGTGCCGACTGGCGCCGAGCACCCCGCCGCCGAGTTCGAGGGCGCGTCATTCCAAGGCTACGAACCTGAAGCGAGCTTGGAGGACGAGGTGCCTGCTGGCGCTTCGCCGGTGACGATCGGCGGATCGGTGGGGCGCGGCGGTCAAAATCGGCCCGACGACGTGAGGGTCGTGCAGACGCTCTTGAATCACAATATGCCGGCCCCGCTCAATCTTTTGGACGTGAACGGTATCTGCGGACCGCAGATGGTCTTCGCGATCGAGACCTATCAGAGCAAAAATCTTGGCTCGGCTCATCCCGACGGCAGAGTCGACCCCGGAGGGGCCACGTTCCGCGCACTGAGCGGAGCGGCACCGCAGCCACCGCCGGCGTCGGTTTCGGCGCCCGGCAAAAAATACACCGACAACCTCAACGAAGTTGCCACCCAGACCACGACACCGACGCCGCGCGCGGTCGTGGATATGTTGCTTTCAACCTGGCCCGCGTTGAACGACAACGGTGCGCGCACGCTGACGGCGCAATTCATGGCCGAGACGGGCGGCGGCAAATACTGCTTCAACTGGAACCTGGGCAATGTGAAGGCCAAGGCAAGTGAACCTCACATGTATTTGCGTAATGTCTGGGAATGCTTCTCGCAGGCGCGGGCAAATGCCGAAGTGGAAAAATACCCAAGCTCGGCCCGCATTCCGACAGCGGAGGAAATCAAACAACACGGCTGGAAATGTCCGGATACCGTCGTCGTCTACTCTCCACCGCACCCGCAATGCCGCTTCCGCGCCTATGCGTCGCTTCAGGACGGCGCACAGCGATGGCTTGGCTTGCATCAGCGGATAACCCGGAACAACCCGGACTACCTCACGGCATTGAATGACGGCAATGTCGCCGCCGCCGCCCACGCGTTGAAGCAGGCCCGATACTATACGGCCGGCGAACAACACTACGCGGCCGTGATGACACAAAAGAAGAAGGAAGTGGACCGCGCGCTTGGATGACTGGCGTGTAGGCGCGCCTCTCGCAGTGCCCCAGCGGCGCCCGCGAAGAGCAAAAAAGCACTCACCGAAATCGCGTTGCGCGCGCGAGCGCCCGAATCTGGGCGTCTATCTGCCGCAAGAAGCTGGATGTGAAGACGCTTGTGGACGCGCGGCAGTACGTTGTCGAGGCTTGAGAGCCGCTTGCGCTGTCCAAGGTACAGATCGCGGAACATCGTCGTGCTGCTTTAACCGCCGACGAATGCAACGATCGCTCGACGCACATGGCCTTGCTCCTGATCCCAACGGCCGCTATATGCAGCACTGGATCGCCGCCGGGGTAGGCGGCTTTCTTTTCGCTAATCGGGTGCTAAATCGGTGCCACGAAAGAACGGTGGAAGTACCTAACTTACTGTAATCGTTGAGTTAGGGCGCATAGCTCAGTTGGTAGAGCAGCTGACTCTTAATCAGCGGGTCCAAGGTTCGAATCCTTGTGCGCCCACCACA
>Ga0070766_10002074_pt1 | contig 9960 bp, 8 predicted proteins | sample HubBroMetageWFT6_FD_69782 | JGI IMG/M metagenome (GOLD analysis project Ga0070766, IMG submission 69782) | Warmed and freeze-thawed soil microbial communities from the Hubbard Brook experimental Forest, New Hampshire - Hubbard Brook CCASE Soil... | ecosystem: Environmental > Terrestrial > Soil >... | reverse complement strand
GGCTTTGTCGGTACGGCGCAGGCCTTCCACAGCGGTCGTGTCCGGGTTCCCTCCGCTCTGTATCTTCGCAGCCAATTCGTGAGCGATGGCGGAGTTTGCCGCGTCCAGACTCTTCAACTCTGAATCCAGCGCAGTGGTCACAACGAACGTGGCAAACTGTCCTGCGAAAAGGTAAAAGGAAAGTGTCGCCAGTATGACCAGCATGACCACAGGAATTACGCCGACGAAGACGTAGGTCACGATCAGCCGGTTGCGCAGCCGCCAGAGCGCTTTTGCCTTTACCCAGCGGAAGGCCAGGATGGAGAAAAGAACAATGACTACGAAGCTGAGGAAACTGACCCATCCGCCGAGGCTGTCGCCGTAAGAGAGCTTGAGCAGCCCAAACGCCCTTTGCAGCACGAACAGCAACAGATCCAGGCCGAGCAGGTACGACGCGACCAGCGCGACTTTGCTAGTGGGCAGCAATCCCGCTTCGCCGAGCCGCATGCGGAGATAACGGTAAGACAGGGGCATGACCAAAAACAAATTATAGATGGAGTGGGCTTCAGGCTTCAGGCATTTAGGAGTCCGGTCTCGAAGCCTGAGGCCTGAGGCCTGACGCCCGCCTTTTCAAATCTCCGGATAGAAATCGAAGAAGGCCTCCAGGCTGGTCTTCAATTGTTTTTCAATTTCGTCCTTGCTGCCTTCGAGCACGTGCATGGTCACGTGGGCCGCGCGGCCGTTCTTGAGCTTGATGGTTGCGTCACCAATTTCCGCAACTTCTTCCGAAGGCAGCAGCCTCAGTCCATAAACAAGGGTCAAGTTTGCCATGGGGTAATTCTACATTTCCTTGGCGGGCTCTCCGCGCGCTCTGCGATTTAGGATTCTCGCGATCTTCATTTAGAATGCCATCGTGCTCCGAAAGATCCTGATAATCCTCAGCGTTGGCCTGGCACAACTGGCCGTCGCGCAGCAATCGTCCCAACCGCAGGTCAAGGTGAACATGCTGAATGTTTGTTCGCCATCGCTGGCGGATCAGCAGGAGATCGCCTCCGCACTGGCCCGGATTCCCAAGCAACCGCTCTTCAGTCCGGATTTTGAAGTCGATCGGGGAAGGTCGACGCTCGAGGAACGCCCGGATTTCCTTAAAGCCGGGGAGAGCGCGCAATTCTCAACCGATTCCGGAACCGCCGACTGGGTGCGGATTCGCCGCGAGTTCTCCGTGCAGGCATCGTTTTCGACGGTGCAGTATTCGTTTAGCCATGATCCGAAAAATATGGTGGAGACTCTGATCTTCCACGTGCGTGATCCCAAGGACTTGATGCAGGTTGCGATCGAAGACAACGCCTCTGCCGTGACCACGCCGGCGACCATGCTTTCAACCAGCACACCAGCCAGCCGAATCAAGCTGGAGCGCTTCGGGAAGTCTTCGGTGGTATTGGCCCGCTGTCCAGGAACCGAGGGAAATCCTCCGCCGGATCAAACGGCTTACGAGCCACTGTTTCAGAGCGCAACGGCAATCGTTGCCAACTATCGCAATCTTCTGGCGGCCAAGAGCACCGTGCCCGCGGAGTTAGCGCGGGTCAAATCCCTGGAAGCAACGAAAGCAAAGCCGGCAGCGAAGTCCCCGGCAAAAAAGGCTGCGCCGGAAAAGCCCGCATCTGAAAGCAAATGACGCCCAGCTCAGGTCAATTCGGCGCACTGAACCGAAATCTGAAATTCGCAATCTAACAACTTATTCTATGGAAAATATCCGCGACGTCGTCATCATGGGATCCGGCTGTGCCGGTCACACTGCCGCACTATACACTGCGCGTGCCAACCTGAAACCGCTGGTGCTGGAGGGCCACGAACCCGGTGGCCAGCTCTCGCTCACGACGCTGGTGGAAAACTTTCCCGGCTTCCCCGACGGAATTCAGGGACCTGAGTTGATCGAGAACATGCGCCAGCAAACCTCACGCTTTGGCGCGGAATATAAGCACGGACACGTGACCAGTGTTGACCTCAGCGAGAGTCCGTTCAAGCTCCACGTCAGCCATGAAGTGATTCACACTCGCACGCTGATCATCGCGAGCGGCGCCTCAGCCCGCTGGCTGGGTCTGCCACACGAGCAGCAACTCATCGGACACGGGGTTTCTTCCTGTGCCACGTGCGACGGTTTCTTTTTTTCCGGCAAGGAAATTACGGTGATCGGGGGCGGCGATTCCGCCATGGAAGAAGCGATTTTCCTGTCGCGTTTCGCCACCAAAGTCACGGTCATTCATCGTCGCGAGCACTTCCGCGCTTCGAAGATCATGCTTGACCGCGCCCAGAAGAACCCGAAAATTTCGTTCCTGCTCGACACGGTCGTCGAAGATGTGCACGACATCAACAAGAAAGAGGTCAGCAGCCTGACGCTGCGAAATCTTAAGACTGATAAGGTCTGGGATTTCCCCACCAGCGCGATGTTTCTGGGCATAGGCCACATCCCCAACACGAAGGTATTCGAGGGCCAGCTCGACATGGATCAGGATGGCTATCTGAAGACCACGAGCAACGTTTTCACGCGTGTACAGGGCGTCTATGCCTGCGGCGACGTGCAAGACCGGCGCTATCGTCAAGCGATCACTGCCGCCGGCTCGGGATGCATGGCTGCGCTGGAAGTGGAGAAGTTTCTGGAGGAGCACGAACAGTAGAGTAGGTGCGGGCGCCCACGTGCAGGCAGACCGGGACAATAAGTAAAGTTCAAAGGCATCCTTCGTGCACCTTCACATACTTGGTGTTTAAAGCATTCAAAGGCATCAACCACAAAGAACACGAAGGTACACAAAGGAAGCGTTTAGCGAGTCCGCACGCGACGCCCGCAGCTATACCAAGAGCGACATTCGTTTTGGAGGTAGAGCATGCCAGACGATCAAACAACCTGTCCACACGTAAAAGAGATCCACAAGGTGAAGCCGAGTGGCCAAGGCTGCAAGGAGTGCCTCGAGATGGGCGATACCTGGGTCCACCTGAGGGAATGTCTCATCTGCGGTCACGTCGGCTGCTGTGATTCCTCCAAGAATAAACACGCCACCAAGCACTTTCACGCAACCAGGCATCCCATCATCCAGTCTTTCGAGCCGGGAGAGAACTGGCGCTGGTGTTATGTGGACGAAGTGTTTCTAGCTTGATGTCTCACTCGCTTCAATGATGACGGTCACATCGCAGATTACTCGAGTTGTGATACAAATTCCTGTGATCTTCATGTACTTGCAAGCTAGTCATACTTCCATCTTCTCTATCTGCGCAGGCGTGCGGTGCTGAGGGCGCTCTTTATCTCTCTGTCGGAGAGCCACTGGCTGCGGGCCGTCGCTGAGCGTTCTTCGATCGGCCAGAAACTCTCCAGCCGTTTTGTTGCCGGCACTCAGGTCGAAGACGTGCTTCGGGCCACGCGCGCTGTGAATGAATCCGGACTGAGCGTTTCCATCGACAATCTCGGTGAAAATGTCACGAACGCCGATGAGGCCCGCGCCAGCGCACAGCTCTATCACCAGTTGCTGGACGATATCGCCGCTCAAAAGCTAAACGCTAACATCAGTCTGAAGCTCACCCACATGGGCCTTGATGTTGACGAAAAACTGGCGCGCGACGAAGTGACTGGGTTGGTGATTAAGGCCGCTGCCATGAATCCGAGAAACTTTGTTCGCGTCGACATGGAAGGTTCGCCCTACACGCAGCGCACGCTCGATTTCGTCCACGAGTTGCACCGCGCCCCCCGCAACCAGGGATCCGTGGGCGCAGTGATTCAGTCCTACATGCGGCGGTCCGAGAGCGACATCGAGAAATTGCTGGCCGACGGCATTCGCATTCGCTTATGCAAAGGCGCCTACAAAGAACCGCCAGAAATCGCCTTTCAGCCGAAGTCTGAAGTCGACGCCAACTACGTTAAGCTGATGAAGATTCTGATGAAGAGCAAGGTTTATCACGGCTTGGCAACGCATGACGAAAACATCATCAATCAGGCAAAAGCCTTCGCCACCAAAGAAAGAATTTCGCGTGATGCCTTCGAGTTCCAGATGCTTCACGGCATCCGCCGCGACCTGCAACAGAGCCTGGCTGGCGACGGCTGGCGAACGCGCGTCTATATTCCGTTCGGAACCGAATGGTACCCGTACCTGATGCGGCGGCTAGCCGAGCGTCCGGCGAACGTGTTGTTTATCGCCAAGAACCTCCTACGACGTTAACAAATCGTTTTTGTGTCAATCCGTTATTCTTTAATCCATCATTGCTTCTTGTCATTCCGGGGACCGAAGCGACGAGGAATCTGGGTTTCCGCCGACCGCTCGAAGAACCAAGATCCCTCGCTTCGCTCGGGACGACAACTGAAACGTGTCGGTGGACAAGTCCTTATTCAACCGATCCAGCCACAGTTTCACAAATACTCCGCCGCATTTCTGCTAGCATAAAACCGTGGGCAATCATGGGCAAACCGCGCTTGCCGAGGCTTTCGCCGCTCTAGTGGGTCCGCAAGTCGGCGACGAAAATATCGATCTGGTACGCGCTGCCCTGACCATCGCCCGCACCGAATATCCCGACCTCGACATCGAGTCTTACGTCGCGCGCATTGACGAGCTCGCCAGCATGGCGGAGGCTCGCATTTCCGATGTCGGCGACGCCGTTCAGACCATTGCCGCTCTCAATCACACACTCTTCGAGGAGGCTGGGTTGCGGGGCAATCGCGAGGAATACTACGATCCGCGAAATTCTTTTCTAAACGATGTCCTCGACCGCGGCCTCGGCATTCCCATTACGCTGGCTTTGATCTACATGGAGGTGGGCCGTCGACTCGGCTTTCCGCTGTTCGGCGTGGGCATGCCTGGACATTTTCTGCTGAAGCACTACGACATTGACGGCCGCGAAACGCTGGTTGACTGCTTCAACGGTGGCGATATCCTCAGCCCCCAGGACTGCCAGCGTCGTCTTGACGAAATTTATTCCGGCCAGATGACTTTGCGCCCAGAGTTCCTCTTTGCCGTCAGCCGCCGGCAGATACTGACCCGTATCTTGAACAATCTTAAGACGGTTCACCTTTCCATCCGCAATTTCCGCAAGGCGCTGCCGTTGGTGGATCTGGTGCTCGTCATCTATCCCCGTTCGCCCGAAGACGTTAAGCAGCGTGCTCTGCTGCGCTACAGCCTCGGCCAAATCTCGGGAGCGGCGGAAGATCTGGAACAATATCTAAAGATGTCGCCGGATGCGTCCGACGCCGACGAAATCCGCCAGACCGCACTCTCCATCCGCAGAATGCTTGCCTTGATGAACTAAACGCGAAGCCTCCGTCTTTACGACCGCTGAGATGATCATAAACTGCAAAATCTTTCATCTTGACAGAGCGCTTCTGGCAGCCCACAATAGCCCGACATTTTCGAGACATCCGGTTCGTTAGCTCTAGAAAACTCCTCTCCCCTCGCGCCCCCCAGCAGGGCGTAGCTGTTTTCGGATGTCGAATGATCGATGATCAAAATTCAGGAGGGAAGTTTATGCGCCAAAAAGCGCTCGTAATTCTTGCAATGACTTTAGTCTTGGCGACCGGTGCCTGGGCCAGTTCTGAAACTATCCTTTACAACTTCAACAGCTTTAGTGGCGACGGCTATTACCCCTACACTGGGTTGGTTGCCGACGCGAAGGGAAATCTCTATGGCACGACCCAAAGCGGCGGCGCCGGATATGGCACAGTCTTTGAGTTGAAGCTCTCCGGTGGTACCTACACCGAAATTCAGCTCCATATCTTCACTGCCGGCGTGTCGGACGGGGCCTATCCTGAGTATTCTTCCCTAGTCTTCGACAAAGCGGGCAATCTTTATGGCACGACCGTAAACGGCGGTACCCTGAATGTCGGCACAATTTTTGAGTTAAAGCTTTCCGGCGGCAAGTGGAACGAAAGCATAATCCATAGCTTCGGCGGCTACCCTAAGGATGGCGCGTACCCCGAGGCAGGACTGTCTTTTGACGCGGCCGGCAATATGTACGGCACAACCTACAGCGGCGGTGCGAGTAACGTGGGAACCGTTTTTCAATTGACGCAGTTAAAAGGCAAGTGGACGTACAAAAAGATCCATGGCTTCGCCTCAGGCAACGGCGGCTATAATCCTGTCGGCGGGATAACGCCGGGGGCAAACGGCTATTTCTACGGCACCACTCTTTACGGCGGAGTGACCTATAATGCGGGCGCGGTGTACAGACTGTTCGAGTCGAGGGGCGTCTGGGTAGCGCAGTCCGTCTTCGTTTTCCCGGGATCCGCTGGAGGCACCTACCCCGATTCTACTTTGACCATGGATGCAGCTGGCAACTTCTATGGAACAACCTACCAGGGCGGTACCTACAACTTCGGTACCGTATATAAGCTGAAGCCGGGAAAGAACAATAAGTACACGCAAAGTGTTCTCTACAGCTTCAAAGGCGGAAACACCGACGGCGAGACTCCCTGGTACAGCTCCGGTCCCGCAGTGGACGCGAAGGGTAATCTCTATGGGACGACCCGCTACGAAGGTAGCCAGTACAACGAAGGCACGGTTTGGGAACTGAAGAACACGAACGGCAAATACAAAGAGATTGTGCTTCATGCTTTCGAGGACACCAGCAGCAACGATGGGTATGACCCGTTAGCATCAGTTATTCTCTTCAAGAACAAGCTGTATGGCACGACCTACGCTGGCGGTACTCATGGTGCCGGCACCGTATTTGAGGTCACACCGTAATCTAGCTCTCGGAGCTGGCACGCGGTTTTGCTAGCTCTATTAGTTTCGAGAGTGGGCTTTTGGCCCACGCGAATGCAGGTTCTTTGCCGTCGATTGGCCCTGCTCAAGCTTCCTGCTTGGGCGGGGCGTTTTTTCCTCGCAGATCCCGAATCGACCTTGGATTTTCACAAGCTGTCTCCGATTTTTTGTGACGAATGAACTGCAATATTTTTCATCTTGACAGGGCTTCGCCTCTGGTCGACAATGTCCCGACTTTTTTTTCGGGTTTGATTCGTTAGCTGTGGAAGGCCCCACCTCCCTTTTGCCATCCCCCTGGCAAGGGCATTCCTTTTCGGCTGCTGAAAATATCAGCCGGGACTAAACAATCGGACCGAGATATCGACAAACAAAAAATCTGAAGCGAATTCCTCGGCCGGTTCGGCGGTCAGGCACGCGTCCGTCAGAAAGCCCAGGAGAAATTTGGACTCTGAGTTGTGGAAGAATCCGTAGAACTTTCTAAGGAGGAATTATGCGGTCTATGCGTTTTTCGCGCGGGTGCATCGCTGCCCTGTTCGCGACTTTGTTGCTCACCACTTTCACCGCCTTCGCCAAGGACGGGCGTGACTTCGCCGGCTTCTACAATCTGGGCCACGCCAAGATACAGGGCGATCAGGTGCGGCTTACCCTGAACCTGCAAGTGCATAACAATGGCGACGCCGACGTGCACCACGCGGTAATCACTCTGCGTCAGCGCGCAGGGCTCGACTTGGCCGGCTCTACCAAACCCATCGCACTCCTGCGGCTACACGACCATGTCAATCTAAGCCAGCAGTTCACCATCTCGCGTAGCGAGTATCAGACCTGGCGCGACGGGACGCCGCCCACGCTCTCCATCATTTACCGCGCGAATGGAAAAACGTGGGAGCGGCAAATCCAGTTAGCTCGCAGGGACTTTTAAGTATATGAAGACCCTCATGTTGCCTGGCCGCAGCAAGTTTCAATCGAATCATCTCTCAGGAGGAATTCTCATGCGTCGCTTCATCGTAGTTTTTGCACTTCTGCTGATCGCCCTGCTGCTGAGTACTTCCGCGCTGGCGCAGCAGACCCAGGACATAATCAGTACCGCCATCGGCGGCGGGCCCAACGACATACCTGCCACGGACGCCAACCTTTACACACCCACCGGTGTTGCCGTGGACAGCGCGGGCAATTACTACATCGCCGTCTACAACGCTCACCGCGTCTTCAAGGTCGACACCAAGGGAACTCTCACCGTTTTGGCTGGAATCGGCTTTTCGGGCTACGGCGGCGACGGCGTAAAAGGCGGGGCGGCCCAGGCATTTTTGAGCTATCCGCAAGACGTTGCCGTCGATAGCGCCGGAAACGTCTATATCTCAGAGTACGGCAATTACACCATCCGCAAAGTGGACACAACCAACACCATCACGACCATTGCCGGAGAGGCGGGCCAGTGCAACTACAACGGTGATGGCGCGCCGGCCACCAAGTTTAATTTGTGCCGCCCGGTTGGCCTCGCACTGGACAGCACTGGCGCGGATCTGTATATCGGCGACATGAGTAACTGTCGCGTCCGCAAGCTGATTCTCAAGACCGACACTATCAGCACCTTCGCGGGCTCCAGCAGTTGCGGTTTCTCCGGGGACGGTGGACTTGCCACCAACGCCCAACTGAACCAACCTGATGGGGTCGCGGTCGACAGCACGGGCAACGTGTTCATTGGCGACGCCAGTAATTACAGGATCCGCGAAGTCACCAAGTCCAACGGGGACATAAACACCATCGCCGGTGACGGTACCCCGGGTTGCACTGGGGACGGCGGCCCCGCGACCAGCGCGGAGATGAACACTGTAGTCAGCCTGTCAGTCAGCAGCGACGGCAAAACGGTCACCTACCCTGACCAGAGTTGTCAAAAAGTTCGCCAGTTCACCGTGAAGGGAAATATCAACACGGTCGCCGGCAACGGCAACGCTGGCTTCCAGGGCGACGGCGGCGCGGCTACCAGCGCCGAGTTCAATTACCCGCAAGGCATCGCCGCAACCAGCAAGACCGGACAGTTTCTTATTGCGGACAACAACAACTACCGGATTCGTGAGTTCACCGTAGGGGGCGACATCAACACTGTCGCCGGAAACGGCAGTAACACGATGCCGACTCTCATAACCGGGGTCGTCCCATCTGGCGTCGTATTCAACGTTCCGTACGGTGTCTATGAAGACAAGTCCGACAACATCTTTGTCGCCGATACCAATAACTGTCTGGTTCGCGAACTCCTGAACTCAAAAGATCTGGTCGACTTCTTCGCCGGCGTCGCCTTCCCACCCGGGCCTCCTTCGTGCGGTTACAGCGGCGACGGTGGTCCAGCCACGGAAGCGAAGCTGTATAGCCCCTTGGGCTCGGCCGAAGACTCGCTGGGCAATGTGTACATCGCGGACTACAACAACTGCCTTGTTCGCAAAGTGGACACCAAGGGCAATATCAGCACCTTCGCCGGATTGGTTGTCAACGGCAGTCCGCAGTGTGGCTACAATGGCGATGGTGGGCCAGCCACGAGTGCCAGACTGAGCGGCCCGTACAGCGTCTTCGCGGATAGCAAGAATAACGTGTACATTGCCGATCGCAATAATCACGTGATCCGCGAAGTCTCTAACGGGATCATCAACACGATCGCAGGCGTCGGCGGAAAGTGCGCCTACGGTGGAGACAGTGGTCTGGCGGTCGACGCCTTCCTCTGCTACCCATCCGGAGTGGCTACCGACCCCGCGGGCGACGTCTTCATCGCCGACACAAACAATTGCCGTGTCCGCGAAGTCACCGTAGCCACCGGAATCATCAACACGGTAGCGGGCAACGGTGGCTGCAGCTACAGTGGCGATGGCCCAGCCACGGAAGAGAACCTCAACTATCCGCAGGGCGTTGCTGTGGATGCCAACGATAACTTTTTCATTGGCGATACCAACAACCATCTCCTGCGTTGGGTGAGTGCGGGCGGACTCATGACCACGGTCGCGGGCATTCCACAAAGCGCTGGATTTAATGGTGACGGCGGGCCCGCCACCAGCGCCCAGCTCTACTATCCTGCCGGGGTGTTCGAGGGTCCCTCAGGAAACTACCTGGTCGCTGACCAAGACAACTTGCGTATCCGCGGCGTTTCCGCCTTTGCTGCGCTGAGCGTCGCTCCTGCAAGCCTCACCTTCCCACTCACCGCAGTGGGTACAACCAGCAACCCTCAGGTGATTACGCTAAGCGCTCTGGGTCCTCTCAC
>Ga0070766_10002070_pt1 | contig 9969 bp, 8 predicted proteins | sample HubBroMetageWFT6_FD_69782 | JGI IMG/M metagenome (GOLD analysis project Ga0070766, IMG submission 69782) | Warmed and freeze-thawed soil microbial communities from the Hubbard Brook experimental Forest, New Hampshire - Hubbard Brook CCASE Soil... | ecosystem: Environmental > Terrestrial > Soil >... | reverse complement strand
CGGGTGATTGCCACGGTGCTGATGGTTCCGCTGCTTACCGTGGTGTTCGACTTTGTAGGCTTATGCGGCGGATTTTTGGTCGCCTACAGCACGTTGCGGCTCGGAGCGGTGCAGTTCTGGACACGCGCGATCAATTCGCTGGACATTGGCGACGTGGTGCAGGGCCTCACCAAGCCCGTGGTGTTCGGTCTGATCATCGCGACCGTGGGATGTTATTGCGGATTGCGCGTGCGCGGCGGAACGCAAGGTGTGGGGCGCGCTACTACGACGGCGGTGGTTATTTCCTCCGTCTGTGCGCTCGTGGCGGATTTCTTCCTGTCGAGATTGTTGCTCTATCTCTTCCAATAGTGCCGGCGCGTCAGGTGCGCGGAATTGCACTGAACTCTCCGCTTGATTCCGCGGATTTCCATCTATAATCGGACGCATGACGCGCGACGTTCCGCCGCTCGATTCCTCCCGTAATGTTGCGAACACGTCGCGCCATGAAATACAGAGCGTGCCGGGGGAGGCGCTCATCTCCCTCCACGATGTCCACGTAGGTTTCGAAGACCGCGAAGTTCTGCAAGGCATTTCTTTTGACGTGGCGCACGGTGAGACCAAAGTCTTGCTGGGCGAAACCGGCACGGGCAAAACGCTGATCATGAAGCTGGCGGCAGGCTTGATTCAACCCGACTCCGGGCGCGTGTTGGTGATGGGACACGACGTCAGCGAAATGCCGGAGAAGGAACTGCTGCATTTTCGACGGTCGATTGGTTTTGTGTTCCAGGAAGGCGCGCTTTTCGATTCCATGACTGTCTCCGACAATGTGTCGTTTCGTCTGCGCGAGGAAGCGATGGACGAAACGGAAATTGAGGAACGAGTGCGAGAGGCGCTGCGCTTCGTTGAGATGGAGCACGCGTTGGAGAAATTTCCGGCGGACCTTTCCGGCGGAATGCGCCGGCGTGTTTCGATCGCGCGCGCGTTGGTAGATCGTCCGCCGGTGGTGCTGTACGATTCGCCGACAGCGGGGTTGGATCCGGTGACTTCGCAGACGATCATCACTTTAATTTTGCGTGGGCGGGATTTGCAGGACGTGACCGCGCTGCTGGCGACGCATCGGGTGCAGGATGCTTTCGGGTTGGCGAATTTTCGTTTCGATAAGGCGAGCGGGCACGTGGTGGCGCTCGCCGGCAACGGCAAGTCCGGATTGGCGCAATCGCTGGCCGAACGCGAGGAAGCAGCGGACGGCGGGAGAGAACGCAACCCGACGCAGCCGACCAACGTGCTCGTACTTCGCGACGGCAAGATTTATTTCGAGGCGCCAGCGGACGAATTGCTGGGCACAAAAGATGAGTATCTGAAAAAATTTCTGGCTTCGGCGGAATGAGACCGTTATTCGCATTCAGTGAGGAGGCAAGGGCATGGCGCAACGCAAGCAACTGACGTGGACGGAACTGCGCGTGGGACTTTTCGTGCTGGTGGGGCTGTTCATTATCGCCGTGGCGATCTTCTATATTACGGGCGCGGGGATATTAGGGCCGAAGTATCGCCTGTACACGTATTTACCGGAGGTGGAGGGCGTGACCGCGGGCGCACCGGTGCGTCTGGACGGCGTGGCGATCGGGAATGTGGAGAAAATCGCTCTGAACCCTCGTCCTTCGGACCGCACGCAGAGCATTCAGCTGATCTTGCGCATCGACAAAAAATTCATGACTGACGTGCGGACGGATTCAACCGCGAGTCTGGTGACTGAAGGATTGCTGGGCGATCGTTATGTGACGATCAAGCGCGGGTTGACCGGCACGCCCATGCAGCCGAACAGCACGGTTCCTGGCGCACCGGCTGTGGCGATGACGGAGATGGTCTCGCGCGGCACGGATTTGCTGACGACCTTGAATACGGTGTCGGGTGAACTGCAAGGGATTGTGGACCAAGTGAAAGAGGGTCAGGGGACGGTCGGCAAGCTGATCACGGACCCTGCGCTATACAACAATGTGAATGCCACGGTGTCTCGGTTGAACTCGATGGTTGGCTCGATTCAGGAGGGCAAGGGCACGGTGGGGAAATTCGTTACTTCAGATGAGTTGTACACGAAAGTGAACGCTACTGTGGACAATGTGAATGATGTGATCGGCGCGGTGAAGGAGCAGAAGGGAACGGCGGGGAAATTGATTTACGATCCCGCGGTTTACAACAGCGCTCGAGGATTTTTGGATAACGGCAATGCGGTTTTGAGTGACGTGCGCGCGGGGAAGGGCTCGCTCGGGAAATTTGCTACCGACGACGCGCTTTACAATAATTTGCGCGATGCATCGGCACAGGTGCGCGACGCTTCGGCGAAATTGAATGCAAATCAGGGGACGGCGGGGAAATTGTTCACGGATCCGAATTTGTACGACAACCTGACGGGGATGACTGGCGACTTGCGTTTGTTGATTGGGGATTTCCGCAAGGATCCGAAGAAGTTTCTGCACGTGAAGCTGGCGGTGTTTTAGCGATGGCACAAAGCTCGGCGCGCGACGGCGAGTTCTAAGGCCGCTATGCCATCGCGCTCAGGCGTGCCGTGAGTGCGAGGACATCAGCGAACCGGCGGAGTGCATTGTACTCGGCGATTACTGTGATGGTGATCGTCGTGATTTACGTGAGTACGGGATTTATTGGAGTGGTGGCGCGGCCTCCGCACTTGCGCACGTTGCAGCAGGTAGACCGTTGCCTGGCGATTCTTGAATACCTGATAATCCCGGTCGCTATCACGCTGGTCGTCTTGATGTCCGCGGTGTACGCCTATGCGCCGCCGGAGCGCAAGACGTACGCCCTCGCGGCGCTCGCGTTCATCACTATTTTTGCCGCACTTACATGCAGCGTGCATTTTGCGGCGCTTACCGTGGTGCGGCGCGCTGAATCCGAATGGTCTGCGGAGTTTTCGCGGCAGCGATCGTTTGCTGGAGGAGGGCAATGGCCGACTCTGGCGCTGGCGGTCGAGTAGCTGGCGTGGGATTTTTTCTTCGGGCTGGGAATGCTGTTTGCGGCGCCCGTCTCTCGCGGCGGGCGGTTGGAGAATTCTATTCGTGGGACCATGACGTTGAGTGGGACGCTGCGCTTGCTCGCGACGCTTGGTCCAGTTACCGGGGACATGCGAATTCCTGACCTCGGGATTGTGGGATACGCGTTGGTGCTGCCGGTGATCCGTGTGTTGCTGGCGATACTTTTCGCGCGCAGCACTCCGCAGGCGCGCGGGAATCCTTGAGCTGCTATTTTGCGGTGTTGGCGGGAATACGCAGCCACCAGACTGTGCCGGCGTAATCAGAGAAGCAGACGTGGCCGCCGGATTCTTCCAGGACGCCTCTGGTGCGGTCTGAAAACTCGACGGTGGCGACGATACCGAGAGGCACCGATTCATCCCACTCCACGTAGCGAGAGACTTCCGTGGTTTGTGCATTCAGCACGGCGACGATGTGTTTGCGGAGTTCTTCGCGGTCTGGTTTTTCCTGGGAGCGACCTAGGCGGCGGATGATGATGACCGCAATTGGCGCGCCGAAAAGTTCATTGACGGAATATGGCCTGTCGAAGTTGCGGTAGCCGTCTTTGGCCGCGCCGAACGCGCTGCAGGCTTTGCCGAAGGGCTCGGCGGGCCACAAGTGTGTCGCGCCGTGTGCGCCTGCGGGTTCTTTCGCGTTTGACGCATCGCCCGCGGCTGGTTTTTCCAGATCGAGCACGACCTTTGGGTCTTTGTTTTTGTCCTGCGCGTAGGCGGGCCGGGCCGCCAGCGCGGCGAGCGCGAGAACCACGAGAAAATATTGTGGGCTTCTGAACATTTCAATCCCCCGGACGCGGCGCGCCTGGAAAACGGGATTGTACTGCAAATCACTCCATCGGATGCGAGCCTCACGTAGTTTCACGGACCACCAGCTTGCTGTGCGGCAGCTGCGGTGCGGAAACTGGCTGCCTGTAATTCGAGGCGCGGGGAACACACCGCGTCCTCGATTGCAATTTCCGCGCCGCTGCATTCACGCTACGGCTTGTGGTCCGTGCTACGTCTCGTCGTCCAGCACGAGCTCGATATCCCGCTCGTCCTCGTTCAATTCGCCCGGAGCGACGAAACCGGCTTGGCGCTTCGGGCCGCGCGGGGCTAAGGTCCAGGCGATGCGCTCCATCTCGTCGAGTGTGTTGCGGACTTTGTTGATGTAGCTGGAGCATTCGCGCACTGCGAAGGTGATGCGAATTGCCTCCGCGTACGTCGCCTTGCAAAGCGTGAACGACTCGCTTTCGCGATAGCCCTGCACAATCTGCGCGCGCGTGCAGGTTTCGCAGAGCGAAGGGCCGTGCATCGGTGTGCCTTTTTTGATGTACACGCTCAAGTGGTTACTCCTTTCTGGAAGCGGTGGTTTCGCCGCTTCAAAAGTTTGGTTTTTTCGCGCGGGTATCGACACACATCCACGGACGCGTCGGTGCACGCGATGCGGCAAGAGCGCGGTACGGGCGCGAAAACTGGTTGTCGGAACCGGGAACTACGCCGGCCGGTGGTTCGAGTTACGTCGTATGCAGTTGAGAGCTAGGGAGACTTACCGTGAGGGATTGCTAAACATACGGTCACAATCCCGCCGCAGCGTCTTGTTGGCCGCTGGCTGCCACTGCGAATTGTGTGTGCGTATGGTCATACTGTGTTTTTCTCCAGCTGGCGCGAATTTACTTGGATTGGTGTGGGAAGGCAATGGCAAAGCATCGAACAGGGAAAAAATCGCGGCGAATGGTTTTTGCGGCGAGGTGAACTGCGAAATTCGCGGACGAGGCGGGCGAGGCAAGCTTTGCCTGGGGCGTTTTGTCGGCCGAGATTGCGTTTCGGCGAAAGCGGTGGCCCTTCGGTCCTGACTCAATCGGGACCTCAGCACAAGCAAGGCGCCGCACTCCCCCTTGGGCTCGGTTTACTCTGCTTGGCCGGAGTGCTCGATGGCTACTTCGTGGATGCGGCGGAGGTCTAGTTTGCCGGTGCCTAGGTGCGGCAATTCATCGATGTGGAAGAATTGGTTGGCGCGGGGGATCCAGAGATTGGGCAGGCCCGAGCTCGACAATTTTTCCAGCACGGGTTTCAGGGCATCGGGGGCCAGCGTGTGGAGGACTACGAGGCGCTCGCCTTTTTTGCCGTCGGGAACGGCCGTAACTACGAAAATCTTTTCCGCGGATTCGGCTAGCTCGTGCAATTTTTCTTCGATTTTAATGTGCGGGACCATTTCGCCACCGATTTTGCTGAAGCGGCTTAGGCGATCGGTGATGGTTAGGAAGCCGTCTTCGTCTTCGGCGGCGATGTCGCCGGTGGTGTACCAGCCGTCTTGCAGGACCTCGGCGGTTTTTTCTGGCTTGCCGAGATAGCCGAGCATCACGTTGGGGCCGTGCACGAGCAGCAGGCCGGGCGTGCCGACTTCGCGGCGCTCGCGCGTATCGGGATCAACGATGCGCACGCTGACCCCGGGGAGCGGGTGGCCGATGCGCCCGCGCTTTGCGCCGACCTGGCGGAATCCAGGGGCGCGAAAATCGCGGGTGTTGACGGCGACAACCGGCGAACATTCCGTGCAGCCGTAACCTTCGAGCGGGCGGATGCCGAATCGATCCTCAAATGCAAGCGCAAGGGGTTCCGGCAATTTTTCCGCGCCCACTACGACGAATTGCAGGCTACCGAAATCTTCGGGAAGGCAGCGGCGCGTGTAGGCTTGCAGGAAGGTGGGAGTGGCGAGCAGGAATGTGACCCGGTAATCGCGGACCAGTTCGCTTACGGCCGTGAGATCGAGCGGGCTGGGATGATAGGCCACGCCGACGCCGAGCACGGCGGGTAGCCAGAGCGTTACGGTATAGCCGAAAGAATGGAAGAAGGGCAGGACGCCTAGAAGTACGTCGCCTTTGCCTAGCATGAAGGTTTGGGCCATCTGGTCAATATTGGACATGATGTTGTAGTGCGTGAGCATCACGCCTTTGGGTTCGCCGGTGCTGCCGCTGGAAAAAATGATGGTGGCGAGATCGTCGAGCGATTGCGGTTTCCTGGAGCTGAGCGCGCGTTCGAGCAGGCGGCTGGGGAGAAGCCAGAGCAGCAGGGCTGCGATTTTTTCGCTGAGGCGCGGGCCGGCAGCGAATTCTTCGAGCAGGATCTGTTTTCCGGGGACTTGCAGCGGAAGTTTTTCGAGCAGGAGCTTGGTGGTGACGACGGTTTGCAGTTTGCATTGCTGCGCGCAGGAGGCGATCGTCTCGTTCGACGCGGTGTAATTCAAATTCACGGGAATTTTTCCGCTGATAGACGCCGCGAAATTCACCAGCGCGCCGGGAACGGATGGCGGCAGCAGAATGCCGACCATTTCCTGGCCCGCCCAGATACGGCGCAAGCGTCGCGCCAGAAAAATCGAGCTGAGCAGCGCGTTGCCCCAATTCATGCGCGGGCGGCGCTTATCTCCCATGGCGAAGCGGAACGGGTAATGGTGCGCGGTGCGAATCAGCGAGCGCGGCAGGGTGTTCATACGGCTCTTGTGATGGAGATAGGCGGCGCTCTGCAATTCCTGCACGGCTTCGCGGACTTCAAAGGCAGTCGCGGTCGCAGGCATGGGTGTGCCGAAGCTGACCGTCACCGGATACGGGATTTTGCGTGGAAGTTTCCACAGGAATCGGCCGCGTTCGTAGCTAAAGATGCTGCCCCAGACGCCGTCGAGATTTACGGGAACGATCGGCGCGTCCACATTTTTCATTATTCGTTCCATGCCGCGGCGGAACGGGAGCAGCTGGCCGATACGGGTGATCTGGCCTTCGGCAAAAATGCAGACGATTTCGCCGTTGCGGATGGCGTCGCTGGCTTCGCGCAGGGAATGGATCATGTCGCGCGGACGCAGCTGCGAGGAAATGGGAATGGCGCGAATCACCTTGGCGAAGGGCTTGATGTGCGGCTGGTCGTAGATGTCCTTGAACATGAGGAAGCGGATGGGGCGGTCGGTGGAGGCCAGGAGGAGGAGCGCGTCCACCAGCGACATGTGATTGGAAACGAAGAGGGCGCCGCCGGACTCGGGGATGTTGTCGCGGCCTTCGACCCGGATGCGATAGATGGAATGCGTGACCATGAAGAGGACGAGGCGGAGCAGGGAATCGGGTAGCAGATAAATGGAATAGGCGGTCGCGACCAGGGTGAGGATGGCGCCATCGAGGAAAACGCCGGCGGGAGTCTGATGCAGGGCTGTCGAAAAGAAAAAGTACGCGCCGGCGGCGAGGAACACGCCTATGAACGAGAGCAGGTTCGCTGCGGCGATCACGCCGCCTTTTTCTTCGGGGCGCGGGCGATGTTGAATCAAGGCGTTAAGCGGCACGGCGAAAAATCCGCCGAAGAAGCCGAGGAGCCAAAGATCGGGGATGCGCAGACGGACGATGGCGACGAGGAATGCCGTAACGTGTTCGGCGAGTGGAATGCCGGTGTGCGAAGCGGTCGCTTGCACCCATCCGGCAAGCGCTTCGGCGGGGCGGTCGAAATACAGCAGCGCGCCGAAGAGGGTCATGCCAACGGCGCCGAGTGGAATCAGTCCGTATTCGATTTTCCCGCCCGAGAGATAGCCAGCCGCGAGGCTGCCCAGGCCGATCCCGATGCCCAATGCGGCCACGATATAGCTGATATGGGTTTCGTCGGCATGGAGAATGTCGTGGCCATAGACGAGTATGGTGAATTGCAACAACGCGGCCAGAAACCAGAGATAGGTGTTGCCGAGAACAGCCCAGCCGAGGACGCGGTCGGCGCGAATGATTTTCATTTGCGCGCCGAGGTCGGCGAACGGGTTCCAACGGAATTTTCTGGCGGGATTCGCAGCCGGGACGTGCGTGATTCCAAAGCTGGTGGCCAAGCCGAGGAGCGTACAGCCGAGCAGAACCACTCCGGCCATGGCTTCGCGGCCGTGGTAACGCTCGGCAAGATAGCCGGCGGCGGTGACGGCGCTAATGCTGCCGATGAACGTGCCGAGCTCGATCACTCCGTTGCCCCAGGAAAGGCGGCGCTCGGGCAAAACCTCCGGAAGCAGTCCATATTTCGAAGGCCCGAAGAGCGCCGATTGGGCGCTGATCAGGAACACCGCGGCGCATTCCAGCGGCAGACTGTGCAACCACAGGCCGAGGATGGTGACGCCCATGACAAAAATTTCCATGAGCTTGGTGCCGATGACGACGCTGCGTTTGCTGTAACGGTCTGCAAAGTAACCGCCAGTGAGCGAGAAGAAAATGAAGGGCAGCGCAAAGAGCGCGCTGACGATGGTGCCGAGCAAGTCCCGACGTTCCTTCGGGAAATTCATGGCGATGATCAGATAAATCACCAGGTACTTGATTGCGTTGTCGTTGAAGGCGTTCTGGAATTGCGTGACGATGAGGCTCCAGAATCCGAATTGCCATGCGGCCTTCGTGGCTCGTTGCGATTCAACTGAATTAGCTTGTTCGTTCATTTGAATTGCGCGGCGAGAATGGCGTAGCGTAAACGCACGCCTGGATTACCGAGAACGTCGCCAGTCTAGCGGTACCACAGACGACTAGCAAGAACGAGGCGGGAAGTTCCGCGGCGAGGAGCGCGAAAATGATAACTGGATGGCCAGCCAATATGCCCGTGACGCAAATTCGCATCGCGCGACCGACGGACAAGCTCGACGCAGTCGTGCAATTCTATTCCCAAGGCATCGGGCTGAAGATTCTTGGTTCGTTCCATGATCACGATGGTTATTCCGGTTACATTCTCGGACTGCCCGGGCGCGAATTGCACTTGGAATTCACCCATCATGCGGACGGGAGCCCGTGTCCCGCGCCGAGCCGCGACAACATGCTGGTGTTATACATGCCGGACCGCGCGGCGATTGCGAGGGTGGTCAATCATCTGAGCGAACGCGGACACGAGCCGGTACCTCCCGAAAATCCCTACTGGGCGGAAAAAGGCGTGACGTTTGAGGATCCGGATGGTTGGCGAGTGGTGCTCATGAATGTGCCCGGGTTTGAGGTGGGATAGTTGCGGTGTGCCCCGCGGCACAACGCGGTGGTCCGACAGAAAGTCGTTCTTGCCCGCAAGTCGTACATCGACTGCCGCGCTGGGGATTCGATTTGGCTAATCGGTGAGTTTGCGGAGCCAGATTTGGTAGGCGGACTCGAGAACTTCGTTCTTTTTGGCGTAGACGGCTCGCAACGTGTCAATGGCGGGCTTGGGGACGCCGAGTTGAGTGTGCTGCGGATCGTTCCAGTGGTAATCATCGAACGCGATGATGGCGCCGGTCCTTGCGAGACGGAAACTTAGGACGGCGTCTTGCAGGACGTGAATGGTGGAGTGGGCGCCGTCAATGGAGATGAATTCGTATGCGACGGAGGGCAGCGTGTGCAGGGTTTCGCGCGATCTGCCGCGGCGGAACTCGGTGCGTTTTTCGCCTCCGGCTTGCTTGATGTTGGGCCAGAGCAGCGGCTGGTCATTACAATCGAGGCAGAGCAGGCGCGAATCGGGCGAGGTGGCGATATTTTGTAGCAGCCAGGTGGAGGCGCGGCGGGCAGTGCGCGTTGAATCTCGCAGAGGTTGAGCAGCGCCTGCACGTAGTCGTGCGTCGGGCCGCTGGTGAAGGCGAGCGATTGGCGCAGATACGCGGCGGCGTCGGCTTGTTTGCCAACGCTGAAAAGCAGGACACCGAGATTTATGGCGGCGTCGTGATGGGTGGGCGCCAGCAGCAGGGCGCGGCGCAAGGCTCGCTCGGCGACGTCGAGTTGAACCACGCCCCAAGCGTTCGACAGATCGGCGGATTCCCCTCGCAGGATCGCGTTCGAGAGCATCGTGGAGGCTTCGACGACCTGACCTTCGAGAAAGAGGTAGGCGCCGGTAGTCCGCTGGCTGCGTGGATTCGGATTGGGGAACGGGATCGCGGCGTCGGCTGCGATCGGAATGGGCTCCGCCGCTTCTAGGCAGGCTGATGGCCAGGGATCGCATCGGTAGAAGTTGCACAGAGGCTGCGGAGGCTCGCG
>Ga0070766_10002067_pt1 | contig 9977 bp, 10 predicted proteins | sample HubBroMetageWFT6_FD_69782 | JGI IMG/M metagenome (GOLD analysis project Ga0070766, IMG submission 69782) | Warmed and freeze-thawed soil microbial communities from the Hubbard Brook experimental Forest, New Hampshire - Hubbard Brook CCASE Soil... | ecosystem: Environmental > Terrestrial > Soil >... | reverse complement strand
CAAATCGCCAACCGGCTGCATGGCCGTGTCGTGCTTGAGCTTTTTGGCGAAGATCGGCCGCGCCTGACGCCGCGGGAGCTCGAGTGTTTGCGCTGGATCGCGCTTGGCAAAGACACGACCGCAATCGCCACGATCTTGAGCATTTCTCCGCACACCACCCGCGATTACGTGAAATCCGTTCATTACAAGCTGGATTGTGTCACCTCGGCGCAGGCCGTCACCAAGGCGGTCAAGCTTGGGCTGCTCGTCATATGACGAGCACATAAATTGCAATCCGTTTTTTCAATCAGTTCGTAACTCGCAGTATTTCATAAATTTTCAGCCGAACTTTTCGGCTCGCATTGCTGCGACATCAAGCCTGCCATTTCGTGCGTGAGGCGTTTGCGGCTCGAACCGCTGATCATTTGAGGGAGTCGGCGAGTGATTGTCGTTGTCGAAAGATCGAACGCGCACCGGCATGCGACCTTGCTGGAGAAAATGTTTCGCCAGCGGGCCCGTTTCTTCCACGACCGGCTTAAATGGGATGTGCAGGTCGTCGATGGCCAGGAACGCGACCGCTACGACGATGCATCGCCGGTCTATATCATTTACACCGACGATCTTCGCAGCGAAGTGAAAGGAAGCTTGCGCCTCCTGCCCACGACGGGCCCGACGCTTGCGGCCGATGTGTTTTCAGACACGCTGCCCGATGCCGTGCATCTTAGCGCTCCGACCATTTGGGAATGCAGCCGGTTCTGTCTCGCCGAGACCGTGCTCGCGAGTGGAATCGAAGCAATCGTCTTTACTTCCAGGGTCTTGATAGCGGCGTTGGGCGACGTCGCCATGCGGGCGGGGATTGAATCGATCATCGGCAATTTCGATGCTTCCAAGCTGCGGCTTTACCGGCGGATCGGATGTGAGGTTGAGATTCTGGGCTCGACGGCAAGATACGGCAGTCCGGTTTATCTTGGGCTGCACCACATTTCCGAAACGATCGTGTGCCGCGTGTGGGAAAAGCTGAAGGACGACCGCTTGGCATCGGCGGTCGCCCGCGAAATCGGCGTAAGCGCCACTGACCGGCTGCCGCGCCGATCGCCTTTTCGCACCGGTCGCAATCGATTACCGGATGTGCCGGAATTGCCGCCGCAACGCGCCGCGACCTCGGTATTGCCAATGTCGGAAAACAGTCCCAGCAGCAATTAAGCGGGCGCGTAGCGCGCCGGCTTGGGCATCGCCGTCGCGGCTTAGCCCCGACGGTCTCGGGCAAACTGCCCGCGACGGCGCCAAAATTTTTCGGTCCCCACCCGGCCGCGTGCGGACGTTCCGGCATCAATTGCGGCCATCGCGTTGAGAAGAGCGGCGGCGGCCGTGCGTTCGCCGCCGCTCATATTGCCTTGTTCAAGTTTTTCTCCGCCAATGATTTTCACCGGCTTGCCGTCGGCCCGCCGAATGCTGGCGCGCCATTTACCCGGTTCTTGCTCAAATGCCCGCACGACAAATCGCTTGTACTCCATACGTTACAGCACCGAAATTCTTGATGGTCCGCCAATGGGCAAACAACATGGCGGCCGGAAACAGCGGCGTCACTCCCCCATTTGAGGGGGACGAACGAGAGATCGCGAAGTGACCGCGATCCCCCCCAAGTTGGGGATAGCGCGCTTGGATAGAGGTGATATGCAACTGCTCAACGAGACGCAGCGCTGACAAAAATAGCGCTGCGGAGAAACGCGCCTTCGCGCGCTCGCAGCAAAAATACCAAAAGCCCTGTTTCGTTTCGCAAGCTTTACGAATGCCGGACCTCCAGCCGAAATCGCGGCCTACGGTTCAACGGAGAGGGGACGGAGCATGTGCGAGAAGTGTTGCTGCCCATATTTGGTGCCGCCGTGGTGGGTAACCATGGGGGTGACGCCGCCACAGCACGCGACGACAACGAGCGCGCCTGCTGCTTCAGCTCCTCCGTCCGTGCCATCCGCGCCGACGCACACGTCCACCCCATCACCGCCGCTCCCGCCACCTCCGCCTGCGCAAACCACTCAGCAATCAAGCAGCGGCGGCAGCTCCAATAGCGGGCTCGGCGGAGTGGTCAGTGGACTTCTCAATACGGTAGCCGGTCCGATTAGCGGTCTTCTCGGCCTGTTGTGAGGAGACGATCGCCCATGAACACCGAATCGAAAATGATGATCGGGTTGTTGAACGGTATTATGCCGGCCGGCACTCCGCTAACCGTGCAGATGGAGATTCAGGTCCTCGAGCTGATCGGAATTGTGAAAGACCCAGAGCTCATCAAAAAAATGAAGCTTCTGACCAGCATTGCGCCGGAGGGCGCGCCGGCAACGCTGCACGGCCTGTTTCAGCTCATTGGTGGTCTGATGCACATGAGTTCGCGCGCCACCAGCGAGAACCACACGGCGATCGATGAATCGTTGGATATCCTCAAAGACATGCCGGACGTCGCACTGACCTATGGAACGTTTATCGCCATATGTCAGACTTTGCTGGAGTTTAATCATCGACATCACCCGGAGTCGCACAACCGTCACCGTAAGTCTTAAAAGCCGCGCCATGAGACGGAGATTAGCCCCCGGCTCGGGCGGCCACGCTCGGTTACCCTTCTTATCGCGGCATCGGGGTCTTGACGGAGATCAAAAAGCCTAACGGCCGGCAACTGGTCGAACGCCCAGCGCTTTCCTAATCCTCGCCGCGACGCCGGCGCGCCATCGCGAGCGTCAGATCCCAGGCGTTACGGATGTTGACAAGGGTCAACAGCAAAAGCGCCCCGGCAAGCGCATTCAGCCCGAAGTCCTTTCCTAGATAGATCGACACGGCTGCCGCTAGCAGCGCCAAGTAGCCGATGCCGGGCAACACGCCGTAGGCGAAATAATCCTCCAGATAATTCGTCAGGTCGGTGCGCACGACCTGGATGGTGATGTAAGTCGAGATGCTTGCGCCAATCAAAGCCGTGGCGCCGATCAACGCCGCGAAAAATCTGGCTTGATGCGATGGAAACAACGCGACCGCCGACAAAAAGAACACGCTGGCGAAATGCACGACGATCGGGCTCATGAAGGTGCGGGTCGCCGACTGGCGTTCTTCGGTCAAGTAACCGGCGCCGAGCGAGACGGCGACGAACAGCAAGGCCAGCAAGGTCGCGGCGGCCGTTCCTACCAGCACATAGAAATCATGCCAGTCCTTCAGTGCTTCGGCAGCCCACATATTCAAATCCCGATAATGCCGGCGCGCCGCCGAACGTTGCGCGTGGCGTTGCGGGCGGCGCATATGCCGCTTGATTTCACCGGTCTCGCATAGAGCATAACAGCGGGTGCCTTCACTCTAAGGGTTTCCGCCCCGTTTAAATGCGGCGAAAAGCCGGGATTGCGGCGTCCAATGTGGGCGTCGCATCGGGTCATAGCAATCCCGCGAGCTTCGACGTAGCGCTCGGTGTTTTTTGACTAATTGCACGTTGCCGCTGACATTGGCTATCCTGCTCTGCGGCATTGACCTCAATGTGGTCGTCAGTGGCATTTTCTGGAATTTGCTGGTCACAATGCGGCTGCCACAACGGTGGTTGATCGCTGATGGTTTTCTCGCTCCGCCATTCCGGCTCGGATCCTGACCTTTCTGATAGCGATTCAACTTTGTCGTCGCAAATCTCGCTGCGAAGCGAAGCCAGCGACACGATCCCGGTCGTCGTTGTTCTCGTCGTCGCCGTGGTATTCGCGGCTTCGATGCTGGTCGAATATGCGGCAAATCCGGGAGAGCTTTGGCACGGCCTATTGCAAGACCGTAACGTCCATTTCGACGCCGCACTTCAATTGGCCGTGGCAATGCAAGATTTCGATGTCTCGACATTTTTAACGCTCCTTCTTCACCCTCATATTTGGCCGCCTGCCGCTGACCTGTCGCTCGCGGTGGTTATGATCCTCGATGGCATGGATTTGAAGCTCGCAATCCTGCTCGATGTCGTTAGCTGGACGTGCGTGGCGGTGCTGGTTTTTTTGATTGCACGCCGCCTATTTTTCGATCAGTGGACCGGAAACGTTGCCGGCGCACTGGCGGTCACGTTTGCGTTGGCAAGTCCCGCTTTCAGGCTGCTCGGCGCCGACGTCATGTTGGAAGCACCCGGCGCAGCACTGACCGCCTTTTGCCTCTACGCTTATATTCGTGCTCAAGGAAAAACTTCCGCCCAGAGCGAGCGTTGGTGGGGCGCGCTGGCGATCGGCTTAACCGTGCTGTTTTTCGAAAAGTACAACTACTGGCTATTGATCGCGCTGACGCTGGCGATCGCTTACGTCTCCGGGGATTTATCGGGCTGGCTGCGGTGGATGCGCACTCACGCCGCCACGGCTGCGCCGGATATGATGCGCGCCGTACTCTGCGATCCATTCATTATCGCAGCCGCCGCTCTTGTCGTTCTTGATATCGTCATTCGCGCCAGTGATCTGACCACCGTTGATTTGTTTGGCGTTCACGTCGTGGTTCGAGATACATGGAAAGATGTGGCGACGATTATTTGGGCGCTGTTATTTATTCGCGCCGTCCTGCTGTGGCGAAAATACCGCGAGCCTTTCGATGTTGCCTTGGGATTTGCCGGACGCCGCGTGTTTTACTGGCATCTTTTTCCTATCGGCGTTTTTTTCTTAATTCCGAAGCGCATTGTCGATGTCTTTTGGTTTGTTGGCGCCAATTGGGGCCAAAAGCCATTTTCGTTTCGTCCTCTGCATGCCTTCTCGTGGCAATGGCTCGGTTTTTCCCAAGGCTTTCACGTCGCGCCGTGGATCGCCATATTGGTACTGGCCCTGGCGGCTGTGACCGTCGTCGGTCTCAGACGGCTGGAAGTTGGCGCGCGCGCTGTACTGCTCCTCGCCGTCCTGTCGGCGGCGGCTGTGATCTTGCATCCAAACCAAGAATGGAGATTCCAGGCCAGCTGGATTTTCTCGGTATGGATTCTCGCGGGGACCGGCGGCGCCCTCATCCTGTCGTTGCTTACGGCGCGTTTTGGAACATTTGCGCGCGTCGGTATCGCCGCGGCCGCGGTTGCGGGTATTGTGGCGAGCGAAAGCCGCTATGGCTGGGGCGATATGGCCTATGCCGCGGCGTCACATCCCCGGCCCGGCGAGCCGACCGACCTTGATTTCGCCAAGGCGTACCTTCCCTATGTCCATGGCGGAAGAAAGGTTGGTTTTCTTACGACGCTGGCCGAAAACAACTTTTATGGATGGACATTGCGCGAAGACTGTCGCTGTGCGGCGAAAACATACGCTCCGGCGGAGGAGCCGGCCTGGTCTCGCGAGCAGTATCGCGACGCGACCGCAATATGGCTGATGCAAACCGCGGTCGACTTTATCGTCGCCATCGACGCGCGATCCGGTGAAATACCGGACCCCGGCTACGACGCCCTCGCGGGGCGGATTGACGCGATCAAACAGGATGCAAGATTTCGCGCCGTGGCATCGGTGCCGGTGCCGGCGTTCGACGCCATGGTCACCGTCTTCCAGCCCCGCTGACGATTGTTTCGGAAGGCGACAGTTAGTCCTTCGCCCGCTCGATGTAGCTGCCGTCAGCGGTATTGACCACGATCCTGGTCCCGGTGGTGACGAATGGCGGCACCATAGTGCGCACGCCGTTGGAGAGGACGGCAGGCTTGTAGGAGGAGGCTGCGGTCTGGCTTTTGATTGCGGGCTCGGTTTCTGTCACTTCCAGCGTGGCGCGGGGCGGTAATTCGATCGCAACCGGCACACCCTCATGCAGGCTCAGCGTGACTTCCATTTCCGGCTGCAAATACGCCGACTGATCACCGATGATATCGGGCGGTACGGCCACCTGATCGTAATTTTCCATATTCATGAAATGGTAGCCGTCGCCGTCTTGATAGAGGAATTGGTGCTTGTGGTCCTCGACAAAGGCGCGCTCGACCTGCTCCGTGGTCTTAAAACGCAGGGAGAGCTTCACGCCATCGGCAATCCGCCGTACGTCCATTTGCGTGACCGGTGTTCCTTTGCCGGGATGAATGCTCTCTGTGGTGACGATGACGCCGAGCTTGCCGTCGACCTCCACGATATTGCCTTTTCGCAGCGAGCTGGCGATGACTTTCACAGGTTCCTCGATGTTGTGGTTTAGAAACAGGCCGCAACATAGCGATCTTGGGCTAGATCGCCAGCTATTTCCTCGACCCTGCTAGTACAAGGATAATGTCCGCCAACTCGCCCGCCGCTTCGCCCGTATGGGCTACGCATGTCCATGCCGGCCGCCGGCCGTTTTTGCTGGGTCGGACGCGGATTATTGCGGCGTTGCGGGCCTGGTTTGCCCAACGGAGCTTCATCGAAGTCGAAACCGGCATAGTGCAGGCGTCGCCCGGCAACGAGACCCACTTGCATGCATTCGCCACGACGCTTTCGGCGCCGGACGGTGGATTGTCCGCCCGTTACCTGCGCACGTCGCCCGAATTTGCGTGCAAGAAACTTTTGGCGGCAGGCGAGCCCAGGATCGTCGAATTCGCCAAGGTTTTCCGCAACCGCGAGCGGGGCGCGCTGCACCACCCGGAATTCACTCTGGTCGAATGGTATCGCGTAGGCGAGCCGTATACGACGCTTATGTCCGACTGCGCGGCTGTCCTTGCCGAGGCGGCAAAGGCTGCCGGAACGAGGCAGTTTTCCTTCCGCGGCCGGTCGGCGGATCCATTCGCGGAGCCGGAGCGAATGAGCGTGGCGGAGGCCTTTGCGCGGTTTGCCGGGATTGATCTCGTGGCGACGCTCCATCCCGGCGGCGGCGACCGCGCTGCATTAGCCGAGGCCGCCAGCGCGTCCGGCGTGCGCATTGCCGCGGACGACACTTGGGGCGACATTTTTAGCCGCGTGCTGGTGGAACGGGTCGAGAGCCGGCTCGGCATCGGCCGCGCCACCATTCTCGACCAATATCCGGCCGCGCACGCAGCGCTCTCGAAAACTTCGACGGCCGATCCGCGTATCGCCGAGCGTTTCGAGCTTTACGTTTGCGGCGTCGAGATCGCCAACGGATTCGGCGAACTCAACGACGCGGCCGAACAGCGACGCCGGCTCGAATGGGAAATGGCGGAGAAAGAGCGAATTTACGGCGAACGTTATCCGCTGGACGAGGATTTTCTTGCCGCGCTTTCGGCCATGCCGGAGGCTTGCGGCATTGCACTCGGGCTTGATCGTCTGGTCATGCTGGCGACTGGCGCCAAGCGCATCGAGCAGGTGTTGTGGAATCCCATGCCGGAAAAGTTGTCATGATAAACACAACGAAACTTGGTCTTGCTGGCCTTTGCGAGGGCGCGCTGTTGCCGGATGCGCGCTTGGCGGAGCTCGAAAAAATCGCTGCGCGTTATGCCGTCGCCATTACGCCGGCCATGGCCGATTTGATCGACCCGTCGGATCCGCACGATCCGATCGCCAGGCAATTTGTGCCGGACATCCGCGAACTCGAAACCTCGCCGCAGGAGCGCGGCGATCCGATCGGCGACAATGCCCACAGTCCTATCGAGGGTATCGTCCATCGCTATCCCGATCGGGTGCTGTTAAAGGCCGTCAACGCCTGTGCGGTCTATTGCCGGTTCTGTTTCCGGCGCGAAATGGTCGGACCGGGCCGGGGAGGGCTCTCGCCGGCCGCGCTTGCCGCGGCGGTCGACTACATCCGCGACAATCCGCAAATCTGGGAAGTGATTTTGAGCGGCGGCGATCCACTCATTCTTTCGGCGCGCCGCCTCAAGGATTTAGCCGCGCGGCTCACCGCTATCGGCCATGTCAAAGTGATCCGCATACACACGAGGGTGCCAGTTGTTGCGCCCGAGCGCATTTCGGCTGCACTCGTGCGGGCGCTACGCGCGCAAAACAAGGCGACCTTCGTGGTCGTGCATATCAATCATCCGCGCGAACTGACGGCGGAAGCCCGCGCCGCCTGTGCGCGCTTGGTCGACGCCGGAATCCCGATGCTGTCGCAATCGGTGCTGTTACGCGGCGTCAACGACGATGTGGAGACGCTCGGCGCGCTGATGCGGGCGCTGGTCGAGTGCCGCATCAAGCCATATTACCTTCATCACGCCGATCTCGCTCCGGGCACCGCGCATTTGCGCACGACCATCGCCGAAGGTCAGGCTTTGATGCGCGCGCTGCGCGGCCACTACTCGGGCCTATGCCAGCCCGGTTACGTGCTGGATATTCCCGGCGGCCATGGAAAATCGCCCATAGGACCAAGCTATCTGTGCGATGACGGAAAATTGGTCGAGGATTTCAACGGGCGGCGGCATTGCTATCCGCCGGAGCCATGACGCGGTTTAGACGCTGCCCGGTTAGGCGACTGCCTTTTCCAATACCGGGAAAAATACCGTCGTCTCGAAGCCATAGCCGCAGTCGGTGCACGACCAGTTATGGCGCACGGAACGCTCGTTGATGTGTTCCGACCAATCCGGCGCAAGCAGCCAAGCATCGCACTGCGGACAGGCGTTTTTATCGTAGGTGCGTGTGCGTGCCGCGCGATCGAATTGCTGGACCATGACTCCCTCCTGTCTCACCGCTCCCTGGGAGGCGGCGTAGAGGGAGTCTGTGGCAGCCCTATGACCCAAGTGAGTCTGTATGCCGACATTCACGGTTTCGTGGTTGATCGTGAAAGAATTGCGACGATGTGCGTAGCCGCGTTACCTAAAACTCGCGACAAGTTTTATTTTTTGCCAGCGAGTGGCGCCGAGCTTCGGCCCGATGGATGGCGTCCGGCCAAAAAAACATGTCCACGAATTAATGGTTTGGCCACGCGGTGGAAAGGCAGGCGCGCCTAGCCTCTTAGCCGTTAAGGACCTTCTCGGCTCATAGAAACAAAGAGGAGTGTGCCATGAGATCAAGCATAACCACCGCGATTGTCGCCGCTGCGTTCGCATTTTCGGCCAGCGCCGCGATGGCGGCATCGCCGGCCAATCCGATTCCCCACCATGCGCGTGCGCCGCACGCAGTCGCAGCCCAGCACGTGGCAGCGCGACGGCTGGCGCCACGCGATCAGCTCAATGTCGACGTCGCGCAGTTCGTTCGCGGCATGCTCGGCGGCGGACCGATCCCTTACGCCAACCTTGTCCGCGACGTGCGGGGCATGCGCGGGACGGGAACCTATACAGGCTCGGATTATTCCTCGCCGACCTACGATACGTCCGTGCCTGATTCAGGCGCGGCCGCCGCGCAGGCTGCTTCCGACGCGGAAAACCAGGCGATTCAATCGATGAATGATACCAACGCCCAGACCGCGTCGATGGCCGCCGCGGAGCAGGAGAACGACGCGGCGAATGCGGCCACGCTGCAGACGGAAATCAATGCCGGAATGTAGCCGGTGATCTGGCAACCTCACCGCATGGCATTGATGGACGTGAACGGGGCGGCTTCGGCCGCCCCGTTTGTTTTTCCGGCCGCCGGGCGGCGAAACGAGTGGTTTAGACCGCGTCGACTCAGAAATGGAAATGCCGGATTGGCAACCCGAGATGGGCGCGACCGATCGGCGCCCAAAAATTCTCATAGAGCGCCGAAGGATGCACGCGATACATTTGCGCATCGCGGAAGTACCGTTCCATGCGGCTGCCCTTTCGCGTCACTGAGGTGCCGGCCGTCTTGAAGAGAAGTTCGACCGCATCGCAAGCCATACGGCCAGCCTGTTGCATCATCGCCCAGAGCCGCAAGTTTTCCTCGACCGTGATCAGCGTGCCGTCGGCGGCCCATCGCTCGCACATTTCCATATAAACTTCCGCGCCGCGGATCATCAGGTTTTCGGCGGCGTCGGTCAGCACCGTGGCCTGTCCAAGCGAGCGCTGATAGTCCTCGTGCTCGGCGCGCGGAACGACCGGCGGAAACGTGGTCTTTTTACTGCGGATGATGTCCTCGTACTCGTCGAGCGAAGCTTTGGCCGCGCCCACGACCGTCGTGACCAACGAGATGTGATAGGGGCCGGACACGCGCCCGAGATACATCGGATTGCCGTGAAGCCGCGTGCCCGGTGTTCCATCGCGC
>Ga0070766_10002066_pt1 | contig 9978 bp, 10 predicted proteins | sample HubBroMetageWFT6_FD_69782 | JGI IMG/M metagenome (GOLD analysis project Ga0070766, IMG submission 69782) | Warmed and freeze-thawed soil microbial communities from the Hubbard Brook experimental Forest, New Hampshire - Hubbard Brook CCASE Soil... | ecosystem: Environmental > Terrestrial > Soil >... | reverse complement strand
TAATGACGGCGCCCTGGATCTTGCCATTGCGCACGTCGTCCATCGCCGTCTTCGGGTCGTTATAGTAAACCGGTTCAAAGGTCCGCATGTTGGAGCGGACCGAGTCAAAGGCCTCGCGAATCTTGAGCGCCTGCGTGCCTCCGTCCTGATCGACCAGGCCTAGCTTCGCGTCACGGATCTTTCCGCCGAAAGCATTGCCTAGGACGATGAGTTGTACCAGCGGAAAAATCATCGACGCCATCATCAGCGCCGGGGAGCGAAAGAATTTGCGCATTTCGCGCTCGACAATGGCGAGAATGTGATTCATGGCTGTAACCCCGGTCTGGGTGGCATGACGAAGGCGTGCGCTTTGACCAGTTCATCGCGCAACTGCCGCCCGGTGTAGTGGACGAAGACGTCGTCCAGCGTGGTGTTTTGTACTGAGAGCGACCGGATTTTGACCCCAGTGTGCACCGCCGCTTCCACAAGTTCGGTCGTGGTCCGCGATCCGTCACTGGTCAGCACACGGTACATTCCCGCGCCCTCATGCTGGACAGAAGTTACGGCACTCAACTTTTTCAAACGATCCTCCCAATCCGCGGGAGCGTGGTCGAACTGGGCCTCAATTACATTTGAACCCGGCACGCTTGCTTTCAATGCCGGCGGCGTATCGAGGGCCACGAGCTTGCCATGATCCACGATGGCGATGCGGTCGCACAGCCGATCGGCCTCGTCCATATAGTGAGTTGTGATGAGGATGGTAAGCTGCCGATGGCTTTTGATGTTGGTCAACATCTCCCAGACAGCAACCCGAGACACCGGATCCAGCCCAGTAGTTGGCTCGTCCAAAAAAAAGATTCGCGGACTGTGCACCAAGCCGCGGGCAATCTCGAGTCGTCGCCGCATGCCGCCGGACAGCGTCTTGGTCTGGGCTGAACGCCACTTCGTCAGATCAACCAGTGCCAGCAACTCATCAATCGCAGCCTTGCGTTTTTTCGCAGGAACGTCGTAGAGCTTGGCATAGATGTTGAGGTTTTCTTCGATGGTGAGGTCAAGGTCACTGGTAAGTGCCTGCGGAATTACACCAATCGCCCGCCGAGCCGCATCTGGATCCTTCTGCACATCGTGACCAGCGATACGAGCGGTCCCCGCAGTGATCGGTATCAGCGTGGTCATCATGCGGATGAGCGTGGACTTGCCCGCGCCGTTTGGCCCCAGCAAACCGAAAATCTCTTCTTCCTTCACGTTGAAGGAAACATCATCAACCGCCGTGAAATCGCCGTACTTCTTGACGATGTGTTCCACTTGGATGGCATTGAACGCATTGGGATCGCCAGCCGCACCATGCCCGTTGGAATCATGCCCGTTGGTGGGAGCGCCTCCACTCGATCCGCCGGGAGCATTGCGATCGGTGATCATGGATGCTCTTCCGCAGATACGTTCTCTCGCGCTGTGCCCTTGAGTTGATCAGGCGAAACCAAAACCTCCGCCGTCATACCCGGAACGTATGCACCCCTCGGATTGTCGAGCCGAACCTTGAGGACAATGGTCCTGATGTCACGCTTGCGCCGGCCAACGTCCCTCTGAGTAGCGAAATCTGCTTCTGCTGATTTGAAAAACACTTTGCCCGAAGTAATCGTGCCGCCGGGCAACCGGACTTTCAGCGTGTCTCCCAAACCGATGTGATCGGCATCGGTCTCGGGAATTGCCGCGCGCACCCAGGTGTCACCGAGATCGACAATAGTCACAATTGCCTGGCCTGCATTTAATACTTCCCCTTCACGGGCAGCGCGCACCGACACAGTGCCCGTCACCGGGGCATAAATCTTCGTGTACCCCAAACGAACCTCAGCTTGCTTCAGCATGCTTTCCGCATTGGCGACTTGTGCGCGCGTGGATTCAACCGTGCTCTGCGCGGCATGCGCCTGATGAGTGTTGGCGACGGCCATATTCAGATCGGCCTCGGCGGCGCTCACCTGCTCCTTCAACGATTGCGCCAGCGCCTTCTGGGCCGCGAGACTCGTCTCCGCCTGAACCCGCTCTTGATCGGAAGCGACTCCCTGCTTCGCGAGTTCGATCATGCGGCGGCTATCGCTCTCGGTGCGCTCCACAGTAGCTTCCGCCTGAAGCAACTGGGCGCGCGCGGATTGCAGCCGCGCCTGCGCATTTACGACACTGCTCGACGTCGATCCCTGTGTCGCCTGCAAAGTCGACTGGGTCTCGGCAACTTTCGATTTCAAACTATCGATCGTGGCGGCGGCAGCACGTTCCTGCGCCTCCAACTCCGACGGATCGAGCACCGCGATGAGATCGCCCTGTTTTACCTGGGTTCCCTCGTCGACCAGAAGTTTTGCCAGTCGCCCCTCGATCTGCGGGCTCACGATTACCTGATTAGAATCCACCGTACCGATCAGAATCAGATCGTTGCTGCGGGGCGTGGATAACAGGTAGTAGGTCAGCGATATACTGAAGATCACGCCGAGAATGATTAGAAATTTATTGCGTACACTCACCTTCGGGCTCCTCGCTGCTTTGCATTGGAGCTTTGAAAGAGCGCCGCGGAAATAAAATCCAGCACGGCCTTTCTGCGCGCCGCTATGAGCTGCGGAGACAGCGGGTCTTTCCCCGTCATGACGCGCATGACCGGCGCGCTGGTGAAATAGAAAACAATCACCGCGATCATAGAAGGAACAAAATGCAGGGGATCCACTGGCCGGAATTCGCCTGATGCCTGGCCGCTCTTGAGAACCTCGGCGATGCGGCCAAACAACGGGCGGAAATATTTTTTTACGATATGCTCAAGATGGTTTGTCCTGCCCCGGCCGGCGCCCATCATTTCGCCCTGTACGATTCGCGGGTAGAGCGGGTGGGTCGCGACGTAGTCGAAGTGCGCGCCCGCGTAGGCGAGAATTTTCTCGCGGGGCGGAAGATCGCGAGACAAGACTCCTCCAACGCACGCAACCAGACCTCCAAATACCTGATCGAGCACTGCGCCGTATAAGTCCTCTTTGTCCTTGAAGTAGTAATAAAGGAGGGCTTTATTCACTTTGGCGGAGCGGGCGATGGCATCCGTTCTCGCGCCCGCGATGCCTTCGCAGGCAAACTCCCGCACCGCAGCCTGCAAAATAGCGGCGCGGCTCTGCTCAGGACGACCGCGAGATCCTAGGCGCGACTTGGAGATGACGAGGCCCATTGTTCTTAATTAACTGGTTAGTTAGATTATACCAAAGGCCGAGAATATTCACAACTGCAGGAAAGGTTTAGGAATCAGGGCCGATTGGGAATATGGGGCTAGGCCGCTACGCGCAGAACAACACTTTTGCCTCTCTCTAGGCCCGATCCAGTAATGTCACGCCGCGATGCTTCAACCGCATTCCGCGAGCAGGCATTCGTAAGCACCCGCACCTGGTGTTTTCCGGAATCGCTTCTTGCCCATACCGCCGCGGCACGAGCCACTCCAACCCGGTTTCGCGCCAGAATACTTGTGATCGGGCCCATGTCACTGGGACTACTCACCGTGAAGCGAAGATAGTGCCTGCTATCCCAATCACGAGTGGTAACCCCGACGCGGCCGCCGGGGCTCACTGAAAACCCGCCTTGGTGGCAGGCAATATCGACCACATCGGAAAGCACCGCACTGGCGCTCGGCAGAGAACCAGCTCCCTTGCCCGAGAAAAGCATCTCGCCAACTGCGTCTCCGCGAACCAGCACGGCATTATTTTCATCGCGAATGCTGGCCAGTTGATGCGCCAAGGGTAGCAATACAGGAGCGCAGCCAAGCGACACCGTACCTTCGCTAAATTCCGCGGTCGCAACATGTTTAATCACGAAACCCAGTTCCCGAGCCGCTTGCACATCATCCGCGGCAAGGTCGCGAATCCCCTCGACCCGAACCGCGTTGGCATCCACCTGCGTGCTAAAAGCGAGCTCAGTCAGAATTGTCAGTTTCTGCGCGGCATCGTGTCCGTCGATATCGAGCGTAGGATCGGCTTCCGCGAAACCTTTAGCCTGCGCCTCGCGAAGCGCATTCTCAAACTCGACACCGTCCTCGGTCATGCGGGTAAGGATGTAGTTGCAGGTACCATTCAGAATCCCACAAAGCCTCTGAATGCGATTCCCCACCAAGCCATTCCTCAGGGTCCGGATAATCGGAATTCCGCCGCAAACACTGGCCTCGAATCCCAGGCGAACTTTCTGTGCCTCCGCCGCTTTCATCAAACTGAAACCATCCAGCGCGAGCAGAGCCTTGTTCGCGGTGACCACGTGCTTGCCGCGTGACAACGATCGCTCGATAAAACCTCGGGCCGGCTCGATCCCGCCCACCAACTCCACCATGAGATCGCAGCCATTGTTCAGCACTTTGTCGGGGTCACTGGTCAGAAGGGCGCGATCCACGCCCTGACGCTCTTTATCGAGATCCCGGACCAAAATTTTTGTGATTCGCAAATCGACGCCCGAGCGTTGCCGGATGAGTGCCTCATTCTTGCCCAGCAACTCGACCAGGCCGCGGCCGACCGTTCCGCAACCCAACAAGCCGATTTGAAATTTACGAATGGTCATGGCTGAAAACTGAAAGTTGTTTTCTCTTCATCTCAAACGCTATGCGGACCCGCCCGCAATCGACGGCACCAGCAGCACTTCATCGCCATCCTGAAACGCGTAAGTGTTTCCGCCGAGGAATCGAATGTCCTCCTCGTTGACATACACGTTGAGGAACCGCCGAATCTCGCCGGCTTCGTCGCGCAAGTGCTGCTTCAAGTCCGGGAACTGCTGATCGAGCGCCGAGAATAGTTCCCCCAAGTTCGCCGCTGAACACTTGACTTGTCCGGTCCCAGACGTCAGGCGGCGCAACGCTGTTGGAATCTGTACCGTAACTGTCATCTCAAGCCTCCACGGTTTCTGGAAACTCAGCAGTCTCCAGCGTTCTCTGCAAAAGTGTTTCGAACTCGGCGACCTTGGGCCGAATTGGCTCTTCCACCTCGTACTTGCCAGAGAGCACGTCGGTCGTCTTCAAACCATTACCGGTGATGCACAGCACCGTCGTCTCCTCGGGCGTGATGCGTCCTGACCGGTAAAGTTTGCGAGCGCAGCCGACGGTTACCCCACCGGCAGTCTCTGTGAAGATGCCTTCGGTCTCCGCCAGGACCTGAATGGACTCGATCATTTCCGGATCGGAAACATCCTCAGCCCACCCCCCGCTCCTGGTGATGACCTTGATCGCATAGTGTCCATCGGCCGGATTGCCAATCGCGAGCGATCGCGCCAGCGTTGCCGGCTTCTGCGGCTCTATATCGGCGTTTTCAGCTTTTACTGCAGTCGAAATCGGAGAGCATCCTGTCGCTTGTGCCCCGAAAAACTTCACCGGTTTCGCTTCGACCAAGCCCAGTTGAATGAGTTCGTCGAAAGCCTTCTTGATCTTCACAATCAACGACCCGCCCGCCATGGGCACAACCACGCTGTCCGGCAGTCTCCATCCCAACTGCTCGGCGATTTCGAATCCCACGGTCTTCGAACCTTCCGCATAATAGGGACGCAGATTCACATTTACGAACCCCCATCGCTGTTCATCGGCGATCTGCGAACACAGACGGTTTACCTGGTCATAGCTGCCCGCAATGCGAACCAGCCTGGCGCCAAAGACCTGCGTGCCCAGAATTTTCGCGGGCTCAAGATCCGCCGGAATAAAAATCCAGGCTTTAAATCCATTGCGCGCCGCCTGCGCTGCCACGGAGTTTGCCAGGTTCCCAGTCGAAGAACATGCCACCGTGTCGAAGCCGAAACTGCGCGCTTGCGCCAACGCCACCGCAACCACTCGGTCCTTGAAGCTGAGCGTTGGCAGACAAACCGCGTCGTTCTTCACGAAAAGATTCTTGGCTCCCAGGCGCGCTGCCAACTGCGGAGCCCGAAGCAGAGGCGTGAAACCCACGGGCAAACTCGGCTGATAATTGGCGGGCAGCGGCAGCAACTCCGCGTATCGCCACATATCGGGAGCGCGGGCGGCGATGCGCTCGCGCGTAAAAGAGCCGCGCACGGCATCGTAGTCGTAGAAAACTTCGAGAGGAGAAAAACAGTCGTCGCAGATCGACCGGGGCTGATTCCCCCAGCTCTTGTGACATTCCCGGCAGCGCAATTCATACTTCGCGGAAACGCCGGCATCGACCCGAGAGGTGAAGCCCGTTGAAACGCTTGCAGCAGCACTCATCAGCTACTCGCTTTCCGTAGCCGGGGACGAGCGTGATCGAAAATCTCTTTACCGGAAAGAATTGATGGAGGAAGAAGAAGAACGAGATGCTGAAAACGCGGCACCCCGAATCTCATGTCCCCCGTTTCCGGGTGAGAGTTGACACCAGACGACCAGGAGATGACTCCCGATCCGGTTGTCGTGGCTTCTCAGGGCTCGTCCCTCAGCCACTCTTCATGAAATCCAAGGTCTGCTCCGAAGAGCAAACTTGTTTGCGATAGTACACGCTCGGAATCGCTTACGTCAAGTTGAAGTTGATGTTGGTCGATCAGTTTGAGGCCAACGCTATCGGATGCTTCGGCTGGTAGAGACCGATTTGACCGCCGCCTGGAAGCTTGATCCTGGTAATCGAACCCCATCGCTCGTTTTGAACGTCGGAGCACGCCACGCCTTTTTTCTTGAGCGCGGAGATCTCAGCCTTGAGATCGTCAGACATGAGATACAGTTCATGCCGATCATTCTCGATGGGCTTCTCGTCGGGATGAAACGCGGCTTCCGCGGGAGGCAAGGCAAAAATGAGCCATCCGTGGCCTGCATCTACAGATTTGAATCCGAGAATATCTCGGAAGAAGGCGCGATCCGCCTCCGCGTCTTTGCTGCACACGATTACGTGGGCACCGAAGATCATGAGCTGTACCTCCGTGTCCTGTTTCCGAGGGCGATTTACGTCTACATCGTTATGTGATCTTTTTCCAAAACACATCCTCATCATTTCGCCGGTCGATTAGCGCATCCACTTTACCGTTATCGGCGTGGCGAAAAAGAATGCGGCCTTCAACTCCCTTGCGAAAGAATATGTCGGTGGCTTCCGGAATGAGGAGATCCTTCGGACGATCAGCGCGCTGGCGGTATAAGAGCTTCCCATCGGTCGAAATGGTCAACGTGTTCCCAGGAGCGAGCTCGTAGATTCCGACATACTCAGCAAACTTTGCCGTGTCCCCTTTCCCTGGCGCAGGGTCTTCGTAGTACCGCAGCACTTGACCCGCAATGATTTGCCATTGCCCATGGCGGCGCATCCAGGTGTCTGTCGCATGGTAGCGCGCCGTCAGCTCCTGGCCGTAGATGGTTTCCTTTTCGTCCATGTCATAGCTCAAAACGGCCACATTTCGCTCGATGTGGCTTTGCACTTTCTCTATTTTGATGCTGCCCGAAAATCCGGGCGGCATAGGAGTGAGGTCGGCGACCAATGCAGCTTTGTTCATGTTCCGGCCTTTTTCGTCAAAGTACATGCAATCGTCGGCGAAGTACTTTTTCCAGGGGGCCTGATCACCCGGGGCGACGGAATCGAACAGCTCCTGAGTGCGGCGGATAAGTTCGTCTTGCGTAATTTCGCTCTTTCGCTTGCAGGACGTCAGGGTCAAGAGCCCGACCCCAAGCGCCAAGAAAATAGCAATCGGCTTTCGCACAGCTCCCTCCCAACCACCAACGGAAGCAAATGGCTTTACTACCGCGGCGTTAGTCGACTCGCGTTTTTTCCGACCGTAGCTTCCACACGATCTGCCGCAGAATGCCGAGCCAGACTACGGCGTCACGGGGGGGAAGGTTGAGGCGCCGGACCAGACGGCGCATTCTTTCCTCGACGTCGGCAATGGGGCGCCGATCCAGATAGCCGCTGGCACGCATGGCTTCGAGTAGCATCGTGGTGATGCGCTCGAACTCGGCCGCCGTCGCACGCTTTGCTTTCTCCGTTTGCCGCGCAGCCTTACCATCGCGAATTAGTTCGTACAGGCAAACCGCGACCGCCTGCCCCAGGTTCATCGAAATGTTTTCTTCGCATGTCGGGATGCGCATCAACCAGTGGCAGTGACTGAGCGCGGCATTCGAGAGGCCGAATTTCTCCGAGCCGAAGAGCAGGGCGACCCGGCCCGATCCCAGTTGCTTGCGAATGAGGCGCGCACCATATTCCAACCGCCTGAGCGGATGCTGCAATTCCCGGTGACGGACCGCCGTGGTTCCGACGACAAGGGTGCAATCCGCGACGGCCTCGGCCACAGTCTTGCATTCCTCCGCATTAGCCAGCAGCGCCGACGCTCCGACCGCAGAACGTGCTTCGCGAAACGCTGCGTCGTAAGGGTTCACCACGCGCAGATGGAGGAATCCGAAGTTGCTCATGGCGCGCGCCGCCGCACCAATGTTGAGAGGATTGCGCGCAGCCACCAGGACTACGCGCAGACGATCGAACTCATTTGTGGCAGGAGGCAATGCTTATTTTCTTATTTTGAAAAACCAAACTCAACCGGTAGCACAACCCGCTAGGTAGTTATGCCGAGCGCAGCGAGGAAGCTGTTTAGCCCTTCACCGGCTGTACTGATTCTTCTTCTTCTCTTCATGACGGTCTAGCCCCAACTGAATTAACCGCCCAATCAGGTCGGAATACGATACACCGGAAGCCGCCCACAGCTTGGGATACATACTGATGGCGGTGAATCCAGGCATGGTGTTGATCTCATTCAAATAAATCTTCCGGGACTTCGGTTCCATCAGAAAATCCACACGCGACAGCCCCGAGCCGTCCACCGCCTTAAACGCCGCGATCGCCAACCGCTGGACCTCTTTCGTTTCGCTTTTGGTGAGCTTGGCGGGAATAATCAGCTGTGCCCCTTCATCAAGATACTTGGCGTTGTAGTCGTAGAACTCCGTGCTGGGAACGATCTCCCCTGGCAACGAAGCCTCGGGATTGTCGTTGCCGAGCACCGAGCACTCGATTTCGCGCGCCTTTTGCTTGCGTCCGCCTACTCCCTGTTCGATGACAATTTTGCGGTCGAACTTTGCCGCTTCTTCGATCGCCGGGCCAAGGTGCTTGCGATCATGCGCCTTGGAGATTCCCACCGACGATCCCAAATTCGCCGGCTTCACAAACACTGGATACTTCAGCTTGCTCTCGACAAATTTCTGAACTTTCTTCGCATTCGTCTGCCACTGGCTGCGCAGAAGCGTGACGTGTTTCACAATCGGGAGTCCAGCGGCTCGGAACAGCGACTTCATGATGTCCTTGTCCATCCCCGCGGCTGAACCGAGTACACCCGCGCCCACGTAAGCCATGTCCGCCAACTCGAGCAACCCCTGGATGGTTCCGTCCTCGCCGAAGGTGCCATGCAGCACGGGAAAAATAACGTCGACGTCGATAGCGCGATCCGTCGCCCGGCGAGTCAGCGCGTGAGACGACGCATCAGTTTCAAAAGGCGTTAGCGATCCATGTTTTTGCGGTTCGGGAGGCACCACGACCGCTTCGCCCTTGGCCAAAACCGCGGCCCCCGGCGTCGCCCCGGGATCGCCGGCACGAAGATGCTTGTGATCCTCAAATTTTCCCTGCAGTAACCGTTCCGCATCAGCCGCTGTGACCCATCGGCCCTCCTTGGTAATGCCGATGGGCACAACCTCGTATTTATTTTTGTCGATGGCGTTGAAAACCGACGCGGCGGAGAGCAGGGAGATCTCATGCTCTCCGCTGCGCCCGCCAAACAGGATTCCGACTCGAATTTTCTTCATGGCTAGAATGTGGCTTACAGAATCTTCTTTCCGAACGCCGACAGCGCCAACTCCACCGCCAAGTCCGCGGTTCGATTGTGCTCGTCGATTACGGGATTTACTTCGACGATTTCGAAGCTCAGCATGCGGCCGTGGTCGGCGATGATCTCCATTGCGAGATGAGCTTCGCGATAGGTGGCGCCTCCACGAACCGGCGTTCCTACACCGGGCGCGTCCTCGGGATCGACCCAGTCCATGTCGAGCGAAACGTGGTAACCCGCGGTGCCTCG
>Ga0070766_10002060_pt1 | contig 9990 bp, 6 predicted proteins | sample HubBroMetageWFT6_FD_69782 | JGI IMG/M metagenome (GOLD analysis project Ga0070766, IMG submission 69782) | Warmed and freeze-thawed soil microbial communities from the Hubbard Brook experimental Forest, New Hampshire - Hubbard Brook CCASE Soil... | ecosystem: Environmental > Terrestrial > Soil >... | reverse complement strand
ATCAATGCTCCTCTTTTGTCCTTGACATTGAAGAAGAGCTGGACAACATTGACGTTGACCTTCAGCGTCGCAGCCGACTGGTCCTGGTCTTGATCCTGTCGGTTCTGGTCGGGCCTATTATCGGGCGAAGAAGCCGATTGCTGGGCGCTGGCGACTGAAGAACCCGCGAACAAAAACACGAATAGCAGGGCACGCAAGACCGGTAGTGAGCAGACTTTGGACATGAAAGTATTCTCTCGATATTTTTGTTAGTCTATCCTTTTAGCGTTAGATGCACCAATTGACGAGTCTTGGCATCCGAATTAGTGGCCAGTTTGCCGTGAGGCGGAGGGTTTCCACAGTGCTTCGAATGACGAGTATGCGGTGGGCAGCAGCGATGGCAACCTTCTTGTTTTTCTTCACATTAGGGATCGCGGCGGCTCAACAGCCGACGCAGCCTAAGCAGGACATTCCCGATGCGCCTTCGGCCAGCCGGCCTCCCCAGCCATTTCCTAGCACTCCGCCAGCCGAACCCCAAGGCCAGCCTCCGAGCGAGGCGCCCGCGCCAGAACAACCGCCTTCGGGAAACGAAATGCCGCCGTCGTCCACCAAACCGGCTCCAGCCCCCGCAGAGGACGCGTCGAACCCGCCTCCGCATCCACTTGAAGTAAAAACGGTTCCCGAGGGCAGCGTGCCGCCCGACGAGGGGAGCCCACAGGCCGAACTGTACAAGCTTTCGGTGAACGTCAATGAAGTAATCGTGCCGGTGAGAGTAACGGACGACTCCGGACGTCTGGTCAACGGATTACTGCCCAAGGATTTCTCCGTGTATGAGGACGGCAACAAGCGTGTCCTGAACTTCTTTACCAGCGATCCCCTGGCGATCTCGGCCGCAGTAATCTTTGATTTGGGTATGCCCGACGTAAACGTACAGAAAGTCAATCAAACCTTTGGGGCTTTGGAGGGAGCGTTCAGCCAGTTCGATGAGGTAGCGATTTACAGCTACAGCACGACGGTCGGGAGAATGGCCGACTTCGGCGCCGTGGGCAAGAGATTGGACGCAGTGTTGAACCAGATGAAAACCTACCATGGCGAGAATAACGGAGTCCCTGTGCTGGGCGGACCTTTGGGCCCCGAAGGACCAACGATCAATAACATTCCAGTCGAGCGCAGCGCACCCCCCCCAATTTCGCCTGCAAAGCAGGCTCGCGTACTCAACGACGCCATTTTGGCTGCGGCAATGGATCTCAGCACCCGTCAGAAGGGGCGCCGTAAAATCATATTCGTCATCGGTGACGGCCGCGAATACCGTAGCAATGCCAGCTATGGCGATGTCTTGAAGGTACTGCTTTCGAATGGGATTTTGGTGTACGGCATCGGTGTGGGCGGCTCGGCGATACCGGGCTACAAGCAGGTGGAAAAGTTGCACATCCCTGGGCAGGCCTATGGCAACATTTTGCCCAAGTACGCGAGCGCAACCGGCGGCGAGATTCTTAGCGAGTATTCCAAGGACGCGATTGAAAACGCTTATCAGCGTGCCATTGGCGATGCCCGCAATCAGTACACCCTAGGCTACTCCAGCGCAGCCACTCCCAGCAGTACTTATCGGGAGATCGAAGTCAAGGTTGGTCGTCCGGGCTGTAAATCATCCGACCTGCGTCCCTGCGTGCTGGTGTTTGCAAAGGCCGGATATTATCCTTTGCCAGTGAGCCGTTGAGAGCGGCCAGTGTCATCCCCTCAAGGCCTAAGGGTCACGCTAGTAACCAGGGTAACCTGCCGGTAGAGTCCCGCTCTGTGGTATAAAACCAGCAGTACCAAGCCAAAACTACAGGTGGAGGCGCTTTGGACTTTTGGCGCCTGCCGCGTGTCTTGAGGAAAGTCTTTGAGTTTCATCAACTTTGCAGCCCGCGAGATTAATTGCAAGATCGTGTACTACGGCGCTGGGCTGGGTGGAAAAACCACGAATCTGCAGTACATCTTCCAGAAAACTGCTGAACAGCAGAAGGGGAAGATGATCTCGCTGGCTACGGAGACGGATCGAACCTTGTTCTTCGACTTCCTGCCTCTGGATCTGGGATCGGTGCGCGGGTTCAAAACCCGTATTCACCTTTATACTGTTCCCGGGCAGGTCTTCTACGACGCCAGCCGCAAGTTGATCCTGCGTGGAGTGGACGGCATTGTCTTTGTCGCCGATTCTCAGCAAGAGCGGATGGACGCCAACGTTGAGGCGCTGGACAATCTGATGGACAACCTCAAAGAACATGGCTACGACTTCAAGAAGATTCCTTACGTGCTGCAGTTGAACAAACGCGATCTACCCAACGTCCTTCCAGTGGATGCTCTGGCCAAAGAGTTGCGCCGGAAGGAAGAACCGGTGATGGAAGCGATCGCCTTCCAAGGGAACGGCGTGTTTGAAACGCTGAAAGAGATCGCGCGGCAGGTGCTGCTGGAATTGAAGCAAGGCGGATAGGGAGAAAGCTTCGAGTCGACTAGCATTCCGTCGAAAACAGGTCCCAACCGCCGCCAGCTGTGAACTTAAACCTGTCTAATGGCTTGCGGCCTCTGTGAAGACAACGCCCGAGTGCAAATCCAGGATCCTCCCCACATCGCCAAGGCGATAAATGCGCTGGACCATTCATTTGGATTGTGCGGCGCACCCGCAATTCCTGCGAGCCCAAATACCCTCGGTAAGTGCAGAACGAAAAACCATAGCAACAACATTGTCCCGATCAGGGTCGCTCCCCACTGCACCCATCCATTTTGTAGCCGTGCTCACGCCGGCAGCCAAGAACGCGCAGCCGAAGAAAAACGCCCAGAACAAGTGCCAGGGAATCCAAGGGGGCACGAGCCAGGCGACGAAGCGGAGAAAGAGAAAATGATCAAGGCCAAGAAACAACTAATGCAATTGCGAAGATAAAACGACCGGACTTGATCAGCCAATCCAGAGCGCTGGTCCATGGCTGAGAGTATCTTTCCTCGACTGGCAAAGTTCCGGCTAAGGTCAACGCCACGCCGCCAATTCCCGACAACTCGGAAGGAACCGGTTCGAACGGTCCATCTCGAGTTGATTCACAGCAGCCCGAGAGCGGAAACAGAATTCCCAACAGGATCGCGCCGGAGGACGTGCTTTGACGTTGGCCACGATGCACCGACCAGTTGCGATGAGGACCAGGCCTGTGAGGTATCCCAGCCACTGGTATCCCGGAACCCACGGAATGACTGACACGACTTCGTGGCCGGAGTAGATCGTGTTATTGAAGGCCCTAAACCGCACACAGACGATATGTTCAACTCCAAAAGCCACGATCGCAATCGCAAATAAGAGGCCCGCCTTGTTTGACGATCTGTTCCACAAAACCCTCCTGCGCCGGCTGCAAAGGCCCGGTCAACACGACCCGCCCATCGTTCGTCCCCATGAACAGGGAGTGAGGGTTCAGACGTACTCAATATTCGAAAGACACTAAGGTCAACCGCCAGCGATGCTTCTTTTTGTGGAGACTTTGATATGGTCTTGGTTAAGGACAGAATGAGCAAGGCTTGGTTGTCTGTGACGCTCAGCTTAGCGTCGATCTGCGGGAGCGCCATGTGGGCCGACGAAAGTCACCTCCATGCGCAGGCGGAAGAGAAACTGGGTACAGTTTCGTTTCCTACTTCGTGCGCCAGTGCGGTTCAGAAGCCTTTTGAACGTGGCGTAGCGTTGCTGCACTCGTTCTGGTTTGACGAAGCCTACAAACAGTTTCAGCAGGTTGCCGATCAGGACCCGCAATGCGCGATTGCCTACTGGGGCCAGGGGATGAGCCTGTTTCGCCAGTTGTGGGGCCGCCCGGACGAATCCGATTTGAGGAATGGCCAGGATCTTTTGCGGAAGGGGCAAGCGATTGGCGCAAAGACCCAGCGGGAGCGGGATTACATCGACGCGCTGGCCATTTTTTATCACGACTACGACAAACTTGATCACGAGCAACGCAGCATGGCGTATTCGCAGGCCATGCAGAAGGTCTACCAGCGCTATCCTCAGGACCACGAGGCTGCAGTGTTCTACGCGCTGTCATTGCTGACCTGGGCGCCCGACGCAAACACCGCGTTGGATAATGCCAGGAAGGCGATCACCATCCTGAATCAGTTGTTTGCCATCGACCCGGACGATCCCGGCGTCGCTCACTACTTGATTCATGCAGCGGATGATCCGCGGCTGGCGCAACTCGGTTTGCCAGCAGCCCGCCGTTACGCGCAAATTGCTCCGGCGTCTCCGCATGCTCTGCATATGCCGTCGCACATTTTTGCCCGGTTGGGGCTTTGGCCAGAAGACATTCAATCAAACCTGGCAACCATAGCGGCGACTCAGCAACCATCAGCGATTCATTTTGGGGCGGAACATCAGGTCCATGCGATGGATTTTCTCGAGTACGCCTATTTGCAAATTGGCGAAGACAGCAAGGCTAAAGTGATCGCCAATGGGTTGGGAAACGTGCGCGAGCAAGATATGGACAAAGGCCTGGACGGTTATCTCAACCAGATGCGCGCGCATTTCCCCGCAATGTATGCGCTCGAAAGGCATCAGTGGAAAGAGGCCATGGCGCTGCAACCGTCATCGGGAGCCGAACCGGAAAACCGGCAGATCACTTATTGGGCGCGGGCCGTTGGCGCTGGGCACGTGCGTAACGCGGTTGCGGCCCAGGACGCAGTGAATCAATTCGATGCGATGCTCGCGGCGACCCGGAAAGGTAAACATTCTTATCGCGCCGACCGCATGAGCACGAACCACGACGAAGCGCACGCCTGGCTGGCCTTTGCCCGGCAGAGAAACGAGGATGCGTTGAAGCTGTTGCGCGCCGTCGCGGCCAAACAGGATGCCGAAGGCAAAGGCGAAGTCGAACTACCTGCGCGCGAAATGCTCGCCGACATGCTGCTGCAAATGGGACGGCCAGAACCAGCGCTGGCCGAATATGAGAAATCCATGAAGACCGATCCCAATCGGTTTAACGGGCTGGCCGGAGCTGGCCGGGCAGCCGAACTGTCGCACCAGTCTGAAAAGGCTAAAGCTTACTACGCGCAGCTACTGAAGAACTGTGACAACGGAGCGCATTCCGATCGGCCGGAACTGACCCAGGCACGATCGTTCACTCAATAAAATGGCGCAGAGAAAAAAGCGCCGCGGGTTAGCGGCGCTCTTTTCTTGTCCGGACTACAGCAAAACTACTTTGTGTCAGCAGTTGGCGTGGCTCCGAATTCGCGGCGTCCAATCGTGCGCGCGGTGCGTGCCGCCATGGGAGGCATTCCTGCGGCTGCGCCGTAACGCTCCATGAGCATGGGCACCATCGCGCCTTCCGCTTCTTTCACAAACGTCAGCGCACCTTCGGCAGCCATGTCGACGCGAATGAAGTCTCCTAGTCTGACCTGACCGGTGGCCACCAGATTGGCCAAGGGGAACACCAGATGACGTTCAATCGCCCGCTTCAAGTGCCGCGCTCCGTATTTCGGATCCGTGCCCTCGTGCAGCAGGAAACTCTTCACCTTCGGAGTGCAGTTGAACACAAACTGGTTTGCGGCCGAGGCCATCAGAATACGCTGCTGCACCATGCCCAGCTCAATGTCGAGGATTTGCTCGAGGTGTTCCGGCCGGAGAGTTTTGAAAACTACCACCTTGTCGATGCGGTTCATGAACTCGGGCGTGAACTTGCGCCGGGCGGCTTCGACCGCGGTGCGATCAATTTTGTCGTCCAGGCTTGAGTCCACCAGCTTCGGCTTATGGTTGAAACCCATACCGCCGTCGACGAGGTTGCTCATCTCGCTGGTCCCCAGGTTCGAGGTTAGAATAATGATGCATTGCGAGAGATCGACACGCCGATTGTCGCCCAGGGTCAAGGTTGCCTTGTCCAGAATGCCCAGCAGCAACTGCCAGAGCGCATCGGAGGCTTTCTCGATTTCGTCGAACAGCAGGATCGACAGCTTGAGCTTCTCCGTGTGCCACTGGTTGAGCGCTTCCTGGGTAAGGAGCGGATGAGTCTCGCGGTGACCCAGGTATCCGGGGGGGGAACCGATCAGCTTGGCGATCTCATGGGAGTGCTGGAATTCCGCGCAATCAATCTTGATGCAGGCTCGTGCATCACCAAACAAGGTTTCGGACATGGCCTCGACAACTCGGGTTTTTCCCGAGCCGGTGGGGCCCAGAAACAGGAGATTTCCAACCGGACGTCCCGGAGGATTCAATCCTGCCAGAAACATCTGGTAGATTTCGACCACTTTTTCAAGCGCAGCGTCCTGGCCGACAATTTTCCGCCGCAAGGTGTTGTCAAAATCTCTGGCATCGCTACTACGGCGAGTGGGATCAAGCAGTGTGTTAAGGACGTTTTTCATTCCGGGCATTTCCCTTTCCTGGCTTTCCGTTGATCCTGGGAGAGTGCGTCGCTCTGCCTGCTTCGGGAGCGACAAATTCTGTCACTCTCTGGGCTGTTTGTCGATACCCCTCACTCACCGCAACGTCCCCTAGTGCAAATGACTCGCCATCCCAGGGAGACTGTCAATGGCTTATTCCTTCGCTACTTAGATGCTCATTTCTGTCCATAGGAACGCCTACGTGGCACGGGGAGATCATGTAAAGGGAAATACTTTTCGCACGCAGGAAGTTCGCTGGTAGGGGGAGCGCCTCAGAATCTACCTCTGCGGCCTTGGCCCGACGTAACTAGCACAGGAATAGGCTGCCCGCTAGCATCCGGAGAAAGCGCTACACGCGTTTTCACGGAGAAAAACTTGCGCCGCTCTAGTTCAATTCTGATCATAGTTTTGTCTTGTCTGGCTCTGGGATTCGTTTCATGGAGACTGGCGTTCGAACTACCGGCAGCTGCCGCCCAGTCCGGGCAGAGCCCTGAACTCGTGCGGGCCTCGAACCCGGTGCCGGGTGCAGCCAAGCCGGGGGAACCAGCGGCCCTGGTCACCAGCATTGCCCCGCCAGGTAGCGCTATGTATGTGGCGAAGCGCGGAGACACGGTCCCCTTGGTTGCCCATCGCTTTCTGTCGCAAACATCCTACCTGACTTCGAGCGAATTGGCCGATGCCATCCGCAAGGCAAATGGGGATCGGCAAGGGACGTATCTGAAGTCCGGCCAGGAGTTAATTGTGCCGGGGATTCTGCCCGCGCCGATCGTGGAAAAAACCATCGCTGTGCCGCGCGATTTTGAAGTGCGTGCCGTGTATTTAACCGGAGTGATGGCGGCCAGCGATCGCGGCCTCCGCATCATTCGACGCTGGCGCGAGTTGGGCGGGAATGCGGTGGTTTTCGATGTCAAAGATAGCGACGGCAGCGTCAATATTCCCTTTGATCATCCGCTTGCCGGAGGCCACCATATCGCGATTCATGACCTTCCTAAGTTCACCCATTTCCTGCACTCGCAGGGTATGCATGCGATTGCGCGAGTGGCGATCTTCCGCGACGAGCGATTAGTAGTTACGCATCCCGAGCTGGCGGTGAAGTCCCACAAAACCGGCCAACCTTGGCGCGAGAACGGGAAGCTGGTATGGACCGATCCCTCGCAACCTAAGGTTCAGGAATACGATATTGCCCTGGCAAAGAAGGCTGCGGAGTCGGGAGTGGACGAAGTACAATTCGATTACGTGCGTTTCCCGGCTGAGGGGGATCAGAAAGACGCGAGCTTCGTATTCCAGACGGAGCATCCCGCCTGGCATCGTTCCGATGTGATCGCTGACTTCCTGAAACATGCCTATGCCGAATTGCATCCCACCGGCGTGCTGCTTTCGCTGGATGTGTTTGGCATTATGGCCTGGCAACGGCCTGTCGATTTGGGGCATACCGGGCAGGACATTGTACAGATGGCAAAGTATTGCGATGTACTTTCACCGATGATCTATCCATCGCACTTCTTCGGCATGGACGGGATCGAGCATCCAGGTGACGCGCCTGAGCACTTTATCGGCGAATCCATGAAGCGGTTCGAGCTCATTACCAAGGGCAGCGATGTGGTTGTACGTCCGTGGCTGCAGGCCTTCCGCTGGCGCACTAAGACCTACTCGCCGAAGTACATCGAGGTCCAAGTGCAGACTGCAAAAGACACCGGCGGAATCGGCTTTCTCTTCTGGAATGCTGCCAACGACTACAGCAAGCCTTACGCCGCGATGCCCGAGATGCGGGCAGCTAAAGGGCAGTATTTTAAGGGAGACGAGCTACCGGGCGTTGTTGAGGCTGGCCTGACGCCGACAGCGGCCAAACCCGCGTTGGACAAATAGCGGTAAAGCGCTAAATTGAGCTTTCGTCCCAGGGCCTTCCTCGCCGTCTATAGCGGAAACCCTGCAGACTCCCCCAGCCTCCAGATCGACAGTGCACGCGCTCCCATCGCTACAAACCCAGACTGGCCGGTGGATGTGTGGGTGCGCGGAGAGTCGCTGGACTTGGTTGTGCGACGTTGCCCAAGTCATCCGGCCCTTTTGTCTTGCCGGTAACGATGGGCTTGTTCGGGATGGTCTCGTAGGCGTAGCCAGTGAGCAGAGCTGTGATCCTGCGGTTCTTTGGGTTGCAGCTGATGTTCAACCTTGCCCAGCCGTAGTGGGTTTTCTGCTTGAGGTTAAACCTGAGCCCGAGATACCGATTCTTCACGTCATTCCAAGAACCGTGGCATCGCTGGGTGGCATTTGCGTCGAGCCGGTAAATATACTTTCCAAAATCGAATTGCGGGCTGGGTCCAACCCAATTACCAGCCCTGAGCGCGTAGGCGTAGGGACGGCGGAAAAGAGACGTTCCAAATCCCCCGACCCCGTTCGACTGTTAGGCGGGGAGGGCGTTCAAGGCCCCCACGCCGGTGGCTTCGGCGGTGCCCCAGACGTTTGGCAGACGAAAATCGGTTTTCCCATCGTGGTTCAGATCGAGAGGAATCGTTTTATTAATCCTAATCGTCACCTGTGCCGGCCTGAATACGATCTCCGCTTCGGACGGTCGCGCCAGGGCCAGTGCTCCGACTCCGGCGGCGCTTGCAGCAAGCGCATACATGTTGAGCCGGAGATGGATGAATCGGAAAGGCTAGACAGCACTCTAGAAGACCGGCGAGAATGTTTCACAAATCCTCCCCGCAAGACAGCCTTACAACATCGCAGCCGCCGGCTCCGCACGCCGCCAGACGGACAGTGCGGGCGCTCCCAGCGCCAGCAAACCCAGCGTAGGCGGTTCAGGATTTGATAAGTTGAGGACGGCCGGATCCGCTCGTCCGACATCGCTCACATCATCCGGCCCGTTTGTCTTCCCCATGACGATCGGCTTGTTCGGGATTGTCTCGTATGCGTAGCCGGTGAGAACGGCACTGATTTTGTTGTTCGCCGAGTTGCAACTAACGCTCAGCCTCGCCCAGCCGAAATGAGTTTGTTGTTTAGCGATAAACCGCAGACCGAGATACCGATTCTTCACGTTGCTCCAATTTCCGAAGCATCTCTCGGCCGCGTCAGCGGAGACCATGGAAATGGAGTGCAGAGAAATGAATCGCGCCTTTGGTCCAACCCGAGTCCCAGCCTTGAGGGCTAACGCGCGGTCGTATACGGCTTCTCCGTCGACCGCGTTCTTAGCTTGGGCAGTGATTACGGTTAAGAATTCCTGCTCACTGCCTTCGAAGGTGTTGGAGTAATTCTGGAAACTGAAATCGGCCTTTCCATCGTGGTTCAGACCGAGTGGGACGGTTTGACCGCTGTCGATCAGCGTGTGGGCTGGCGTATACGATTTTCGCCTCGGCTGGATGAGATAATGCGAGCATCCCTACCCCGGCTGCGCTTGTCATCACCGCATACATGTTGAGCTGCTGATGGATTGAATCGGAAAGGTTAGAAGGTGTCCCAGGGACTGGGGAAAACGCTTCACAAGGTCCTCCTCTGAGGGCGAGACATTATCCTGCCGTCGCAGCCGACAGTCAACGAGCATTCTCCATCGCCGCTCGGAAGTTCCGATCCTAGGCCGTTTCCCTCAGAGTCCAAGTTACAAGACTTACTACCCCCCGTTTCGTGTGGCTTAGCGTTGCC
>Ga0070766_10002059_pt1 | contig 9990 bp, 5 predicted proteins | sample HubBroMetageWFT6_FD_69782 | JGI IMG/M metagenome (GOLD analysis project Ga0070766, IMG submission 69782) | Warmed and freeze-thawed soil microbial communities from the Hubbard Brook experimental Forest, New Hampshire - Hubbard Brook CCASE Soil... | ecosystem: Environmental > Terrestrial > Soil >... | reverse complement strand
GGCGCACTCGTTCGCGGTGTGTGGAAGCCGGAGAATGGAGACGTCCGCGAGACGGCGGTTACGTCCACCGATGGCGGAAAAACATGGGCCCCGTGGTTTGATCTTAGCTTCCGCCGGAAGACAAGCGCGACGAGCGAGGCGGAGACACCTGCCGGCGACAAAAAGATGATCGCCGCTCTCGATACTCAGTACCAGGCAGCTGTGAAAGAAAATGATGCCGAAACCATGGACCACATTCTGGCTGACGACTTTGCTCTCGTAACCGGCTCGGGCAAGACCTATTCAAAATCGGATTTACTTGCAGAGGCGCGCAGCGGACGGGTGCACTATGAACGCCAGGACGACCGGAATCAGACGGTGCGTGTTTGGGGCGATACCGCGGTCATCACTGCCGTGCTGGCGGAGAAGGGAACCGATGACGGAAAACCGTTCGACGAAGACGTTTGGTTCAGCGACACCTACGTCCGGACAAAATCGGGATGGCGATATGTGTTTGGGCAGTCGTCGCTGCACCTACCCCGGGCCGGAAGTAAATCGAACTGAGATCAAAATCCCCACCCCAAGGTCGCAAACGGCGCGACGTTAAGAGGGGGCACCCGCTTCTTTGTTGTCACTGCTACTTCTTTCTCGCCGGACTTTTTCGTTTTTCAGCGCTTCTCACCGCCTTCTTCGCACCGAAGACGCGGCCAAAAATCTTATCCACGTTCTTCAACTGCCTTGGCAGATCGAAGGCGTGTTCGATTTGCTGGCGGGGAACGCGGCCCGTGATCTCTTTATCAGCCAGCACGAGTTGATGGAAATCGAGATTCTCCTTCCAGGCCCGCATTGCGTGCGATTGGACGAGGCGATAGGCGTTCTCGCGGCTCACGCCGTGCTCGATCAGGTCGAGCAGCAACTGCCCGCTGAAGATGAGGCCGTGCGTGCTCTCGAGATTCGCCCGCATGCGTTCGGGATACACGAACATGGTATCGATCAGGTTGGCGGTCTTGTTGAGGAGGTAATCGGCGAGCGTAGTCGAATCGGGCAAGATGACGCGCTCGGCGGACGAATGCGAAATGTCGCGCTCGTGCCACAGGGCGACATTCTCAAAGCCGGCCTGAGCGTTGCTGCGCACGACCCGTGACAGTCCACTGATCTGCTCGGCGGTCACGGGATTGCGTTTGTGGGGCATGGCCGACGATCCTTTTTGCTTTTCGCTGAAGTACTCCTCCGCCTCGCGGACTTCGGTGCGCTGCAAGTGGCGGATCTCGGTAGCGATCTTGTCTAACGTGGACGCGATCACGGCGAGGGTAGCGAGATAGTGTGCGTGACGGTCGCGTTGGATCACCTGCGAGGAAACAGAAGCGGCCTTCAATCCCAGGCGCGCACAAATCTTCTCTTCGAGTTCGGGCGTCAGGTGGGCAAAAACGCCGACCGCGCCGGAGAACTTGCCCACGCGCATGTCTTCCGCGGCAGCCATGAAGCGGGTGATGTTGCGCTGCGTTTCCGAATACCAGTTGGCAATCTTGAAACCGAAAGTGATCGGCTCGGCATGGATGCCATGCGTGCGCCCAACCATGGGAGTGTCTTTGAACTCCCAGGCGCGACGCTCGAGGACTTCGGCGAGGTGCGCCAAGTCTTGCGCGATGACCTGCGACGCCTGGCGGATCAACAGCGCCTGCGCGGTGTCGACGACATCGTTCGAAGTGAGGCCGTAGTGAAACCAGCGGGCATGCGGGCCGACGATTTCGGCGACGGCGGTGGTGAAGGCGATGACGTCGTGCCGGACTTCGGCTTCGATCTGGTGGATACGTTCGACGCGGAAATCGGCCCGCTCGCGAATCGCGTGGGCGGCGTCTTTGGGCACGAGGCCAGCTTCGGCGAGGGTCTCGGTAGCGGCAACTTCGACGGCGAGCCATGTACGGAAGCGGTTTTCATCGCTCCAGATGCGGGCCATCTCAGGGCGGGTATAGCGCGGGATCACGGAGTCTCCTGGTGGTTGCGGCGAAATTGTGGACTAGGGATTCTAAATGGAAGGCAAGAAAGAGGCTAGCGGCCCGGACGGAGCGTGACGGAGCGTAGAAAGCATGCGGGCCGAAACTGTAAATTTCGCGAAACTTTGTCAATATATCGTTTAACGATATAATAAATCTGACTATCGCGGAACCATACAATCAGCGGCATGAAGAAACTCACCCTGTCGGATTACCAGGCCCTGGCTGAATTCCGGTATCAGATTCGGAAGTTCTTGCGCTTCAGCGAGCACGCGGTGCGGGCAGCTGGGATGGAGCCGGGTCAATACCAACTCATGCTCGCGATCAAGGGCATCCCCCAGGAAGTGCGGCCGCGGATTCGGGAACTCGCTGACCGGATGCACATTCGGCATCACAGCGCGGTGGAACTGGTGAATCGCCTGGAAGCTGGCGGATATGTCCGCAGGGAACGGGCGCAGCACGACCGTCGCGAGGTTTTGCTGGCGCTGACCGCGAAGGGTGAAAAAGTGCTGGCGGAACTGGCTTTGCATCATCACGACGAGTTGCGCAGCGCAGCCTCCAGCCTCGTGGCAGCTTTGCGACGGCTGACGCCGCGGGAGAAAGAAATGGCGCGAAAGACTGTGCCGAAAGAAACTGGAGCATGAAGGAAAGCCGCAACGGACAAGGAGCAATCGGCGGAGGGCCGATTGGCCCATCGCTTTCAATTTCCGGGGAGTTGCCGGCGCCGTTTCGCATTGGGTTGGTTTCTTTTCTGGCGGCCGCGATTGGTCTGGTCGCGGGTTTGGTAGCTTACGCGCTTTACCAGCTCATCGGGCTATTTACCAATCTCTTTTTCTTTCATCGTTGGTCCACAAACTTCACCAGCGTGCGGTTTCATCACTTGGGACCGTGGGTGATCCTGGTTCCGGTGGTGGGCGGACTGATTGTTGGCGTGATGGCCAAGTACGGGTCATCGAAAATCAAGGGGCATGGGATTCCGGAGGCGATGGAGGCGGTGTTGACCAATCGCAGCCGGATCGAGCCGAAGGTCGCGATTCTGAAACCGATTTCCGCGGCGATCGCGATCGGCACTGGCGGCCCGTTTGGCGCGGAGGGCCCGATCATTCAAACCGGCGGAGCGATCGGTTCACTGGTCGGACAGGTATTGCACACGACGGCTGTCGAACGGAAGGTGCTGCTGGCTTGCGGCGCCGCGGCCGGGATGTCGGCGACGTTTAACACTCCGATCGCCGGCGTAATTCTTGCGATTGAGTTGCTCCTTTTCGAATTCAAGTCGCGGTCGTTTATTCCGCTGGTCATTGCCAGCACGCTGGCGACGGCGGTTCATATGCAGCTTTTGGGTCCGGGGCCGATGTTTCAAGTCGGGTCCATGGACTTCGGGATCCCGCATGCGCTGCCTTTTTATCTCCTTCTGGGGCCGCTGTGCGGGCTGGCCGCCGTGGGATTGAGCAAGGCGCTCTATTGGGTGGAAGACCTCTTCGAGAAAGTGCCGATCGACGAACTTTGGTGGCCGGCGATGGGTGCGCTGGCTCTGGGCATCATTGGCTTTTTTGTGCCGCGCGTGTTTGGCGTGGGATACGACACGATCGACGACATTCTTAACGGCCAACTCATGTGGAAACTGCTGTTGGTGGTGATGATCGCAAAGTTCGCAGCCCTGGTGATTGCGCTGGGGTCGGGCACGTCGGGCGGCCTGCTGGCTCCCACGTTCATGTGGAGTGCGGCGATGGGCGGACTCTTCGCCATGGCAGGGAACTATGTCTTCCCTTCCGCACATCTCTCCCCTGGCGCGTTTGCGCTGGTGGCCATGGGCGCGGTGTTTGGGGCGGCGTCGCGAGCTGCGTTCACGTTCATCATTTTCGCGTTTGAGATTACGCGAGACTACAACTCGGTATTGCCGCTGATGCTGGTGGCGGTGCTTGCCGACGGCATCGCGATGTTGTTCATGCCTCATAGCTCCATCATGACGGAGAAGTTGGCGCGGCGCGGTCTGCGCGTCCATCAGGATTACGAAGCAGACGCCCTGACGCAGGCCACAGTCGGCGAGACCATGGTGAAAGAGGCGCCGGTCATCGCTGCGGACACGAAGGTGGGAGCTTTGGCGGAGCGGATCGCGCGACATGATCCGGCCGTGGCGCGGCACGAGGCGCTGCTGATTCTGGACGGCGCCGGCAGACTCGCGGGAATCATTACGCGGGGAGACGTTTTGCGGGCGCTCGATAAGGATTGTTCTGGCACGGCGACCGTGCAGGAGGCGGGTAGCACGAAACTCATTGTGACCTATCCCGATGAATTGGTTTCCGAGGCTGCGGGGAAACTGCTGCGCTACGATTTGGGACGCCTTCCCGTGGTCAATCGCGAGGACGAAACCCAAGTGGTCGGATACCTGGGACGGTCCGCAATTCTGGCCGCTCGCCTGCTGCGCTTTCACGACGAGCATGTCCGCGAACCCGGGTGGCTGGCAAAATCCAAATGAATGCCAACAGCTGTTTTGCTGTGAAGGGTAACAGCGCAGGCCACCCGCCCTCTACTAACTCCGATGGATTGCGATGGATTGCAATCCCGCTTGGAATTTCCGGATAGTATCAATCCATGCTGGAATCGCAAGCCGATAAGACGACGGTAGCCAAGCGGCTGGATCTCCGGCTGTACGTCAGGCAACCGCCTATGATGCTGGCCCTGCTGGCGGTGTTGGGAGTGATGTTTTTCCTGGCGGTCGCCGGACTATCTCGCGTCTATCATGCGCAGCGGGAAGCGCTGGGGAACCGGTGGTTCAGCCGCGGTGTCCGAGACCTCAAGGCGCATCACTTTGACCTTGCGGTAACCAAATTTCGCACTGCCCTGCTGTACTCAGCCGATAACTACGACTATCAACTCAACCTGGCCGAAGCCTTGATCGGTCTGAAGCGGACCGATGAGGCGTACTCCTATCTGGTGAACCTGTGGGATGAGCAACCGGAAGATGGCCTGGTGAATCTCGAACTGGCCCGCATCGCCGCGCAAAAAGAGCAAAGGGAACAGACTCAGCGTTACTACCACAATGCGATTTACGCCACATGGCCCAGCGATCAGGAGGGGAAGAGGAACGAGACCCGGCTGGAATTGATCGAGTATCTTTTGGGTATCCACGCGCAGGCGCAGGCGCAATCGGAACTGATCGCGCTTGAGGAAAACCTCGGCGACGAGCCATCGCAGCAACAACGCCTCGGCGACCTGTTTCTGCGCGCCCAGAATGATGAACATGCGCTTGCCGCCTATCGCGCCAGCCTAAAGACAAATCCTCACAATCAAGCCGCGCTGGAGGGAGCGGGTTTGGCTGCGTTCCAACTCGGCCGTTATCCACTGGCCGAACGCTATCTGCAAGCAGCTGCGGCGGACAATCCGACAGACACCGAGATCGCGGACCGGCTCAAGACCACGGATCTGGTGTTGGCTATAGATCCGTTTCGTAGGCAGATCTCAGCAGCGAACCGCGACAAAATTGTCGTCCAGAACTTTGAAGCAGCCGGACAGAGACTCAAGGCCTGTGGCGTGCTGAGCGCGGGCGGAATGCCGGGCGGCACGCAACCGGACCTGGCGGACAGTTGGACAAAGATGAAGCCCCGGATCTCCGATCAAAGCCTGCGACGGAACCCGGGCCTTGTAGAGGATGCCATGGACCTTGTGTTCAGGATCGAACGCCAAACCAACACGACTTGCGGATCTCCCACAGGACCTGATCTGGCATTGCTTTTAATCGCGAAGTTACACGAGGGAAACTAGGGGTGCATTCGGAGTTGAATTCTCATACCGGACTCGGGATGGACGGGGTCGTCGGGCGCGACGACCAGCCTATCGCGGCCAGAGCGGTGAATGCCCGCTCCCCGAAAGCGCTCTTGAAATCAGTATTTCGCGAAGAGCGCTTCTTCCTAATCCTTTCTGTATTCATCGGAATCTTTTCAGGGCTGGCAGTGGTGAGCTTCCGGTTTGCCATTGGATGGTGCCGGATTTATTTGTTGGGATCCGGAGCTGTGCTGTCGCCCACGCGTCTCCTGCTGGCGCCTACGCTCGCGGGGTTCGTGATTGCAGTGCTGGTGATCCATGTTTTCCCGCAGGCTCGTGGAAGCGGCGTGAACCAAACCAAGGCCGCACTTTACATCTACAACGGCTACATACCGTTTCGCACTGCCATCGGAAAGTTCATTACGGCAGCGCTCGCGATCGGATCGGGACATTCACTCGGACCTGAAGATCCGTCGCTGCAAATTGGGGCGTCTATCGCTTCGGTGCTGGGACGTCTAATGCGTTTGTCGCGCGATCGTATGCGGCTGATTGCCCCGGTGGGCGCCGCCGCCGGCCTGGCAGCGGCTTTCAACGCGCCGATCTCCGCGGTGCTTTTCGTGATCGAAGAAGTGATCGGCCGTTGGACCGCCGGCATTCTGGGCTCGGTGGTGCTTTCCGCAGTATCGAGCGTCGTGGTCATGCGGTGGTTTCTGGGATCGGAGTCTCTGTTCAGAATTCCGGCAGTACAACTGGAACGGCCTTCGGAGCTCATCGCTTACGCCATCCTCGGAGTTGCCGGCGGCCTGGCTTCGGTTCTGTTTTCGACGGGCATTGCCACGTTGCGTCCCCGTTTCAAGGCGCTCCCCCTGTGGACGCAGTATTTTCAGCCCCCCGTCGCGGGACTGCTCATCGGAATCATTGCCGTGCTGGGTGCCCCGCAAGTGATGGGAGCAGGCTACGAGGCCATCGACGAGGCCATGCACGGCCGCTTTACCTGGCAGTTTCTCGCTTTGTTGGCGGGACTGAAAATCGTTGCCACTCTGCTTTCCTTTGTGAGCGGAACACCGGGAGGCATGTTCGCACCAACCCTATTTATTGGAGCTATGCTGGGCGCGGCGGTGGGTGGAGCAGAGCACGCGGTTCTGCCGCATCTCACGGGGTCGCCGGGAACGTACGCACTGGTGGGAATGGGTGTTCTTTTCGCCGGGTTTCTGCGCGCACCCATGACGTCTGTGTTCATGGTGCTGGAAGTGAGTGGGAACTATTCGATCATTCTTCCGGTCATTGTGGCGAATACGATCGCGTATGTAATTTCTCGCGGACTGCAGCCGCTTGCCATCTTCGACATCCTGACGAGGCAGGACGGATTGGAATTGCCGTCGATGGAGGAACAACGGGAAGAAGGGATTCTGCGCGTGGAAGACGCAATGCGTGCGGTGGAGGGGCCAATCCTGGAGGGGCATCAGACGGTGGATCAGGCGTTAATTGCAGCGGCGCAATTCACCGCGGATGAGATGCTGGTTCGCTTGAGCCCCAGCGGTTGGAGCAGCGTGACCAAACCGCAGCTGCGTACGATGGCGGAAGAAGGAAAAGGTGGCGCCGGGCTGGGTTCCTGCTTGCCGATCCGACATATTCCGCCGTTGCATCCGGATCTCCCTTTGGAGACGGCGTTACGGTATGTGGATCGATGGCCGCTGGTTCCCGTTGTCAGCCGGGCCGACTTCCGCCAGCTCGAAGGCGTGATTTCGGAGCGTGACGTTCTGGAGCGCTACCGCGAATTTGGCGAAAGCTAAACAGCGCGAGCGGGTTATGTTCGGCCGGAAACCGACTTGTTACCTCTTGGATGGTTCCTTCTTGAAAACCACCGCTCCGTTTCGGTAAGCTTGCACAAATCCCACACTGAAGTGTCCAGGCAGAGCTGTATTCAAATGGCGATGGGCGTCGTAAGTCTCGATTCCTCGCTCAATACCAGTAAATGCAGTTTCACGGGGTCAGGGGAGAGAATAATGCCAAGTAAGTCAATCAGGTTCGTTGTTCTCAGTGTGATCTCGTTGGCGCTGAGCGTCCAGGTCTTTGGACAAGGTGGAGCTACCGGAGCCATCACCGGAACCGTGGAGGATCCGAGCGGAGCGTTCATTGCCAACGCCGAGGTGCGCATCACAAACCAGGACACTGGTGTGCTGGAACGCTCGGTGAAGACTGGTGCGGACGGCAGCTTTACAGCCCCGTTGCTGCCGGTTGGGACCTATGGCGTCACCGTGCAGTCCGCGGGATTTGCGCAGGGCCAGTTTGCGAACATCGGGGTGCGCGTGACTGAGACCACGCGAATGATCGCCAAGCTGTCGACGCAAGCGGTACAGCAAAAGATCGAAGTGCAGGCCGAAGTGCAGACCGTGAACACGACGGATGCGACTACGGGGCAGGCGATTGAGAGCGACACAATCCGTGCGCTGCCGCTGGCCACGCAGAACTTCCAGCAGTTGCTGACGCTGTCCACGGGCGCACAGAGCGAACTGAACGCGGCGGCCCAACTCGGGCGCGGGCAAGTGCGCATCGAGGTAAACGGTCAGCGCGAAGACAATAACAACTACTTGATCGAAGGCATCAGCGCTACCGACTACAACGTCGCGGAATTGACCAACACTCCCCTGCCGAATCCGGATGTAGTGCAGGAATTCAAGGTGCAAACGTCGCTCTACGACGCCAGCCAGGGACGCAACGGCGGGGGCAACATCAACGCCATCCTGAAATCCGGGACCAACACTGTTCACGGCGACGTGTATGAGTTCTTCCGCAATACGGCTCTCGACGCGAATGAATACTTCCTGAAGGGGAGCGGCTCGCCGCGCCCGGTGATCCAACAGAATATTTTTGGCGGTAGCCTGGGCGGCCCCGTCGGCAAGGGCGGCAAGCTGGGATTCTTTTTTGCGAACTATCAGGGCACGCGGCAACGCAGCGGCGATTCTCCCGGGACGCTGATCAGCACTTTCATTCCCTACGTGCCTGCGGCGGACCGGGGGACGACCCCCGCCGCCGAAGCCAACCTGGCCGCGGATTTCGGAGTGGCCAGCGCCGATCCCGTTGCCGCGTCACTACTGGCATTTCAAAGCAATCAGTTTGGCGCGCCCGCCAATGGCTATCTGTTTCCGCTCCCGAACAATGTTCCTGCCGGAACTCCGGCAGGGTCTCTCGTGCAATTTACCGTAAGCAAGCCGGGCAAGTTTACCGACGACCAATTCACGGCCAACTGGGACCGCCAGTTCCACGATGCCCGAGACGCGGTGGCTGCGCGCTTGTTCTATTCCAACTCCGAGCAAGATATTCCGTTCGGAGCAGGTGGCCTTCAGGCCTCGCTGGGCGCGGCTGCCAGCGGCACCGATTTGAACTTTCCCTACCAGCTGCCGATTCATGATCGGCTGTTCATCGTTTCCGAGACGCACGTATTCAATCCGAAGCTGGTGAACGATTTTCGGTTTGGACTGGTTCACATCAACAACAGCGCGATTAACGTCAACCCGGTCACGGTGACCGATGCGGGCATCGACCGGCCGACCAGTAATCTCACCAGCAGTATCTACAAATTTACGTTCGTGACTTCGGGATTTCAGTTCGGTCCAACTCCTCAGGCCAATCAATCCCAGACGCAGAACAACTACAACTTCGTCGACAACCTGAGTTGGGTTCGCGGCGCGCACACGTTTACCTTTGGCGGGCAGTACATTCGAGCCAATCTCAACAAACAGTTTCCGCAGGTCTTTAACGGACAGCTATTCTTCACGAACACAACGGGCGCGACCGATTTTGGAAACTTCGTAGGCGGCACGCCGGAGTTCAGCTTCGGCGGCGGTGGCGTCGACAACCACCAGTACCGCCAGAACAACTCGGCCGTCTTCGCGCAGGATGACTGGAAGGCCACGTCGAACCTGACTTTGAATCTTGGATTGCGCACGGAGTTTCTCGGCGCCTGGACCGATAACGCTTGCCACATCGGCAACATGGAGTCCGACCTCACGAAGTCGGGAACGTATCCCTTCATCTACCCGAAGTGCGTCGACAAACTGGGAGTCGCCGGGCTAACAGGAAACGCGTCGGGATCGACGTTCAAAAATAGCGTTTCGACGGGCTGGGGACCGCGCGTTGGCTTCGCGTGGGATGTGCTCGGGCGTCACACCACAACTGTGCGCGGCGGCTACGGCATCTACTACGTGCGCGAAGACGTCGGAGCGGTGGATCAGTTGAGCTTCCAATCGCCGTT
>Ga0070766_10002056_pt1 | contig 9998 bp, 5 predicted proteins | sample HubBroMetageWFT6_FD_69782 | JGI IMG/M metagenome (GOLD analysis project Ga0070766, IMG submission 69782) | Warmed and freeze-thawed soil microbial communities from the Hubbard Brook experimental Forest, New Hampshire - Hubbard Brook CCASE Soil... | ecosystem: Environmental > Terrestrial > Soil >... | reverse complement strand
GAAACCAGCGGCGACGTGATCTTGCGGGCCAGCGGCGTGAGCCGGGACTACGGCGGCGTGCACGCGGTCGACAACGTATCCGTCGAGGTCCGGCGCGGTACGGTGACCGGCCTCATCGGCCCGAACGGCGCGGGCAAGTCAACGCTGCTCGCGCTGCTCGCCGGCACCGAGCGGGTGTCGGCGGGGCACGTCGTCTACCAGGGGCGCGACGTCACTGCGCTCCCGGCCTTCCGGCGGGCCCGCCTGGGCCTGGTGCGGACGTTCCAGCTGGCCAGCGAGTTCAAGCGGCTGACGGTGATGGAAAACCTGCTGTCGGCAGCCCCGGGGAACCGGGGCGAGACCATGCGCGGTGCGTTCGCCGGCCGCAGGTACTGGCGGGACGACGAGGCCGCCGCGGTCGCCAGGGCGGCGGAGATCCTCGGCCGGTTCGGTCTCGAATCGCTGGCGAACTCCTACGCGGGCGACCTGTCCGGCGGACAGCGCCGGCTCGTCGAGATCATGCGCGCCCTCATGACCGATCCGAGGCTGCTGCTGCTGGATGAGCCGATGGCCGGCGTCCATCCCGAACTGGCCCGCCGGATCGGGGACATGCTCACGGCGCTGAGCCGGGATGGCCTGACGGTGCTGATGGTCGAGCACGAGCTGGCGATCATGGACGAATTCTGCGACCCGGTGATCGTCATGGCCGAGGGCTCGGTCCTGGCCGAGGGCACGATGTCGCAGTTGCGCGAGCGGACCGAGGTCGTGGAGGCCTACCTTGTCGGCTGACCGCATCAGCGCCGAGGGCGTGACCGCCGGCTACGGCGGCGACCCGGTCATCCGGGACATCTCGGTCCAGGCCGCGCCGGGTCAGATCGTCTCCATCGTCGGCCCCAACGGATCCGGCAAGAGCACGCTGCTCAAGAGCATGGTGGGGATCGTCCGGGTCTCGGCCGGCCGGGTACTGCTGGGCGACCGCGTCATTACCAACCTCGCGCCCGAGGACGTCGCGCGGGCCGGCGTTGGCTACGTTCCGCAGACCGACGACGTCTTCGCGCCGCTCACTGTCAGGGAGAACCTGGAGATGGGCGGCTACCTGCTCGCCCGGCACGAGATCCCGGCGCGCATCGAGCACGTCTTCACGGTGTTCCCGCGCCTCGCCGGGATGGCCCGCCGGTCCGCGGGGAAGCTCAGCGGCGGCGAGCGCAAGATGCTGGCCATGGGCCGGGTCCTGATGCTCGAGCCGGCGGTCTTCCTGCTGGACGAGCCGACGGCGAACCTCGCGCCCGCCATCGCCCGGTCACTGCTCGAGGAGCACGTCCGCCATCTCGCCGAACGCGGTGCGGCGGTCCTGATCGTCGAGCAGCGGGCCAGGGCGGTCCTCGCGATCTCGGACCGCACCTACGTGCTCGGCGGGGGCGAGCTGCGCATGGAGGGAACGCCAGCGGAGCTGTCCGGCAGTCCCGAGTTCGTGGAATCGTTCCTTGGCGGCAACCGCGGCCGCGCCGTTCCCTCCGGGGAGGCGTAGCCCGTCACTTCCTGCTGAGGCAGACTTTCTTCGCTCCGGAACCGTAGGAACTCGAGCTCCTGCCCTCCCAGATAGTCCCGCTGACGCGCACGCCGTAGCACGGCGGCGTGAAGCTCATGCGGGAGATGTAGGTACCGAATGTCGACGGCGAACCGGAGTTGTACTGGAAATACTGCGAGCCCCGGCCGTAGCGGGTCGTGTACTGGAACCGCATCCCGTTCCCGGTCCAGTGCTGGCTGATGAGGACCTTCGACGCGCTCTTTGACCGGGCGCACTGGCGGGAGCGCGGGTGGTAAGCGCGGATCGTCAGCGAGAGGGTCGGGTCGGTCAGCGTCTGGTTCTTCCACACATAGGCGTAGTGGCTGCCGTCCGTTACCTTCCACAGGTTGTAGCTGATATCGCCGGTCACATCGAAAACGCCGCAGGCAGTCAGCTTCGTCGCCACGAACGTCCAGGAATGGTGGTAGGCAACCCTGAAGTGACCGACCTTGCGGGCGGTCGGCACCACCGCGCTGGCCTGCCCGCTGGCCGCGAAGAGACAGACCGGCGCAACCGCAGCGCCGACGATGCTGACTAAGGCCTGCCGCCTGCTAAATCGCATTTCTTCATCTTTCTGTAGTACGCCCAGGCTAGCGCGGGATCACCGGCAGCAGCAGATAGGACGGATTGTCGCCGCCGGACAGCAGCGTCGTTACCCCGCCGAAAATCTCTGGCGGCCGGTCGGCCGGGTCGTCGTGCACGAAGATGCCATGGCCGCGCATGGTGACCCCGAACGCGCTCGGCCACGGCCCGGCGCCCGGCAGCTCGAAGTCGCGGCCTCCGATGGTGACGCCGAGCCGGTAGCCGGCCGGGATGACGACCGAGGTCGGCCAGATCTCGACGTCCAGCTCGGCCGGCTGACCGGGAGCCAGCGGCTGCGCCTCGTCGTGCGGATGCCACGGCCGGCAGGGCAGGCTCCGCGCCGGATCGGTCTTGCGGTGCGAGGCCCGCAGCCAGCCGAAGCCTACGCAGCCCCGCGGATCCTGGCCGCTGACGAACGTGACGTCGCGACCCTCGGGGTCAGACACCCGCAGGGTGACGAAGACGTCCGCGTCGACCGTTGACGACGCGATGACCAGCCGGGCGGCGCACGGGCCGGTGATCTCCAGATCGGCGTCAAGCGGCTCGGTCCAGAACTCAAGGCCGGGGCCGAGCGCGTCGAACGACGCGCGGCACTGCTGGCCGTCGCCTGCCATCGCGAGCCGGCCGCCCGCGACGTCGAGGTGAAACCTGGTCCAGTCCGTCCGGGCCAGCGGCCACTCGCCCTCGGCCCGGTCCTCGAACGTGCCGTCGACCCGGCGCACCCGCAGTAGCACGGGCGGCTGAGCGTCCCAGCCAGTCTCCTCGCCGGCGAGGAAGTGGCCGAAGAATCGCTTCTGCAGGCGGACGCCGTAGTCGGTGTAGAACTCGACCCAGTGCTGGAGCCCGTGGACCTCGAGCCACTTCTCCTTGCTGCCGACGCGGGCGTAGGCCTCGAAATTGCCCCGCGTGTGCAGGTGATGGGCCCAGTTGGCGGCCGAGAGCACCGGCACGGTGATGTCCTCAAGCGCCGGGCTGCGCTGGGCGTAGTAGTCGTCGAGCAGCGGGCGGGCCAGCAGCTCGGCGGGAGTATCGGCCCGGTTCGCGCTTAGTTCCTGCTCCGTCAGCGTCGGCGGCCCGGCCGCGAGGCCGCCCGTGGCCCGATGCCGGGGCCCGCGCTCGCCGACGCCGTGCTGGACGCCGGCCACCTGCGGCGGGTACCACTGCCGGACGAACACGTTGAGGATGCCGCCGTGCCGGGTGAAGTCGCGGTAGAAGTCGCTGCCGCCCTCCCAGGGGCAGATCGCGGTCAGGTGCGGCGGCCGCATCGCTGCGACCTGCCACTGGTTGATCGCGTAGTAGGAGACACCGAGCAGCCCGACCTTCCCCGTGCTCCAGGACTGGATGGCGGCCCACTCGATGCACTCGTAGTAATCGCGGGTCTCCCGCGGCGAGAAGATGTCAAGGTACCCGGGCGAGCGTCCGGCGCCGCGCGAGTCGACCCGGATCACGACGTAGCCGTCCGGCACCCACTTCTCCGGGTCGACGGTCTCCCAGTTCTGATGCAGGCCGGACGAGCCGGTGATGGCGTCTGGGTGCTCGGCCTCCAGATTCGCCCACTGCCGCGCGAAGCCGTCCTGGAAGGCCAGCCACTTGGCGTACGGCCCGTGGGTCATGATCACCGGATGCCGGCCGTCGTCGTCCGGCCGGAACACGTCGGCTCGCAGCACGAGCCCGTCATCCATGACGATCGGGACGTCCCAGTCGGTCAGCATTCCGCCCGCCAGCCTCTCACGCGACGGCCGTACTCGGCTTATCGTGCCCGTTTGTCAGTGGATAGCGCTGATTATCGGTCCCGATGACGCGGCCCGCCCGCCTCGCCGGGGGCGTGGGTGGCCGCGGACCTGCTGCTCGAGTCCGCGTGGGCTAGCGGGGGACGGGGATCCGGGCCGACGTCATCGATGACTGCGCCCGCGCGAGCGCCGCGTAGACGCCGTCGCGTGCGATCAGCTCATCGTGCCTGCCGGTTTCGGCGATGCGGCCGTCGTCCATCACGATGATCAGGTCCGCGTTGCGAATCGTGCTCAGCCGGTGCGCGATCACGATCGTCGTGGCGCGGATCGACGCGAGGTTGCGGTAGACCATCTCCTCGGTGAGCGTGTCGAGCTCGCTGGTCGCCTCGTCGAGCAGCAGGATCGCGGGACTTCCGACCAGCGCGCGGGCCAGCGCGATCCGCTGCCGCTGCCCGCCCGACAGCGAGGCGCCGCCGTCGTGGAGCGGGGTGTCGTACCGCAGCGGCATCGACTCGATGTCGGCATCGATGCACGCGAGCCTGGCGGCCTCGACGACCGCCTCGTGCGGGAGGGCCGGGTCGGTCAGCGTGATGTTCTGCCGGATGGACGAGCCGAACACGTACGGATGCTGGGTTACGATCCCGAGCTGCGTGCGGACCGACCTCACGTCCAGGCCGGACAGGTCGTGGTCATCGAAGCAGATCCGCCCCTCCGTCGGCCGGTACAGGCCGAGCAGCAGGTGCGCCAGCGTCGACTTGCCCGAGCCCGACCGGCCGACGATGCCGACGTGCTGGCCGGGCGCGATATCGAGCGAGACACCCCGCACCACCATCGGAGACAGGGCGCTATAGCGGAACGAGACGCCTTCGGCCCGCAGCGCGCCTGCCAGCGGCGCAGCTCGCCTGAGCCGATGCGAGGGCTGCTCGGGCGGGGTGTCGAGCACATCGTTGATGCGCTCCATGTAACTAGCCAGCAGCTGCAGCTGCAGCCCGCTGCTGACCAGCGTCCCGAGCGGGCTGAGGAACCCCGCGGCCAGCGCGGCGGCCGAGAACATCGTGCCGAGCGAGATGTTGCCGTTGACGACCTCGAGCGCGCCGAGCAGCAGCACCAGGAGGGAGGAGCCGACCGTGAGCGTGTTCATGACCGAGTCCACCGCCGCGCTCAGACGGCCGCGCGCCAGGTCGATGCTGACCTGCTGGCGGAACCGGTCGCTCCAGTGCGCCGCCGCGCGGTGCTCGGCCCCGGCCGCCTTGAGCGTCTCGATCCCGGCCAGCAGCTCGTAGGCGTAGCTCTGCGTGTCGGCCTGGGCCTGCAGGCTGTCGGACATCAGCCGCCGGTTCCGGCGCCAGGTTGCGACCAGCGTGAGTACCTGGATCAGCGCCAGGACCAGGACGAGGGAGCCGAGCACCGGGCTGACGATGAACAGCAGGATGAGGTAGAAGCTGGCGAAGACGCCATCGAGGAGCGCCGACAGCGTTCCGCTGGTGAGGATCTCGCGGACCGATGCGTTGCTCTGCATCCGCATCATCAGGTCGCCGGACGAGCGGCGCAGGAAGAAGCTGTACGGCAGCTCGACCAGGTGGTCGACGAAACCCATCGTCAGGCCCATGTCCAGCCGCGTTCGCAGCTCGAGCAGGAGGTTGCCGCGCAGGAAGCTCGCCAGCAGCTGATACCCGATCACCATCGCCACCCCGACGGTGAAGACACTCAGCAGATGCCGGTCGTCTCGCGGCACGACCTCGTCGATGACGAGCGCGGTCAGCAGCGGGATCGCAAGTGCGGAGACCCGGAGGATCAGCGAGGTCACGACGACCCGGCTGAGGCTGCGCGCCTCGCCGAGCAGCGGGTGCAGGTAACGCCACGTTCCCCTGGCCGGCGGCCCGCCGGGCACGAACCCGGGTCCGGGCTCAAGGGTGATCGCGACGCCGGTGTAGGCCCGGCGGAGCTCGTCCTCGCTGACGAACCAGCGGCCCCGCGCCGGATCCAGCACGCTGATGCCCCGGCGCGTAGCTCCGTCAAGCACGACGAAGTGGCTGAACTCCCAGTGCAGGATCGAGCCGCGCGGCAGGAGGCTCAGCCCCGCCACGTCGGTGTGCACGCCGCGGGCGGCGAGGCCGTGGGCACGGGCCGCAGCGACAAGTGACAGCGCGGTGACTCCGTCGCGGCCGGTGCCGGTCATCGTCCGCAGCTCGTCGAGTGGCACCCGTTTGCCGTGGAAGCCGAGTGCCATGGCCAGGCAGGCAGCACCGCAGTCGGCCTCCTCCATCTGCCGCACCAGCCGGACGCGGCGCATCATGCCTGGGCCTGCCGCGTTCCGAGCATGACCTCGAACTCGGCCGCGACGACCGCGCCGACGGGCTCGTTGCCAATCACGATCGCCACGGAGGTGAGCCGGCTGCGGGTCCCGTCCGTCGTCGGCAGCGCCGCGCCAGCGGGCAGGCGCCCGGTCAGCAGGACGCTTGGCTGCGACGGTGCCGCCAGCCCGGCGTGCCTGGCGTTGCTCGCGTCGGCGAGCTGCAGCCGGGCATGGGTGAGTCGCACGCCGCCCCGCGATCCGAGCACTACGTTCAGGGTTCTTGCGTGCCCGAGATCGGGCACGACCGCGATCGGCAGCAGCGCCGCGAACCGGCCGCCGGGCTCGGTGACGACCGCCGTGCCGTCACTCTGCTCGGCGGTGCTGACTGTGCAGATCAGTACCGCCCCGGCCGCGACCAGGGCGAGCGCCACCAGGTACAGCCACCGCAGCCACGGCTCGCCCAGGCGGATCGGCACGCCCGGGCGCTGCGCCCCGCCGGACCGCGCGTCGAGGGCTTCCGCGCGGAAGATCGCCGGGCCGGGCACGGAGCCGGCCGCGGAAGCCGGGCCGGCCGGGCGCAGGCTCACCGGGCGCAGGCTCACCGGGCGCAGTCGCGCCGGCTCCGGGCCGGCCGATGCGGGCCGCCCCCGCGCCGGCCGCGGCGCCTGATGCCGGGCCGCCCGGGCAGGCGGCGGCGCCAGCTCCCGGCTGTGCCGGCCGCCAGCCCGCGGCCGGCCGCTCACCCCGTGCCGGCCGCTCACGCCGACCCTCTCGCGGCGCGGGACACGTACAGCCGGTCAAGCATCTCGTACAGCACCAGCTCCTGGGCGCGCTGCGCCGAGCGGAGCAGCCGGTTCACGTGCATGTGGGCCAGGCTCACCGCGACTTCCTCCAGGCCGGTCGCGGATCCGGGGCTGGTAGTCGCCAGCTCCCGGATCTGCGTTGCCGCCATGGCGACCGCGGCCGACCGGCGCGACAGTGCCTGGAGGCATCCGGCGATCGCCGGGGCCGGATCGGCGGGCCCGTCGAGCATGAGCTCCAGCGAAGCTCGTTCCCGCCGGAAGCGGGCGCCGACGGCATGCTGAAACGCGCCGTCGGCGCCAAACTCGCGGCCATATCCCCGGCGAGCGCCGCGGGCGATCGCGAGCTTGCGCGCCAGGCCGAGGCCAAGGTCGCCGAAGAGCTGATCGATGCCGCACAGCGCTACCCGCCAGCGGACGTCCGCGCCGGCGTCCCCCGGAAGCAGGCGCAGGATGTCGGCGACGGCCTGACTGTCGGCGTGAAAAATGCGCTCGGCGTAGGCGATGCCCTCGGGGCCGAGGTAGCGCTCGACTTCGCGTTCGTAGGTGTCGAGCTGCGTGCGCCACAGGGCACCCGACCGCGCCAGCGGCTCGGTCAGCGCCCGCAGCGCGGGCAGCATGTCGCCCAGCAGCACCTCGGGCGCGCCGTGCAGGCGAAGCCGCAGGTGCCAGTCGGGATCGCCGTACCTGACGAAGTGCCAGCTGTCGATGGTGCCCGCCGACTGCGCCGCTGACAGCATGGGCGCGACGGCGAGTACGACCTGGTCGGCCGCGGCGTGCCCGGTGTACAGCTTCAGGTAGAGCCAGTCCGATCCGGGCGGTAAGCGACGGGCGACGCCGCCGCCGGTCCGCCGCGCGGGCGTGCGGGCCGGCGGCCGGGCGGCCGGCCGGATCGCGGCGTCGACGTCCCCGTTGCCTTCCGACGCCCCGCCGACGGCTGCCGGTGCGGTCTGTACAAACGGCACGATCACCTGATGGGTGAACCCGCCCTCCGGCCCGGTCACGCAGAGCTGGCCGGGCTCTGGCAGCAGTTCGACCAGCGTTGCCGAGGTCTGGCGCCGAAGCTGATGGGCCAGCGCCTCGACGCACAGCACGTTGTCGAGGTCGGCAACGAGTTCGTTGTCGTCGTCCGCGAGCGCGACGAACCGCGGCAGCCCGAGGCGCTTCCTCAGGTCCCGGACGGCACCGAACTGGCGGGCGCCGCGTGGCAGGCGGAACGCGGCCAGCTCACGCCCGCCGAGGTTCCACATCGCCCGGGCCAGCACAGCGCGGCCGCTGGTCACCCGCGGCAGGAACGCGGCCGCCCGCAGCGGCCCCCAGTCCCACACCACGCCGGGGATCACGCCCTGATGCTGCAGCAGGCCAAGGAACCGGTAGACCCCGAGGCCCGCGCGGCCGTAGTTGTGGGCCGAGGTGAGCCGGGGGATCACCTCGCGGCCCAGCATCCGCGAGCGCAGGACGATCCGCTCGCCCTGGACCGACACGAGCAGGTCGGAGAGCGGCAGCTGCCGGTCGGCCGCGGCACCCGACCGCCCGAGATACGGGATCTCGTACTCGCGGAGCACCGGCCGGCTCAGGATGTTGCCGGTCCGACCCTGCGGCAGATGCACGATCTCGGCGAACACCGGGCCCGGCTCGCCGCGTTCCTCGTCCTGGAGATGGGCCTGCACATGCTCACGCAGCTCGTCATCGGCGTGGCAGAAACGGCCGAGCAGCCGCACGCCCGAGGGACCGCCGGCCGAGCCGAGCAGCACCTGGTAATCGCCGCCCGCGATCGCGTCCTCGGACTCGGCGACGACGGTTGCCACCACGTCGAATGCGGCCGGCAGCGGCAGGTCATCCGGGCCGCGAAGAGCGTCGGCTTCAGCGGGGTCGATCGACATCTCCCGGCCGCTCGCGGCAATGGCCTGCGACAGCTTTCGATAGAGGAACGAGTCCTGGCGGGTCCACATGCCCTGCCCGTGCTCGCGGCGTTCTAGCGGCAGGCCCGCGAGCAGCGTGGCGCCCCCGGCACGGCCGCCGCTCTGGCCGGGAGCCGGGAACCCGATCCCGGTCTCCTCGTCGAGCACCTGGGCCAGCGGCATCTCCCTCGTCTCGTACCTGCGGGCGAACTGCTCGCGGAAGTTCGCCAGCGCCCCGTCGCCGCCCTGGCGGGTGAGCGAGTGCAGCGTCTGCGCGCCGCGCAGGATGTCGGCCGCGACCGCTTCGCTGAGCGTGGCGCCGATGGCCGGCTTCAGCAGATCGACCTGCACGAACCGGGCCTGGTCGGGCGTGGCCGGCAGACCGTCGAGCCCGGCGGCGATCCGGCGGTAGCGGTCGGGCGAGGCACCAACGCCGTCGGCATCGATCGCCGCGAGACCGGCGAGCGCGTCGACGAGCGCGGTCGCGACCGGGGCCGTCGCGGGGGAGTCGGCCAGCGTCGCGGCCATGGTGTGGGCGGGCGACTCCGCGGTCACCGGCGGCTGGCAGTCCGCGACCAGCAACTGGCTGTCGACGAGCGCCGCCAGGAACTCGCCCGCCTCGGCGGCCCCGATGTCGTCGCTGGCCAGCGCGCCTGCCAGCACGTCCAGTCGCTCGCCGTCACGGGCACGGGCCAGGGTCTGCGTCAGGTACGGCGTCTCCTGCACGGCCACGAGGTGATAGGACCGGCCCGGCCCCTGGTCGCGGGCCTCCGCGTACAGGAGGCGGTCGCCGACCCGGTACAGGCTGGAGTTCGGCCGGTAGCGCAGGTCGGCGCGCAGCAGCGGGCTGGCCTCGATGGCGTTCGCCAGCGTCCACAGGTAGTCCATGTCCAGGCGGGTGTGCCGGTCGTAGCCGGCCCGGCCGGGCAGCCGCAGGCTGGTGGCGTCGCCGATGGTTCCGGTCGTGCACCCGGCGAACAGGCCGAACGGCGTCGGCCGCGCGGCCGCCCGCATGAGATAGGCGACCAGCGCTACCTCGGCGCGCTGGCCGCGCTCGCTGTCCGGGTCCTTGCGCCAGACGTCGATCGCCGCCTCGAGGCTCGGCGACGCCAGGTAGACGGCCTCACGGAAGGCAGGAGCGGT
>Ga0070766_10002053_pt1 | contig 10001 bp, 10 predicted proteins | sample HubBroMetageWFT6_FD_69782 | JGI IMG/M metagenome (GOLD analysis project Ga0070766, IMG submission 69782) | Warmed and freeze-thawed soil microbial communities from the Hubbard Brook experimental Forest, New Hampshire - Hubbard Brook CCASE Soil... | ecosystem: Environmental > Terrestrial > Soil... | reverse complement strand
GCCTGTGGTTTCGAATCGACCCAGCGACGGGCGCCGTTTCATGAAGCCAGTAACGACACTCTCTTTGTGAGCTATTCATCGGCTTCGTATGCAGCCATGGTGGTGACGAAGTCGTAATGATCGTTTGATGTCATCTCGTTGCTGGGCATGGCCGTAGAAGCGGCCAGGTGGTGGTAAAGATTACGCGGGAGGTAGAATGCGGACGATCGACCGAACATTTCGACAGAGAGTTGCGAAGCACGGTAGAAGGTTAAGCCCCTGGTGGAGAGTATCTGCCGCACCTGCTGTGCCCGGCGATTCGCGGGGAAGCCCATTATCGGGCATATATTCAAGAATCGGTTCCTCGGAGAGAACAATCCCGGACTGGCCGCATTTCCGACCAGCCGGGAGGTTTTCTCCGCACGGCTTAGCAGTTCGATATAGCTGAGAAGGTTACGTAGCTGGACAGGAATTAACTCACAGAGTAGGATGCCCGCTCATGGACGTAAACAAAGTAAATTCGCTCGCTGGAAGGCGGCTGAAAGCCTTGCGCGAGCAGCTCGGCTTGTCCACCCGTGACGTGCAAGCGATGAGCCGCAAGATCGCCGCGGAAAAACAAAACGAAGAGTTCTTTCTATCGCATAACTGGGTGACCGACATCGAGGCGGGCCGCTTCCGGCCGGGCATGTTCCGGATGTACTCGATCAGCGCGATTTACAAGCTGAACTATACGGAGGTGGCCTCCTATTTCGGCTTACAGATCGCCGACCTCCGCCGCGATAGCGCGTCCATCCAACTGCCGAAGACGCATCTCATCGCGAGCATCGAGGCGCCGGAAACCGAGGCCGTGTCTCTGCCCGTAGCCTTCAAGCCCGATTTTTGTTTTGAGGAAACCAATCTTCTGGCCAGAGCTGTCGAGAAGTGGGAGGCCGTGCCTCTCGGGTTACTGCAACACCTCGACCTGCGCGAGTCCATGTACGGATACATAGGGACGGAAGATTTCACACTTTATCCCCTCATTCGACCTGGTTCGCTGGTGCAAATCGACGCGAGCCAAAGAAAGATCAGTTCTGCGCCGTGGAAAACCGAGTTCGAGCGACCGATCTATTTTGCGGAACTTCGGGACGGCTATATGTGTGGTTGGTGCGAGATTGACCGAGGGAAATTGATGGTGATTCCTCATGCACATTCGCATCGCGAAGTACGCGTGTTCGACTACCCGACCCAAGCGGAAATCGTTGGGCGAGTAACGGGTGTAGCGATGTGCATTGTCGGCGACAGATCGCCCCAAGCGAGAGAACCATCCCGCGAAAAATAACCGTCAGTCGCCCTTTCCTAAAGTGGCATCTTGCGTACGCGGAGCTCCGTTTGCTGTGCTTCAATGCCGTCGACTAAATTCTGGACGATCTTTATGAGACCGTTAGAGTGATCTCATTTCCGTCAGGAGTTCTTCCGTTTCGGTGAACGAAGTCGCGACGGATTTGGACTGCTGCGAGGAGATCCTTTATGTCGTGCGGAAGCTGAACGCCAAGTGTATGGCGATACAGCCTGGCAACTTCGCTGAGGCGGCGCCATAACATCTTCGTGAGGTATGCTCTCCCGCGCTTATCGATGCCGTTACTTTCCGCAAATATGGTGCTAAGCAGTATTTTCATTTAAGGAACTCAGAAGAAAACTGCTGGAGAGACATGAAAGCGGCGACTAAGCTTCTCCATCTGCTGTCTGTTGAGTTGTCGCTTTTCCTTTAGAATCAGCGAAACGATACTCTCACCACCCAAATCGTCCGCAAGGTCTTTTTGTCGAAGCCCGTTCGCATCCATCAATTCTTTCAATACTTCGACGCCTGAGACCTTTTCGATCGTGAAATGCTTCGCCTCGTAGTCCGCGATCAGAACGATCAGCAGTTTGGCAGTTTCCGATTCCTGCGCGGTTCGATGTGCTTTGCGCTGGAGCTCGAGAAGCCTGGAAATATAGGTTTGGTGTTGCTGGGCGGAAGAAATGATCTTCGGAGCCTCTTCTTTGACAAGATACTTTGCTGGCAGTCGTTCAGCAATTACAGGCATTTTTCCACCCTCCCTTGTCGTAGTCCTGATGGCTCAATACAGCCAGGGCAGTGACCGTTCCCATCTCGTAGTTTATGTAGGATATGAGCCTAGCGTCATCGCCCTTTATGTTAAATATTACGCAACTCCCAACTAGATCAGCATCCTTGCGCGTTCGCCTAACAGCAGGAAAATTATTCCACGGCGGATCGACACCTTCGACGATTCTTACCCACGACCCCAGAGCGCCCTTCCAGGTCGAGTGCTTCTCTTGCGCGGCCTCGATCAAATGCTTGCCGATGAGCTGCACAATTTAATCTTAGCAAATTGCTAAGTTTCTTGTCAAGTCGAACCGCAGCTGCTGATTGCTCTTCGCCGTGATTGCACCTGAGGGCCCGGTTGTCGAATGGAGACTGTGCACATTCGCGCGAATACGAATGGCTTCATAAATACGCAACATCCCAGCATCGCGTCGAGAAGCCGGGCCCTTCCAGAGAGAGCCTGCTTCGGCCAGCAGGGAAAAGATAAAACTCGGCCATGGTCAGAAAACCGACCGACACAACAAGCGCAGAACCTGGGCCCAGCTGTACTGCTCTCCCCCGAAGTCTTGCCACGGTTCCTGCCCCTGATCAGGCGCCAAGAACAGCCGATGCGATTAGAAGAATCAAAGTCCGGAGATCGACTTCCACCAGCGATATATATAAGGATAGCCTGGAGGATCGTGCAGTCCCGGAAGTCTTTGATCAGGAACCATTTGCGTCAACTTGCAGGGCGTTGTGGTGGTCGCAAAAGATCCAATCCCCAAAGTATCAAGGAAATTCGTAACAAACCCGATCAAGACCTGGGGAACCGAAGGCTGGCGTCGAAGCGTTAACGTTTTAAATACATACCCCTCAGGTACACCTTTCTCCACCATGGGCCAGTGCTAATCTTTTTCCATGCCGCACGCGACGACCCAGCGACATCAGGCGAACTTGCTAGATCAGACTGACCCAGCAATACACATGTTGGGGCTGCCAAAAACGCACCCCCGTGATCGTGCAAACTGGTTCGTGTTTGCCATTGTGGTGGGAGCCTTTGTAGCTCTCGCATTGGTTGTGTTTGGGAACTTGATATTTTGACCTTTCCTCTGTGCGTTTGACTGCTCATATCTCGCTACATCAGACGATATCTCGAGCACGCTTTCGAGCGGGTCTTTCTGCTTCTGGGTGGCTGGTTTTCCTTTCGCTTTTATGGGTGGGAACATGGCCGCAGGGAATCGCCATGTCTTGGACTATTGGAACAGGGTCATCGATTGGTTCAACGGACATCTGACGGCTGACCAGAAAATTGCCCAGAAATAACTTCAATTGAGGCCTCAGTCGACCGTCATAGGATCTTGATCGCATGCAAGCAGAAATTCATCGGCTTATTCTTCCTGACAAAGGTCCGCCCCAGCGGTTCGATTTTTTCTACGCGAGCTTTAGAAGAAGTCTCTGATTGCGATATTCAGCGAAAGTTCTGAATGTGCCAGCATGATCATCTCGATGCCCCCCGGTGCGAATTCCTTGGCCGAAAGGCCCTCGCTCGTTATTGTTGATTTTGAGCGGAAATAGTTGCATTTCGTTTCATACGGAGGTAAAAGGAAACTAGCTCTAGAGCTGCGGAGGAGGCATGACTCCACCGGATCTGGGACCAATCACAGCTTAAAACAACACCGCTGCTGCGGTGTTCGCAGGCGGCATCTCTTGCGGATCTCGCCGTGCAAAAGCAAAGTGACGCAAATGGGGAACCGCTAGGTTCCCCATTGCGTTTCATCCCGAACACAAGAATATATGCGGCTAGCCGAACAGCGCTGAAGTTTCGAATCCTTGCCTCCAGTGGTCAAGCACGGGACTCATCCGCCTTTGTCCAAAAAGGTTCTGCAATGAAAGAAAAGGCATTCAAGAGCGCGGGCCTGGCGGGGTTGTGTCAGGGCGTATCGCCTGACGACGAGCCGTGCGGTAACCCAGCGACATTTCATTGCCTGAAGTGAGGGAGACGGTTCTGCGGTTCCCACGCCGAGGACGATGAGTGGCACCAGTGTGTGCTGCCCTCTGGTGAGGAGAGCGGCGAGGCGTAGAGCACCCGTTCATCCCCTCCGATACCGCCATTGCAAGAGCACCGATGAGAGCCGCAGGGCTTGGCACGCGACGTTCGCATTGACATTGTTACCGGCGCTCGCACAACCGGAATACCCCAGTCGAAACGTCCCTCGTAAGGCGGGCGCGATTGTACTCTTTGGATAAAGTGTACCGAAGTGGACAGTTCCAAATACGAACAACATGCAGATTGGGGTATGACTCCGAAGGCGGCAAATATACGAACTCTGCTACTAACCGACGACGATCCCACGCATGCAGAGGCCCTACGAGAACCATTTCATAACGCGACTGATGGGCCGTTCATACTGCGGGGACTCGTCGCCGGAAAAACCGACAAGCAACTCTGTACAGATCTTCGGATGACATCGGTGTCGTTCGCCCGTGTGATGCGCGACTTGCGGGACAAGACCCGCACTACGAATAAATTGTCTCTGGTCGTGTGTGCGCAACGACAAATGAAAAACTGTGACCGGAGAGGGAATCGACAAGAAGGAGACACACGAATAGAGACGGAGCAGTTGGGAAAGCTAGAGGAGAAGCACGCAGGAAAGATTGGTCTCGGGCTTCTTGGACCGCTGGCAATCCTAATTTTAGCGATATGTACGGCGTGGATCGCTCTGGCTCCAAGGGGACGAAATCAGATTGCTCCGTCCTACGCTGCTTCATTCCAATCCTTGAATGGCCAAGAACCTCTGGAAATCTTAGGCGATGAAAATAAGTCTTCACGCAGGGTCTATCCCTATTCCGTGATTCCCGGCGGCATCGAAAGCGCTGCGGATTTACGAAATTCAATTGCGCGTGATCCTGTGGTTGCAAATCATTACAAGGGTTTTGACGTGGAAAGAGCGCGAATCGCTCACTTAGGTAAAGGACACTTACTGTACGTATCCTACAGGTTGGGCGCCAGGGTGTTTTGGTCGAAGAAACAATTAAGAGTTCCCAGTGGAGAAACCCTGGTTACCGATGGCGAGTACATGGCCAGAACGCGGTGTGGGAACCGCGTATCGGAAACACCCAGTGGTCCGGTGCTGGCTGTAGAGCCATTGTTTGAGGTCCCTGAGGAGGCGCTGGATCTGCCCGAGGAGGCCGCGTTGCCCAGCGGAGCTACGATGGCTATGCAGTTTCCTTTACCATCGTCTGCAATATCCGGAATCTTAACTCCTACAGGCAGTCCCAGCGGTCCGGGAGGCGGCATCATAATTCCTCCGACTGTTCCGGTTAGCGGTGGCGGCCCGACGCCTCCTCCGGTTACCACGCCCGAGCCCGAATTGCTGTTCATGCTGACTGCCGGTTTAACTGGTCTTCTCCTTAATCGAAAAAAATGGATGCGCTACTCGCGCCGCCTCTTATAAGAAACAGCTTAGAGGACGGCTTGGCCGCGGGTGTTCGTCGCTTGGTTCATGCCCTAAGAAAAATCGCTAAACCGGTCGCCTATCGCTCCAACGTATGTGCCGTTTTGCACACGCTATAAAAATACCTTTCCGGTACCTTGATTAGAGTTGCCGATAAAATCCCTCGCTCCTGTGCAATTCTGAACAGATTTTCTTTCGCTTCCGCGCGTATGTTCAGTTTGGTACTGATGACAGGACATTCCTCCTATGAATGATTGGGCGAAAGTTCTCCAACACACCAAACGCCGCGTCAATCCATACAACTTCGCAACCTGGTTCCGCCCAACTCGGCTGAAAGGAACCGACAATAGGCGTTTGCTAATTCGAGTTCCCACGCCCTTATATAAAAAAAGACTCACGGAAACCTACGGCGAACTCCTTCAGGCGGTCCTGCAAGAAGTGGGGTTATCGGGTATTCAGTTGGAGTTTCTGTGCTCGGAGCCGGAATCTCCGGCGCCACCCCCTATTCTAGATGTGACGAACGCACATAAAGCCTTTAAGGACTTCATCCTGCATCAAAACAAGCACGTGACGATTGAGATGATCCAGAAGCGCGTGGGGTGGTACTTCGGCGTGTTTCCTCCCGACCTGAAGCTGAGGGGCGGCTCTAAGGCCATCGTCTTGCCCCGCCAAGTGGCAATGTATCTAGTTAAACAGCTTACGTCGGCATCTCTTCCCAAGATCGGCCGAGAGTTCGGTGGCAAACATCACACTACGGTTTTGAGCGCGATCAAGAAGATCGAGGCCCGACGCCGCACCGACATAGATCTGGACCGGACGATTGGTAAGTTGGCTGATTCGTTGACATAGCATTTTTCCCAAGGCTTTGGCCTCTTGGGTTCCTCCTTTGATGATTTACGTTCCGCTCACGGATCCCAAGTCATGGGGAGCGGATTTGCCGGGCTCTCCGGTTATGTTGAATCCGCAATTTCAGGGTGCTCCGGAGCCGATAACCGTGTTCATGATTCCGGCGCCCACTTGGTCAGATGGAACAGCTGCTCCCAAGGATGCGCAGTGATATCTGATCTCAATGCATACCTCAGGAGACTCCAAAAAATGAAGCACCAAATCTCCTGAGCAAGTAGGGCGTTTATTGCATCGGCTGTCCCGACGCCAGCACTCCTTTGCCTGTGCCCCATGGATGAATTTCAGTCTTGAGCAGACCAGTTCTGATTGTCGGATCGTCTTGCGTCAACTTGGCGGTCTGCTCGGCCCCCACTCGGAAGATGGCGACTCCCCTCAGCTCGCCCTGATCGCTGAACGGGAACGAGCCGGCAATGGCCAGGTTTCCCTGCTCGGTCATTCGATTGACAAAACCAGAATGCTGCATCATCACATCGATAAACTCCGGCGCGTTCGGGTTCCAGTGTTCGCCGCGCTTCATCAGAACAAGCGTGTACTGCTCGAATCCGGGAGGCTCGACTGGATTGTGAATAGTGCTCGGGTCAATGAGCCACGGCCCATGCACCTCAGCGGATAGATGGCCCGCCTTGACCGCCGGATCGCTATCGGCCCACTCCTGTACTTGTACCGCCGAGTCCGCTTGGAACACAAAGACGCCACGCAGTACGGTGTCGTCCATAAATGGCCCGGCAATCACAAGTTTGTGTTCGGCAGCCATCTTGCGGATGTTAGCCATGTGGTCTGCCTGAAGCTTTTCACCCGCCTCGTTGCTCAGCTGCGGAGCGTTGGCAGGGCGATTCAACAATACGAAGAAGTACTGGGCGGGCTTGGCATTTGGCTTGTTCTGGGTTGGGAGGGCGTTGGCTTGAGCAGCTCGAATTTGGGGCATCAGGATGTCGCGGACGTAGTGCCAGTAAGGAACCAGTTTGAGGGCAGCCTCTGCATATTGCTCGGCGGCGTTCAAATCAGGCGCGGTTCGGTTCAGGTTCGACCACGCGAGACTCATCAACAGCTCGGGTTCTCCCCATGAGGGCTCCAGCGGATCAACCACGTCGCGCTTATGGTCGCGAACTACTTCCAATCCTTTGTTGTAAATTTCAATTGCCTTGTCCTGGCCTCCTCCGCGCTCTGGAGGCGACGACCAACGAATCGGGCCGAGCACCCAGAGCAGACGAGGATTGTCTGGGGCTGTCGCCATGGCTTCTTTCAAAAGCGGACTCGACTGTTGGAACAGTTCCTGAACGCGGGTTGGGTCTTTCTTGTTCAAATACATCAGGTAGCCGAGAGAAGAGCCTGCTCCAATCTTAGGTTCGACGAATGCAAGGTCCCGGGCAACGGCGTCGTTGAAATCGGTGACCGCCTGCGTGAGGTCCTCTTCCAGATCAGTTGGAGTCGGGGATTCATTGAAGCCGTTAATCGCTCTGCGCCACAACGCAAATCCACGCCAGTAGAGCACCCGCGATGCCAGCTTGTTGTCTTCAGGGATGGGCGCGAGCTCGTCGTGGAGGCGCTTCAGAGCTGGGCGGTCGCCTTCGTAGTCTGCCCTCTGAATCTGCGTGACGATGCGGATGATGGAATCGCGTGAATACTCAAGGCCGATCTTATCGGCGGGGTGAAGCTCAGTCGCGGCCGCGGACAAGACGAAGGCGGTCAACATGAACAAGAAGGCTCTACTGTTTCGAGCACTCATGCAGTTCTCCTTGCCACGTCCCAGTTCGATCCTGCCGCGAGCCAAGCAGTTGTCAGACTGCGGCCTTGCCACAGGGCGACGTCAGGGCTGATGCTACTAACCGTCAATGGTTAGTAAAGCACACCGTTCTCAGATAAGTATTGTTTCATTATGGCAAGACTCTTATGTTCGATGGAGCCACAGTGGAACATCTTATTCGCTAACGCTCCTACCTTCCCACGAATCGGGATTTGTTTCTTTGGCAAAGGCGGAAAAATCCGATGAAGAATCTGTCGCTCCTTCTCGCTGTTGGAGTTGTGTTGATGGTGTCTGGCTGTAGCTCTTCATCGAAACCCAGTGTTTCGCTTTCGCCGGGCACGGCTCAGATAATCGACCAGGGGCAACAGAAGAGTTTCACCGCCACTGTAGCACATGATTCAACCAATGCAGGCGCTACTTGGGCTTGTTCCGGTGCGGCCTGCACGACGCTGACAAACGTATCAACGACCTCGGCTACGTTCAGCGCTAGTGGGACAACGGGAACGGCGATGATCACCGCCGCTTCGGTGAAGCTGCCGACTGCGTCCTCGACCGTTGTAGTGACCGTCACTGCGCTACCGGCCATATCGACCACTCAGGCGCAAGTGACGGCAGTGCCGGCAACCGCCGGCGTCGCTTACAATTTGGCATTGGCGGGCACGGGCGGCGCGGGAACGCTTACTTGGAGCGCCGTAGGTCTTCCTGCCAACGGGCTCTCTATCAACTCAAGCACCGGCGCCATCTCTGGAACGCCGACAGCAAAAGGGACGATCAACTTCACCGTCACTGTGACGGATTCGAGCATGGCCGGTCCGAAGACGGCATCAGCGCCATTCATTCTCACAATTAATAACCCGGCAGCGCCCACAATCACCACCACTCAGGCGCAAGTGACGGCGGGGCCAGCGACAGCGGGCTCTGTGTATGGCTTCACCTTTCACGCCAGTGGAACCGGAGCGCTCACATGGAGCGCCGTAGGTCTGCCGGCTGACGCATTGGCGCTAGCCGCAAGCACGGGCATTGTATCGGGGACGCCGACTTCCAAGGCGACGATCAGCTTTACGTTGACCGTAAGCGATGCGTTTGGGCAGTCTTCCGCCGCAACCGCATTCACACTCACTGTCAACAATCCGCCGGCACCGGCAATCACGACTACGCAAACACAGGTGACCGCGGCGCCAGGCACGGTTGGGAGCGTTTACAGCTTTACATTCCATGCCAGCGGCACGGGTACACTCACGTGGAGCGCGGTAGGCCTGGTGGATGGACTTTCTCTCAACTCGAGCACAGGCGTGGTTTCTGGAACTCCCACGTCGAAACAGAACGTCTCCTTTACTTTGACGGCGACCGACACGTTCGGCCAGTCGTCTCCAGCAACGGCGTTCAGTATCACGGTCAACAATCCTGCGGCGCCAGTAATTTCGACGACACCAGCCCAGGTACCGTCCGCTACCGTAAACGTTGCATACAGCTTCACCTTCCAGGGATCCGGTTTCGCGCCGCTTACATGGAGCACTACTCCCTTGTTGAGCGATGGCCTATCGATAAACGCGAGCACGGGGAAAATAACCGGCACGCCGACGACCGCGACAACGCTGAATTTCAGCGTGACCCTCACGGATGGTGTTGGACAGGCGACCACGGCGAACGGCTTTTCAATCGTAGTCAGCACCGAGAGCATCGCGTTCACGCCCGCGGCTCCCACGACAGTAACTGCCGGCGGCACATTGAGTGTTAATGCCACCGTCTCAAGTGATCCCGGGAATGGAGGCGTGAATTGGTCGGTCACGTGCGCTAGCGCAGCTTGTGGCTCATTTGTTGCAAGTCATACAGCGAGCGGAATCGCCACAACCTA
>Ga0070766_10002048_pt1 | contig 10014 bp, 8 predicted proteins | sample HubBroMetageWFT6_FD_69782 | JGI IMG/M metagenome (GOLD analysis project Ga0070766, IMG submission 69782) | Warmed and freeze-thawed soil microbial communities from the Hubbard Brook experimental Forest, New Hampshire - Hubbard Brook CCASE Soil... | ecosystem: Environmental > Terrestrial > Soil >... | reverse complement strand
CGTCGGCATCGAGGGCGAGCTCGGCCTCGGATGTCAGGTCACGACCGTGAAAATCGGTCAGGAAAGCGTCGCGACGCTCGCAGACCCACTTTACCGGCCGACCGACGCGTTTCGCCGCCCATGTTACCAGCACGAACTCCGGGCAGGTGTTGTTTCGGGTGCCGAAATTGCCGCCGACATCCCCGGAGACGATCCGCACCCTGTCCTTTGCCACCCCAAGCGCGCCGGCGATGTCGTCGCGCTGCCGGATCACGCCGCCCCCGGCACTGGTGTAGACCGTGAATTGCGCCACGGCTTTGTCGTAGACACCGAGCGCCGCCCGCAACTCCATCGGCACGCCGGTAACTCGGTTGATCGCCGTCTCCAGCCGCACGACGTGCGCAGCACGCGCGAATGCCGCATCCGTCGCCACCTTGTCGCCGGCTTCGGAGTCGACGCACAGGTTCGAGCCGTGCTGCTGCCAGACTACCGGCGCGCCGGGGGCCAAAGCGTCCCGCGACCGGGCGACGACACCAAGCGGTTCATATGTCACCTCGACCCGCTCGGCCGCATCCATCGCCTGGGCCAGCGTTTCCGCCACAATCACAGCGACCGGCTCGCCGACATAGCGCACCGCGTCGACGGCGAGAACCGGGTGCGGTGCGATAAAGAACTGCGAGCCATCTCGGCTCTTCAGCGGTACTTCGTGGGGGTTCGCCGGAACCGGGCTGTGCGGGATCGGCCGGAGGCCGTCGGCCATCGCATCGCCACCGATCAGCACGGCAAGCACGCCCGGCGCGGCCATGGCTGTGGCGGCATCGATCACGGAAATCCTCGCATGGGCATGCGGCGAACGCAGCACATACGCGTAGACCTGGCCCGGCAGGCTGAAATCTGCGGCGTATTGCCCCTTGCCGGTCAGCAATCGCGCGTCCTCCCGCCGCGGCACCGATTTCCCAATGCCTTTGGGTGCGAGGGCGTCACGCGAAAACAGAAACGACACGACCGGTCCGCGCCGTTCAGGCTGCTTTGGTAACGCCTTCGTCGTCCTCGATCGATAGCGGGTACCAGTTCCGCGAGACCACCCAGTCAGGCCTCGGGTTGGGGCCGAGAACCGGCCGGTTGGCCACCGTATTGCAGGAGATGTAGATGTGCCAGCGGTCCTCGGCCGAGAGGTTGTGCCCCGACGCGTGCAATGCATTGCAGTGAAACAACGCTGCGGTTCCGGCCCGTCCCGTGACTGCCACTGGCGGCGGCGAGTTGTGCAGGATCTGGATCATCCGCTCCTTCGGGATGACCCACAGCTTGTAGCCGGTCGAGGCGTCGAACACAGATTCCTGGAGGCCGAGCTTGTGGCTTCCGGGGATGATATATAGCCCGCCGCTGAACTCGGTGGTGTCGTTCAGCATGACATTGAACGTGGCCATGTTCGGCTGCGGGCACCCGTCCTTGCTCCACGAGTTGTAGTCTTGGTGCCACATCCAGATCGTCCCCTCAATCGCTGGCTTGGCGTTGATCTTGGTGTGGTAGACATAGACCTCGTCGGTGCCGAGGGCCTGTCTGACCGGCCGCAACACGCGCGGAGTGCGCACCAGCGCGCGAAACGGCGGCGAGCGGGTCGCGCCATCCTCCTCGTGGACGCGGAAGATCGATTTGACGCCGCCGGTGTGCTCGCGAGACACTTCCTCCGTGTCGAGCTTGACAAGCCGCGCCACCTCTTGGCGCAGCACGGCGATCTCGGCCGAGGTAAACAGATCAGGGAAGATCAGAAAGCCGTCGCGCTCGTATTGCGCCAATTGTGCCGGCGTCAACTCCATTGTTTGCTCCGCACTCGGGTTGCCACTCTGGGAGTGTACAGCCGAACCCGACAGCGACAGAGCGCGATCTGGGGAGACCGACGCGCCGGCCTGCGAGGAGTAGTCTATGACAGCACTGCAGCCCATCCCGTATTTCTCCGCAATCCTGGATTTCGCAGCCGGCAAGGACACGCCGCGCGCCTTTCTCGAACGTTGCCTCGCTCGCCTGGAGCAAATCGAGCCGGCGGTCGGTGCGTTCGTCTGCCGCGATAGAATCGGGGCGCGGATCGCTGCGGATGGCGCGAGCCAGCGTTGGCGTCTCGGTCGTCCATTATCGCCGATCGACGGCATGCCTGTCGGCATCAAAGACATTATCGAGACAGCCGACATGCCGACCGAGCAAGGCTCGCCGCTGTTTGTCGGCTGGCGCTCTGGCCGCGACGCGGCCAGTGTTGCAGCGCTGCGCGAGGCCGGCGCCGTTTTTCTCGGCAAGACGGTTACTACCGAGTTCGCGGCGACCGAGCCGCGCGGCACCCGTAACCCATGGGATACAGAGCGCACCCCTGGCGGATCAAGCAGCGGATCAGCTGCGGCTGTGGCCTGCGGCATGGTTCCGACGGCGCTTGGGACACAGGTGGTCGGCTCGATCCTGCGCCCTGCCAGCTTCTGCGGCTGCGTCGGCTTCAAGCCGAGCGTCGGCGGGATCAACCGCGGCGGCAGCTACGACTACCTCAGCCAGAGCTGCACCGGCGTGCTTTCCGCCTCGCTCGAGGATGCTTGGCTCGTCGCGGTCAATATCGCGGCCCGAGCCGGCGGCGACCCGGGACATCCCGGGCTACAGGGGCCACCTGACCCGCCTTCGGCGCAACGCCCCCGCGCTCTCGCCGTACTGCAAACCGCGGGCTGGGACGTCGCTTCGCCGGAAGCCCGGCGCGCTTTCGAGGCAGCGGCGGGGCAACTCGCCAAGGCGGGGATTGCTATCACCGATCGCCATGCCGATCCGGCGATAGAAGAGGTTGAGGGCGCGATTTCCGATGCAATTGGACTGACCCGCGCGATCAATGCCTGGGAGGGGCGGTGGCCGCTCAACACCTATCGCAACCGCGACCGTAGCAAGCTCAGTCAATCGGCGCTGGAGCGCCTGGCCACTGCTGAAGCGATGACCCAAGCCGATTACGGCGACGCCATCGCGCGCCGGCAGCGCAGCCGCGAGATCCACGGCCGCCTCGCGGGGTGTTACGACGCGGCAATTACGCTGGCCGCGCCGGGAGCCGCGCCACTCGGGCTCGGCTCGACCGGCAATCCGGTATTCAATGTGCCTGCATCGCTGCTCGGCATTCCGGCCATCTCGCTGCCGCTGCTCTCGGCTGAGGGCCTGCCATTAGGCCTGCAGATCATGGGATTTGCCAGCGAAGATGCCCGGCTGTTCGCGCTCGCCGCTGCCATCCGCGACCTGCTCGCGGGCCGACAGCGGAGGAGCGAGAATTTGGTGCCCGGGTCTTGCTGAGGAGGTTATGCCGAGTGGCATACTTGCAGCGCCAGGGGCCGATGAACCTAACCGAAGGCCGTAGAGGACGTCATGGAGATTGCTGGCGGAACGTTTTTGTTGACCGGCGGCGCAAGCTTGATCGGTTCGCATCTCACGGAACAGCTGCTCGAGGCCGGCGCCGGCGGGGTCATTCTGTTCGACAACTTCTCGTTAGGCTCGCCTGAGGTTGCGGCATTTCTGGCCCAGGATCCGCGGGTCAGGCTGGTCCGTGGCGACATCACCCGGTTACACGAGTTGCTGCAGGCGCTCGATCGGGTCGACGGCGTTTTCGCGCTAGCCGGATTTTTGACTTTGCCCCTGAGCCAGAACCCGGGGCTCGGGCTCGACGTCAACGTGCGTGGCATGTTCAATGTCGTTGAGGCATGCCGCTTCCACACCGTCAAGAAAGTCGTCTTCTCATCGTCGGTGGCGACGTTCGGCGACCCGGAGGTGGAAAGCATCGACGAGACGACCCCGTTTCGTTGGCACACAGCGCCACCGGCGCTGGCGCTCTATGCCTCGAGCAAAATTATCGGCGAGAACCTACTGCGCCTCTACCATCAGCGCCACGGGCTCGATTACGTTGCGCTGCGGTATTCGACGGTCTACGGCGAACGGCAGCATCATCGCGGTGTCAACGCCTTGCACATCATCGATTCATACGAGCGGATCAAGCGTGGAGAGCCACCTGTCATCTCGGGTGACGGCACCGAGGCTCACGACTACATCTATGTGGGAGATGTAGCGCGCGCCAACATCCTGGCCATGGCGAGCGAGGTTTCCGCCGAGAGCCTGCTGATCGCAACGGGCGTCGATACCTCGGTCAACCAAGTCGTCGACATCCTGTTGAAGTTGACTAACTCATCGCTGAAGCCGCAGCACCGGGAAGACCCGGGCAAAGTCCAAACGACTACCAAAGCCAGGCTCGGCTTCTCACCGGAAAGGGCGAAGCGGCTTTTGGCCTGGGAGGCACAAATCGGAATTGAAGAAGGAATTCGTCGGCTGATTGCCTGGGCGGAAAGCAGCAACAAACCGTAACCTGGCGCGCGATCCCGCTGGGTGAAAGCTGTTTGCGTTTGCACCGGCAGGAGACGCAACCCGCTGCTGTGGCGCTTAGCATGTGCGGTTGCTCGACGCATGAAGGCGATTAAGTTCAGCCGCAGAATTCAGCATTGGTCTGTATCGTCGCGTCTTCATCCTCCTCCCCCGTAGTGACAGCGACTGCTTACGGCGCTCAGCAGGCATTCTCGCGCGGCGGCGCGAGGGTCTCAAATGCGCCGATTCCGGACGTTCGCCGGGTCCCGACCAAAGTGCCGGTTGACCAACCCGGACCTTCGCGAGGGGAAGCAGAATGCCGGGGCAGGCGCGTTCGACAAATGTCCCTCGTCAGGGTCTTTGAGAAAACGCCTCTCAGGTCGTGGTGACGACGTTTTCAAGCGGCTCGCCGCGGACAAAGCGGTCGATATTTCGGGCAACATCGCGCGAGCGACGCTCAATGGTCCCATCGGTCCGTGGCGAGCAGTGAGGCGTCATGATTACGTTCGGCAGTTCATGGAACGGGTAGCGGGAGGGGCGCGGCGCCGGATCGTCAGCGCTTGGATAGCGCCACCAGGTGTCGAGCGCCGCTCCGCCGATGACCCCATCGCGCAAGGCGCGGTACAGCGCCTGCTCCTCGACGATCGGGCCGCGCGCCAGATTGATCAAGAAGGCGCTGGGCTTCATCGCGGTAAGCCGGCGGCCGTCAATCAGCCCCATCGTCTGGGGGGTTAGGGCACAGCTCAGCACGATGATGTCGCACTCGCCAAGCATTCGGTCGAGTTCAGTCCACGAAAATACATGCTCGACCGAGGCCGGCTTCTCATTCATCGTTCGGTTGACGGCAAGCACCCGGCAGCCGAGTGCGTCCGCCCGCCACGCGACTTCGCGGCCGATGTGGCCGAGCCCTACGACGCCGACGGTCTGGCCGCCGATCTCACCACGTACCGCGCCGCCCACCATCGGGCTCCAGGACCACGATCCCTCGCGGAACGACGTCGCGATGTCGAGCAGGCGGTGGCGCCAAGCCAGCATCATCATGATCGCGAATTCGCCAAGTGCCGGCTCGTGGCCATATGCATTGCACAAGGTGACGCCCCTCGGCAGCGAAGAGACATCGATGCCGTCCGTTCCGGCAAGCGGCACCTGCAGCAAGCGCAACTTCGGCGCCGCCGGAAATCCGCTCCGCCAAACTCCGGTCAGCAGTACATCCGCATCGGCGAGCGCCGCAGCCGCCTGCGCCGGCTCGTTGTTATCAAGGATTTCGGTACGGACGTCGGCAGTGATGAATTCGATGATTGGCGTAGCTTGCGAGGCGGCGAGCGTACCCAGGAACAGTGCTTTCATTGGCGGCTCATCCTCCAGCGGCGACAGGTTCGAGTAGTAATTACCCGGCCACGTACCCGGCAACACCGGCGAAATTTGCCCCTTAAGGGCCTTGCCCTACACTAATCGAAACGTCAGCTCGGGTGGCGAGTAGTCTAGCCGTGCCGGCGTGGGATGACAGGGTTGCGCCGATTGCGGACCTTCCCCGAACTACGATCAGACTGCCGGATTCGATCCAATGCTGTCGATGCGCGGAACTTGCGCACCGACGATGACGGCCGTCCCCTTCAGTACATTTCAGGGCGAGCCCGGTTGTGGGGGGTCGTCTCTTCGCTGAAGTCGGTATCTGCGCCTCGCCGGTTCGGGGCCCGGTCGGGCAGCTCGACGACGCCGGTCCCGCACGTGAGGCCGGCGGTGGAGCGTTCATGACAGGGTTCTTTCCTCCAGCCAATCGACGTAGAGAAGGCGTTCGGAAAACAGCCATGCCCCTTCGACCTTTACGAACGTGTCAAGATAGCGGAGCGCGGCGATCATCAAACGCCGCGCCCCGCCTTCCGCCGTGATGTGATGCGCGAGGCAGTAGGTTTCCCCGGTAGCGAGACCGCTGTCGAGCGCAAAGATGGTGCTCTGTCCGACGAAATGGGTCGTGGCATCGTACCGGTTCAAGTCTGCGAAGACGGGGGCGAGCTCCTCGCGGGAGTGCAGCTCTTGCGACGGCTTCGGATCTTTGGCGTTCATGTACACCACGAAATGGGTATCCGTGGTGAACAGGGCCATCTGGCCTTTCGCATCGCGACGATCGGCGCAATGGGCGTAGGCCTCGATGAGCTCCCGGATAGCAAGGCGATCCGCGGCTTCCTCCGGAGATATGGCGACGTGTTTGCTCATTGGGCCTCGAGGATACCCCGGAAAGGTCGCCCCGAGGAGGGCCGGGTGAAGACCGTATCGGGAGGCGTTGGCGATTCGCAATCGCATCGTCTTTCGGTGTCGCAGGCGATGACGCCAAACCTTTCTTTGCAATCAAGCTGACGGCATCGCCGCCATGGACTTGTTCGTCGTGCCGACGCTTTCCTTCCGACTGCTGTATGGGTTGCTGATCTTGCGGCACCGTCGACGTCAAATCATGTGGCTGGGGGTGACGGCAAGCCCGACGGCTGAATGGATTGCTCGACAGGTGACGGAGGCTTGCGACTGGGAGGCCGCTCCGGACTATGTCGTTCGCGATCGCGATTGCGCTTATGGCAAGGCATTCATCCGACGGCTTCGCGCGATGGGCATTCGCGACCGACCAACTGCACCGCGATCGCCCTGGCAGAACGCCTATGCCGAACGCCTGATTGGCTCGATCCGGCGGGAGGCACTCGATCACGTCGTCGTGCTTGGCGAGCGTCACCTTCGGCACGTACTGCTATCCTACATGGCATATCACAACCAGGCCCGCACGCGTCTGTCGCTGAACAAAGACGCGCCGAATCCACGCGAAGTTCAAGACGTCGGTCGGACCTTCGCAAAGCCTCATCTTGGTGGTCTGTATCACCAATACGTTCGGATTTGATTTACGACAGGGACAAGACTGGCGTTATCCTCTGATCAAGGCTCAGCTGGGAGCCGCCACCATGCCTGAACGCTTCACCGAAACCCTGCGCGCCGCGAACGAGCCCGGCTGGTCGCAGGCTGTCGGGCATCGCTTCGTCAATGAGCTGTTTGCGGGAGCCGTGCCCGACACGGTGATGGCCCGCTATCTGATCCAGGACCACAGGTTTCTCGACAGCTTCTTGACTTTGTTGGGGGCGGCGCTCGCCGGTGCCGACACCTTCGCCGCCAAGCTCCGCTTCGGCCGCTTCATCGGTATCGTGTCGAGCGAGGAGAATACGTATTTCCTGCGCGCGTTCGAGGCGCTCGGTGTCGCCGAGGACAGGCGCGTGGCCGACCCCGATACGGAGGCGACCGCCGGCTTCAAGGCCATCATGCGCGGGGCGGCGCAGACGCGCAGTTATGCCGGCGCGCTGTCGGTGCTCGTCGTGACCGAATGGCTCTATCTCGACTGGGCCTCCCGCGCGCCGCAGCCGCCGCCCGTCAACTTCGTCCATGCCGAGTGGATCACGCTGCACGACAGTCCAGGCTTCCGTGACTTCGTCGAGTTTTTGCGGGCGGAGCTGGACCGGGTCGGCCCCGCCGACACGGATCTTTGCCGCGACTTCTTCCGGCGGACTGTCGCCCTCGAGCTCGCCTTCTTCGATGCTGCCTATGCGGAGTGGATCTGAGGGCGCGGTCAAGGTGAGAGGCTGACCTGCCACTCACCAAGCTCCTGCGCCGCGAGGGCTTTGTCATCTATGGATGCCCCCTGCATTGCAAGCGGTTCTGACGAGCTCGGTCGAAATGTTGGGCTTGCAGTCATCTATCCGGCCTTGTGGCGCGGTCGGTGACCGCTGGCCCTGGTGGAATCCGAGGATCGGCGCCTCCATCACGGTATCGAGCTTGTCGCTCGAACAAAGCCTCGGGTTTGGCCGATCCCGGTTGCCCTGTTTCGCCATCACTGCATCATCACCCTCGCAATCCCGTTGGCAGCTGCTGCCGGTTCAAGCAGCAGCGGCAATCATTTCCTGATATCTTTCGCCCCGGCTCAGCATGGCCCAGGCGGTGCGCGCGGTCTTGTTGGCCATCGCGAGCAGCACGACGTTGGTCGGCCGGCGGGCGAGCAGGCCGGTGAGCCAGGCCGAGCGGATCTGCTTCTTGCGTCTCGACCAGCTGAGATGGCCCGCGCACCATGCACCAGCAGGCGCCTGATGTAGCCGTCTCCGCGTTTGGAAATATGCCCGAGCCGCTCCTTGCCGCCGCTCGAGTGCTGCTGCGGTACCAGACCAAGCCAGGCGGCGAACTGGCGCGCCGAGCGGAACTGAGTGGCATTGCCGACGCTCGCCACGACGGCGGTCGCGGTAATCAGGCCGATCCCGGGGATCTCGGCTTTGGCGGGGAAACATTCTGCGCCGGCACATTGGGACCAAGCACGGCTTGAGCCCCCAAGAGTACAAGGCCCGATGGAAGCTGGCTCACGATCATGCGCTGACAGCACCAGCCTACTTCGAGAGACGATCTGCGTTGGCGAAGGAGGTCGGTTTAGGCCAGCGTGCGAGAGGGAGGAAAAGGAGAGGTAGATCGAAGGCCACTTGATCTGCTGGAGCCAGTGACGTTAGTCACCTTCTCGGTCTTCATCTATCTGGTCGATGGTGGGGTTGCCGCCTAGCCATCATCGCGCATCTCGGATGAAAGCTCGGTAGAGGAGAACGACCATGGCAACGGTTGCTGATCAATTCGCCGAAGCGCTGGCTGCAGCCGGCGTCGAGCGAATCTATGGGATCGTCGGCGACAGCCTGAACGGCATCACCGACGCGATCCGTCGCCAGGGTAAGATCGAATGGTTGCACGTCCGCCATGAGGAGGTCGCGGCGTTCGCGGGCGCTGTCACATCTACCTTTTCGGAACAAGTATAAGTTGTATTCCATTGGGCTGAATCGAGGATTTCCAACGGTCCGGAGGATCGGCTGATTCGCGCAATGGTTGTTTAATGTCACAATTCCTTCTCGCCGGCCTGGTTATTATGGCAGCAAGGCTCCGTCTCGCGCACTAGCCGCAACGTTCCGACTCCTACGGCCGATCCCTTCTAGGCCCTCACTGTCCGAGGCGTTTGCGCCGGCGGAAAGGCCGACGCCTCTCGCTGCGTCCGAGATACCAAAGTATCGGCGATACCAACGTCCAATGGATGCGCCTCCGGCTTTGAGGCATTCCTTTATCGCATCCAATTGAAGCGCATCGCGCCGCATTCTCTCGGCGCCGGGACATGGGAAGGCGATCCAAATGCCGAAAGAGACCCCGGTCGCTGACCTCGCCAATTGTGCTGTTCGATCGCTTGGTCTCTGCAGTGCCCGGGGGTCGGCCATTAAGCGTCCGTGAACTCGCGATGTCGGCGAAACCCGATATCTGCCCTGCGACTTCGGACACTGATTCTCTTTGACGAAGGACCAAACTTCTGAGGAGTACAAGCCAGTGGCTACGAGCAGTTATTCAGTGGTCTCAGCGACTATCTCAGACAGTGGTCTGGCACACAGCAATTTTCCGGCAACATTGTTGGCGATGGCTGGCCATGACCTGCGCCAGCCGTTGCAGGCGATCACCAGCGCCCATGATATCCTGGCGCGAATCGTCCACAGCGACGAGCAGTTGGAAGAGCTGGCGCGGGCCGAGGATGCCACCACGCAGCTGGCCGGCATGTTGGGTCAGCTCGTCGAGGCCCTGCGGCTGCATGAGCAATCGACCGATCAGGTCCATGCCCCGGTACGGCTGCATCCAATT
>Ga0070766_10002041_pt1 | contig 10027 bp, 9 predicted proteins | sample HubBroMetageWFT6_FD_69782 | JGI IMG/M metagenome (GOLD analysis project Ga0070766, IMG submission 69782) | Warmed and freeze-thawed soil microbial communities from the Hubbard Brook experimental Forest, New Hampshire - Hubbard Brook CCASE Soil... | ecosystem: Environmental > Terrestrial > Soil >... | reverse complement strand
GAGGGTTACGCCGAGGACGAGGCGCCCGACTCCAAGGGCAACATGGAGAAGCGGACCGTGCTGCGCCTGGACGCCCGGCTCGCCCCGGTCAAGGTCGCCGTGCTGCCGCTGTCCCGCAACGCCGACCTGTCACCCAAGGCCCGTGACGTTGCGGCGAAGCTGCGCCAGCACTGGACCACCGACTTCGACGACGCGAGCGCGATCGGGCGGCGGTACCGGCGCCAGGACGAGATCGGCACGCCGTACTGCGTCACGGTCGACTTCGAGTCGCTTGAGGACCAGGCGGTGACGGTCCGCGAGCGCGACTCGATGAAGCAGGAGCGGATCGGGATCGACGCCCTGGTCGGCTACCTGTCGGAGAAGCTCGTCGGCTGCTGAGGGTCTCCCTGCCCGGCGCCTACCAGGCCATGGCCAGCGTCTCCGGCGGAAGCGTGATCCTGGCGGACCCGCCGGCGTAGAGCAGGGTGGCTGTCCGGTTCAGGATGCCGGTGTACGGGGCGGGCCTCGCCACCAGGACGGCGCTCCCCGATGGGTCAATCCACGCCAAGTCGATGGAGCCGGTGTCGCGGAAGAGTACCCGGGCGGCGCCCGTGGCCAGGGTGAGCTGCCGCAGGCTCTCGGCTGCGGGAGCGGTCGGATTCCGGTCGGCGAGCGCAACGTTGACGAGGTACTCCAGCACGTGCTGGCCATCGGGCGTCAGCACGCCCGAGCCGACCACGCTTCGCGGGTGTGCCTGGCCGGGGCGAATGGCGCGCTGCAGGTGGATGATCCTGGCATCGGCCTGGAAGCTCCGGTCCGGAGCCGCGGTGTCCAGCAGCGCGAGAGCGTTTCCCTGGTCGTAGATGTTGATCGCCAGCGTCCGGTTGTCCGCTGCCCACAGCATGGCGCCGCTGTCCGGGTCAGGCGCCCTGGATCCTCCGGCCACGCTCCAGGTCCGGCTGGTCCCGGTAGCGAGGTCGTAGATGACGAGCCTGCTAGCCGGGCACGTCCCTACGTTCGGGCAGGTCAGCACCGCGAGCCGGGTGCCGTCGGGGGATAGGGCTACGCCGGACGGCACGAACCCGGCAGGTACCACTGGCACGGGCAACGCCGCGAGTACCGCCTTGTGCCCGGCCGGCGCGGCCGGGTTGATCCGCAAGAGGTAGAACCTGGTGGCCGGGTAACCATCGGAGATGAACTCGGGCACCTGGGCGGCGAGCAAGAAGGTCCGGTCGTCAGCCGCCGCCCGGACGGCCACGAAGGTGCCGTACGGCTTCGGAACCGTGACAATGGCGAGCGTCTGCCCGGACCTGGTGCGCACCAGCGCACGGTCGGGATCGACCCGCCAGCTGTCGGGCGGGTTCAGGTTGCAGTCGCAGCCCGGTTGCTGCTGGAGGTCGACGTAGTACTGCGGCAGCTGAGCGAGCGGGCTGGCCGGCGGCCTGGCGGGTCCAGGCTGGCCGGCCAGGACGACAACCGCGACGACCGCGAGGACGGCCGCGGCGGCGCCGAGCGCGGGCAGCCACCGGCCGACGGGGCGGCGGCTTCTGGTCGCGCGCGCGTCTAGCTGGAGGGGCGGTATCCGGTCGGCCGGGATCTGGGCGCCGGTCTCGCGCAGCGCGTAGCGGAGCTGGTCCTCGGTCAGGTTCATGACGTCTCTCCGAGCGCGCGCCGGAGGCTGATCAGCCCTCGGTGCACTGCCGACCGCACGGTCACCTTGCCGATCCCCAGCGCTTCGGCGATCTGGTCGTCGGGCAGATCGAGATAGAAGCGAAGCGTGAGCACCTCGCGCTGCCTGCTCGGGAGGGATCGCAGCGCCCTGATCACCTCACGGCGCTCCTCGTCCGTGAGCAGCGCGGACTCGGGCGAGGCGGCCGCGGGCTGATGGGTGTCCTCGAATTCGATCGTCGTGCCGCGTCGCAGCACCGTCCGGCAGCCATTGATCACCGAGGACCGGACGTAACCGAGCGCCTTCGCGTGATCGTTGAGGTGCGGCCACCGTCGGTACAGCCCGCAGAAGGCCTCTTGCACCACGTCCTCGGCCGCCGCCGGGTTGCCCAGCATGATGTGAGCGAGCCGGACCAGGCTCAGCGCGTGCTCGGCGTACAGCGCGGCGACAGCGGCACCGGCGTACTCGTCAGCGTCCTTCGGGCGGGCGTGCCTGCCGCTTGCAGGGGCGGGCACGCCGGGCTGAGCGGCTCTCAGCCCGGCTCGCGGTCCGGTCCCGGCGCCGAATTCCATGTCACAAAGACGGATAACAGGCTGATTTGTTGCGCGCAAGAGGGCGTGAATTGCGGGGATGCCGTTACTCGCGGTCGGCCGCGTCCGTTTCGCTGACCGCAGCGAGCACTGCCTTGACCGCGTCGGCGCCAGTTACCTCCGTGGTCAGACGCGGGCAGCGGCGGTAGATCTCGGCCGCCGCCTGATGGAAGCCGTCGGGCAGGCCATCGCTGGCCATGGCGTGGGCGATCTCCTCCATCTCGCCGACCCAGCGCCAGCCTTTCGTGACCCCTGACCTGGCCGCACGGCTGAACTGGTCGGCCAGCTGGGGCTGCGAGAGCGCCCACTCGGCCAGCAGCACATCCTCGACCCCCTCGGCCTGGGCCAGAGCCCGCGCGGCCAGAAGCAGGGCCGAGGTTCCTTTGGTCCAGGACGCGTAGGCCATCTTGACCGCGGAGGCGCCGGTGTCCCCGCCGGGCACGATTCTCGGCTCGAGCGCGGTGCCCGCGAAGAGGGCCTGGATCTCCGCCGCGTCGCCGCCGGATAGGTAGAGCCTGGTAGTGCCGGGAGTCCGCGGCGGCGAGCCGATGATCCCCCCGTCGACATACCGTCCGCCGCTGCCGGTGATCAGCTGCGCGACCTCTCGCGCGGTGCCCGGCGCGATCGCGTTGGCGTCCAGGTAAATGCCGGCGAAGCCGTGCACCGCCCACGCGACGTCCAGGGCCGCGTGCGGCGGGCAGACCGACACGATGATGTCGGCCTCAGCGGCCACGCCCCGCGACGTCCGGACGTCTATGAGGCCGGTGTCCCTCGCTCTGGCCGCGGTGTCAGGGCCGCGGCCTTCCGACGCCCACAGCACCCGGTACCCGGCGCCGGTCAGGCAGTGGCCCACGGCCGCGCCCATGTCGCCCGGGTGCAGAAGTCCGACGATTGGCATGCTCATGGCTGAGTGTGACACGTGCCTGAGTGTTACATGGGCAGAGTGCGGCACGGCCAGCCCCCGAGTGGCCGTGCCACACCGCTGGCCGCGCCCTCCGCTACCAGGCCGCCGATACGTTGCCGCTTGACCACGGCAGCGTGGTGACGCTCTTGCCGTGCAGGACCTCAGGCGCGGCGCCGTTCGCGAATCCGAGCGGCGGCTGAATGATCGCCGGGCGACCTGTAGATCCAGGCCAGAGAACGTACTGGTAGTAGTACAGCGGGGATTCCAGAGTCTGCCGCTGCACGATCCCGGTCAGGGCACGGGTAGCCACCGAGAACTCGCCGAAGGCAACGAGGGCCGACCCGGTCTTGGCGGCGACGGTGATGGGACCGATCACGGACTTGCCGTCGGTTGTGATGACCGCGTAGCCCGCGAAGCAGCCGCCGGCCGATCGCGGGACCATCGCCACCACCCGGCTGTCGCCAATGAGGTTGTGACCGGGCCGGGCGAGATTCAGCAGCCGGACGGTGTTCGCCTCGGTCTGCTGCCGGCACTGCCAGTCGGCGCCCGCGCCCTGCCAGTCGAAGGCCAGGGTGTTGTCCCCTCGTGGCCAGCTCACCGTCATCGTTGTGCTGAGATCCGGCGGGCCCGTGACGCCGTTCGCATACCAGCTCCGCTGCGCGCCGGTCTGGAGGTTGATGACCTGGATGGTCTGCCTGAAGCTCAGGCTGCCGGTGGAGGAGACGGCCAGCCGGGTGCCGTCGGCCGACAGGGCCATGCCGGTCATCGTCGTCCCCGCCGGCTCCGGCGCGATCGGCAGCTGACTGAGGCTGGTGTGATGCCCGCCGTCTTTGTAGGTGAGCTTGTAGAAGGTGATCGCCGTTGGCGGGAAGTCCTGGTCGCCATCCTCCTTGCGGTCTGCCACCACGAACGTCTGATCATCGGCGGCGCCGGTGACCGCGGTGAACGTGTCGCCCGCCGGGGGCCGAACGGTCGCCAGCGCCCGGCCGGTTACGGTGGCCCGCAACACCGCCTCCAGCGGATCTGGCTGACCTTGATCGGCCCCCGGCGCGGACAGGGTGAGGGCCACGTAATACGGCGGCACACCACCCATGACCAGCCCAGGCTCGGTGGCAACCGGGGCCGGCGCTTGTGAGTCGCCGCCGACGACCAGCGTGCCCGCCACAATGACGGCGACTGCGGCGACTGCGCCTGCTGCTGCTATCGGAGCCGTCCACCGGACCAGAAGGCTGCGCCTTCGCGACTGGCGTTCGTGGCCGGAAGGGAGGAGCAGCTCGGGAGCGCTGCCTTCCTCCACTGTCCGCGCGATCGCCCTGGTCGCGGCCCGGAGGCGGTCTTCGGTGGTACTCACGCTTCCTCCTCCCGGAGCAGCTTGCCGAGGGATGCAAGCGCCCGGGACGCAGTGGACTTGACGGTGCCCTCGGAGATGCCCATCGAGCGGGCGATCTCATCGGGAGGGAGGTCCAGGTAGTAGCGGAGCACGAGCACCTCGCGCTGGCGCGGCGGCAGGCGCCGCAGGCCGGCCAGGACCTCCTGGTGCTCCTCGGCCAGGAGCACGACGGTCTCGGGCGACCACACGTCAGACAGCAGGCCGCCGGATTGCCGGCGGCCCGCCCGGATGCGGCTGCGAAGCTGCGTGCGGCAGCCGTTCAGGACCGCGGAGCGCACGTACGGCAGGGCCTTCTCCGGCCCGGCGAGCAGGTGCCAGCGCCGGTAGAGCCCGAAGAATGCCTCCTGCACCGCGTCCTCAGCCGAGGCGCGATCACCCAGCATGATCATGGCCAGCCTGATCAGGCCGATCGCGTGGACCTCGTAGAGCGCGGTGACCGCGGCCTGGGCCCCGCCATCGGCGGACGCCGGCAGCGGAGCGCTCAGCTCCGTCATCGGCGGTCCGGCGAGCCGGGCACGGCGCCAGACGGCACCCGCTTTCCCGACTGGCGCAGGATCAAGCAACTCGAGTTCCACACTCCAGAGACGCCGCCGGACGCGGCCGGTTGCTTCTGGACTCTACGGTTTCGAGGTTGTTTGTCGGTAGTCGCACTCTCGCCTAGAACGCGAAGGCGAACGGCTGCCCCGCGGGCGTCGGCAGGGGGGCGAACCTGCCCGCGGTGAACAGGCCGAACGGCCATCGGGGCGTTCGGCTGGTTCGCGGGAAGGCAGCCACGGCGATCAGCTTGCTGCCCGTCCAGTTGCTCCAGTACATGGTCCCCGCGAAGGTCCCCGGCGTCAGCCAGAACTGCCGGGTCAGCTTGCCGGTGACCGCCGAGAACTCCTCGAAGTTGGTGGCGAACACTCCGTGCCGGTCCGTGAGCGCGACCGCAGCGGCGATCGTATTGCCGTTGCCGGACAGGACGAAGCTGGCAACCTGCGCCGTCTTGGAAGGCACGACCAGGCGGCTGGGACCGACAAGCGTGCCGCTGGGTGCCGTCGCCCGGATCAGCCGGATGCCGTTGACCCTTCTGTCTTTCGTCATGCTCGACCAGCTGAAGGCCAGGTACCCGGACGCGGCCCAGGACAGGCACGGCTGCCCGGCGGTCAGGCAGATGCCGCCGGGGTCCTGCCACTGCCGGATCAGCCGTCCGGAGACGGAGTAGATGCGCAATTGCGACTCGGTCCGGTCTAGGGCCGTCATGGCCACTTCGGTTCCGTCTGGAGACACGGCGAGGCCGTCCACGACGTTCGTGCGCGGGATCGGCAACTTGGTCAGCCTCGTGCTGCGGGTGACTGGATTGAAGCGCAGCACATAGAACCTGAGGCCGCTGTGGTGAGAGTTGGCTGCCAGGACGAACGAGTCACCGCTAGCCGCGGCTCCGGCATTGACGAACCAGAACCCCCGAGGCGGATGCACGGTCGCCAGAGTGGCGCCGGATCGTGTGTTCCGGATGGTCGTGACAAGGCCAGATTGCCCAGGCGGGGACGTGATGGCCACGTAGTACGGCGGCAGGTTATTGCTGTGGCCTACTGGGCTGGGAGCGACATTGGTGCCGCGGTGGCCGCCCGTTCCGATCGCGACGGAAATCGCGGCGACGGCTGCCACCGCCGCGGCCGCCGCCAGCGGGGCCATCAACCTGGGTGCTCGCCAGCCTCGCCGGGGGCTGGTGCGGCTCTCCTGCCGCTCTCGCACGGCAGTCAGCACGGTGCCGGCGTCGGATGCCCGGGCTGCGGCGGTGCGGTAGGCAGCGCGGATGTCGTCCTCGGTGCGCATCAGAGTTCCCCTCCCGGGTGGCGGGCGAGCGACGCTTCATCGGGCCGCTTGAGCTGACGGTCGACGCGCAGCGTCGCGAGCGCGCGCGAGGCGTAGACCCGCACGGTGCTCGGCCGCCAGCCGAGCAGCTCGGCGATCTCGGCGTCGGACCGGTCTTCGTAGTAGCGGAGCGCCAGCACGGCTCGCTGCGGCCGGGGCAGCCGGCTGATCTCGGCGAGCATGGCCTCGTGCTCGGCGTACTCGGTCGCATGATCGGGCGTACCGGCCTCGGCCAGGACGGCGTCACCGGCTGGAATCGTCCGCCAGGACCGCCTACGCGACGAGAGGAACTCGTTCAGCAGCATCTTCCGTACGTAGAGGTCCGGCCGGTCGACGCGGCCGATCCGGTCCCACCGGGCCATTGCCCGGATGAGCACCTCCTGGGCCAGGTCATCGGCGGTCGCGCGCTGGCCGGTCAGCGCGGTCGCGAATGCCAGCATCGCGGGCAGCTGCGTCTGCGCGAACTCCTCGAACGTCATCTGCCCTCCGGGGGCTCGGCCGTCACTCAGTAGACGCCGCCCGGAGGGCAGATTGCTACCCGCTAGAACGCGATGGCCGCCACTCCCATGTCGGGCAGCCCGCGGAGCGGCACGAACCGGCCGCCGGCCAGCACGCCGACCGGAGAAGGAGCCCCCTCACGTACCCGCACGATCAGGCTGCTGCCGGAGGGGTTGCTCCAGATGACGAACAGCCCGAAGTGCCTCTTCCCCGCAGGGCGGCTGATCAACTTGCCCGAGGCGACCGAGAACTCCTCGAACTCGAAGAACTCGCTGGTGCTGCCCGGGCGGTCCAAATGCCGGACGACAGCCGCGATCTTCGAGCCGTCCTGCGACAGGGCCTGGCTCCAGACCCGGCTGCTGGGCACCACCAGCCTGGCGACGGCGCTCAGGGGGCCACTCGCCGCGCCGGTATGGAGGACGAAGAGACCCCTGTAAACCCAGTTGAAGGCGAGGGTCCCGTTGTCCGCCCAGGACAGGCACGGGACGATCCCCGACGGAAAGCAGATCTGTCCTGGCCCTTGCCACCGCCTCACTAGGCGTCCGGTCAGCGAGTAAATCCTGAGCTCAGAGTGCTTGGATCCGTCCAGCAGGACCGCCGCGATCTGCGTCCCGGCCGGGGACATCGCGAGGCCGCTGAAGTCTGAGACCGCGGGAATCGGCAGCAGGTTCAGCGAGGTCTGCCGGGTTGCCGGATCGAAGCGCAGCCGGAACAGCCGGATGACACCGGCGGATTCCAGAGCAAGCACGAACGAGCGGTCGTTGCCCGCGCCGGCGGCGAACCTGACCCCATAACCCACGGGGAGCCGGACGGTGGCCAGCACCGCGCCGGTCCGGGTGTCGCGGATTGTCGTCGTGCCACTCAGTACCGTCGCGACGTAGTACTCAGGCAGGGCGTTGCCGGTGGCTGCCGGAGCGGGGCCGGTGCCGCTACCGCCCCCGCCGGCGGTCATGACCACACTGGCCACGGCGATCGCGATGACCGCGGCCGCGGCGGTGATCGGCGCGACGAGGCGAGGCCGGCCCCGCTTCGCGCCGTTCCCGCTCCTATGGTCAAGGACGGACTCGGTATCGGGCGCCTCGGCCGCCAGGGTGCGGAAGGCGTCGCGAAGATCATTTTCGGTACGCATTACTTCTCCCCGTGGAGGTGACCGGCGAGCTCGGGCCGGAGTTCGATGCGAAGCGCCGCCAGCGCTCTGGACGCATAGGTCCGGATCGTGCCGGGCGCGCAGCCGAGCAGTTCGGCGATCTCGGCGTCGCTGCGGTCCTCGTAGTAACGGAGCACGAGTACGGCGCGCTGCCGCCGGGGCAGCTTGGCGACCTCCGCGAGCATGGCGGCGTGCTCGGCGTAGGCGAGCGCATGATCAGGCGCGCTGCCGGAGTCAAGATCGCCGTTGCCGGCCGGGACTAGCCGCCAGGACCGCCGCCGCCAGGACAGGAACTCGTTGAGCACCATCTTCCGGACGTAGAACGCAGGCTTGTCGAGCTGGCCGATCTGGCCCCAGCGGGCGTGAGCGCGGAGCAGGACCTCCTGGGCCAGGTCTTCGGCGGTCGCTCGCTGGCCGGTGAGGACCGTGGCAAAGGCCAGGATGGCGGGCAGTTGCGTCTGCGCGAACTCCTCGAACGTCATCCGGGCTCCTGGTGACTCGGGCTACGAGTCATAACACGCCGCCGGGGCGCCCGGATGAGCCCTGGGCCGGGACAAAGTTCATCTCGCGTCCGGTGACCGCCGCCCCGGCAGTTGATGGCGCTCGATAGGCTCGTAATCGAGGGCCGACAGGCCGCGGGAATACGTGAGCCGCCTCCGGCAACCCCCAGGACGAGGGCCGGGCGGCAATCTGAGGAGTGCAGAGCAGTGCCGAAGCTCGTCTACGACTTCACCGAGGGCAACAAGGACCTGAAGGACCTGCTGGGCGGCAAGGGCGCCAACCTGGCGGAGATGACCAACCTGGGCCTGCCCGTTCCGCCCGGTTTCATCATCACCACCGACGCGTGCCGCTATTACCTCGAGCAGGGGTCCGTACCTGACAGCCTGGCCGGCGAGGTCAGCGAGCACCTGAGCCAGCTCGAAGCCAAGATGGGCCGCAAGCTCGGCGACCATGCCGACCCGCTGCTGGTCAGCGTCCGCTCCGGCGCGAAGTTCTCTATGCCCGGCATGATGGAGACCGTCCTCAACATCGGCCTGTCCGACGAGTCGGTCCACGGCCTGGCCAAGCAGGCGGGCAGCGAGCGGTTCGCCTGGGACTCCTACCGGCGCCTGATCCAGATGTTCGGCAAGACCGTGCTGGACATCGAGGGCCACGAGTTCGAGCAGGCCATCGACGCGGCCAAGCAGGCCAAGGGCACCAAGAACGACCTCGACCTGGACGCGGAGGACCTGCAGGGGCTGGTCGAGACGTTCAAGGGCATCGTCAAGGACAAGACCGGGCGCGACTTCCCGCAGGACCCGCGCGAGCAGATGGACCTGGCCGTGATGGCGGTCTTCAACTCCTGGAACGCCGACCGGGCGATCCTGTACCGGCGCCAGGAGCGGATCCCGGCTGACCTCGGCACGGCGGTCAACATCGTCGCGATGGTGTTCGGCAACCTGGGCATGGACTCGGGCACCGGCGTCGCCTTCACCCGCGACCCCGGCAGCGGCCAGCAGGGCGTCTACGGCGACTACCTGCAGAACGCCCAGGGCGAGGACGTGGTGGCCGGCATCCGCAACACGGTCCCGCTGCAGGACCTGGAGCGGATCGACGGCAAGTCCTACGCCCAGCTGATGGACATCATGTCCACGCTGGAGAACCACTACAAGGACCTGTGCGACATCGAGTTCACGATCGAGCGCGGCAAGCTGTGGATGCTGCAGACGCGAGTCGGCAAGCGCACCGCGGCAGCGGCGTTCCGCATCGCTACTCAGCTGGTCGACCAGGGCCTGATCGACATGGACGAGGCCCTGGCGCGGGTGACCGGCGCGCAACTCGCCCAGCTCATGTTCCCCCGGTTCGACGCCGGCTCGGACGTCACCAAGATCACCAAGGCGGTCAGTGCCTCGCCGGGCGCCGCGGTCGGCAAGGTGGTCTTCGACTCCGCCACGGCCGTCGAGTGGGCCGATCGGGGTGAGCAAGTGATCCTGGTCCGGCGCGAGACCAACCCCGA
>Ga0070766_10002038_pt1 | contig 10029 bp, 9 predicted proteins | sample HubBroMetageWFT6_FD_69782 | JGI IMG/M metagenome (GOLD analysis project Ga0070766, IMG submission 69782) | Warmed and freeze-thawed soil microbial communities from the Hubbard Brook experimental Forest, New Hampshire - Hubbard Brook CCASE Soil... | ecosystem: Environmental > Terrestrial > Soil >... | reverse complement strand
ATCAGCTTCACGCTGCCCGGCATCTCCTGGGGCGGGCATATCGGAGGGCTGATCGGGGGCGCGCTGGCCGCGCTGGTGATCCAGCTCGGCGATCGCTATCGCTCACAGGCGCTCGCGCTGGCGGGGTGCGCCGCGATCGCGGTGGCGGCGGTCGCGGGCTCGCTGGCGAGCGCGCAGTCGAGCGAGGTCGAAACGATCTCGCCCAGCCAGCTCACGACGATCAATCCCGAACCGTGAGCCGCTTGCATACCCTCCGCTGGCCGATGGTCGATCCGTCCGTTCCCGTCCGCCGACGATATCGACCACCGCGCGCGGTAACCTCGTTGCGCGGATGACACTGCTCAGCGACGCTGAGATAGAACAACACCTCGCCACCGTCGTCGGCGAGTGGCGCCGGCACGAGCACGATGCGATCGTGCGCGAGTCGCAGTTTGCCGACTTCGCCGCCGCGATCGCGTTTGTGAACCTCGTGGCCGATCTCGCCGAGCAGGCCAACCATCATCCCGACATACTCGTGCACGGCTGGAACCGGGTGCGCCTGACATTGTCGACCCACTCACAGGGCGGCCTCACCGAGGCCGACTTCGAGCTCGCCGCTCGCATCGACCGACTGGCGTGAACGGCCTGAAGCTCATCCTCGCGGCCGCGCTGATCGCGGTGAACGCGTTTTTTGTGATCGCCGAGTACGCGCTCGTGCGCTCGCGTCGGGCACGCCTGGAACTCATGCGCGAGGAAGGCGCGCGCGGAGCGACGCTGGCGCTGGAGCAGCTCGGAAACATCAACGAATACATCTCCGCCGTCCAGATCGGGGTCACGATGACCTCGATCGGCATCGGCGCGCTCGGCGAGCCCGCGCTCGCCAGCCTGTTGAAAGGCGCCCTCGGCGACACGCTCAGCCACGGCGTCGCGGTCGCGCTGTCGGCGATCGTCGCGTTCCTGCTGATCGCCTCCGCGCAGCTGATAGCCGGCGAGATGGTCCCCAAGTTCTATGCGATCGATCGCGCCGAGTCGGTCGCCCGCCGTGTTGCCCGCCCGCTGCAGGCGTTCAGCCTCGTGTTCCGACCGTTCGTCGTGGGCCTCACGGCGGTCGCCGACCGGATCCTGCGACTGCTGGGCGTCGATATGAGCCTCGAGCGGCGCGGTGGATCGCCGGACGAGCTCAAGCGCCTGATCGCCGAGTCTCACGCGGGCGGGCACATCGACCTGGGCGAGGCGGGCATGCTCACCGGTGTGTTCCACCTGCACGAGCAGGAGGCCCGTCAGGTGATGACCCCGATCCCCGCGGTCGTCACGATCGATATCTCCCAGGACGTGGAGCAGGCGCTCCAGCTGTGCGTCTCCAGCGGGCACACCCGCCTGGTCGTGACCGAGGAGGAAGACCGCGATCGCGTGCGCGGCATAGTCCATGCCAGCACGCTCATCGGCCAGCTCATGCAGGACGGGCCGCATGCCCCGGTGCAGCCGCTCGTGCACGACGCGCCGATCGTCCCCGAGACCAAGCCACTGGACGACCTGCTGGCCGATCTGCAACGCCAGCGCACCTCGATGGCGGTGGTGGTGGACGAGTACGGCCGCGTCGTGGGGATCGTGACGGTCGAGGACATCATCGAGGAGGTGGTTGGGGAGATCGCCGATGAGACCGATCCGGCCGCGGGGGAGATTCGCAAGCTCGCCAACGGCGACTGGTTCGTGCGCGGGCACGTGGCCGTCACGGACCTGTCCGATTATGGCCTGCACCTGCCGGTCGACAGCGACGCCTACAACTCCGTCGGCGGCTTCGTGTTCGCAGAGCTCGGGCGGCTGCCCAGGCGTGGAGACACTGTCGCCGCGAACGGCTACTCGATCCGGGTGGAGTCCGTACGTGACAATCGCATCGAGGCGGTCCGCATCCGCGAGCGCCGTCCAGTGCAGCCGAGCGAGGGTCGCGAGCGGCCCGAGGGCTGAGCCACGGAAAGCTGAGCCGCGGCCCAGCCCTGGCGAGGCGGGGACTGAGATGGGCTAGCTGAGAAGCAACTGAAGGAGCCAGACAGTTGAGATGTGGTTGACCCGTTAAACACGTCCGGCCCGCGGGGGGAGCGGGCCGGAGCGTGTGCACTGGGAGGAGGCGGGTGTGCATTGCGACTGACTGAGTGTCCGTCGCAGGGATAAGTATCTACATCTGGATGAACGTCAGCTAAAAGTCAGATCAGAGTAGATAAATCCTCGCGGGCTGAGGCCGATGCTGTGCGGGGCGGCGCATGCGCCGCCCGCGGGGCCGCACATGTGCGGCCCCGAGACGGGCCGCATGCGGCCCGTCGTTCCGATGGGCGCATGCGCCCATCGGCTGGGTCGCGCATGCGCGACCCAGGGCAGTGCCGCATGCGGCACTGCCTCCTCCCAGATTTCAGTAGGAGTGGAAACCGCGCCCGGTCTTGCGCCCGAGCGTCCCCTCGGCGATCAGCTGCCCGATGCGATCCGGCACGCTCTCGCCGATCGTCTCACCGATCGCCGCGGATACGTCCAGGCCGACGAGATCCAGCAGCGCCAATGGCCCCATCGGATGACCCGCGCCGAGGCGCATGCATGTGTCGATGCCAGCGGCGTCGATGTCGGTCTGTTCGAGCAGCCGGACAGCGCTGAACAGGTAGGGGAACAGCAGCCTGTTGACGACGAACCCCGGGATGTCGGGAACCTCGACGGGAGTCTTCTCGAATGCCTCGCACAGCGCCAGCGCGCGCGCGCGGGTGTCGGCGGTGGCCGCGACCGGAAAGATCAGCTCGACCAGTTGCATACGGGTCACCGGGTTGAACACGTGCAGTCCGACGAATCGCTGCGCCCGCCCGCTCTCCGCGGCCAGGCGCTCGATCGACAGCGAGGAGGTCGTGCTCGCGAGGATCGCCTCCGCCCCGAGGATGCGGTCAAGCTCGGCCAGCAGGCCGGACTTGGCGTCGTGGTCCTCGACAATCGCCTCGACCACGAACGTCGCCTCGGCGAGCTCGCGCGGGTCGGTGACGATCCGGACGTGCTCGGGATCGACCTCGGCGCCCAGGCGGCGGAGTGTCTTCTCGACCGTGGCGCGCGCGCGCTCGGCCGAGTTATCCGAACGGGCCAGCAACAGCACGGGGCCATGATGGGCCGCGGTGGCGGCCAGGCCGCAGGCGATCGCGCCGCTGCCGGCTATCGCGAGACGTTCGTCCACTTTGTCTATGTCTCCTCTCCGCTCCGGCGGTTCGAATCGCGAATCGTCTGGGCGGTTCTCGGTCTGTCCGTTGACTGACTGGTCAATCTAGTTTTGTGCGCGGCGCGGTAGAGTAAGGGATACCCCATCAACATGCCGCGCAAGACCTTAGGAGGACTTCCAGTCATGAGAGCACCAGAGGGCCGCGAGGTCGTGATCGTCGAGGCTGTGCGCACGCCGATCGGACGCGGGCACAAGGAGAAGGGCTACTACCGAGACACCCATCCCAACGCGCTGCTCGGCACCTGCTACAGCGAGGTCATCGCGCGCGCGGGCATCGACGCGAGCGAGGTCGAGGATGTGATCGCGGGCTGCGTGCAGCAGTTCGGCGAGCAGGGGTTCAACATCGCGCGCAACGCCTGGCTGCAGGAGGGCCTGCCGATCGAGACGCCCGGCACGACCGTCGATCGCCAGTGCGGCTCGGCCCAGCAGGCGGTCAACTTCTCGGCGGCGCTGATCGCCGCGGGCGTGCACGACGCGATGATCGGCTCGGGCGTCGAGCACATGGGGCACCTGCCATTCGCCGCCGGCATGAAGACCCAGGAGGACTTCGGGTTCGCGTTCACCCCCGAGCTGATGGCCAAGCACAACATCGTCGGGCAGGGTCTCGGCGCGGAGATGATCGCCGACCAGTGGGAGATCTCCCGCTCGGAGCTGGATGAGCTGGCGGTGCGCTCGCACCGGCTGGCCCACCAGGCGACCGAGGAGGGCCGGTTCGAGCGCGAGATCGTGCCGATCGCAGTGAACGGCGAGGAGCTCGTCACCGACCAGGGCATCCGTCCGGGGACCGATCTGGAGACGCTGTCCCAGCTGAAGCCCGCGTTCAAGCCCGACGGCAAGATCACCGCCGGCAACGCCTCCCAGATCTCCGACGGCGCGGCCGCCGTGCTGCTGATGTCCGCGGAGAAGGCGTCTGAGCTCGGACTGACCCCACGCGCGCGGATCGTCGATCAGACGACCGTTGGCTGCGATCCGGTGAAAATGCTCGAGGGCCCGATCCCGGCGACGCGCAAGATCCTCGATCGCAACGGGATGTCGATCGATGACATCGACCTGATCGAGATCAACGAGGCGTTCGCGCCCGTGGTCGCGGCCTGGCGGCGCGAGCACAACCCGGACATGGATCGTGTCAACGTCAACGGCGGCGCGATGGCGCTCGGCCACCCGCTCGGCTCGACCGGCGCGCGGCTGATCACGACGCTGCTGCACGAGCTCGAGCGCTCGGACGGAGAGATCGGGTTCGTGACGATGTGCTGCGGCGGCGGTCTAGGCACCGGCACATTGATTCAGAGGATCTGAGCCCGACCGAAGCTCACCCGCCGCTCGGCCCGCCCCCTGTCCAGTTGACCGCGACGGGGGGCAGGGCCAGCAGCGCCTGCCACGTGGCGGCTTCGGTTTTGCCCGTCGGGGCGATCCCGTGCGCGGTCTGGAACTGCGCGAGGTTGGCGGCCGTGGTCGCGTCGAAGATGCCGGTCGTCGCCTGGCCGGGGATCGCGCTGGCCAGGTGCTCCTGCATCCACAACACCGGGTCGCCGCGGTTGCCTTCTGTCAGTTCGGTATAGGTGGGGTTCGGTGTGACGGTGCTCAGCGGCGCCAGTGGTTCGGCCAGCGCGGTCCACTCGCTCGCGGGGGTTTCCTGCCAGTCCCACCAGGAGATGCCGGTTGCGCCATAGTCGACGGCCTCCTCGCGGAAACGGACGAGTTCGGCGGCGGAAGGGTGGCTGTAGGTCTGTCCGAGCGGGACGATCGGGCGGCCATAGACGCGGTTGGCGATGTAGGTGTTCGCGTAGGCGGTGTCGACTGAGTTGCCGATGTCCCGCCAGTACATCTGCGGTGCGTTGAACTGGGCTCCGTTCGGTCCGAGGAACACGGAGTAGGGGAAGGAGGTGTGGTCGTAGACGTATGGAAACGAGGCCAGACCGAGGGGATAGTTGGGCCCGATCGCGGCGCGCAGGTCGGCGATGTAGGTCTGGGCCGCGCCGTAGCGCCCTTCGTATTCGGACTCGGCGTCGATCACCAGGCAGTCCGCGCCGTCGGCGACGGCTTTGGCGCCGAGGCTCGCCTCGCCGGCGGGGTTGGTGCCGTAGACGAACTGCCACGCGCACACGTGCAGCCCGTTCGCGTGCAGCGCCGCCACCAGTTCGGGGCTGAACTGGCTCCAGTAGTTGGTCGATCCGTCCGAGCTCTTGACGAACACGGTGCTTACGCCGGCCGCATGCGCCTGGGCGACGATCGCGGCGAGCGAGCCTCCGTCGGACTGGTTCAGGTACCAGATCCACATGCCCTGGCCGTTGAACGCGGTGCCGGCGGGCGCCGCCGCGACGGGGGGGGCGGGGGACGGGGGATCTTTGGGCGCGGGCGGGTGCAGCGCGTAGCGAACGACGCTGATCGGCCCGTAGGAGCTCGAGTGGCGACCGCGGGTGAGCAGCACCATGATGTTGCCCGAGTGCGCGCTCTTCGGTACGGTCACCTCCAGGCCCGCGGACCCTTTGCGCAGGTGCGCGCCGGGCGAGACGCTCGAGATACGCGCTCGTGGCCTGCTCGGAAAAGCGACGGTCATCCCCGTTGCGAGTCCCCGGCCCGCGATCAGCAGGATGCCGTGGAGTGAGACCTGGTGGGGGTTGGCGCCGCAGTGGCTCACAGGTATGCAACGCACGCTCGTGATCCGCACCGTCGTGACGTGTGAGCTGGAGTTCGGCTTGCTCGCGGCTGGCTTGTTCGCGGGCGTGCCGCCGCCCCCGGGGGCGCTCGCACCGCCCGGGTTGGTCGTCGCGGCCAGAGCTGCATTGTTGCCCGGGGCACCCGGTGTGAGGGCGCTCGCGCCCAGCATCTGGATGCCCAGGGCGAGCACGCCCAGGGCAAGCACGCGCAACGGCAAAACGGCCGCAACGGTAGATCTCGATCGCTTGGGGGCGCCTGCGTAATTCACGGCTGCTCCAATCGCGCCTGGTTAAGCGGCACCGACCTTAGCCGGTATGCCTGCGCAAACCGGCCGACGGGACGGAAGTTGCGTCCCGGACCATCATTCGCCGGAAACGGTAACAAGCTTGCAACCCGCGCGTGATGCCGCGCCCGCGCCCCGTGCGTCGGTCGCGCCTGGGCTTCAGCCCCAGCGGAAGCCCAGCACGGAGGGCGTAGGTGGGAGCGGGCTTGCGGGCAGCCCGGGGTCCGGCTCGGGCAGGTTGTAGCCCGCGGGGGCGACATCGTTGGGGGCGTCGGCGTGGAACAGTGAGGCGAGGTATTGAATCTGTCCGCGACCGACGCTCAACTCTGACTGCCCCCCGCCGTAGCAGCCGATGTCGTGCGCTGCGCAGTAGTCGTAGACGTCCAGCAGCGATTGCAGGCCGCCGAGACGCGAGGGCTTGACGTTGATCGTGCGCGGCGGCCACGGCAGCGCCTCGATATCCGCGACGGAATGCAGCGGCGCGTCCCACGTGATCCGCTCGCGGTGGGAGAGCAAGATCGGATCGGTCTCGGGCGTCAGCTTGGGATCCTCGATCCAGGCGTCGGGAAACGCCTCTACGACACGGCGATACAGCTCTGGGTCGGCCGGATTGTCGACGATCGTGCCCTCGTACTGCCCCTTGAGATCCACCGAGTCGACCGCGCCCAGCGCGACGAGCCCCGCGATCAGCCGATCGTCCCAGGACGGCGTCGGGTCGAGCTTGAACCGCAGCCCCGGCGCGATCTCCAGGCGTCGTGTGAGCGGTCGCAGCGACGGCGGCTCGCCCAGGCGCAGCGAGGCGACGAAGCGCAGCGGCTTGCACGCGCGTCCCAACGCGGCGTGCAGCGTCGTGCCGGCCTGACGCAGCGCGAGGTCGAGCGCGGCCGAGTCGAACGCCCAGTTGCGGTACAGCCGGAACTCAGGCCGATCGGTCGGCTGGGGGAACAGATCCAGCGAGCGCAGGTGCTCGGCGAAGGTCCTCAGCGTCCAGTCGCCCGCCAGTGGCGCGCTCGCCCCGGCTCGCTGCAGCGCCTCCTGGTCTTCGACGGCGTAGGTCACGTCCTCACCTACGCCGTCCTCGCCTGAGCCGCGCAGGCGGATGACGGTCGTCTTGCGCACGAACTCGGGGGACAGGGCGACCTCGTGGCCTTCGAGCTCATAACCCTCGACGGCGACCGGCAGCTCGGCGAGCAGATCCCACGTGCTCATGTCGTGCTCTCGCGTTCCAGTCTCGCGATGAGCTCGTCCAGGCGCAGCTCCTCCAGGGCGCCCGACACGGCCTCCAGCTCGCGCGCGCACAGCTCGATCAGCGCCTTGCCCTCACCGACCAGCTCGAGCGTCTCGTTGAGGCTGGCCTCACCGGAGTCCAGGCGCCTGATGATCTCCTCCACGCGCGCGGCCGCTGTCTCGTAGGTCTGGGGTTGCGGCTCGTTCCCCGACTCGGCCTGGGGATGGGACTCCGTTGCGGGTTGAGACTCCGTTGCGGGCCGGGGCTCGCTCATCGCTCGGCGATCCTCGCAGGAGTCGTATCGTCGGCAAAACGCAGTCTCACGTCGCGTGCGGCCCTGGCGGCGGCCGCGGTGGCGATCGGCTCGCCGCTTGGCGACTCGACGAGCGTGTATCCGCGTTCGAGCGTGCGCTGAGGATCGTGCCCGTCAAGGGCCAGCATCAGGCGCGCAAGCTCCTGGGGGCGGCGTAGCGTGCGGCAGTCGCGCACGGTCGAGGACGACTTGCGCTCCAGCACGATCGCGCGCCGTCTGGTCAGCTCGCGCTCGCCCTGCACGCGCCGGCGTGAGCCCGCCCGGACCTCGCGCAGGCGCTGGTGCAGCCGTGCGCGCTGGCGCTCCACGTGGGCCGATGGCGCGCGCGAGAGCGTCGTCAGCGTTCGCGCGCGCGAGAGCACTGCGCGGCGTCCATGCTCGCGCATGCGCGCGGCGGTCGCAATCAGCTCGGCCCGTGCGCGAGCGCAGTCCAGGCCGACGGCGGCCTCGGCGGCGTGGGTGGGAGTCGAGCAGCTGACCGCCGCGACGTCGTCGAGCAGCGTGCGGTCGGTGTGGTGCCCGACCGAGGCGATCACGGGCACGGCCAGCAGCGCGACGGTGCGGCACAGCGACTCCTCGCAAAAGCACAGCAGGTCTGTCAGCGAGCCCCCGCCACGAGCGACGATCGCGACGTCCACATCGCCCACCGCGGCGAGATCTGTCAGCGCACGTGCGATCAGCGGAGCGGCGTGACGGTCCTGCACGGGGGCGAACCCCCACACGACCCGGCCCGCCCAGCCGCGACGGGTCAGGCCCGCCAGGATGTCCTCGCGCGCCTTGCCGGTCTCGGCCGTCACGACGCCGATCGTTTGCGGCAGCAGCGGCCGGGGCAGCAGCTTCTGCGGTGCGAGCAGGCCCTCGGCGTCGAGCTGTTTGCGCAGGCGCTCGATGCGGGCCAGCAGATCGCCCTCGCCCGCGACGCGCAGGTCTGAGACCGAGAACGAGAATCCCGGGGAGGAGGTGGCGCTGCCCGGGTAGAAGTCGCAGCCGCCGGCCACCACCACCTGCATACCGTCCGTCGGAACCCCGTCCGCTCCGGCGCCGATGCGGGCGAGGATCTTCTCCCAGTCGCTAAGCCACACCGCGCAGGAAATCCCGCCGGTGGCGTCGCGCAGCTCGAAGTACACACGCGCCCGTGACGGGCGCAGGTTGACCAGCTCGCCGACGAGTTGCACGCGCGCGAACGCGCGCAGCCTGGCGCGCAGCGCGGAGGCGTACTCGCCCACGCCGTAGGGTCCGGGCAGGCTGCTGCCGGGGATGCCCGTGCCGGGAGGCTCGGGCGCCGGAGTGGGCGCTGGTGTCGGGAGAGTGGGCACAGAGCCAGCATAGGGGCCGCTGCCGATGGGACTCTGCGATGGTGGAGCTCTGGAGTGGGCGGTGGCGTGGAGTGGCGGTGGCGTGGCGCTAGGATCGACGCCCATGCCGTGGCTCATCGATCATCTGCTCGGCGCCTAGCACCATGGCGAACAGCGGCAAGAGCCATCATCGTCGCGGCCGCGGTCGTGGTCGCGGACGGTCCCGCAAGCGCCGCCCCGCGCCGGGCGCCGCGGTTCTCGACGCTCCGCCTCAGACTCCCGCGAAGAAACGGGCCCCGCGCTCGCCTGCGCGCGAGCCGCGTCCGTTCAGAGATCCACTGTCGGTGGGTGAGCGCCCGCCGGCGCTGTGGCATCCATGGCCGCTGTCAGAGATGCTGATCCTGATCGGCGGCATCGGCACGGTCGTCGGATTGGCGCGGCTTGGCCACGGCGGTATCTCCAGCGGCGGGCCCGTCCTGTTCGCCGGGCTGGGCGCCGTGGTGCTGGGCACGGTCGAGATCACCTGGCGTGAGCACAACGCCGGTTATCGCTCGCACACGCTGATCCTGGCGCTGCTGCCCGTCGTGGTGCTGCATTCGGCGATCGCGCTCGGCCTGGCCGCGTTCACGACCGTGCCGCGCCTGGTGAACGTCGGGCTGCTGGCGGTCGATGCGGCGGTGTTCGCGGTGTTGTTCAAACTGCTGCGCGCCCGGTTTCTGGACGCCCGCGCCCGCGTGGTCAGCCGGCGTTGAGCGAGGGCAGCGGGCGCTCGCCCGTGTCCGCCGCCTCGCCGCGGGTCTCGCCTTCTGAGCCCAGGCGCTGCAGGCGGGCGATCTCGCGCTCGCCTTCCAGACGCGCCGGGTGATCGGGGGGCAGCTCTGCGATCAGGTGCGCGATGCGGTTGCGCAGCTGCAGCGCGAAATGAGGGGTGGACGCGCCCATCAGCCGGCGCACGTCCTCGACGCTCACCTCGTTGGTCTGCTCCTTGCGCAGCAGGATTGGGTCCTCGGTCTGACTCATGCCGGCACGAGC
>Ga0070766_10002036_pt1 | contig 10031 bp, 9 predicted proteins | sample HubBroMetageWFT6_FD_69782 | JGI IMG/M metagenome (GOLD analysis project Ga0070766, IMG submission 69782) | Warmed and freeze-thawed soil microbial communities from the Hubbard Brook experimental Forest, New Hampshire - Hubbard Brook CCASE Soil... | ecosystem: Environmental > Terrestrial > Soil >... | reverse complement strand
GCGCTCGACGCCGATCCCCGCATCAAGAACTCCGACGGCGGATCGTTCGACGCCGCCACGGGCAGAAAAGTGCTGGCGAATTCTCATGGCTTTGTCGGCGAATATCGCCGGTCGTATTGCTCAGTCGCGGTTGTTCCTATCGCGCAGGATGAGGCTGGCGGCATGCAGCGCGATTACTGGTACTCGGTCGCACGCAGCCTCGCCAAACTCGACTCCGCCGAGCAGGTCGGCAAAGAAGCCGCGCGCCGTACTTTGCGCCGCCTTGGTGCGCGCAAGGTGAAGACCGCGCACGTGCCCGTCGTGCTCGATCCCATGGTCGCGGGCTCCATGCTCGAACATATTTTCGAAGGCGTAAACGGCGACTCGGTCTATCGCGGAGCCTCATTCCTCGCCGGCAAACTCGGCGAAAAAATTGCAGAAACGAACGTCACCGTCGTCGACGACGGCACCATGACCGGCGGCTTCGGCACCACTCCGTTCGATGGCGAAGGCATTCCCACGCGCCGCACTGTGGTCATCGAAAACGGAATTTTGAAATCGTATCTGCTGAATACCTACACGGCGAAGAAGCTCGGCCTCGAAACCACGGCCAACGCCTCTCGCGGACTAGCCGGCACGCCCGGCATCGGCCCGGGAAATTACTTCCTCCAGCCCGGAACTAAAACCCCAAAGCAAATGATCGCTGACATCAAAGACGGCCTCTACGTAACCGAGTTTCTCGGCCACGGCGCGAACCTGGTCACCGGCGACTATTCCCGCGGCGCCTCCGGCATGTGGATTGTCAACGGCGAACTCGCCTATCCAGTTGAAGAGATCACGGTCGCCGGCAATCTCAAAGACATGTTGAATAACATCTCCGAAATCGGGACTGACTTGGAGTTCCGCGGCAGCGTAGCCTCACCGACGATCCGTATTGACGGGCTAACTGTCGGCGGAGAGTAACCGACAACTCCCATGAAATTCGCCAAGATCGTCTTCTTGTGTGCAGGCATCTGGGGCATTCTGATCCTCTCCCCGCTGTATTTCATGTTCGACGTCATTGGCCGGCAGGACCCGCCGCCGATCACCCATCCCGCCTTCTACTACGGGTTCGTCGGAGCCGGCCTCTCCTGGCAAGTCGCGTTCCTGATCATCGCCACCAACCCCAGCCGCTTCCGTCCCTTCATGGTGGCTGGCATGATCGAAAAATTCAGCTACGGAGCGGCGCTCGTTGTTCTTTTTCTTCAGCACCGATTGCACGCTTCCGACCTTACCTTTGGCGCCGTCGACTTGCTGTTCGGGGTGTTGTTTGTGTTGGCATTCCTCCAGATAAAAGCACAGACCTAGACATCCTCCGGAATTCGTCTCCTCCCGCAATTAACCTGTTATTAACATTCACGGCCTCGTCCGCCGTTTAACATTCCTCGCATGGCTGACCAGCCCCTGCACGTCGAAGAACTCCCCGGTTCCCGCGAGGGAATCCACATTTTGCGCCTTTCCGGGCCACTGACCCTTCAGAATGTATTTGGCTTTCAATCCAAGGTCCGTGCCGACAAGTCGCGGGCGCTGATCATCGATTTCACGAATGTGGCGCTGGCCGATTCCGCGGGGGTCGGGGCGCTGGTTGGGGCCTATGTCTCGCGGCAAAAAGATGGCCGCAGCCTCGGCCTGGTAGGCGTAAATCAGCGTATCCACCATGCCCTCGAAGTCACCCGCGTCGAGAACTTCTTTCATTTCTACAAGACAATTGCCGACGCCGAGCAGGCGGCCTGACTTCGCTCAGCCAAACGACGGCGTCTGACTCTACGATTCGCCATCTACGATTAGCCATCTACGATTAGCCATCTATGATTAGCCCAGCTTATGACTAGCCAAAAAGAAAGGCGGCCTGCCCCGGCCGCCCATCTCTCTCCGAATTTTGGTTGTGGCTTAGACGCCTTTGACGTTCTCCGCCTGCCAGCCCTTCGGGCCTTTGACCACGTCAAACTGAACTTGTTGACCCTCCTGCAGGCTGCGAAAACCGTTTGCCTGGATGGCGGAGAAATGCACAAATACATCTTCACCATTCTGGCGGCTGATAAAACCATAGCCCTTGGCATCGTTAAACCACTTTACTGTTCCTGTTTCCATGATGTTGCTGTGTTCCTTTTGGGTTGAAGTGTGCGCCGGAACTCTTAGGATAGTGCTGGCAGATCACGCTCAGGCAGGTCACGCTGTAGTGCAGGTTACGCCGCAGGTCACGCTGTTAGAGCAGGGTACTGCTGACAACCGCAAAGTCAAACGCACCTAAATTGTACATATCCGGCAATAAATGGCTAGAAAATTTTGTTATTACCGGGGTAACGGCCGCGTGTGTCCTACAGGGCTTAGCCTGGCCGATACAGCCTTCCCCGTAGGAAGACATTGCTCGCCCAACCTAAGAAATTTCCCGATTAAACCCTTCCCGCAATTGCGCATCAAATTGAAAAGTAAGGGGACTGTTCTTTGGCAGGGTTCTTGCTCCTACATCGAAAGCGGAGGATTTTTATGCTGGACATCAACGTCGAAACCTTCAACGACGTGGCCGTGGTTGCGTGCAAAGGCAGGATCGTCCGCGATGACGCCGTGTTCAAGCTTCGCTACATTGTCCAAGCGCAGGCGACCGCCCGGACCATTGCGCTCGATCTATCGGAAGTCAGGGTCATTGGCGGCGGCGGACTCGGCATGCTGGCCTTCCTCGAGCGCTGGGCGCGCGAAAATGACATGCGCTTGAAGCTCTATTGCCCCTCGCCAGCGGTCTTGCAAGGCCTGGCGCAAAACCGCTCCGTGGGGAATTTCGAGATTGCCAGCTTCCACGAAATGATGGAGGTCTTCGGACAATCGGATAGCCGCTACTTCGAAGAAAGCCGCTTTAACATCGCGGCGTGAGCCGTTCGATTTGCAACTTCTCCGCGGCTGATTCATCATCAAAGAATGTTCATTCGGCTGCGTCCCAGGATCGCTTCGGCCGCGATCCTGCTGATTCTTCTCCTACACTTTTCTCTACTCGCCCAAGGCGACTTGATCGGCGATGTCCGCGCGCAACTGGCGCAGAATTCTTTTTCCGCGGCGCAGTCGGAGCTTGATTCCTATAAGTCGCAGCACGGTATCACTCCCGAATATCTCGAAGCGCTTTCGTGGATGGCTCGCGGGGCAGCTTCGGCGAGCCAATGGGTTCAGGCCACCACTTACGCCACCGAGACGCGCACTCTCTGCGAGCAGCAATTAACCAAACGCAAACTGGATGCCGAACCGCACCTGCCTCTCGCCCTCGGCGCCGCCTATGAGGTTCTAGCCCAGAGCCTGGACGCAAAAGGCCAGCACGCGAAAGCGGTCAGCCTGTTGCGATCGGCTTTAATGCGCTACGGGAATACCTCGATTCAAGCGCGGCTCAAAAAGAATCTCAACCTGCTCGTTCTCGTAGGCCAGCCCGCGCCGCCTTTGCAGGAGGCGCAATATCTTGGCCCGAAGCCTCCGACACTCGCCTCGCTGAAAGGCTCGCCCGTACTTTTATTCTTCTGGGCGCATTGGTGCGTGGACTGCAAAGCGGAAGTGCCGGTCATCGTTCGTTTGCGCCAGGAGTTCTCCCGCGACGGCTTGGTCGTGATCGGCCCCACGCAACTCTACGGATACGCCGCGCAGGGAGCCGACGCCACGCCCGCCGCCGAGCGCGCCTACATTGAATCGGTGCGCAGCCGTTACTACGCCAGCCTGCAAGATATGCCGGTGCCGCTCAGCAAGCAGAATTTCAACGCTTACGGAGCGAGTACGACGCCAACGCTGGTCGTGTTGAATCGCGACGGCCAAGTCGAGATGTATCATCCGGGAGCGCTCTCCTACGGCGAACTGCGCGCTGCCCTGGAGAAGGCAGTCTCCCGCTAAAAGAAGACTATGGATCGAAACGCTCTGCTCGGCATGTCCACTGGTGCCGCCATCATGTTCGGCTTCGGCATCGTCTGGCTACTGCTCGGCTCGTTTCGCGGGCGACCCTCGCCAAGATGGCTTCGGATTTCGCTTCTCGTCGCGGGGATCGCGCTGGCAACCTCGGTTACAGTGCTTGCGGTACGGGCATCCCGCCTGCCGCTCGAGCTTGCTCCACTGACCCCGCAACAGCTCGCCGCCAACCGCGAAATTGCCCGGCAATTCTACCTGATTTTCGGTTTCGAACTGGCTGCGATTCTTCTCGCCGTGGTTGTGCTGAACCTAATCCATTACCCCGACTATATTCTCCCGGGCATCGCCCTGATTGTCGCTGTCCATTTCTTTCCTCTGGCGGCTCTGTTCAGAACGCCTCTCTACTATGGGACGGCGCTGGCCGGATGTGCCATTGCCCTGTTTGGATTTTTCATGGCTGACGCCGGCTTGCGCCAAAAAGTGGTGGGATTATCCTTCGGCTTGTTGCTGTGGGCGACAGCGGCGTGGATCGCGTGCGTCGGCCTCTCCGCCACGCCGAAAATCGGGCCGAACTTACGCCCGATGTGAAGCGCATTCGAATCAAATGTGGGTTGAAGTGAGACAGACTTTAGAGAGCCGCCGCCTGTTCTCGCCGCCGGCCTTGAATCTCTATATAAACATTGATCAGCGAAACCGCCGCCGGCGTCACGCCGGGAATGCGCGAGGCCTGCCCGATCGTCTGCGGGACGACCTTGCCCAGTTTCTCCTGCATCTCGCGCGACAGCCCGCTCACTGCCTGGTAATCGAACCAATCCGGAATGCGGCGCTGCTCAGCCTTCTTTAGCCGCTCGATGGCGCGCTCCTGCTGGCCAAGGTATCCCGCATACTTGATTTCAGTCTCGATCGACTTGAGCTCGTTGCGAATCTCGGACGAGAGCGTAAGCGCGGAGGACGCAGCGCTCGCGGAGGAATTTCGTTCGAAAAACTTAGGCATCAGATCCCGAAGAACAGGCGCCACTTGCTCGATTGTAATTTCGGGCCGCTTCAGCAATTGCGCCAGGGGTTGCCCCACCGCCGACGAGAGATCGTGTGGCGGGGACACTCTCGTTCGCGAACTCTCGCTCGCAGCGAGAATCGCGAGTTCGATCTCCGCAGCCATTGCTCCGGTCAGCTTCGTCCGCTCCAATGCCTGCTTCACTTCGTCCAGGCGCCGCTGCTTCGCCTCAAAATCCGCCCACGCCTCATCGGAAATCAGCCCCACCCGCCGCCCATGCGGAGTCAACCGCCGATCGGCGTTATCGATCCGCAGATGCAAGCGGAATTCCGCTCGCGACGTAAACATCCGATAAGGCTCGTTCGTCCCCTTCGAGATCAGGTCGTCGATCAGAATGGCGGTGTACGCTTCGGTGCGATCGAGGATTAGCGGCATCTCATTTTTCACCTTAAGCGCCGCGTTGATTCCCGCCATGATTCCCTGGCAGGCCGCTTCTTCGTATCCCGACGTGCCATTGATCTGTCCGGCAAGAAACAGCCCGGCAATTTTTTTAGTCTCCAGCGTTCGCTTCAGTTCCGTCGGATCGATCGAGTCGTACTCGATGGCGTACCCAGGCCGCATCATCTCGGCGCCGTCCAGCCCAGGAATCGACTTGAGAATCGCCAGTTGCACGTCGATCGGCAGTGAAGTGCTCATGCCGTTGACGTAAATCTCGTGCGTGTTCAGCCCCTCGGGCTCGAGGAAAAGCTGGTGCGTGAGCTTGTCGGGAAACTTGACGATCTTGTCTTCAATCGACGGACAATAACGCGGCCCGGTCGATTGAATCTGCCCGCTATACATCGGCGAACGATGCACGTTCTCGCGAATGATGCGATGCGTCTCTTCGGTGGTGAAGGCGATGTAGCACGGCACCTGCGAGTCATGATGCGCCACCCGGCGAGTACGGAAGCTGAACGGAGTAGGGTCGGAATCGCCCGGCTGCCGTTCAAAGCGCGCCCAGTCAATCGTGCGCCCGTCCAGGCGCGGAGGCGTTCCAGTCTTCAACCGGCATCCGCGCAGCCCCAATTTCTTGAGCGCTTCGCCGAGGAGGACCGCCGCCGGCTCGCCGGAACGCCCGGCAGGATACTGTTGCTCGCCGCAATGAATCAGGCCATTGAGAAATGTTCCGGTGGTGATGATAACCGTGTCCGCAGAGACGCGACGGCCATCGCGCAGGAGGATGCCGGTAATTCGGTCGTTGGTCGTTGGTCGTTGGTCGTTCGGAAATGTGCCGCCATCGTCAGAATCCGCGAATGACGAACGACGAACGACCATCGATTGCTCCATCACCACATCCGCCACTTCCGCCTGCTTGATCTTCAGATTCGCTTGTGACTCCAGAAGCTCGCGCATCTTGAGGCGATACGCCTGCTTGTCGCACTGTGCTCGCGGCGACCAGACGGCCGGCCCGCGCGAGGTATTGAGAAGGCGAAATTGGATCCCCACTGCATCCGTAATCTCGCCCATGATGCCGCCGAGCGCGTCCACCTCGCGCACCAGGTGGCCCTTGGCGATGCCGCCAATGGCCGGGTTGCAAGACATCTGCGCAATTAAATCGATGTTCAACGTGAACAGCGCCGTCTTCAAACCCATGCGAGCCGCGGCCATGGCGGCTTCGCACCCGGCATGGCCGGCGCCCACCACTACCACTTCGAAATGTTCATCGAACGTCTGCGTCTGCATGCTGGTTAGCCGAGACCGCCAATTCGGCCCACAACCGGGTGGGGAACGCGGCTCAGTCAATTGTAACAACCCTCTTTGCGTGGAGAGTCATTCGAAGACGCGGCGAGCTCAGCGCCCACAGATATCCTCAATGTTTTGAGGATAGAGAGCCTAGCAGAGAAACTCCGCAGTCGAAGGATCGCGATAAAACTGGCTTGGCTTTACGGGATAATCTCAAACACCACGCCGCATCCTCCAGGGCACTCTTGCTTGCCGCCATCGTAGGTGGTGCCATAGAGATTGCCCTGCTGATCCATCGCCAGACCTCCGTAAGGATCGGCCCCGGCTGCGCCTCCCGGGAAGCTGTAGAGCACGTTCAGATGCCATCCGTCCTTAGTGTGGCTGAGTTTGAAGACCGCCCCGCAGCCGCCTCCATGGCAATTGGAACTGGCGCCGCCTTCGGCCGTGCCATAGAGATTGCCCGCTTTGTCGATGAGGAGACTATTCGGAGCGATCCCGTGCGGTCCTCCCTTGTCTTTATAGATAGTCGTATAAGTCCAACCGTCTTCCGACGGGGCTAACTCATACACCGCACCATAGGTGACGCCGTACAAGTTACCACTGCTGTCGACAACCAGAGACGAATAGGGAACCGGGCCACCGCCGCTGTTTGCTCCGAAATCGTAGAGGACGTTTTCGGCCCACTTATCCCTCGCAAGCGTCAGCTCGACGAGAGTGCCATCATCGTTTGTACCCCCGATATAAGTGGGAGTATATAAATTCCCCGCTCCATCGAAGATCACGCCCGCGTCCGGATAGGTGCCGTCGGAGCCGGCGCCTGAAAAGCAGTGCAACACATTTTCTGTCCATCCACCCGATGGATTCCTAGCGAGTTGAAAGATGGTGCCATAACCGCACGGATTGAGACCTTCATAGGTCGTGCCATACAAGTTCCCACTCTTATCGAAGGTCAACGGCCCAACCGGAGATTCCCCGTCGCCCGATTGCACGGCGAATGTATGCAGCAATGTCTCGGTCCACCCGTTCCCACTCGGGGAAAGCTCGAACGCGGTTCCATAACCGAAGCCGCCATTTTCGGTGTTGCCGCCTGCTGCCGTCGTGCCATAGAGATTCCCTGCTGCATCAAGGATCACGCCGCCGTAAGGCGCGGCTCCATCCGCTCCAGCCGGGAATCGATAGAGAACATGCTCTTTCCATGTGCCATCAGGACCCGGTGCCAGCTGGAAAACCGTGCCGCATCCGCCTCTGTCGTCTGGCCCGCAGTGCGGCGTGCCTCCGGCAACGGTAGTGCCGTACAGATTGCCGGCGTTGTCGAAAATCAAAGTACCGATCGGAGTAGCTCCGTCGCGCCAACTGGTGAACGTGTGCAGAACTTTCTCCGTACTGGCCGCCCAGGTAGGGCACTGCATGAGGAAGACAACCGAAAGCAAGGCGGAGAGTTCGACCAACAAACTGATGATTGATTTGGAAGATCGGCGAGAAACGGCAAGGACTGGCATAACGACCTCACAGCGCAAGGAAACAAGACGGGAGCCGGCAACCGCGCCGGTCGATGCCGCAGATAGTAGCTCGCCGGGCGGGCTTGCGCAAGTTCAAACGGAGGCGGTGCGGTTATGCCGCAACAACCCGCACCGCGCAGCTCACGAAGATGAGCGATGGTTCGTCTTCATCTGTACTCCGCATGAGACCGATCTAAGGCAATTTATGCCGGGTTGGCATTGCGGTTCGAATGGAATCGGCCTGTCCTCTACTTTTCCAATGCCGCGCGAGCCGGCTTCCTATCCGCGAGCGCCCGCGCCGCATTCTCGAAGCAGTGCTCCCTCGCCTCCTGCGCTCGCCCCCGGTCGCTATGGCAGCGCTTTCGTGATCGCCATCGCCCGAACGGCACTTCCCTTCAGGGTGTTTTCTATTGCCGTCCGCAATGTCTGGAAAACGCTCTCGTCGAACTTTCCAGGCCGCGGAGAACGCGTCGACCACGCGGCTCTTTACGCTGTCGAAAAAATTCTCGATTGCCGCACTCAGCCCTGCGAGGCAGGGCCCAAAAGCATTGCCCGCCGGCTCGACAGCATGCGCCAGGCGCCTCCTCCCCACGATGTCCAATTTGGCCCGATGTACGAACTCGCCGAGATGGCCCGCATTGCCTCCGGTTGCACCGCCCGCCTGACTCCGGAACAAGTCCGCCTTGGCCGCATCGGGCGCTTCCTCTGGCTCCGTCTCGATGTCAATCGCTATCACCGTTCTAAAACGCGATCCCCCCACCAACCTCATTTTTCGCTGGGCCACTTCTCCTGCCAATCCGTTCCCTTTCGTGTGTGTGAGCGAGCCTCGTCCGCTTCAGGAATCGCATAGTCAATAACTTTGAAAGGATCTGGTCCCGACTGAAGCGAGCTTTCCCTAAAACCAGTCACCTGTAACCCGGTCACCTGCACTAGAGCGTGCGCTTAAACAACGGCACCGCCGCCGCCAACGTCACCACCGCAAAAATCGTCAGGTAAACCATGTCCGGCACAATCGCGCCCAGCCCCGTTTCCTTCAGCAGCAGCGACTTGAATCCATGAACCGCATAAGTAAACGGATCGACCTTCGCAATCGCCCGCAGCCACGCCGGAAACGCCTCCACCGGATAGATCGATCCGCTCGGGAAAAACAGCAGCGTATTCAGAATGCCAAACATCGCCCGCGGCACCAGTGGATCTTCAACCCGTGCCATCAACAAAAACATCATCGAATTAAACGCCAGCGAGGTCAGTACGATCATCACCAACAATCCCAACATGGTCGCCGGATTGAATATTGTTCCCACGCCCGCGATGAGCGATCCGACCACCGTAATCACAACCCCGGTCATCACCGCCTTGATCGCCCCCGCTCCGTTCAACCCAAACACCAGCTCGGACTTCGTAATGGGAGTAACCAGATAGCCCTCGTGCACGCCGCGCGCCTTATCGTCGATATAAAGCATTCCGCCGCCGATCATCACCGACACAAACATCGCCAGCGAAATCGATCCCGGCAGCAAGAATTTCATGTACTCGATATACGGATACAGCTCGACTACCTCCAGTGCCGTTTGTTGCAACAGCCGCGGCGAAACATCCGGCTGATTCAGCGCATCGGTCAAACTGGTCATTTCGTCTTCCAGCGTCGAACTCATGAAGTTGTCGCTGTTGTCGACGATCAGCGCAATCCGCGGATGATTTTTCTCGTACACCATCTTCGAATACTGCGCCGGAATAATCACCGCACCCTGAATCTTCCCGTCCCGCACGGCGTTGCGTGCATCGACTTCATTGTCATAGGGGACTGCAATAAACGTCCGCATGTTGGCGCGCACCGCGTCAAACGCTTCCTTAATCCGGATCGCCTGCGTCCCATGATCCTCGTCCACGATCCCCATCTTCGCGTCGCGGATCTTTCCGCCGAA
>Ga0070766_10002031_pt1 | contig 10038 bp, 6 predicted proteins | sample HubBroMetageWFT6_FD_69782 | JGI IMG/M metagenome (GOLD analysis project Ga0070766, IMG submission 69782) | Warmed and freeze-thawed soil microbial communities from the Hubbard Brook experimental Forest, New Hampshire - Hubbard Brook CCASE Soil... | ecosystem: Environmental > Terrestrial > Soil >... | reverse complement strand
AGCTTGGTTGGGCCTATCAAGGCTGCCTCTTCGTTTATGAAGCGGGCACGGAATGGTACGCGCACTATCAACATCTGCGCGAGTTAGCCGATGATGCCGGAGGATTCATGATCGATGAGCCGGACGGAGACGAGGAACGCTAGGGCTCCGCTGCAATACTTCTTCTACACCGATTCAATCACCTTAATTTCGTTTGTGATCTCGAGGGCGAGCACTTCCCGCCCGATATCATGCAGAATGCCCGCCGTATCAGCGAAGTCGCAGTCCAGCGACTCCACTTGGCGCTACGCTCGACAATGATCGCGCAGGCGACACGATGACGCCAGCACGACTTGTAAGCAGGCTGAACGAGTTTTCGAAATAGTCTCTTAGACCGAGGGTGATGACTACCCGCCTCAGTCGCAGAAAGCCGGGCAGCATCGACGCCTGAAGAACGCCGCTGACCTTCTTCGAAAATGCTACCAGTGGCGAATCTGGCTGGGAATTCGATCGCTTCTCGCGCCCCCGAGTCCCCGTACCTGTTGACCCTTCACCCCTGCTAATCTGTTTGTTCCCGCTAGGCTGCCATGCGATGGATCTCCAATCCGGTGAATTCTGCAAAGGCCCGTCTGCTGGCTGCCGCCCTACGGGATTCCAAATTGAGAGTTCCCGCTTCGGGTTTGCCCGTTCTGGCCGATCTCCTGGTCACCCGCGGCATCGACGAGCCGGAGGCTGCCGCCCGTTTTCTCGTGCCCGCGCTTGCCGATCTCCACGACCCGCTGCTGATGAGCGGAATGAAACCGGCGATCGATCGTCTCGAAGCGGCCCTGGAGCGCAAAGAAAAAATCCTCATCTACGGCGACTACGACGTCGACGGCACCACGGCCATCGTCATTCTGAAAACGGCCATCGAACTGTGTGGCGGGGCGGCTGACTTTCACGTGCCCCATCGTATCCGCGAAGGCTACGGCATGCGCGATGAGGTAATCGAGCGCGCCGCCGCCGACGGAGTGCGCCTCATCATCAGCGTCGATACCGGCATCCGCGCCTTCCCCGCCGCCGAAACCGCGCGCCGCCTCGGCCTTGACCTGATCGTTACCGATCATCACCTCCCTGGGCCCGACGGCGTTCCGCAGGCGCTGGTCGTCATTAATCCAAATCAAAGCGGATGCGATTATCCGTGCAAACACTTATGCGGCGCGGGCGTAGCGTTTAAGCTGGCGCAAGCATTGATGCAGCGCCGCCTGGATACAAAAGATCAATCGCGCCTGCTGATGTCGTTCATGAAAGTGGTCGCCATCGCGACCATCGCCGATGCCGTCCCGTTGCTTGGCGAGAATCGCGTCTTCGCGAAGCTGGGTCTGCAAGGGCTGCGTCGTCCTGTGAACGTCGGGCTGCGGGCGTTGCTCGAGGTCGCGAAACTCGGCGATGGCCGCGCTCTTACGGCGACCGAAGTAGCCTTTCGCATTGCTCCTCGCCTTAACGCTGCCGGACGCATGGACGGCGCCCGCGACGTGGTCGATCTTTTCAGTGAGAAAGACATAGAGCGCGCAAGGCAGATGGCCGGCCGCCTCGATCAGTTGAATACCGGGCGCCAGGAGGAAGAGCGCCGCATCATGGAGAGCATCGAGCACCGCCTCGAAGAAGAGCCGGCGCTGCGCGAGGCCTACTGCGTCGTCCTCGATGGCGAAGGTTGGCATCGCGGCGTAATCGGCATCACCGCTTCACGGGTGGTCGAGCACCACGGACGGCCAACGTTGGTCATCTCGCGTGAGGGAGACGAAGCGCACGGCTCCGGACGATCAATCGCGGCCTTTCATCTGCTGCATGCAATTGAATCGTGCCACGATCTATTTTCCCGCTACGGCGGACACGCCCACGCCGTGGGCTTTGCCCTGCCCAGCGCAAACGTCGAAAAACTGCGCCAGCATCTCGACGGCTACGCACGTGAGAGGCTCACTCTCACCGACTTCGAGCCGCAGATCGAATTCGATCGAGAACTGCCGCTAAGCGAAGTCACACCCGAACTTCACCAGGCATTGCTCCTGCTGGAACCATTCGGCATGGACAATCGGGAGCCGATTTTCGCCGCCAGGACGGTGCGCCTGATGGCGCCGCCGCAAGGGGTGAAAGACAAGCATGTACGGTTGCGCCTGGCAGCGGCCCGGAATGGTATGGTGACGGGGCTCTGCCCCGTCCCGGCGTCGCAGGACTTCACGGCGCGCTGTCATCCCGACGCGTCAGCGATTCCAAAGCGAAACGGTGTGGCACCAGATCAATCCCACCTCGCCACACAATCGCCGCCACAATCCGCCTGGCGCGATAACATCGCCTTCAAAGCCATGGGCTGGGGACTGAAAGAATCCTGCGATCGCTTGCAGTTGTTAACCGGTGACCGCCTCGATATTGCCTACTCCCTCGGCATGAACGACCATCCAGAATTCGGGGGGTTAGAGCTTGCCTTGCGCGATGTGATGCGAAGCAAATAGCCAGCTTGGTTACTGAATCGCCAGCAAATCCGGTGCTATACTCCCTTTCCTGTTATTGGAGAAAGGTGTGTCTATGTTTCGAGTCACACATTTCCGGCTCACCCGAACTTTCCCCCTGCTGGCCTTGTTCCTCCTTCCCGGCGTCGCTCAAAACAAGCCTGCGAGTGTCAAGGCTGTTGTCGCAGAAAGCGAAGAGAAAATGCCGGACTCCGCCGCGCGCCTGCCGGTAAAGCGCGTCGTCCTCTACAAGAACGGCATCGGCTATTTCGAGCACACAGCCCGGGTCCGAGGCACGCAAGATCTTAGAATTGATTTCACCACCGGGCAGTTGAATGACGTTCTCAAATCTCTGACTGCGGTAGATGCCGGAGATGGGCACATCACTTCAGTGCGCTATAACTCGACCGCTCCGCTCGGCGAGCGGCTCAAGTCACTGCGTCTGCCTTTCGGCCTTCAGACCACCAATGCCGACTTCCTCAATGCACTGCGAGGAGCGCGGATCGAGGTGCGCAGCGGAACCACCGTGGCGACGGGACGTCTGTTGAGCGTCGAAAAAAACAGAAAGCAGGACGCCCGCGGCAATTTCATCGACGCGACCGAGTTTTCCCTGATCGGCGACTCAGGCGAACTTCGAACGTTCGAGTTGACTCAAGCGACCGCCGTTCGTCTTGCCGATCGCGATCTCACTGAAGAAGTCGGGCGCTATATGAACCTGATCGGCTCATCCCGCGCCGCCGACGTCCGCCGCATGACTCTGACCGCCACCGGCTCCGGCGAACGCGAAATTTTCGTCAGCTACATCAGCGAGGTCCCCGTTTGGAAAAGCACCTACCGCATTCTCATGCCCGAGAAGCCAGGCGACAAGCCGCTGCTGCAAGGCTGGGCTGTCGTCGACAACACCATTGGAGAAGACTGGACAGACGTGCAGCTAGCGCTCGTCGCCGGTGCCCCGCAATCGTTCGTGCAGAATATTTCGCAGCCCTACTACGTTCGACGGCCGGAGATCGCGTTGCCGGAGTCTGCCCAATTGACTCCGCAAACCCACGAGGCGGCGATCAATGGTCGCGATATGACCGACCTTCTGACCTTCAATGCAGGAGCAGTTGGTGGGGGGGCGGGTGGAGGAATGAGCCGAAGCGCGCCCCTAACCGGCGTGCAAGGCTTCGTCCGCGATCCTAGTGGGGTGGCCATTGCCAACGCGCGAATCACCCTTCGTAACGAAGACCGGAGCTTCGCAAAGCACGACCGCCAACGCTCAGGGCATGTACCGTTTTGACAACATCCAAGCGGGCAATTCCGCGCTCTACGTCGACGCCACCGGCTTCAGGCGTTTTCAGCTCACCAGCTTCTATCTCGGCGTAGATCGCATGAACGAGATTGACGCTCGCCTGGAGTTAGGCACGTCGAACGAATCTGTGATGGTGACGGCGGGTGCTCCCAGTCAAGTGGAAACGCAGGATGCGGAGGTCTCCTCGATAAGAAACTACGCCGAAGGGGAAGCGCCCGAAGCCGAGGCCAAGGGGCTGGGCGACAATTTCGAATACCAACTCAAGCAGAGGATCACGATCGGCAAGAATCAGTCGGCGCTAGTTCCGATTCTACAATCGAGGATTGACGCCGAAAAAGTCACGCTGTGGGCTGCCGGCTCCAACGACGTTTTGCGCGCCCTCTGGATCAAGAACACGAGCGGCCTCACGCTGGATGGCGGCTCATTCAACCTGATCGACGCCAACGCCTTTGCTGGCGAAGGCATGCTCGAAACCATTCATCCCGACGAGCGCCGCCTGATCTCCTATGCGGCCGATCCCGCCGTGCACATCGCCGACCGCGCGCTCGAGGAGCAAAAACCAGTCAGCCGCGTCCGCATGACAAAGGGCATCCTCATCGCGACCCACGAATTACGATCCAGTCACAAATATGTGATCCGCAATGCGGATGCCGCAGCTCGCGTCGTCGTCGTGGAATACCCGGTCCGCAGCGACTGGAAACTCATCGACACTTTGAAGCCAGACGAGACCACAACCAACTTCTATCGCTTCCGCGTGCCGGTGGAAGCCGGTAAGTCAAGCGAGATTCTGGTCGAGGAGTACAACCCGCAGGATACGCAGTATCAACTCGCCAGCCTGGAAGATGCGCAGGTCAAGCAACTGAGTCTTCTCGTTGCCGACAATCGCATCACCCCTGCGCTCAGAGACGCGATGCAAAGGGTGCTGCAAAAGAAAAATGACATCGCGCTGCTTGAGGCGCAATCTTCGGAACGCGAGCGCCAGATGGGGGCCATTGAAAAAGACCAAGCACGGCTGCGCGAGAATATGAAGACGCTAAAGGGCAGCGCCGAAGAGCGCGCACTCATCCAGCGTTACACTCGTGAACTCGATTCGCAGGAAGACAAACTCGCCGATCTGGGCAAGCAAAAACAAGACCTCGACAGCCGGCAGGAACAGGCGCAGACGGAATTAGAAACGATGGTCGAGCGAATCGTCCTGGACGAACGGTTTTGAGCTGGTTTGGATCAAACCGCGCTTTACAGTTTCCCGCGAAAACCTTATAGTGCCGGGCATGAACGGAACTTTTTTCTGCAACAACTGCGGTGCGCAGAATACAGCGGGCGCTCAGTTCTGTAGCCGCTGTGGAGCGCCGACGGCCCCAGTCTCGGGCGCTTTTCCGGCTCCGCCCAGTTCGCCCAACTTCGTCCCCGCTTATCCCACTCCCCTGGCTCCGTATCCAGTTGTTGCTCCGGTCGCTGGAGTCGGCTACGGAGGCTTCTGGATCCGTGTGGTCGCAGCCATCATCGACGCCATCATCCTGCGCATCGTGGTCGCCCCGATCAGCATGATTTTTGGCGGAGTCGGGTTAGCAGGGTCGATGATGGGTCATGTTCCCCGCGTTCCACTCGCTCTTTTGGGCGGCGGTCTGACTTTTATCTTTCTTCTTTTCGGATCGTGGCTCTACGAGGCCTTCATGGAAAGCTCGTCCTACCAGGCGACGCTAGGCAAGATGATCTTTGGGATGAAAGTTACAGATCTCAACGGCAACCGCATCTCTTTCGAGCGCGCGACGGGGAGGCATTTCGCCAAATGGCTCTCCGCGATGATCTTCTGCATCGGTTACATCATGGTCGGCTTCACCGAGCGCAAACAGGGATTGCACGATCTTCTGGCCGGCACGCTGGTGCTGCGGAAATTGTAGTCAGTTCTCCGTTCTCAGTTATCAGCGGGAAAGGTTTTGCTGAGATCTGACACCTGAGAACCGAGAACTCTCCCCGCGTTACACTAACCTCTGATGGCCTCCTCCGTCTTACGTCTTCGCCGCTGGTTCGCTCTGATCGCGATTTTGATGATTGCCACGGTTGCGGGGATGTATTTCTATGCGCGCTGGAGCCTCGACAAAGCCGTCCACACTATCCCAGAAAAACTCGGCATCGAGATTCGCCAAACCGCCGACGGTTTTTCGATTTCCAAGTCAGAGCAAGGCCGCACGCAGTTCACCGTCAGCGCATCCAAGGCGGTCCAGTTGAAGGAGGGTGGGAAAGCCGAGCTGCACAACGTCAAGATCGTCATCTACGGCAAAGACGCCAGCCGCTTCGACCGTGTCAGCGGCGATGACTTCGAATACGATCCCACCTCCGGCAATGTGACTGCCCGGGGCAAGGTGTTGATTGACCTGGAGGCGAATCCCGAGGGCGTGAGGCAAAGCGACCAGTCGCCTCCGGCAGAGGAGAGACAGCCGCTTCACCTTGAAACCGACGGCCTCATCTTCAATAAAAATACCGGCGACGCCTCGGCTACCGGCAAAGTAGTATTTCAAACTCCGCAGGCGACCGGTTCAGCAATTGGCATTCGATACCTGGCCAAGACCGGTACGATGGATTTGCTGTCGACGGTTGTGATGTCCGTCCACCGTCCGCAGCCAGTGCATTTAACCGCCGATCGCGGTCAAATTTTGAAGGAGCCGCGGCAGGTATTTCTCACCACGGTCCACATGGCCCGCGAGCAGCAGGAGGCGTGGTCCGATCAGGCAACGCTCTTTCTGCGCCCCGACAACACGGTCGAACGCGTGCTCGCCGAAGGTGATGTGCGAAGCGAGATTCACGCCCGCGCGGCAAATAAATCTGAGTCGACATCGTCCGGCTCGGAGACGCACGAGCGTTCCGATCGCGCCAAGCTCTTCCTGACGGGCACCCGCAACCAACTCACCACCGCCATCCTCACTGGCAACGTGCATCTCGTCAGCGGAGACGCTGCCACCCTCCCCGCCGCTCCGAAAGACGCTGCGCCGACAGACCTATCGCCAAAAAACGCTGCACCGAAGTCGGCAGCAACCACCCAGGCAAAACAGCCGGCCGAAGCTTTCGCCGGACAAGTGACGCTGCACTTCGCCGCAAATTCTGCCGGAGGGCAATTGTTGAAGACCGTTCATGCCGAAGACGGCGTGCGCTTGATTCAGAATGAAAGCAAGAACGCGACCCTAGTCTCGACAACAGCGTCGGCGACGCCAGGCGCGCGCGATCAACAGGTTGAGATGACCGCGCCAGTGATGGACTTCACGGTGAAAAACGGCCGCCTGCTCGATCTAGCCCAGACGACTGGTCCTCCGCGCATTGTCATTGCGCAGCCCGCCGCGAACCAGAAAACGGTAGTCACCGCCGCCAGGTTTACCGCCAGATTCACAGATCAAAATCGCTTGTCCACGCTGCATGGGGAGCCGGATGCGAAAATTGTCAGCAGTTTGATCGATCCAAGCAGAGCGGCGGCGGCTGGAGCCGGATTATCCGGAGCCGGCGGCAAGAACGGCACTGCCGGCCAGGGGGATCGAGTTTCGACCAGCACCATGCTCGACGTGGCCTTCCTCCCCGGGGGTGGGGTAAAGTCGATCGTGCAGACAGGCCATCTTACCTATGTCGACGGCACGCAGAGAGCCTGGGCGCAGCGCGGAGAGTACACGACGGTCGACCAGATGGTGGTCCTGATTGGATCGCCGCGCGTGGTCGACGGCGGTATGACGACGACTGCCCAGACCATCCGCATCAACCGCGCAAACGGCGACGCCCTTGCTGACGGCAACGTCAAGAGTACCTACTCCGACCTGAAGCCGCAGCCAGATGGCGCCATGCTCGCCGCGTCCGATCCGATCCACGTGACCAGTCGCAGTATGACCGCCCATCGGACAACTGCGATCGCTTTGTACACCGGTGACGCCCGCTTGTGGCAGAACGCGAATATCGTCGAGGCTCCGACCCTGCAATTTGACCGCGATCATCGCTCTCTCGTCGCTCAGGGTGCAGCCAAGAGTTCTGACAAAAGTTCCGATAGAAGCGCCGTTCCTCAACCGGTTTCGACCGTGCTCGTGCAAGTGGATAAGACCGGGAAGGTGACTCCGGTCCACATCACATCGGCCCATCTCACTTATACCGACGTGGAGCGAAAAGTTTTTCTGGACGGTGGAGTCACTGCGAAAATGATCGACTCGACCATGACGTCCCAGCAGATGACCGTATATCTGCTGCCGCAAAGTCAGGCGAAGGCAAGTTCTGCGAGGACGGCAGGGCTCGGCTCGCCCGGCCAAGTCGACCGAATCATCGCCGAAAACAACGTTGTGATTACGCAGCCGACGCGCCACGCCACGGGAGACCGGTTGGTCTACACGGCAGCCGATGACAAGTTCGTTTTGACCGGCGGACCTCCTAGCATTTTTGATGCCGAACGAGGCAAGATTACGGGCGATTCGTTGACTTTCTACAGACACGATGATAGGGTGCTCGTAGAAGGACGAGAAACAGCTCCGGCCGTCACGAAGACGCAAGTGGCACGATAAATGCACACGCTGGCCACCGACGAAATCGGGAAATCTTATCGTGGCCGACGCGTTGTTAACGGAGTCAGCCTTCAGGTTCTGCAGGGCGAGGTCGTGGGGCTTCTTGGACCGAACGGCGCCGGCAAGACCACTTCGTTTTACGCCATCGTAGGTCTGGTTCCCCCCGACACCGGCAGGGTGCTCTACGACCAGGACGATATCACCAGCGTTCCCATGTACTTACGGGCGCGTCAGTACGGCATCAGCTATCTCCCTCAAGAGGCCTCGGTCTTCAGGAAACTGACGGTGGAGGAGAACATTCTGGCCGTGCTAGAAGTTCAGCCGATCTCGTGGCATGAGCGCCGCGAGAAGGCTGACAAACTGATTGACCAGCTTGGCTTGGAGCACATCCGCCAGAATCGTGGGTACGCGTTGTCGGGCGGCGAGCGCAGGAGGGTCGAAATTGCCCGTTCGCTCTGTATCAATCCGACATTCATTTTGCTCGACGAGCCTTTTTCGGGCATCGACCCCATCGCCGTTTTGGATCTGCAGAAGATCATTTCCGATTTGCGAGCCAGCGGCATAGGCATTTTGATCACCGACCACAACGTCCGCGAGACGCTCTCGGTGACTGATCGAGCCTACATCATTAATGAGGGCCGCATCTTCCGCTCCGGTACGCCCGAGGAACTGGGAAGTGACCCGGAGGTGCGTCGCGTTTACTTGGGGGAAAGCTTTTCGCTGGTGTGAACGATCGCGCCATCGAGTGATTGGATCATCGGCTGATCGAACTCCGGATGCTTTTTGACCCTCGATCACCAGATGACCCGATGTTTCTAGTTACCTCGGCGTGGGCACATTGTCCTTTCGTGTCCAGACGACCGAGGGCGCTGCATGAGAAGCTTAAGTTTTCCACAAGATCGTGCCAGACAATTAAGGGCAACGGATTTACTGATAACTGACAACTGATAGCTGACAGGCTTTTTTGGGGAGCAATGGTTCTTCTTCAACACAAATTAAACGTCAAGTTGTCGCAGCGGCAGATCCTGACGCCGGGCCTTGTCCAGATGGTTTCAGTGCTCGCGCTCAACAAGCTCGAGCTCAAGGACATGATCAATGCCGAGATGGTGGAAAACCCGGTTCTCGAAGAACTGGAAGATTCCGTTCCACTGCTGGACGATGTAGGGCGCCAGGAGGAAGAGCGCGACCGGCTGTCGGCCAAGGCGACCACTGGGGAAGAGGGTCCGCCAACCATCGCGGATGAGAAAAAGGATCCGTTCGAAGAAATCGATTTCGGCTCGTTCTTCCAGGACTATCTCGATCCCGGCTATCGCAGCTCCGGCGAAATGGAAGAAATTGAAAAGCCCTCATTCGAAAATTTCCTCTCCAAACCCGGCAACCTGAGCGATCACCTGCTCTGGCAATTGGGCGCCATCTCCCTGCGTCCGCCCGTTTATCAGGCTGCCCAGCTGATTATTGGTAACCTGAATGATGAAGGTTACCTGATCGCGAGCGACGAAGAACTGCTCGGCATCGCTCCGGTCGCGCCTCCCGAGGCTGACGTGGAAGTGGCGGCCAAGATCGTAGGCGATGCGGAAGCGCTCGGATTGGCTGTCGCTGGGGTTGAACCCGAGAACGCCCCGGTCGAGAACGCGGATGGCATTTCCGACGATCTTTCCGATCTTGAAGCTTCCGTCCAGACGCCAGAGGATCTGTTGCGAGCCGAAGGCCACCACGAGCAATTGGCCGAGGGTAGCGAGTCTTTTGTCGAACCCGA
>Ga0070766_10002024_pt1 | contig 10049 bp, 7 predicted proteins | sample HubBroMetageWFT6_FD_69782 | JGI IMG/M metagenome (GOLD analysis project Ga0070766, IMG submission 69782) | Warmed and freeze-thawed soil microbial communities from the Hubbard Brook experimental Forest, New Hampshire - Hubbard Brook CCASE Soil... | ecosystem: Environmental > Terrestrial > Soil >... | reverse complement strand
GGCCCGGCATAAAGCACGGGCCCTACGGGGAGACGGCCAGTGGCGCGAATTGGGTTGGAAGCTGCACATTACATTCGGCTTATGGCTTGCCAACGATTGATTTTCTCGTTTCCGGGGGCTTGAGCTTGACGCGGCTCAAAGAGTCTGTTTTGTATCGGGTAGAAAGGGGGCTCGGAGGTTTGTTTTCAAGGGGTTACGGGCATTTCTATTGATTTTCGTGTATCGAGTAGGATTCATCGGGCTCGAGTTGCGTCGTGAGAGTTGCGGGGTGGGGACTAGTTGAGTGGTGGTCGAGATCATTCGCAGTTTCCGGGTGCAGGATAGGAGTTTTTGGCGCGGAAGAACATGGCGTTATTCGCCGAACTACGTAGACGTGGGGCTGGTGTTTCTAGCGGCGTTTGTGCGCGAGACTGGGAACGAACACCCAAAGCCAACACGGGCGGGAGGTGAACCCCCGCCTCTACAAACGGCATCCAAAAAAAATCGGCGGTGGGCATTTGCCCACCGCCGGAGATTTTCTTGGATTGTTGCCGTGCTACTGCTGTGGTTGGGGTTGCGATGTTGCTGGCGCGTCGGCCGGTGGCTGCGGCAAATCTACTTGCGATTTTGCCACGTCCGGCTTTGGCGGTGCGCCGGAAGTTACTGCGCCGGGTTTTTGGTAGAAGGTCAGGAACGGCAAGAAGGGCGTGACTTCGAAGGGCATTTTTTCGCGGGCCGAAATCAATGCTACGGCCTTGCCCTTGTTCATCTCGACCTTGTCGCTCCACGGGTCTAGCTTGACGCGGGCGCCTAGCTGCAAAGCGGGAATCTGATCGAGCTTTCCGGCTTCGAGCTTGGGGGCGGCCTTCTTTAGGTCCTCTGCGAAATTTACGCTGTTGCCGAGCTTGGGATTGATCAAGGACTGCAGAGCCTTTTGCTCGTTCTGCAACTGGGTCAAGAAGAGGCCTGCGGCGCCGAGCTTGTCCTTGTACGGCGAATTCTTCAACAGCTCGATGGCCTTGGCGTTCGCGAGATCCATGTCGTGCTCGGTATCGCGGAACGACAGGCGAGCCATGATTTCTGTGGTGGAGATGTTGGTCAGATCGTTGAAGCCCCATTGATCGGTCTGCGGCTTGGTAACGATAATCGCGCCCATTTGCTCGGCGAGCATAGCGGCCAAGGTGGCTTCGTCCGGCAGCACGTCGAGGAGGCCGCGGCTGAGAACCAGCGTGTGACCGATCGAGAAAGATTCGAGAGTGGAAGTCAGCAGCACGCGGCAGCGGATTTCTGGTTGGATATCGATGTTGTTGGTGACTTCGATGTTGTTGACGACCGTGGCGAGAATCTTGTCGACTTCGCCTGGAGGGGCGATCAAGCCGGAACGCTGCAGGCGCTCGAGGACATTGTCTTCCGCTTCATGTTGCCACTGGCGTTCCGCCTCGACTGGCGAGGGATCGTTGTTTACAGCGGTCTGATCCTGAATCGCGCCGGGAGCTTCGACGGTCAACTCCGAAAATTCGGATTCGCGAGTCATGCCGCGCAGCGCATAACCCCACAGGCGGCTCTGCGATTTGAAGCGGACATCGCCTCCCATGGCATCCTTCAGATTCGATTCCTGACTGAAGACGTAAGCCGGCAGCCACAGGCCAGGCTGCATATTGACGCGCCAAGAATCGAAATGGAGATTGAAGCCTCCGAAGCTGGCGACCGGTGTATAGACGCCGTTGAACCGCACGATCGTGTAGTCCTGATCGTTGGCCCAAATGCGGCCCTTGAATCGGCCCTTGCCGGAATTCTTCAGCGGAGTAACATCGAAAACCACGCAGCGCACTTCGCCGAGGAATTCGCGGCGGACATATTCGAAGGAATAGTGCGAGCGATCGAAACCGTTGGTATCGATGAACACCATCTGCAAAAAGCCTTCCGGGACATATTCGGAAGAGAAGAGGTGAGCGAGCGGCCCGGCAACATTCATCTTGCTCTTGACGCCGCTCTTGGGCTTGTCGAGCAAGGAGCGATCGACAATTCCTTTGGAGAAATCGGCGAGGCCGAGGAAGTAGTGATCCTTCACCGGCACGGCGCCCAGATCGCGATCGGGCTTCATGTCTTGAATGTACGTCTCGATCAGAGGCGTGTATTGCCGGATGGTGGCGACTTGCTGATGCTCGCGCGCGGTGATCCGGTCAACGATCTGATCCTGCGCGGAAGGCGCTTGCGGAGCTTGCGCCTTCGCCAAACCGGGAATTACGGCGGCCACGGCCGCCAGCAAAAGATACTTCGTCCACGTGCGCATTGATAAATCCCCCCTACGTTAATTCAGATCTCGATGAATTGCAGGGCCGTTCGCGTTAGTACGCAAGTTCAAAAGTAATGTGTACGTTGCCGGCGAAATCTACCGGTTGGCCATCCTGGCGAGCCGGCTTGAACTTAATCTCGCGGGCCGCCTGTTGCGCGGCCTCATCTAAACCATAACCCAAACCGCGAACGACGCGTTGCACTTGTACTTGCCCTGATGCCAAAAATACAACCTGTACGACTACGTCACCTTCGATCTTTTTATCTTTGGCTTCTTTGGTGTAAGTGGGACGCGGTTTGGAAATAATTTCGATGGGCTCGGTGCGCGCGGCTACCGTGGTTTGTTTCGCAGCGGAAGGCGCGGCTACGTTCGCTGCGCCGAAACTGCCGGTCTGTACCGCCGCTCCTGCATGACCGCCGCCGTTCGGGCTGCCTGCTGCTGTTCCGTTTCCGAATCCCGCGCTGGCCACAACGCCCTTCGCGCCTTTTGCTCCGCCTGTTCCGTTTCCGTAGCCCGGGCCTGGCGGCAAATCGAATGCGCCCTTTACTGCGATATTCGGCGAACCGTGGCTATTTGGATTTGCGGGAACGCCGTTGGGATCACCGAAGCCGCCGGTCTGCACTTGTTCGCGCGGCTTTTGAATGGTTGGAATCGCGGAACTGCCGAGCGACGTCGGTTTCTTTTCAACGAAGATATCCTTGAGTCCCGGCGCGTCTGGGTTCGGAGTGTTGCGCTTCGCTGTCGCGGGCTTCGCTACAGGCGCAGTGAAAACCGGCGTCATAATCTTCGGCTTCGGAGGCACAACAACGGCAACGGGCTCCGGCTTCGGAGTAATCTTTGGAAGTACCGGCTTGACGGCGACCGGCTTGGGCCTGGGCTGAGGCGGTTGCGGCTTCCATGGCACTACTGGAGGCGCGGCGATGGGAGTGATCCAATGTTGCTGGATCATCTCGAGCTTCTGCGGCATGAGCAGCGGGATCCCCACCAGCAAGACGATTCCCACACACTCCAGCATGAAGCCTGCGCCAAGAAATCTGAGACGGGATTGCCCGTCTGGTAGGGGGGAAAAAAGCACCCTAGGGCTCGTAGCCATATCTGTCTCCGATACTTCCCAGAATGAGATGCGCGTGCACAATATGCCCGACACACCCATTAAGTACTACCTGGCAGGCTGGGGATATAGGACCGAAGTACTATTCTAGCCCCAGTCGTGTGTAAAGCATAACCTGTTCTGTTTCTGTCCTTAAAGACGGTTTCCAAGCTGAAAACCCGTCCTGGGATTGTGCGCTGCGGGGTGCGCTGAGTTTCTTATTGAGACGCCGCGGGGGGACACCTGCAAGCGCCTCGCCAAATTAGATGCACGGACCCCTTGATAGGTCGGCTGGGTGGATGGGTTTTGGTGGCCCTGCAGAGTGGTGCGGGCGGAATCGGTGGCTGGGCGCGATTGGTGATATTGGCGCGATCTTGCATGAAGAGGCCCGGCATAAAGCGCGGGCCCTACGGGAGGCGAATGCTCTCGCATCCGAGTGACTCGTACAAAAAAATCGGGCACGGTCCTTTTCGGACCGTGCCCGTTGCGTTTGTGCTGCGCTGGCTGGATAAGGATTAGCGGCCTTCGATGGCTACGTAGCGCGTTACGCCGCCGTTGTTGACGAGCAGCAGCACCGGCCCTTTGGCCGAACTGATGGCATGCTCGTACTCGCTGACGCTGGTTACTGGTTTGTGGTTCACTTCCTGAATCACGTCGCCGCGAGTGAGGCCGGCTTCGGCTGCGGTGCTGGATTGATCGACGTTGTCGACCACCACGCCGCGGACGCTGGCCGGGAGCTGCAATTGTTGCGCGATATCCGATGTCAGCTCCTCGACATGAACGCCATCAAGCGTCGAGCCCGAATCTTCCGTGGCCGGAGCCTTTTCGTCCTTCTCGTTCAGCTCGCCGAGGGTCACGTTGATTTGCTTTTGCTGGCCATCGCGCACGACGGTAAGTTGCACTGGAGTGTTCGGGGCGGTTTCCGAAACTCGCAACCGCAGATCGTTCGAGTCCTCCACCTTTTGCCCGTTCAGTGCGGTGATCACGTCGCCGCGCTTCAGGCCGGATTTCGCACTCGGACCGTCAGCGCTGACGTCGCCGACCAGGGCGCCGTGCGAGTCCGTCAATCCGAACGACCTCGCCAATGCCGGAGTGAGACTCTCGATGTGAATTCCCAAGTAACCGCGCACCACCTTGCCGTGAGCGATCAGCTGGTCCATCACCTCGTGCGCCATGTTGATCGGAATGGCGAAACCGATGCCCTGGTTTCCGCCGCCGTTGCCGGGGAGGATGGCGGTGTTGATGCCGATCAGATTTCCGTGCAGGTCGACTAAAGCGCCACCCGAATTTCCGTGATTGATGGCTGCGTCAGTTTGAATGAAGTCTTCGTACTCTTCAATCGCGCGACCGAGGCCTCGGTTCTTCGCGCTCACGATTCCCATCGTGGCCGTTTCGCCGATGCCGAAAGGATCGCCAATCGCGAAGACCACATCTCCGACTTCAACTTTCGAAGAATCGCCAACGGTCAGTGACGGCAATCCGCTCGCCTCGATTTTCAGCAAGGCCACATCCGTTTTCGCATCCGTGCCGATCACTTTGGCTTGCAATTCCCGCCGGTCGTTTAGCGTCACCTTGATATCGGAGGCGCCCTCGACAACGTGGTTGTTGGTCAGGATGTAGCCGTCCGGCGAAACCAGCACACCCGAGCCGAGACTCCGCTCCTTCTCCGTTCGCGGTTTCTGGTCTTGATCGCCGAATTGATTTCCAAATTGATCACCGAAAAATTTGCGGAACATCGGATCGTTCAGGAATGGGGCGCCGCCGGCGGGAGCTTTCACCATCTTTGACGATGAAATTCCCACCACCGCGGGTAGCGCCGGCTTCACGATCGCTGAGAATCCATTTGAAAATGTTCCTAGACTCACTGGATTCGGATCGGCGGCCATCTTCAGCGCAATCTTTGAAGCTCCCGCGCCCATCACCGCGTGGCCAGACCAATTCATGGCCCACACGCCAAAAATGCCGCCCGCCACCAGGGCGGCCGAAAGCACCGTCATGGCCACCCAGCGGCGAATACCAATCACTTTGCTACTCATCGCGCGCTCTCCTTTTTGCATTGACCGAGCCGATTGGCCCTTAGAATTTTGAACACCGATTTTAAACCCGACGATTATTAGGAATTCGTTGCGACTGTTTCGTCGTGGTGCCCTGCGGCCTCAGACTGAAATCCGATTCCGCACTCCATTAGATGCAGACGCAACTAGGCGCGTTGGGTAAGCAGCGGCGCGCGCCTAAACATTTTTTATACTAGGCCGTCTAATACGATTATATTACGCTGCGCACGAAAGAGGATACGCCCTGTTATTTGATGCCGCGAAACTTGCCCGTAGGGATCGCCGTCTAAGCCTCACGGATATCAGTGCCCTTGCAGAATTCATTGCTCTGACCGCAAATCCAGCCCTTTCACGGCTACCATCCGGGCTGTTATTCAAGGAGATTTAGCGATGACTCGTAGATTTACTGCCGTACTGTGTGCCGTGGCGCTGGCGCTACTGGTTGCCTCGTCCGCGCGCACTTCGCCGAATCAGGATGCAGACGCGTCGGCCCAAATCGACGCGGAACTTAGCCGCAAGCTCGCATCGGTGGCGGGCGAAGCCATGGTGGACGGCAAGCCTTATCAATATCTCGAAGAGCTGAGCGACGATATCGGGGGACGCGTGACCGGATCTCCCGCGGCGGCGCAGGCGATTGCCTGGGGCGCGGAAAAAATGAAAGTGATCGGGCTCGAGAATGTGCACACCGAGCCTTGGCAAATTTCGCGCGGCTGGACGCGCATTTCCGCGAGCGCTGAGATGCTTTCTCCGGCGCATCACCGCATGACCGTAGATTCACTGGGTTGGGCAGGCTCGACGCCCGAAGGCGGCGCGGAGGCTGACATCGTTGCGGTGAACATCTATCAGCTCGCCGATGAAATGAAAAATAATTCTGGAAATTGGGCGGGCAAAGTGCTGCTCGTCACGCGCAAGGGAGACGCGCCGGGCGATCGGATGAGCATGTTCGGGCAGTTTGGCGCGTTTCTGAAAGCCGCGCATGACGCGCACGCCGTCGCGGTGATCGGCGGGCAGGGCGGATCAAAATCCGAGGGCATGAACTTGACGCACACTGGCGCGCTGGGCTTTGACACTTACTACGACATTCCGGTGGTGAGCATGGCCGCCGAAGACCAGATGCAGATTGAGCGGTTTCTGGCGCGCGGGAAAACCGTACATATTCGCATCAACGTTCAGAATCGTGTCACGTCCGGCCCGGTGGATTCCGCGAATGTGGTCGGTGAAATTCGCGGGACCGAGAATCCCGAGCAGATTATCGTAGTCGGCGGGCATCTCGATTCGTGGGATCTGGCAGAAGGCTCGACGGACAACGGGATGGGTACCACGACAACGCTTGGCGCCGCCGAAGCTATCATGAAGTCGGGGGCCAAGCCGCGGCGCACGATTCGTTTTGTTCTTTTCACCGGTGAGGAGCAGGGGCTGCTTGGCTCACTCGCTTACGCGAAAATGCATCAGGCCGAAATGGCGAATCATGTTGCGGCGGTGATTCTCGATAATGGGCAAGGGCCGGTGATTGGCCTGAATCTGGGAGGACGTGCGGATTTGATTCCTGTGGCGAAGGATTTTGTGAAGAATCTGGCGGGATTTGGCGATCTTACCGTGGACGATAAAACCGTTTTCGGGACGGACACTGGGCCGTTCAGCATTGCAGGACTGCCGGGAATCAATCTTGATCAGGATTCGCCGGAATATAAATACACGCATCACTCGGGTGTGGATACTTACGACAAGGTGAAGCCCGACATTTTGATGCGCGACACTGCGGTGATGGCGCTTGTGGCTTTCTGGATTGCCGATCGCGCGGACCGGCTTGCGAGTCCCTGGCCGCCGGAAAAAACGGCGCGGATGTTGATCGAGAAAAAGCAGGACGCTATGTTGAAGCGGTTTGGGATTTGGCCGTTTGGGGATCTGGGGAGTGAGCCGGAGAAGAAGTGAGGCGCGGCAATGGCTTAGAAAATTTCGAATTTGAAATGAATTGATCTCATAAATAATTTGGACGGCGGAGCGGAGTATCCTCAGGGGCTAAAGCCCGGGATTCCTGAGGCAATTTGAAGAAACGGCAAATACCGACGCAAAACGCAGATCGCTCATCCCTGCCTAACTAATTAATTTTGCGAGGCCGAAGGCTACGGCTGCGGCTAGGCCGCCGACCAGGACCGTCTGCGAACCGGCCTTCCACGGTTTCACGCCGGTGAAATGCCCCTTGAACGCTCCGAAGGCAAACAACGCAACTAACGTGACGCCTACCGAAACCCAGAGGGCTTCGTGTACATTGTGAATCAACATGTATGGTGCGAGCGGAACCAGGCCGCCGACGACGTACGACGCTGCAATTGTGCCGGCGCTGCGAGCAGCGCGCGCGGGATCGGGTTCTTCGAGGCCTAGCTCGAAGCGCATCATGAAGTCGACCCAGCGATCGTTGTTGGAGCGAATCACTTTGACCACCGGCTGAAGCTGCTCGTCGGTCAAGCCGTAATCGCGGAATACTTTTACGATTTCGAGTTCTTCCTGGTCGGGAATTTCCTCGATTTCTTTATATTCGCGGGCTTTCTCGGATTCGTAATGCTCGGAATCCGTTTTTGCTGCGAGGTAGCCGCCGAGGCCCATGGCGATTGAGCCGGCGGCGATTTCAGCAAGGCCGGCGGTGACTACGATTCCGGTGGCGTTTGCGGCGACTGCGCCGGTCAATCCGGCGGCTAGGGCGAAGGGAACCGTCAGGCCGTCCGACATGCCGATCACGATGTCGCGGACGGCCGCGACGGTCATGAAATGTTTTTCGGTGTGGCTGGTCGTCGGCATTCTCTCTCCCTGGCGCGGCGTCGGGGAATTTCCACAGCGCTGGCGCCATCCGCCATGGCGCGGAGTATAATATGAAGTGGAACTGTAATCTTAGGAGGAAGAAATGAGCCAAGCAACTAGCCAAACGCCAGCAGCCGAACCTAGCTTCGTCCTGCCGCCGCTGCCCTACGCATTCGACGCACTTGAGCCTTACATCGACGCAAAAACGATGGAGATCCATCACGACAAGCATCATGGCGCCTACGTCACCAATCTGAACAAAGCAATTGAAGGCAACGCCGAGCTGCAGAGGTTTACCGTCGATGAATTGATCGCGCAAATCGATCGCGTGCCGGAAAATATTCGCACTGCGGTGCGCAATAACGGCGGCGGCCACTCCAACCACTCGATGTTCTGGACGATTATGAAGAAGGGCGGAGGCGGCGAACCCAAGGGAGAGCTAGCCGCGGCGATCAAGTCCGTATTCGGCAGCTTTGCGGATTTCAAAACAAAATTTAATCAGGCCGCTACCACGCGCTTCGGCTCCGGCTGGGCCTGGCTGTACTTCAAGGACGGCAAACTGACGCTCGAATCGCTGCCCAATCAGGATAGTCCGATCATGACCGGGGGGAAGCCGGTGATGGGGCTGGATGTTTGGGAGCACGCGTACTACCTCAAGTATCAGAACCGGCGTCCGGAATATATTGAGGCGTGGTGGAACGTGGTGAATTGGGATCAGATCGCGGAGAATTTTGCAGAAGGCAAGAAGTAAGGGTAGCTTTTCATTTCAAATAGCGCGAGAACGCCCCGGATTTTATCCGGGGCGTTTTTTTGTTTTTATACTGCCGGTACAAAACAAAATGCATCCGCGCGAAAATTTAGTGCGCCCACATTTTTGCCGGATCCGACTCGTACGGATATACGTGTACCATCCAGTTGAAGACGATGGGCATCCAGCGGCCGCCGGCGGCGTCGCAGGCATCCTGCGTCGCGATTGCTCCGCGCAAGCCGAACTGTGTCAGATCCGCTTGCCCAATGCCGACGCCCTTTGGCGGCAGGCAGAGATTTACGTGCTCGTGCCAATGCGCGATGCTCAGTGGAATGCGATCGTTTAATTGATCTTCGGTGAAACGCTTCGGCGCCGTGTACATGGCGCCCTCGAGCTGATATTCCCCATTCACTTTCTTATAGAGCAGTGAGGTGGGCTTCGTAGGATCAAAGGAAAATTGCGCCGCAAGTCCATAACTGTAATTTGTAAAGTGATAACGCGGTTGCGGGACGCTCGGAAAGAAAATCTTAAATCCATCATTCAGCGCCACATGATAGTCCTTGTACTTCTCAATCGCCGGACGCAACTCTTCGACGACTTTTTCCGCGCGCGCTTTATCTCCCGGCGCTTCCGGGCGCGACGCGGTCATGTGGATGTGCGCGCTCATCTCCATGTGCATGTCGGACATGTCGTCGTTCGCCGCGCCCGCGGCTTGCGGGGATTGATCGGCATCGTGCTGCGTGTCGCCCATGTCCATGCCCTTCATATCGGAATCTGATTTCGGTTGCGGCTGCGACTGGCCGTGCGTTTGATTCTGCTGCGCATGCAAGCCTGGCCAGCACGCGAGCGCCACGACTATGATTCCAAGAAGTATCCACTTATTTTTATTCATGGCCTGTGCCTCCTACCTTATTACAACGCCGCGACGACCAAAATGTTTCACCTTTGATTCGTCTCGCGTGTTTGATTTGACTCAACACCCAAATCCAAACCGGGCGTACGCCTACGGCGGCTCGCCCCTACTCTGAAAATAAAGCGAGGAGGCTCTCGAAAGAGCCTCCTCGGTCAGTCCGGAGGATGATCGGC
>Ga0070766_10002023_pt1 | contig 10050 bp, 9 predicted proteins | sample HubBroMetageWFT6_FD_69782 | JGI IMG/M metagenome (GOLD analysis project Ga0070766, IMG submission 69782) | Warmed and freeze-thawed soil microbial communities from the Hubbard Brook experimental Forest, New Hampshire - Hubbard Brook CCASE Soil... | ecosystem: Environmental > Terrestrial > Soil >... | reverse complement strand
TCTTTGCAAATTGGCCGAGCGGCTCGCCCGCGTTGTTCCGCTGCATGGATTTCAGGAGAAATATGGCAACGGTTGCGCCGGCAAGATGGTCGTGGAGATAAATAGCTAGCGGGTCGCTCATTGAAATTGTCCTTACTTACTCCCTAAGTCGTGAAGTTTTGACAGCACATTCTGCAATGATCGAGACGGGCCGCGTCGTGACTCTGTCAGAACTTGGTGCGTGCCGCTCAATCCGCAGCAAGGAGTAATTAGACTCCTTAGTTCTGGCTTGCGAGAACCGTTCCGTCGGGTGTCGCATGTGCGGCCTCTTTGGATGTGAAATAGGCTACTTTGAGGATTTATTCCGATTCTTTCGTTTAAAACCGGCGGCTTGAGGGTTCCGTTTCGAAGTCCCGGGAAGGCGTCGGTGGCCTTTAGAAGCGAGATTTTGCTTGAGGGCACGCCTGCGACCCGCTGGCCGCCGACGTGATTTGCTTGGCGACGGACTGACTTTCGCTGCAATAGCGCCAAGCGTTGAACCAATCGAACGGGCAGCGGTTACGAGGAAATCTTTATTCTTTGCCGCCAGTCTACGTCTATTGATTTTCATTGTCTTCTCCTGAAGGTCACGCGGGTTGCGTCGGTCACTAGACAAGTCTATGCTTTCGTCTCAACGACATCAGCACCGCTAGTTTTAGGAAGCCGAGCTCTTCGCCTCACGATAGGCTCGTTCCCCCACCTCGGTCGCCTTCTTCACTTGACCCTTCATCTGGTCAATACTATCTTGCGCGCGCTCTTTCAATGCTTCGCCGGCCACGATTGCCCCGTCCAAGCTGGCTTTGGCGCTCTCCACGACAAGATCGCGCGTATCACTCCCGGACCGGGGAGCAAAGAGAATCCCAAGAGCTGCGCCGACACCAAGCCCTACAGCGAATGCTGAAGCCGTTTCCGTCCAACTGTTTCTTCCGCTCATCGTTCCCTCCATTTCGTTGTGAGTGCTCGAACATGAAATCCGCATCTCGACTCCTGCTTGTCCGTTCCGAACGGAAATCGAAGCGAAACTCAAAATTGGGCTCGCCAGCCTGCGTTGCTTTCGCTTCAACGAGCTCTCATCTTCAGAACGAAGACTTGTGTTGCAGTTCCGAGCGATGATTTTGATGTTGCGGGCCGGACGCTCTTATCGTTAGAACCGACCGGCTCCCGTTTCGGAAGAAAGGTCATAACTACTATCACTAATATGACTAACTTGTGAGCGCCATACCGTGAAGCGGGTAGAGGGAAACAGTTAAAGGGTGTACCTTCATCACAATTAGCTCTCGTCGCTTGCAGGGCCTTGAGTGTCGGACGACTGCAAGATCGGGGGTGAGCCGAAGGAAAGATGGCGCAATCAATCATCAATCGCGCCCTACCCGCTCCTCGATTTTCATGTAAGTTTGAATGTTGGCTGCGACTCCCGGAGAGGCATTCACTGCCAGCGCGTCCCGTTAGGTTTCGCCCTTGCGTCGGCGGCCTCGACCTGTACCAGACCCATAAATTCGCTAACAAATATTAAGGATGCGGGATTTAGCTTTTGAGCCTGCCTTCTGAGCAATGGGCACGCAGCCTTTAGAAGTCGCGCCCTGCTGCCCGAGCAGTTCACCCAGATTGCTCAACGGTCCCGCCTGCCCACCTTTTCGCCGATGTCCTGGCGAAGTTTCAGCGATTGACGGAAAAGTGTCGTCGCGCCAGCCAGATCTCCCTGCAACACGTAATAAGTTGCCAGGTTGTATAGCGACCTCGTGCCTGCCTTCCGCAGAGTGAAGATCGATGAAGTCTCTCTCGAGCACTGCACGCTCGGATACGATCTGATGGAGCTGTGGAAGCAGGGGGATTTCAAAGGTGCCTTGGCGCTCGGCGTGATCGGCCAGCGCAGCGATGTGCTGGAAACCCCGGAAATCGTTCGTAAACGCCTCACGCTGGCGCTTGCATATTTTTCACCCGACCGCCTCCTGCTCACAAGCGAGTGCGGTTTTGGACATGTTCCACTGCAGATCACTCGAAGTAAACTCCGGGTCCTCGCCCAAACTTGTCGTGACCTCAGGAAATTATAGACATCCGACTTTTGTCCGCCGCCTGATAAGCAATTTCTGCGAATCGCAGCCAGACGAACGTTGATGGTTGAAGGCGCGAGGGGGATGCTTTCAAGGTGCAGTCGATAGCGGATCGGAAGATGGCCCACGTGCCAACGTAGTTTCCGGTCACTCGCCTAATTGGGGATTTCCTTTACTTGGGTTGTGACAATTCCGCGCGCGAGTTGGCCAACGCTTATGGTTCTGTCGGCGACGTGAATTCGACCACCGCATTATTGCCCGGGATGGAGTTTTCCCTGGGAATTGAGAGATGCTTATCGAGCTCGAAAGCGGAGCCAGGCCCGAGATCTGTGAACTTTTTAAAGATAAAAGGAACGCCTTCTGATTGCAGGAGCGAGTTTCCATCGGTCACCTGGAAATGCAGATGTGGGCCCGTTGCATTGCCGCTATTTCCGAGGAGAGCGAGGACATCTCCTCGATGCACTTGATCATGGAGATGAACTCGGATGCTTGCGCTTTGTAAATGAGCGTACGTGACGTAGCGATTGGAGGCGATGCGAACAGTGACATAGTTTCCTGCGATGTTGTCCAGAGTGGTCGACGTGGGAAGGACGCGCGGAGTATTTTCAAGTATTCCGTCCACAACCTGCGTGACTTCCCCATCCGCGACAGAATGAATCGGTTCGCCGTAGCCCCACCAATTTTCATTGCGCGCGGTCCCATTGTGCGAGTCGCCGTTGGGGCCAACTTTCACCCAATCAATCGCGAACCTCTGCGCTATGTGAATATGGCCGTCGACGGCGACGATACTGAGGCGGTGATCTGAATCGTTCGAAGGTCCATCCCCAGCGAGCCAAATACCGCCATCGAATGGGGAACTGAGCAAGGGCACGGCATCTTGGCTGACGCCAACCGGAAATTTCTCGAGCGCAGTCTCGGCCGCATTACCGCCTGGCTCCCCGGCCGCAAAGACCATCCGATGCAGCAAAACCGCGGGCGCCCGTTTATCTGGTGCCAATTCGATCCACATGAAAATGATGGTGCGTTTCGCAGGACCAATCGTCCGCGAGTCTTTCGTCGCACTCATTGACCCCGCCTCAATCATGATTGCAGACAAGGCGTCGCCGGAAATGATACTCAGAGGCTGGCTCTGCTCTGCATCGGCAAAGACCTCAAGCCGCTTCAGGGTCAATGGCGCTGTGTCGAAGTTGGTCACGTGGAGCTCGTACACCAATATCTGCTTGTTTGCGAGCTTCACCGGTACCGGTGGCGACGGACAGACGACTTCGACGCGAGGGCCTCTCTCTCTTGCAAATCCGACGGGCTGCAATAGTAAACCGAGCACGAACGTGGAAAAGAACCGCGCACCGATCGGGAATGACAAACGCATAAGTTCGTGTTCCTTACCTTTGTTTTGATGTTTTGGACTTCACCCAAACCGTTTGCGACACTCGCTATCGGCACGGCGGAGACCATTCGGTAGCCTAATAACCTCTTTATATTTTGAGAGGGTGCAACGTCACCGACTCGCAAAAAATTGATCCCGTGCGCTGTTGGGAGAGGACCGTCCGAAAGTGGACAAGATCCCTGGCGTCTAACGCAAGGTGTCGGGTACTATGCCCTAGAACGTGAGGAGGCGGACGAAGTCGAGGTGCCTTTAATTATAATCGGGATATCGAACCGTTCAGGCGCATCAGAATCGTCCAAAGCCGGTCTTCAATCAGCGGTCCCCCGCCGCTGCCAGACATCTTCAGGAACCTAAATTCTTTTTCCGATCCCGGGTTCTCGTATAATTGGCAGTACAATTTTTCCAAACTCAGCGACTCTCAGCTTCGTCTTGTAATAGCGGCAGCTTCGCCGCAAAGGAACCTCACGAATCTTTGGGGAGCTGCGGTTGACGAGTTAGCGCGTCGCGCCAAGAACAAGAAGCCGCCGAAAAAGGACAAGGATAAACCGTCGGACCAAAGGCACTGCGAGACCAGCGGAGGCACCAATACGAAAGCTTGCCCCCCATGAGGTCGAGCTGTTCAATGCGACATCGTCTCCCCGCAGGAATCGCCAACTGCCAAGATGCAGAAGGCACTCCGCCGCCCGCCCTTTTGCAGTACCCTTCGCCGTGCACTCCGCCTGCACTGCCCCTATTGCCAGCAAGGGCGCGTGCTCGCTCGCTGTGCGCTGCCTACAGTCTTTTGGGTATTGATCGGTGCGAGGGCAAGACGGATGATCCCGAGGCAAACCTCAGCCCAATGGCAACCAGCTCAACCCAATAGAGTAAGCAACCTCAACACAGTATAAAGTCCACCGCACAGAACGGTGATCCAACAGATTGGCTTTCAGGCCGGCGCCGGAAAATTGCTCGCCATCCGATTGCGCGGCTCTCAGTTCCCTGCGCGCCCATCCGCCGGTGCGGCCAAAAACGTGGAGTCACGGCACGGCTCAAGAACAACCCAGTGGTCAAACTCAATTTCATGAAGAGAGGAGAAAGCGATGAAGAAATCTGGGAGTGCCCTCAAGAATTTAAACAGTCGGCGGTTGTTCCTGCGAAATGGAATGATCGCGGCTGGAGCAGCGACGATGGGTCCGGGCTTCTGCCCAGCAGTTTGGCAGCGTTTGAGCGCGACGACGAGGCCCACTCGCACGTCAAGAAAGGAGACATTGCCATTCTGCGATTCCTGCAGGCGTTGGAAACGGTAGAGGCGGATTTGTGGTTGCAGTATTCGGAGCTTGGAGGAACCCAGGACAACGAAGTATCGGGACCCAGTAAGACAGGGAACCCAGACTACACGGCGGCGCTTACGATTCTGGACGGGGACATGCCTCAATACGTTCACGACAACACGGATGACGAAATCAGCCATGAAGCATTTCTATCGAATTACTTGAAATCGAAGGGTGCAGAGCCGTTCGATCTAACTCCGTTTAAGGTCTTGCCGAGCAGTCAAGCCGATGGGGCGGATAAGACCGCCGCACGCCTGACAAACCTGACGCAGCTCACCATCGACACGAGTTTTTGGTCCCGCTACCGCAGCATAACCAATCCTGATTTCGATCTAGGCGCGCCGTTCGTACAGGCCGTGCCCAGCTTGAATGTAGGGCAGCACACGGCGATTCCGAGAACGAATAACGATACGGCCGGCAGTGATCCGAGCAATCCACCTTCCAGCATTTCGACTCACCTGCAGGCGATCGCGTTCACGGCAGGGTTTCACTTCGCGTTCATCGAGCAAGGAGGCACCAGCCTGTATCCGACACTGGCTCAGCAGGTGAGCAGTCTCGAAGTGCTGCGAATTTTACTGAGCATCGGCCCGAGCGAGACGATGCACTTCCAAACTTGGCAGGACAAGGCCGGCAACGCCTTGGCTATCACAGACACGGACACGGGCTTCCCAGGTTCTACAGGAGCCACAGTTACCTTTTCGGTGCTGTCGCAGGCCAAGGGAGAAACTGATCCGGAATCCCTGAACGGCGACACTCTGCAAGCGAACCTGATCATGCCGGAGCCGTGTCACTTCCTGAACCCAAGCTTGGGACCCGTTGCGATCATTCGGCCGACCTCGACACAAAACTCCGGTGCAGTTGCCTCGGTGATGGCCTTCGCTAACGACGGGCTCTTCATCGATCCAAAGACCGGGAAAAATACCGGCATTGTGCAGGCGCTTCTGAGTCTTGCAGAGGAGGCGGATGAAGCACGGCGTACGGGGTGACGGCGACGTGAATTTGTCTCAAACTTACTAAAAAACAATTGACGCGAAATGGCCCGGTCTCCTCCCGGCCGGGCCGTTTTGTTGATGCTGTCCAAAGTGTGAATGTACGGACAAGGTGCGGCCCTCAAATGACAAAACTCACATCAATATGTCCACCAAGATACCTGCCAGGAATGTCGAACAAGCTAGGGTCCTTCAGGAAGTATTTGCAGACCTATGCGAATTGGGCCGCACGTACCTCGGCGGAATTGAACGTGGCGAGCGGAATGTGGCACTCGTCAATATCGAAAAGATTGCACGAGCCTTGAAACCGTCGCTGTCGGAGTTGTTCCGCAAGGTGTGATCGCGGCTCCGCCTAGCTCTGCCAAAGATTTCAGGAAAAGTTGCGAATTTGGGAACGCTCGTGAGTCGGGGCAATCCCCAGCGGCCCCACAGGCGCAGAACCTATCGTTAGCCAAGTCGTGCGCGGACTGCGCTTATTGAGCTATCGGTAGCTCGATATGTGAGGGCATGGTCGGGGAGCAATGGACGCGCTGTGTGGCCGGCACATAATCGGAAGCGCTCGCTTCGTAGATACTAGGTACAAACTTTTGAGGATTGCGATCAATGACGGGAAACCACGTGGACTGGATCTGGACCATGATGCGGTGGCCCTTCAAAAAGACGTGATCGTGATCGCGCAACGGAATATCCCACTCGATAGGCTTGTTTGCGCTGAGCGGCGATGGGTGCTCGAAGCTAGCGAGGTAGCGGCCTCGGCGAACTTCCATAGCGATAGGTAGTTCATAACCGTTCAGCGACTGCGCGTATGCGCCAGGACTCGGTCCGCTTTCCGGATCCCAATTATTTTTCTGGGCATCCTCGGGAAAAACATCGATCAACTTGACCACAAAATCGCTGTCTGTGCCAGATGTTGAGGCGAAGAGTTTTGCGGCGAGTTGACCGGTGACAGTGATGTCATGGTCGAGCGGTGTCGTGACAAACGTGAGTACATCGGGGCGATGATCGACGAAGCGTTGGTCCGCTACTTCCCAGGTTCTCCAATCGCCGGCAGGATAGGTTGGCGAAATCGGGCGCGTGCGATATGGCACGGGATTGGCTGGGTCCGAAACGTACTGGCGATAAGAAGCTTTCTCCTTCGCAGCGGATGGGGCGTCGAAGGAAAGCGTGCCATCCTCATGCAAATACAGATTCGTCAAACTCGATTTCTTGGGCGGCCAAACCGCGTAACTGTGCCAGCTGTTCGAGCCACTTTGGAATGTGGTGGCCTGCCACGCGGGCTTCTCACCCTCGCCATGCAAGTAGTAGCGGAAGAAGGGCGCTTCGAGATTTTCGCGAAACTCGCGCGAGGTTTCGTGGCCGCCGAACGGGATTAGGCCGATGCTATCGGCCTTGGGCGTTTGCCACTGTCCGTGAAACCAGGGCCCCGCCACCATAAAATTGGTGTGGTCGGGGTCGTGCTCAGCGGCGTGGCGGAAAATCTGCCAAGGTCCCCAGGGATCTTCCTGGTCCCAGAAACCAGCGACATTTAAATTGGGGACGCTGGATGCGTGCAGCTGGCGGACCCATGCTTCTTTTTTCCAAAAATCGTCATAGTCCGGATGTTCGATGGTGAGATTCCAGTAGGGAATTGCGCCGTGAAGATACTTGGCGTTGATATTCGAGAGTGGGCCGAGATCGAGATACCACTGATAAGTGTCGTAGGTTTCAAACTCAAAATGTGTATTTTTGTTTTTGTCGGATTGCTCGAGCACGGCGTATTCGAAGTCGTAGCTCTCGCGCAACGCACCGTAGCGATGATCGTCGTCGTTCATCCACTGATCGACAGGTGACGCCTGTTCACTGATGGCCTTCAACGCCGGATGTGGTTGCAAAAGAGTGAGCGCCGTCGTCAAGCCGTCGTAAGAAACACCATACATTCCGACTTTGCCGTTGTTGTTGCGTACGTTTTTGACGAGCCAGTCGATGCTGTCGTAGGCGTCGGTCGTTTCATTGGTCGCCTTGGGATCTTGCAAGTCAACTTGGGAAGTTAGATTGAATACACCTTCGGATTTGAAACGCCCGCGCAAATTCTGAAACACGAAAATGTAGCCGTCTTGCGCAAGCTCTTTCATTGACGGCGGCATTTCCGCAGGCGCTTTCGAAGGCACGCCGTACGGAGTCCGCCGGAATAGAATCGGAAGAGGTCCACTCTGGTTTGTTGGAGTCAGGATTACCGTCTGGAGATGAACGCCATCGCGGGCGGGGATCATTACTTCTTGAAGCGTGAAAATCGGCGCCCCGACATGCTCCTGTGCGATAGCGGAGGCGGACAGCAGGGCGGCCATGGCAATAATGATTCGACTTGGGTGCAAGATACCCTCGCCTACACGCGCGGGATTTATTGTATCGCTAGGCCAGCAGAGGTCAAACTCACTCGTCATTCAGAACTTCTGACAGATCGCTATGGAATTTTGCCCACTTCTGGTGGACATGGTTTCTCCGCTGCGTCGCTCGACAGAAAAGCAGTGCAGCGTAAAATGCGAGGTTATTTCGTCGTGATGTCGATTTTAAGTCGAAGAATTCTGTTCCAGCCAAGGCGAGCGTGTCCATGCACGACGCCTCCAGCTCTGCAAGTTCCTTTTCTCGCGACTCGTCGAGTGTCTTATTTACGGAGCGTGGACCGGAGGACAGCTTGTCGCAATGGGTCCAGAGGAATTGTGGAGAGAGCTTGAGATCAAGACTCAAGGCTCCATCAGAAACCGCCCGACCACTAAGTGGAACGAATGCCCTGCCATCCTTGATACCGCGTCGTTTATAGGACGGTGTATTGACAGATTCGGCAGCGGCGCGCTATAGAAGTAGTCGCTTTGGTTGCAGGGTGCACCAAGCGAGGAACCTCCTATGCCGAAGGCGAAACCGTACGTCCCACCGCATGTTATTCGTTATAGATCTGAAGCCGACTGCCCTGATTCGGTGCGCGATGCCGTCAAGTCGATCCGCCAGGGATTCGACATAACCCCTCGCTACGAAGTAAAGCCTGAGTTCATCACGGTTGTAGACGGCGACAGAAACTTCGTGGAGGTTTCGGAAAGCTTCTGCCTGCTTCTTGGATATCGGCGCGAAGAACTGATCGGCAAGCCTTACGACGATGTAACGGCACCGAACACGAACGACATCCCAACCGTGTTCCGTCTATTTTCCGAGATGGGGTACATGCACGGATTGTGGATGCTCGCAGGTCGCCGGGGCACTCGCGTTTTGGTTCGGTACGAATCCTGGATTAGACCCGACTCCTACATCGAAGGCCACATGGAGTTGGTAGGTGCCGGATATTGAAGGCAAGCTAGGTCAACAGCATTACGCGTGCAAGGACGTGCTTGCTCGAAATCTAACCCTTACTCGCCCGCCAGTACTATTGCACTCAGGCTGGCCGCGATTCTAACTTCGTCGTGGTATGTGCCCCCAGATTCGGCGAGACAGACCGTTCCGAAGAAGCAAGCGGCTCGGACTGTCCATTCGTGTCCATGTTTTTGGGCAGGACATATTTCTGGAATCCTTCAACGAATTCACCCACATGCTCTCCGTGAATGCTCACGGAGGAGCGCTTGCGCTGGCCGCCAGGGTAGGACCCGGCCAAAGCATTTTGCTTGTGAACAAGAGCACCGGCGAAGAGCAAGAATGCCGGGTCGTGGACGTTGGGTCCTTGCAGGATGGCAAGTGGACAGTGGGGATCGAGTTAGTGGAACCCTCCGCAAAGTTCTGGAAGATCAACTTCCCGCCCTGCGCTCAGAAGCAAGTATCGATTCGCCGTTGAGACTGCCCGGTGACCTATGCTCGAGAGCCGCGCTTTTTCCTCCCCGACATTTTCTGGGCCACGTATAGCAGGAGCTTTACGTCGCCTTCGTCTGCCCGGCCCATTAGCCTGCGAAATCGATGAAGCGTTTTCGCATCGCGACCCGAACTTCCCCAGCCCGTCGCCGCTTTCGGCGTCGGGATCTCGGGTCCAGGTGGTTCCTCGCCATCATAAAAAAGCAGGTACATCGGTACGTCCAATGCATGAGCCATTTTTTCAAGTGTCTCGATGGCTGGAACCGTGTGGCCGTTCTCCACGCGCGAAACAGCGTAACAATCCCGTCCGTTTTTCGATATCACCTCGGGACATATCTTTCTGCTCACGCAAAGCTTTCAACCGATCAGCAATCACCATGTTGCCCTCCGGCTGTTAACTCACACGCCACCGGTTGCGAGTGTCGGGGCGAGCGTCATAACAGCTTGCGGAGATAGCATGGTCCGGCTTCTGTGTCCGTGAATGAGTG
>Ga0070766_10002022_pt1 | contig 10052 bp, 8 predicted proteins | sample HubBroMetageWFT6_FD_69782 | JGI IMG/M metagenome (GOLD analysis project Ga0070766, IMG submission 69782) | Warmed and freeze-thawed soil microbial communities from the Hubbard Brook experimental Forest, New Hampshire - Hubbard Brook CCASE Soil... | ecosystem: Environmental > Terrestrial > Soil >... | reverse complement strand
AACAGCGGCAGGCGGAACATCGGCTCGGCGACTCGCCGCTCGATCAGCGCGAACGCCGCCAGCGAGGCCAGGCCAGCGCCCAGCAGGGCGATCACCTTGGGGCTCGTCCAGCCGGTGGCGTGACCGCCGTAGGGCCGGATGCCGTAGGTGACCGAGACCATGATCAGGACCAGACCCAGCGCGAACGTGAGGTTCCCCCACCAGTCGACACTTGCCCGTTTGGGCGTGCTGCGCTCCTCGAGCTTGAGATATGCCCATACGGTCCCGAACACGCCGATCGGCACCGAGATCAGAAAGACCGCGCGCCAGTCGATCGGCGCCAGCAGGCCGCCGAGCACGAGCCCGATGAAGACGCCGCTGACGCCGACGATGTTGTTGATGCCGAGCGCCATTCCGCGCTGGTTGGCCGGGAACGCGTCGGTGAGAATCGCCGCGGAATTGGCCAGCAGGAAGGCCGCCCCCACCCCCTGCACGATGCGGAAGACGATCAGGTACAGCGCTCCATCGCGCCCGGTCATCCAGTCGATCGTCAAGAACAGCGAGGCGATCGTATAGACGAGGAAGCCGAGGTTGTACATACGCACGCGTCCGTACATATCGCCGAGCCGCCCGAGGCTGACGATCAGGACGCTCGTGACGACGAGGAAGCCGAGGATCATCCACAGCAGGTAGAAGCTGTTCGCCGGCACCAGCGGATCGAGGTGGATACCCCTGAAGATCGAGGGCATCGCGATCAGCACGATCGACCCGTCGAGCACCGCGAGCAGCACTCCGAGGGTCACGTTGGAGAGCGCGATCCACTTGTAGCGGTCTGGGGCGGATGGGCCACCGTTCGTCGTCGCCGGCGGCGTCCGGCTTGTATCGACGCTGATCCTGCCGATTCCCGCGTCCGTCAGACCCTCAGGCATTGAGAGCTACTCCACGTCGGGCCAGGCGGCGGCGCCCATGACGCCATCACCATCGGCGGGCTTGGGTCCGCCCACGGCGATGATGTCCAATCCCTCGGGGCCTGCCTCGAAGGCGCGCACGACCTCAGGCGCTACACGCACGACATCCCACTGGCGCAGCTCGTGAACCTCGTCGTCGAGCAGCACCCGTCCAGACCCGGCGACGACGACATAGGCCTCCTCCTGCTCACGGTGGCTGTGCGCCATCGGACTGCGCAGATTGGCCGCATAACGGAAGTGGCTGACCCCAAGGTCACGCGAGTCCAGGTGCTTGCGGGCGAACCGGCCCTCGATCCCAGGAGCCCGCTCCCCGACGGAGTCCTCGACTTCCAACAGGTTCACGGTGGCGAAGCGGGACATGGGATCTCCTTTGGCAGAACGGACAACGAACTAACTTCTATCTCCAACCTTAGCTTCGAGCCGTCGATCGGGATGCAGGACGATCCGGCGACGGCGGCGCCAGCGACGCGGGACCCTGCGTCTCCCCCGACCCATACGGATAGGACGTCATCGTCTCGGCGATCGCCAGCTCATCGTCGCCACCATCTCCCGCGGCACGCTCGCGCAGGCCGGCGATCACGCCCGCACGATCCGCCGCGTCCCGGTTCTGACTGAGCTTGCGCTTGCCCTGGATCGCGTCGATCTGCAGGCTGAACGCGACGATGTGCGGCAGCAGGCCGTCGACGTGATCCTGCGCGGCGGACTGCAGCGGCCACGGATCGGAGAACCGTTGCTCGTGGACGTCGACCAGCTCGGCGAGATAGGCGAGCACCGCCTCGCGGTCTGTCCACACGCGCGGGCGCCCGTACGCGTGGACGGCGACGTAGTTGTAAGTGGGCAGACCGCCACTGGAATACCACCGCGGTGAGATGTAGGCCCGCGGACCGCTGAACACCACCAGCACCTCTGCGCCAGAGTCGAGATGGCGAGCAAGCGGGTCCACGCGCGCGACGTGCGCGCGCAGCGTCCCATAGCGACCCTCGCCGCGGTCCAGCACGAACGGCACGTGAGCGGCGAGAGGACCGTCAGCACAGAGCACGAGCAGACCGAAACGCGCGTCCTCGATCGCGTCGTGCAGGACGGACAGCTCGCGCTCGGCGTAGTGGGGGTTGACGTACATCGGTCCGCTCCACCATATCTCCGTCTCTGCTGTTCCGGGCGGCGCATGCGCCGCCCGGCGGGTCGTACATGTACGACCCGCGACGTGCCACATGTGGCACGTCTGTTCCGATGGGCGCATGCGCCCATCGGCGGAACCGCACATGTGCGGTTCCGGGCAGGGTCGCATGCGACCCTGCCGCCTGTGCCGCATGCGGCACAGGCGCCCCAAGCTCAGCGGGCGGGAGGCGTGACGGCGCTCTGGCGACGCACACCCGGCGTGTCCGCGTGGACTTTGAACCGGGTGGTCTGTCTGCTCTTGCGCTGACTGCGCTCCTGCTGGGCGATCCAGAGTCGGATGGTGCGCTCGACGTTGCGGTCGTGTCCATAGGTCATGGCCGTAATGCTCACGCACGCCGGTCGCGCACACACTGGACAGCGGTCCCAAATCGGCTGACTCGTTCTCGACAGTCGGTCGGAGCTGTGGGCCACCCAGAATCAGGGAGTATGGTCTGACGATGGCAGCAGCCAAGGATGCGACAGCGGCGGTGACGCACCTGAGCGTCGCCGAGCGTGTCGCTCGCGGCAAGGCGGCGCGGGCCGAGGTGCCGCGTTCCAGCCACGCCTCCTTTGAGCCGGCGGCTCACCGCCCCGATCCGATCGAGCTGCTCGAGCGCCAGGCGCAGACGCGCGTGCCCGAGCTCGTGCCGATCCGCTACGGGCGCATGCTGGTGTCGCCGTTCGCGTTCTACCGCGGCGCGGCGCTGATCATGGCAAGCGACCTGGCGGCGACGCCGCGCTCGGGGCTGACGGTGCAGTGCTGCGGGGATGCGCACCTGTCGAACTTCGGCGTGTTCGCCTCGCCCGAGCGGCGCCTGATGTTCGACGTCAACGACTTCGACGAGACGTTGCCGGGGCCGTGGGAGTGGGACGTCAAGCGCCTGGCCGCGAGCATGCTGATCGCCGCGCGCGACAACGGCTACCCCGCCAAGGACCAGGATCAGGTCGTGCTGGATACCGTCGAGTCCTACCGCACCGCGATGGCGGGCTTCGCGGCGATGAACAACCTCGACGTCTGGTATGCCCACCTGGACATCGAGAGCACGCTCGCGGAACTGGGGCCACAACTCAAGCCCACACAGGTCAAGCGAACCGAGAAGGCGCTCGCCAAGGCGCGCACCAAGGACAGCATGTCGGCGTTCTCGAAACTGACGCAGATGGTGGACGGCGAGCCCCGCATCGTCGCCGAACCGCCGCTGATCGTGCCGATCCATGACCTTGCCAAAGGCGCCGAACGCAAGGAAATGCTCGAGGCCCTGCAGGAGCTGGTGCGCTCCTATCGCCAGACGCTGGAGCACGACCGGCGCGTGCTGCTGGAGGAGTTCCACCTGACCGATATGGCACGCAAGGTCGTCGGCGTGGGCAGCGTCGGCACGCGCGCCTGGATTGCGCTGATGCTGGGCCGGGATGATCAGGATCCGCTGTTCCTGCAGCTGAAGGAGGCCGAGGCCTCGGTGTTCGAGGAGTTCCTCGGCCCCAGCGAGTTCGACAACCACGGCGAGCGCGTCGTCACCGGGCAGCGGCTGATGCAGGCATCGAGCGACATCTTTCTCGGCTGGCTGCACGTCGAGGAGGGAATCGACGGCGGGGACCGTGACTTCTACGGTCGTCAGCTGAAGGACTGGAAGGGCTCGGCGGAAATCGAGCAGATGCCCCCCTCCGGCCTGGCCCAGTACGGCCGGTTGTGCGGCTGGACGCTCGCCCGCGCCCACGCCCGCAGCGGCGACCGCATCGCGATCGCGGCCTATCTCGGCCGGGGCAGGGTCTTCGACCGCGCGATCGTCGAGTTCTCCCACGCCTATGCCGAGCAGAACAAGCGTGACTACAAGGCGCTGGCCGCAGCGGTCAAGTCCGGTCAGATCACAGCCGAGACGGGCCTGTAGGACCCTTCACATCCGCGTCCAGCCTGCCTGACCCGGCCACATAGGCGATCGGATCCCCGCCCCCGCCCCGCAGGATGTAAGCGCAGCCGACGGCGATGAGCGCTCCGGCGATCGGGCCGAGCACGTATACCCAGTAGCTGCTGAAGTCCCCGCTCACCAGCGCCGGGCCGAAGGAACGGGCCGGGTTCATCGAGGTGCCGCTCACGGGCGCGGACCACAGGCCGGCGAGCGCGATGTATCCGCCAACGCCCAGCGCGGCGATCGCGCCGACGTTCTGAGCGGCCGAGGCGGTGCCCAGGATGACGCTCACCAGACTCGCGGTGAGGACGATCTCCATCAGCAGCGCCTGCCAGTTCGCGTACCCCGGGCCGGGCAGGGTCGCCCCGAGATGCTGCACGTTGCCGAACACGGCGTCGAGAAACAGGCAGGCCAGGGTGGCGCCGACGAGCTGGATGAAGATGTACCCGGGAACGCGCTTCCACGGGAAGTCGCGGCGCAGGGCGAACGCGAGCGAGACGGCGGGATTCAGGTGGGCGCCCGAGACCGCGCCCATGAACAGGATGATCGCCATGACCATCAGCCCGGGCGCGACCACGGCCGCGGCCAGGCTGATCTGGCCCTCGCCGTGGAGAATCCCGCCGCCGGCGGCGACGAGCACGAGCATGAACGTGCCGAGCAGCTCGGAGAACAGCCGTCGCCACTCCAGGCTCGGGTCGTCGAACTGGGCTTTGGAGCCGAACTCGAGCGCCAGCACGTGCCGGGTCCGAGGGCCCAGCAGCCCAACGGCCGGAGCCTGCACCTCCACGACATGCTCCTCAGGCATTGCCACACGCTAACACCGTGGTCGAGCACAGGCGATCAGCCAGAGAGCGTCGTCTCCTGGCCCGGCCCCAGGATCCTGACCTCGACACTCGGGGCCACGCGCGCGACGTGTCGCGCGAACAATCGCGGCGGATCGCCGAGTTGCGCTCGCTGGCGGGCAGCGACGCCGATGGGCTGCAGTGTGCCCCAATGAATCGGAATCGCGATGCGGGGCGCCAGCAATTGAACCGCGCGCGCGGCGTCGAGCGGGTCCATGTGTCCGGGGCCGAGCGTCGATCCCCAGCCCCCGACGGGTAGCAGCGCAACGTCGAGTCGAGGGGCCGAGTGAGGCGGCTCGCCGGCGTCAGGCCGATGCCCCCGGGCGAATGCATCACTGAGATCACGCGACGGCCCCAGGGCGGACATCCCCTCGAACAGCTCGGTGTCACCGGCGAAGTACACCGTGCGCCGCCCGCTCACGACGTAGCCCAGCGTCTCGGCGCGCAGACCGCCCGGTCCCGGCCGGCGGCGGCCGTCGTGGCGAGCCTCGACCGCCATCACGGTGAGCGCGCCGACGTTCGCCGTCTCGCCCACGCTCAGCTCACTCACATTCGTGAACCGATGCCGCCGCAGCAACTCCCCTGCCCCGACCGGTACGAGCAGGGCTGCATCGAGACCCAGCAGCCGCAGCGACGCCAGATCGAGGTGGTCGTAATGCAGGTGGGAGATCAGCACGGCATCCGTGGCGGCGAACACGCCCGGCTCGACCAACGGCACCTGACGACGCAGGTGCGCGACACGACCACGCAGCAGTGGATCGGTGAGCAGACGCACGCCGTCCACTTCGATCAGGACGGTGGCGTGGCCGAGGAAAACGATACGGTCCGCGGACGTGCCAGCGCGAGGAGCCAAAACCGCGCCATCGGCCATGGAGGAGAAGGTAGCAACGCGCTGCCCGCACTCAATGGTCGCAACATCCACGATCGAGGGCCGCGGCCCCCAGACAATCGCTGACCGCTGCCGCCGAGCAGCGATCGGATGCCTGCGGCGGGCGACAAACACGAGCCTCAACAGCGCATGAGCAGTTGGCGGCGGTACTTGGGGTTGGCCCTCCGCGTGGTGATCCTGCTGGTCATCGAGGGCCTCGTGATCCTCGCGTTGGCGGCGATCCTGCCCGGCGTCGCGACACCCTCCTTCCGCGCCGCGGTGCTCGTGGCCGCCGCGATGGCGCTGATCAACGCGGTCCTGTGGCCGATCGTCATCCGGATCGCGCTCCCGCTGACGGTCTTCACGTTCGGGCTGGGATCGCTCGTCTTCAGCGCCGGCACGGTCGCGCTGGGGTTCTACGTGGTCGACGGCACTTCGATCCCGATCGGCGGCGACCTCGTGATCGCGTTCGGGATGGCGCTGGTGTCGATGCTGATCGCGCCGCTGCTCGACGTGGACGGGGACGCCCAGCATCTGCGCGTCGTGCGGCGGCGAGTGCGGCGTGGGCGCAGAGCCAACCGCACCGATGTCCCGGGCGTGATCCTGTTCGAGATCGACGGGCTGGGCGAGACGGTCCTGCGGGAGGCGGTGCGCGACGGGCACGTGCCCACGATCGCGCGCTGGTGCTCGGAGGGGACACACCACGTCATCGGCTGGGAGTGCGACCTCTCATCCCAGACCGGCGCGAGTCAGGCCGGCCTGCTGCTGGGCAGCAACTGGGACATGCCCGCGTTTCGCTGGTATGAGAAGGAGTCCGGTCGCACGCTGGTCTCCAACCATCCGGCCGACGCCGCCGAGATCGAGCGGCGTCGCTCCACCGGCGCGGGCCTGCTGGCCGCCGGGGGCACGAGTCGAGGCAACATGTTCTCGGGCGACGCGCCGCGCTGCACGGCCACGATGAGCGTCATCCGCGACCGCGCGCGTTCGAAGTCCGGGGACTTCTTCGCCTACTTCGCCGATCCCTACGGGTTTCTGCGCACGATCGTGCTGTCGCTCGCCGACATCGCCTACGAGCGGCTGGCGGCCCGCCGCCAGCGTCGCGGCGGGGCTGAGCACGTCGAGCGAGGAGGCCTGTATCCGCTTGTTCGCGCCGCGATCGCCGTGGTCATGCGCGATCTCAACGTCGCGTTGCTGATGGCCGACATCGTCGAGGGCGTGCCCGTCAGCTATGCCACGTTCGTGGGCTATGACGAGGTCGCCCACCACTCCGGGATTCGTGAGCCTGATGCGCTCGCCGTGCTGAGGCGTCACGATCGTCAGCTGCAGCGGCTGGAGCGCGCGGTGTCGCAGGCGCCGCGCCCGTATCACCTGGTCGTGCTCTCCGATCACGGTCAGACGCAGGGCGCGCCGTTTCGTCAGCGCTACGGCGAGACGCTCGAGCAGGTTGTCAGCGGCGCGCTCGCACAGGGCGAGGTGCACGCCCCCGCCGCGGTCGACGAGGCCTGGGGCGATGTCGGCGCCGTGCTGGCCGACGCGCGTCAGGATCCCGGTCTCGGCGGACGCGCGCTGGCTCGTGCGACGCGCAGCAGGACGGTCGAGGGGACCGTCGCGCTGGGGCCCAACCGCGCGGCCTTGGAAGAACGCGGCGCGCTGGAGCGCAACCGGGCGGCCCTGGATGAGCACGGTGCGCTGGAGTCCAACCGGGTGGACCCCGACGAGCACGATGCGCTGAAACCCGACCGGGCGGACCCCGACGAGCGTGACGCGCCTTCGGACCCTGGGGCAGAGCAGGAGGCGGTGGTGATGGTCTCCGGACCCCTCGGCCTGGTCTACCTGCCGCACAGCCCCGAGCGGCTCACGCTCGAGCAGATCGCCGAGATCCATCCCGAGCTGGTGAACACCCTGGCCGCTCATCCCGGGATCGGGTTCGTGATGGTGCGCTCGCAGGAGCACGGGGGAACATTGGTGGTCGGCGCTGCGGGGCACCGGCGCCTGGCGGACGACACCGTCGAGGGAGAGGACCCGCTCGCCCACTTCGACCCGACGGTCGCCGATCATCTACGCCGTCACGACAGCTTTCCGCACTGTCCGGACCTGCTCGTCAACAGCATGTATGACCCGCACACCGACGAGGTGGCCCCGTTCGAGGAGTTCATGGGCTCGCACGGCGGCCTCGGCGGCCCGCAGATGAAGCCGTTTGCCGTCGTGCCCACCGACTGGAGTGAGCCGGCCCGCCCGATCGTGGGGGTCGAGGCGATGCACGAGACGCTGCGCGACTGGCTGGCGGACTCACAGCGTCGCAACGGCAGCGTCGCCGACCCGGGAACTACGCCTCCGGCAGCCCGGCCCTGAGGCGCTCGGCGATGTCCTGCACCTCGCTGGGGCTGTGCGGCCCATCCCGCCGCGCCAGCCGCGCGACGCCACGCAGGCCGGCGATGCGCACACCGTCGAGCGTAGGGGTCGAGAACAGCGGCAGCCCGTCGCTCTCGACGAAGCACATCGCCCCGATCACAGCCACGCCACCGCCCAGCAGCTCGCTCACCACGGCGACCTGCCGGCAGACCCCCGCGACGAGCTTGGTTCGGTCGCGTCCCCCGATCATCAGTCGCTCGCGCGACTCCGAGAACAGACCGCCCTCGCGGCGCACCCTGACCTTGCCGCGAATCCGCTTGGTGTCGATCACCGTCACACCGCCCGGGCCGACCGCCAGATGGTCGATGTTCGCCCGCGAGCCCGGCATGCGCCGGTCGTGCACGAGCACAACTCCCCGCCCGTGCAGCAGCGCGTTCAGCCGCGTCGCCGTGCGCTCCTCGCCCTCGGCGCCCTTGCGCCATGCGTCCTCGTGCGCGGGCGTGCCGGTAAACGCCAGCAGCAGCCTGCCAATCCGCGGATGCCTCGCCAGCACCCGCGCCCGCCTGGCTGCGAGCCTGCGCTCGTACTCTCGCCGTGCGCTCGCGCCGGCCCTGCTTGTCCGATCCGGCCCAGATCCAGAATCGTTCATGCGACAAGAATCTACCGTGTGCGCAACAGTTACGCACGTTCGCCACGGTGGAACTGCCGATCTAGAACTTGCCCCCCGCAACACGCAGCAGAGCGAGCCGACTAAGCCCCCTGGCCCAGTGGCCACAGCGCCTCCTCGGCCGCCGAACGCCGCGAACAATACGACGTGCCCTCACGCGACCGCGCGCAGAGCCCGGTAGGGCTCGCCCGCGAGCTCTCGCACGAGCGCGTCGACGACGCCCTCCTCGTCCTGCTCACGGCCGTCGGTGACGGCGCCGATCACCGCCCGCTTGCGCTCCAGCAGCGTCGCGATCGTCTCGTCGATCGTACCGGCCGCCAGCAGGTAGCTCGCGTTGACCGCGTCCTGCTGGCCGATGCGATGACAGCGGTCCTCGGCCTGGTCGTGCTTGGCCGGCGTCCAGTCGAGCTCGAGGAACACGACGTTCGAGGATCGCGTCAGCGTCAGGCCCTGACCCGCGACCTCCATCGAGCAGACGATCAGCTGATTCTCTGAGCCCTCGTCGGGCGCTTGGAACTCGCGCAGCGACGCGTCTCGCGCAGCGTGGCCGTCTTCGCCGAGGATGTGCAGCGCCGCCGGAAATCGCTCGAGCACCGCGCGCTGGATCTCGCGATGGCGGGCGAACACGACCAAGCGCTCGCCCGAGGAGCAGAAGTCGTGAATCCAGGCGAGCGCGGCATGAAGCTTGCCCCGCGCGGCGAGCAGCTTGAGCGCGTTCAGTCGCACCAGGCGCTCGGCGCGCAACGCCGCCGCGACCTTCGCGTCGAGTCGGCGCAGATCCAGCGGTTGGCTGCGCAGCCATGCGATCACGTCGCGCTCGGCGAAGCGGTACTCGGGCTCGTTGTCGAGCTCGACCGGCACCACGCTGCGCGTCTTCGGCGGCAGCTGCGGCAGGACCTCGGTCTTCAGGCGGCGCACGTAACAGCGCGCGCGCAGGTGCCAATGCAGGCGCCCGTACGCTTCGGGTCCGCGAAAGTACCTGCCGAACTGGGCGCCCGAGCCGAAGTCCTCGAGCCGCCCGACGATCCGCAGCTGCGAGATCAGCTCCTGCGGACGGTTCATCACCGGCGTGCCCGTCAGCGCGAGCACGAGCCCCTCGCGCGGCACCGCGCCCGCCAGCTGCCGCGTGGCCCGAGTGCGCTTGGCCCTCGCGTTCTTGCAGTAGTGAGACTCGTCGAGCACGAGCGCGCGTGGCGCAAGCGCGCGCAGCTCATCCAGCCGGGCGGCCACGATGTCGTAGTTGACGACCGTGATGTCAGCGCCCGCCCCGGGGCCGGTGGCGCCGGTCCCGACCAGCGCCCGCGCGCTGCGCTGCGG
>Ga0070766_10002017_pt1 | contig 10058 bp, 6 predicted proteins | sample HubBroMetageWFT6_FD_69782 | JGI IMG/M metagenome (GOLD analysis project Ga0070766, IMG submission 69782) | Warmed and freeze-thawed soil microbial communities from the Hubbard Brook experimental Forest, New Hampshire - Hubbard Brook CCASE Soil... | ecosystem: Environmental > Terrestrial > Soil >... | reverse complement strand
ACCCGCACATCGAATACTCGGGTTTTCATGATGCGCTTGCAAACATCGCGGAGCAGTTTGGGAACGCGATCCCGACGGTCCGCGGTGATGGCGGTCCCTATTGGGAAGACGGTATCGGCTCGGATGCGCTTTACGCGGCCATGGCGAGAGAAAACGAAAGCCGCGCACCCTCGGCCGAGAAGCTGGCCACAATCGGCATGCTGGTGAATCCCCGCTTCGACGTGAATCGCGAGGAGTTGCACTCGATGTGGGCCAACATGGTGCTCTTCGATGAGCATACCTGGACCTCGTGGAACAGCGTCTCCGATCCCGACAGTGACGAAGCTGTCGAGCAACTACGGGTAAAGGATTCGCGAGCTACCACGGCTACTGATCAGCGCAACGACATTCTCCGTGGCGGGATGGCGACCCTGGCCGACTCCATCGCAGCCGGCATGGATAGCCTCATTGTCTTCAATCCCTTGAACTGGAAACGTGATGGGGAAGTGACAATCGATCTCGATAAAGGCATGGAGATCGCCGATCACGCTACGAAAGAACCGGTTCCCTATGTGGTTGTCCACGAGAGCCCGAACTTTCGCGAGGTGGAGTTTCGCGCTGCGGATGTTCCGCCGGTGGGATACAAGGTCTACGAACTCCGCGCAGCGCACACGACGCCGCCAGCGTCAGAAAGAACAACCTCGACGACGGTCGAGAGCCCATTCTATCGTGTCGAACTCGATCCGGCTTCGGGTAGCATCCGCAGCATCTATGACAAGGAATTGAACAAGGAGCTAGTAGATACTCAGAGCCCATGGCGCTTCGGCCAATATCTCTACGTCACGGGTGGCGATGAGGAGCCAAACAGCATTCTTCAGTACCGCGCGGTTTCTCCCAAGCCTGAGCTGCATCCTCATGCGGCCATAGACGGGCGGATGATCTCGGTGGAGCAAACGCCCTGGGGTTGGCGCGCAGAGCTTGCGTCATCGACGGAAAACACCCCGGAGATTCATACAGAAATCCGCGTTTACAAAGGCGAAAAGAAGATCGAACTGATCGAAGAGATCGACAAGAAGCCTGAACTCAAGAAAGAAGCGGTCTACGTTGCTTTTCCGTTTGCCATGAAGCACCCGCAATTTCAGTATGAGATTCAGAACGGAGTGGTTGATCCGGCCAAGGATATGTATCTGGGCGCGGGGCACGAGTGGTTCTCGATTCAGCATTGGATTTCCGTCCAGCAGGATGGGGTGTCGGCGACGGTGATGCCCCTCGATGCACCGCTGGCGACGTTTGGCGATATAAATCGCGGCGAATGGCCGACGGAGTTCGGCCAGCGGAAGGGGAACATATTCTCCTACGTGATGAACAACTACTGGCACACCAACTATCGTGCAGCGCAAGGCGGGCACTTCCGCTTTCGCTACGTGATCACCAGCGCGACACGCACGGATGCAGCTGCGCTGAGCCGCATGGGTTGGGAAGAATCGACACCGCTGGAGCAGGACCAAATCCGCTCGCAAGACAAGGCGGTCGATCTGCCTCGCCCGCTCAATGGAAATGAGGCAAGCTTTCTTGCCATCGATGATCCTGACGTCCTCCTCGATACGTGGAAGCCGGCCGAAGACGGCAATGGGATGATTCTGCGATTCCTCGATCTAGGCGGCGAGCCGCGTACCGTTACGATCCGTACGCCACTGCTATCGATCAGCAAGATCGTCGCCACGGATGCTGTCGAACGGGATCAGAATCCGATACTGCCGGAGGATCAACACACATTCAAAATCGCGGTTCGGGCACACCAAATTCTCACGGTCCGTTTGCTTCTCCAGTCAATTTAAGCGCGTCGCAGGCGGAGACGAATGGCTCTATCGCGCAGGTTTCGCGCCTGGTTTTAGCCGCATTTAGGCGACCTTCTTGCCGGCGGCTTGTTCGAGGAGTTCGTGGATGTAGGTTTGGTAGGGCTTGTGCTGTTTGGCGGCGAGGCGGCGGAGGCGCGCGAGCACCTTCGGAGAGATCCGGATGGCGATCAGTTGTTTAGCGTTTCCAGTAGATGGGCGCCCGACACGGCGAGCACAGCGGAGCTGAGCATCTGTCGCTTCGGGGATATCCGCATTGGGTCAACTCGCACCTGTTCTACAATTCCGAAGCTGAGGCGGGGGCACAACCGGAGCGTTGCCGGGTCATCTTCTATACCGGCTGCAGTTGCACGCTGGGAAACAGGTCAATTCACTGGTGATAATGGTCTGGTTTGTTTGCGCGGGCTTGGCGGGTTGCAGCGCGCGCCACGCGGCGGGTGTGTCTTCGTAGAAATTGACTGCAAACACGGCCGCAGCGGGATCTTCAGTTAACGGCGCCGGAGGTTGTTCAGATCATGTCGCCAGCTCAGCCGGGCGGACACAGCTGGTTTCAGCAATTCCCAGCGATTCCCTGCTCGCCATAGAGCGCATTGGCGCTTGGAAAAGAGAATTCCGTGCCTGACAAGTTCCGCGGGTGAGCATGACGAAGGGGCGGACCCGGGTTGGTAATGAATTTCGCATGAGCGCACTGACTTTTGTTGGCGGATTATTGGCGGTCCAGTAGCGTTTGCAGTCAGGGGCGTAGCGGGCAGCCAGTGCGCTGTATGCGAATCTTGCAAAACCCTTATTTGCAGCACTCATACCTGTTTGCACTCAGCCACATCGGAACCAGGTAGTGTGTCAGTTTCCGCTGATCGGTGATTCCTTGTCCGTGGGCCAGGGCTTGTAGGCGAAGTACCAAAAGGCAATGAGGTTTGGTGCTGGAAAAATGGCAAACAGACACCAAAGCGGGTGATGGCCTGTGCGACGAAGGAGCTTAACGACAGGAACGAGAAGTAGAAAAACGGAAACGAGCAGCACGATAACGGGGTGGGTGTAAGGAAAGAACGATCGTATGCCCCAGCTTGTGGCTTGCGACTGCATTTGTTCCTCCCAAAAAACACTAGAAGCGATGGGTCTAGAGCCTAGCACTGGCGCGGGCCTCCCAGCTCCCTTCCATGAACTTATGTAAAGAACCACTTCTCCACACGCGTAACCGGACATTGAGGATCTGACCGATTTCACTTTATTGGTAAGCGCGTTTATTCAGGACCTCGCCGCAGTCAACGACTAACATTGCGGAGTCCCGACAGGTCAGGCTGGGTGCATCTGGGAGGAACCAATCACTGGGTGTTGGTGTCAAAATGTCAAGCGCAGGGTACCCGTAGGGTACCCGCATCATCTCCGCCATGTAGCATGAACCGAACGTGGCCGACACTACTTCCGAGAATGTGCTCCCATTGATCGGTCGACTCCCTATGAAGACTCGGAGTATCCATTCCACCTTCGTGCGGTTTCTACTTGGCCTCGCACTCGGCGCTCCTCCCTTCCTTTCTGCCCAAAGTGGCGCTCCGCTCGAAGAAATCCATTCGATACTCAAGAACCCTCGGAAACTTGCTCAGGAGCATGGGAGTATTTTGGTTGCGGAGATTACGAACATGGAGGCGATCCGACGTACTGCGTGCAAGTCGGGGATCGAGCAAAGGGTTACCTACCGGGTCGTGGAGAATCTATGGGCTGAGCCGGATTCAGGCATCGAGCCCAACTTCGTCATCACCAAAGGTTTCGTCGATTGCCGCGACAAGCAGCTCTCCTCTCCTCCATTCGCTGTCGGCGTCAAAGTCCTTCTTTACTGCGGCAGACTCGATCACTACAACTGTCTGCCTCCCAGCCCCGACACAACCGCTAATTCGGAAAAGCTTCACACCTGGCTCGATGCTCTACGCCACGACGAAGGTGACCCGGCGCTGCTTCACGTCCATGAAAAACTTCTGGAGGCTTCTGAAATTCTCGGCAAAGTCCCCGCTGGAAGGCCCGTCGTGATAAATGGCGAACTCGGCTGGCCTTTCCTCTGCACCGGTCGAGTTAGAAGCATCGAGCCGCCTCCGCAAAGGACACCTGTCCCGAGCAGCGTCATACCTCGCCGCTATCTGGAAATCACCGTCTCGAAATTTCTTTGGGGTAAGCCTCAGCCGCTCAACCTCCATGCCTGGTGCAATTCGTTCAAGTGCGGCAGCGCTCAGCCCAACGAAGACGTGATTCTCGTCTGCCACACCACTCTGTCCTTCGCAGAGTGCTCTCCACCTGCAGCAGCCTCGGAGGAGAATTTGCATAAAGTCAAATCCTGGATCGCCCAACTAGGAAACTTCCCTTACTAGGAGCCACTTTACTGGTTACCGCGTTAGGACTTGGGTCAGCAAAAACTGGAGCGTAGACTCAGTAATAGCGGTTAATAGATTCCCGTGCACAAAACGCCTGTCGCCATTTCTCTATGGTTTTGCTCTCTAGCCTGCGGCTCTTCCGCAATTGCGCGAGGACCTTTCCCACGTCTCCTTCCTCCGCCGGAAGATTTCCGCCTAACATTGCGCGAAGGTCCACGTAGCGACATTCCTCTTGGCCCGAGTTGCGGCGGCGAGGCGTCGTTAACTTTGCTTTGTCGCGCTTTTACGCTCACTCTGGAAAATGCAAGCAAGCACACGGTCCACATTAGCGAGCTGCGCTGCTTCGAGCCAGACGTTGTATTTGAAATACGTCAGAGCAACTCCAGCTCGGGATGGTGGCCAATAAGCCAACAAGGAAAGCCGACCTGCAAGACTCTCGACTGGGTCAATATCCGATTGAAGCCTGGAGAAAAAACTGAGTACAACCCGGCTCATCTCCCCACGCCGATCGATTTATGCTGTGAGCGTTGGGTCGTACACCTTGCATGCCCAGTGGGCGTTGTTTGGGTGTACCGAAGCGCCCGAAGGGACGGACTGCCTAAGTCCCCTCCAGGTCATACGTGGGGCCAGCACCTTGGCGGACGTCGCTCTTCAGGGACCCGTAACCGTTCTCTCCAACGAGGTTATAGCTGTGTCTCCGCCGCTATCTGACCTCGGCAATCTGAATTTTGAATTCGAGGTTGCAGTTGCTTCCGGTGCAACGCCTAATGCCGAGAATGACCGACAAAATGTCTGCACCGCGGAATCAGCGTCTCTGTTCCGCTACGCAATCCGTAATCTCGCCGACCGTCCGGTCCGAATTGCGACACTTACTTGCAGTGACACGAGTATACGACCTGAATATCGTCTCGAAGGAAGCAAATGGAAAAGTGTGCCCTACAGGAGTTGGTTCTGCTCAGCAAACAGCAGGATTGAAACGGGGATTCTTCCGGGCGAAACCCTCGAAGAAGCCTTCACGTTGCGAACTTTGCGCCCAGGTTTTGATACCTCGGCACTCCAAGCACCTGGAGACTATCAACTTCGGTTTACGTTCTGGCCGGACGCTTGTATTGCCTCGCCCGATGCGAGTTTCTGCCTCTCCCGACCAGATAGTCAGTCTAGCGTAACGTCGAAAGAATTGACCGTTCGAGACCCTAGGCTCTAGTCAATCCCCGATTAGTCGTGCTAATCAAGTCCTTCTTGGACCGATTTCACCTCGACGCGCGTGGTGATAGTCTGGTCCCAGCGTTATTCTCTCCTGCAAAACCGCAGTAGAACTTAATTTGCGAAGTGGGTGCGCAGTGGCGTTTTCACAGGGCTTGGGATTGGCTCCGCGCGACTATAGAATTGGAACCGTGGAAAACGAACTCTACATGGGTCAACAGAAAACTCTATTCGACCGAGAAGCCACTGCTGCACTATATCTCCAAACAATAATGGTTCCCGGCGCCGACCGGTGCATTTGCATTCCGTGCAAGAACTTCGCAGCGCAACGAGGAACGGCATTCCCCGAGAAGTTTGCTCGATTGTTGAAAGAACTTGGCGCCGGCCCGCTTAAGGAATGGGAACTCGTTGACTATAATTCGACTCAAAGCGTCCCCACAAACATGTTCTTTATGGCGGATGGTTCCTGTTTGTTGGTGAACTCGTCGAGGGAGTCGATAAACGCCCTGAGCCTCCGCCGCAAGGCTATGCTCATTGGTTCACAACCTCATTCTCTGCCGGAACACTACCCACAGGCTTGATGTGCCGTGGAGTTCCTTGGTGAACTTCCTTGGGTTCTTTCAGAAACGCCCGAATGAAGAACCCTCCAAGAACCTTGGGACACATAACTCCTGGATTTGCCGCGAAACCGGTAAAGTTCCCTGCGCCGAAATCAACTTCGGCGGTTGCCCAGACATGTGAATTATTTCCTACGGAACGGGTTATTCGGCGCGGAGGGCATCTATGGGATCGACGGTGGCGGCGCGGCGCGCGGGCAGGTAGCTGGCTAGGAAGGCGGCGCCGAGCAGGCCTACAGTCATGGCGATGTAGGTTAGCGGGTCGATGGGGTTGACGTGGAAGAGAATGGAAGACATTAGTCGCATGGTGATGAGAGCGGCGACCAGGCCGAAGGCTAGGCCGACGCCAGTAAGAATGAGGCCGTGACGAATGAACATGTTGGTGACGACTTGGGTTTGTGCGCCGAGAGCCATGCGGATGCCGATTTCGCGGACGCGTAGGGAGACGGAATAGGCGATGACGCCATAGATCCCGACGATGCCTAGGAGCAAAGCCATCGAGCCTGCGACGGCGAGCATTATGAGAGTGAAGGAAGTGCGGGCCATGGAGCGGGTATAGAAATATCCGAGGGTATGAGCGTCCGCCAGGGGAAGATTGGGATTGACGGACCAAACCGCCTCGCGGACCTCCTTGAGGAAGGACTCGGCGCCAGCACGCGGGCTACGAATGGCGAGGCTGACGTTGCGTTGGATTGTGGAAGGATCCGCTTGGAAGCGGTCCAGGATAATCGGCCAATAGGTCGAGGAGGAAACGTCTTTGCTAACGCCGTCATCGTGGACGTTGGCGACAACGCCGACGATTTCGCGCCAATTGTCGATAGTAGCGACGCGAACGCGTTTGCCGATGGCGTTGGCTGGAGTATTCCAATATTCGCGCGCGAAGTTCTCAGAAATAATGACGACGGGACGTTTTTCGTAGAGCTCTGTCCAGGTGATGTCGCGCCCGGCAATCAGAGGAGTCCCGAGCGTGGAGAACAGACCGGGGGTGATAAATCGGAAGCGGCGAAGCGGGGGAAGCTGGCCTTGTGCGTATGGGTGATCTTGAGCGAAGAGGATATTGTTGTTGTTGCTGCCGTCCATGGGAAGGCCCGTCGAAATAGCGATCGAAGAAACGCCGGCGATGGCGGAGATTTTGTGGATCATCGCTTCGTACATGCGAACGACGCTTTCGTCGCCTTTGACCAGGGTCTCGGGAACGGCGATGCGGAAGGTTTGCAGTTGTTCAGGTTGGCTGAAGCCGGGATTTACGTGCGAGAGGGCGCGAAAGGTGCGAATCATCAGGCCGGAGCAGATGAGCAGGACGAGAGCGAGGGCGACTTGCACGACAACGAGAACGCTGCGGACGCGCTGCTGTTCGCGGCTTTGGCTGTTGGCGCGGCCGCCTTCGCGAATCCCAGTGTTGAGGCGGACGCCAGCGTACTTGAAAATGGGAATGGAGCCAAAGAGCACGCTGGTAAGGATGGAAACGGCGAACGTAAAGAGCAGGACTGGGGCGTCGATTCCGATTTCATTGATGCGTGGAATGCCCGATGGGGCGATCGCGACGAGCACGCGCAGCGCAGTGTAGGCGAGACCGAGGCCGAAGGCGCTGCCGAGGAGACCGAGAATGAAGCTTTCGAGGAAGAGTTCGCCGGCGATGCGATAGGGACTCGCACCGAGAGCGGAGCGAATGGCAAGCTCCTGGCGGCGTCCTTCGACGCGGACGAGGAGAAGGTTGGCAACATTGGCGCAGGCAATGAGCAGAACCATGCCGATAGAGCCCATAAGGACCCAGAGTGTGCTGCCAACATCGCCGACGACGTCAAATTTCAGCGGGCGAAGGTTGGGGCATATGCGGGCGTCTTCAAAGATTTTCGCGCTGAATCCTTCGGGGGAAGGAAACGAGCGCTCGACGATGGGAACCATGCGGGCGATGTCGGCGCTGGCTTGTTCTATGGTAACGCCGGGCTTGAGGCGCGCGAGAGACTCGTAGCTGAAATAGCCGAGGAAAATTTTATTGCGGTCCCATTTGAAAGGCAGAATGAGCGAAGGATCCTTCCAATCGAGAAAATGAAAGCGTTGTGGGAGGACACCGATAATTTCGCGAGGTTTGCCATCGACCACAATAGATTGACCAATGACGGAAGGGGAGCCGGCGAATTTTTTGCGCCAGTAGCCATAAGTGAGCATTACGGTGTCAGGCGAACCCGGAGAATCGTCCTGGCGGCTAAACCAGCGGCCGAGCATAGGCGAAATGCCGAGAAGTGGGAGGGTGCCGTCCGTCACGAGAAGGGCATCTACTTGTTCGGGCTCGCTCGAGCCAGTGACGCTGACGGAATCCCCTTCGTAGGCGCCGATGTCCCGAAAGGACTTATTTTGCTCTCGATAGATGAAGTAATTCGATGGAGCCATATTGAGAAGAATCATGTTGATGCCGGGGGCGCTATGCCAGACGCCGATGAGTTCATTGGGACGAGGATAGGGAAGGGGCTTGAGGAGGACGGATTCGAGGACAGAAAAAACGACGGTGTTGCCGCCAACGCCGGCGGCGAGAGTGATTAAGGTGATGACGGTGAAGAGAGGGGCGTTGAGGAGGCGGCGGAGGACTTGTCTTAGCTGGTTAGTGCCGTGCATGCGCGCGGCCTCCTTGCGGTGTCTGGTGACCGGTCTGGCGTGGAATTGCGGCGGCTCTGCTACCGCCTTTTACCAGCTAAGCTGAACGCGCATCTCAAAGGCGGTAGCGGACCTGCGGCACTCCAAAACGCCCCACGTAAACCAGTGCAGTACGCCATGCCTAAGGTTATCGTTTTTGATTGGTGTTGTCAGTGCCCGGTTAGCCGATTGTTACCGGCCAATATTCTGAATCACACCCATAAAAGATGCAGCTGAGAATCGCCGTTCTCCTTCAGATGGATTTTCTCTTCTGGAGGAGGTGGTCTGCTTCCTGGCCAGATCCTGGGAGATCAACGTCGGAGGGGCAGAGCCCCGACGCGCGAGGATTCCTTTTATTTTACTCTCTGTTCCGCCGCAACAGATCGAAGCCGATTGGGTCGCGAACTGCGCCTGATTCCCCTTCCGGTTACCGCGTTTCAAACGGCTGAATCGAACGCGCGCAGAGCACCGTGCCTGCCTTCAGGTATTCCCGAAAACGCGCCTCCGATTCAGCGCTAGCGTTTTCGGGAGCTCTGGCGCGCGCCTACCTGGCGCGTGAAGCTCACTTGCGATCTGGTGACGTCTCGTTTAGTAGACTCACTAGCGGTTCGGCTGCAGACACAACCGGCTGGTCACCGGTCACAATCTCTTTGGCGCCCAGTTCCTTGCCATACAGTTTCTTGTTGGCTTCTTTGTCTGTGTCCATCGACGCACCTGCAAGCGACACGCCGGCAAAGAGTCCCTTGGACCGCGAATAGGTCAAAACGTCCGAAGATTTCATATCCGAAGCATTGTAACCAGTCGCCTGTGCGCCCGTTGGACCGGCGGCCGCCGCTGCATCGGCGCCGAGTTTCGTCTTGCCGTTCAGGATTGCATCGACACCCTTGTCGTGCATGACCACCAGCACAAAATCAGTTGCTGTGGAACCCAGTTGGATACCGAGACTTCCCTGATCCAGCGAGTACATCACCGGCGCACCCCAGGCACCGCTCATCTTCTCACCCTTGCGGCACACGAGCACGCCACGGCCATAGCTGCCGCCGATACCAACCGCAACTTTCTTGACGCTCGGGAAGACAAGGACGCATTTGGCTTGGTTGAGGACACTCGCCGGGAGGCCCTTGTCTCCTTGGAGTAACTCCTTCATGACTGCGGCGGAGTTTTCTAAACGCTCATCTTCCTTCTTCTGAGCAAGAAGGGGGAAAGCTATTGCTAAACAGAGTCCGAGGATCGCGAGTTTGATCTTCATCGATTGTTCCTTTCCACTGGGCCAACGGATTATACGTCAAAATGTATGCGAAATAGACGAACAATCGTAGCGTCTACTGCCCGGTAAGTCGAAACCGGACAAGTCTAGCCCTCTAAGCCGTTCTAATTCCTGCTTCGATGCAGGAAAAGATCTAGTTCTGAGT
>Ga0070766_10002012_pt1 | contig 10073 bp, 10 predicted proteins | sample HubBroMetageWFT6_FD_69782 | JGI IMG/M metagenome (GOLD analysis project Ga0070766, IMG submission 69782) | Warmed and freeze-thawed soil microbial communities from the Hubbard Brook experimental Forest, New Hampshire - Hubbard Brook CCASE Soil... | ecosystem: Environmental > Terrestrial > Soil... | reverse complement strand
CTTTTGTGCGGGATCATGCAGCACAATTTCAAACTGGTTTCTGAATCGTGTTCCTGGTGGTGGTCACTTCTCCGGAGCCCTACTGGCTAATTCCTGCTGAGCGCCAAAGCGCTGCAAGGTACAGAAACAAGCGCAGGCGGTAAAGAAACTGCGCGAAGCGGGGCAGCTTGATTACAGGCCAGAATTTGCCGAGGGTGGTTGAAAAAGGTCGATGTTTTTCTAGTGAGGGCCTCGGGGGCACGATGCTTTGACTGGATGCAGAGTCAAGTTTTTGGCGAGCAAAAGACCCGCTCAAGAGTTTGATTGTTTGCCGTAATCGAAAGAAAGTGGCTGAAAAAAGCTTATGCTTCCCGGTGAAGGCACCGGAAAGAAGGCGCGGCATCAGGCATTTTTATTCAAAGTGGTAAAGGACCGCGATGGTTAACAAATGCTAGGGATCTTGACCTACCTGGCCTAAATATGACACTATACCTGTACGACTCCCCGGTCTAATAAGCCGGTTCGGGCAATCTATATGATTGCCCTTTTTTTATGGTCACCGCGCTAACCGCAGCCCCAGTCAAGCCCAAACCCCGCGTGATCGTCTACATTGATGGGCTAAATCTTTACTACGGAGTCCTGCAACAGGCGCCCTCCGTGAAATGGCTCGACTTAGAGCGCCTCTGCAAGCTCCTGCGCCCTAACGATGACCTCCAAATGATTAAGTATTTTAGCGCTCCAGTTGCCGGATCGGCGGACCAATCCGTTTATTTGCGAGCGCTAGCTACGCTTCCCAAAGTTCAGGTGATCCTGGGAAAGTTCAAGAGAAAGAACGTTAAATGCGGCGTCGTGGGATGCTCGTATTTATCTTCAAAGTGGTTCACCGTTCCGGAGGAGAAGCGCACCGATGTGAACATAGCGGTGTCGATGGTTGACGACGCCTATCAAAATGCCTGCGATCATTTGGTGCTGATGAGCGGAGATTCTGATCTTGTGCCGGGGCTGGCTACTGTGCGCCGACGATTCGCTGGCAAGACGATCACCGTGTACGTACCAAGTCGGAATCCTATCAGAGCCGCAGCTGTGGAATTGAGAGCGGCAGCACACCGCGCCCGAGAGCTGCCAATTCTGCTTCTTGCAAAGGCACAGTTTCCAAATTCGATTCCTGATGGAGCCGGCGCGATATTAAATCGCCCGACCAGTTGGGTCTGAAAACTCAGGCGGCAATTGGAGCGGGTGTCCTCGAAGCGCGCATGCGACGGCTATGGTAAGGATTTGAAGCGAACGCGCTTCTCAGGACCCAGGTCCTTCACCCTGTCGCCGCCGTGGCAGCCCAAGAGGCACGAGTCCGCTCCATGAACTCGCAACCAATTACCTGAAACTGAGCGATTTGGTGAAGCCGAAGATTAGAGCGAGCATTGCTTTCTAGCATCTTCCAAGTCGGATAGGCCGTAATCGGGGCTCATCACGATCACTCGGCCGCCCCTTTTCTGAACGTCTCGGATATCGCCATCGCTGAGTTCAGAACACCATTTAAACTCGGCGGGATAATTTCCCTCGACACGGATGGCAAATTCCGCACACTTGGCGAAAGGGCCGGTCAACGGAATGAAAACCAAACCATAAAGATTGGTGCCCGGGGTGGGAGTCGAACCCACATGAGGAAAAATCCCCGGAGGATTTTAAGTCCTCAGCGTCTGCCATTCCGCCACCCGGGCAAGGCAGATTAACTCACGATTGTACAACAGGTTGCTGCAGGCTCTCCTTTCCGGGTTCCCCGTTTTGGGGGTCCACTGTGCATGAACTGTGCTTCCGCGGCAGATATCGCCCTCTTATCTTGGGCGAACGCACAGCACGAACAGCACGATAGTAGAACTGTCGCGGCGATCGTCTTCATCGCGTTCCTCCAATCTCGACTTGACTAAATCAGTTTCCCCGAGTGGCCTCTGGAAGGTTTGACGTGGACGCGTTGCGGGACGTTCCACAAGCAGGGCCACGTACCTGTCTACAAGTCCCGATATGTCGGGTGGATTCAATAGGTCGATGCAACACTAACCCCAAACGCGCTTAAGGGGCATCAACAGCCAAAAGTCGTTCGGGATCTTCGATTCAAATGCAAACCCTTCCTGGCCGGGACCTTATGGGCTACAGCCGAACAAATCCGTTCTCCGCCGGGAAGTGCCGTCGGTTCAGCTGATTGGATGGTGTTGCATCGACCGGTTGAGCTGGCACGGCTTACCGGACAAGCCCTCGGGGCTCACTAATAAGCTACAGGTTCAATCCAGCCGAAAAGTGGATTCTGTGGCAAGGCTGCCATGATAATCGCCGATGAAAGTTCTAAAATCTTCGTTTGGGCGTGCCACTTTTGAAATTGGTAGTAACTAGGCCAAGTCCCGCCTTCCACCTCAGGCTTGGTTTTTTCGCTGTTTCTGCTGGATGTCTACACGTCGGCCGTCAGGAAAGCGAATCGTGACGGACAAGGCTGGAACACAGCTTCCAACATCTGTGACCACGCCGTTTCGAAATTCGTATCTGTACCATCCGGTCATTACGATACATGCTCCCCCGTCAAACCAAAAGTCGAATCGGCCTTCGAGGTCTCCAGAATGAGGCTTATCGCGCTTATTCGGAACGGAACAGATCAATTCAAGTACACCGGCCACGACCTTTTCGCTGACGCGCTCCTTGTAAAGCTCTTCGATGTTTTGAGTCATCGAACTCCTATCCTCCAGCCATGCTGTAATACTCACGGTCCGCACGGCAACACTTCTGCTTCGCTCCAAACTACACGTTAACCCAGCGAGGCTTGGTTGAATACGGATAATCGGACAAGTGATTTTGGATCGATTTCTCATCTCCGGTTACCGCGTCCGATTTAGCGCTAGCGTTAATCAGGCACTTGGATCAGTTCCGAAAACGCCGTCCCGGGGCACAGTCGCCAGGAATGTCCGCAGGTCTCCGCACGTGAATGCGAGGTTCCTCTCAGGAGGGTCGCTCGTCAGTTGCGCGAAGGACTATTGGTATCGCAACGCGACCATCGGATCGACGCGCATCGCGTGACGGGCGGGAATATAACAAGCGAGGAACGCGACGACCGTCAGCAACAACGCAACCGCGGTAAACGTAACCGGATCGGTCGCGCTCACGTGAAACAGAAAGCTCCGGATGAATCGCATGACGCCCAGTGCGCCGGCGACTCCAATCACTATCCCGACAAGGGCCAGCGACATTCCCTCGCCTATCACGAGCCACAACAGCTGTCCCGCCTGCGCCCCCAGTGCCATGCGCACTCCGATCTCGTGCGTGCGCTGCGCGACGCTGAACGCAATCACTCCGTAAATTCCCACCGCCGCGAGCATGAGCGCCAGTCCCGCAAACATCGCGAGGAGGAGTGCGTTGAACCGACGCGGCGATATCGAGGTCGATACTCTCTCTTCCATCGTGGCCACGTTATACAGAGGCAACTCAGAATCAAGCGACGCCACTTCGCTTCGCACCGCGCTCGACAGGCTGGCGGAATTGATTCGGCCGCGCACCGCCAGGCTGAATATTCCCCCGGCCCTCGATTGGGTGAGCGGAAGGTACATCACCAACTCGGGCTTGGTGTCGAGGCCATCTCGGTGAACGTCGTCCACTTCTCCGGCAATCGTCGCCCACTGCGGCATGATGGGTGACTTTAGCTGCTGGTCCAGCGGATCCATTTCGCCAAAGAAATGCTGCGCCAAAGCCGCGCTGACCACCACAACTTTGCCGGAATCCTTGGTGTCCTGGTTCGTCACCATCCGTCCCCTAACCAGCCGCATCCCCATGGCGTTGAAATAGCCGGGAGAGACTCCGATCACGGTTATCACCTGTGATTTCTGCGGCTCCGGCGGAGGTTCGCCCTTCACCTGGACGCCCATGATGAGCGTGTTTGGCCCGCCGAAAAGCGGCAACGTGTCTGTCAGTCCAGCTGCTTCCACTCCCGGCACGGAGTTCACGCGCTGCAAAAGCTGATCGAGGAAAGCTGCTTGCTGGGAAGCATCTGCGTATTTCGAATGCGGCAGATCGAAGGTCGCGGTCAGAACGTTCTCCGGTTGGAATCCCGGATTCACTTCGATGAGATGGTAAAGGCTCTTCAACAGCAGTCCTGCTCCCGTCAGCAGCACCAATGCCAGTGCCAATTCGGAAACAATCAGCAAGCTGCGGATGGTGTTGCGACGATGGCTCGTCAGCGCCCCGCGTTCCCCTTCTTTCAGCGAATGGTTCACGTCCGTGCGCGACGCTGCGAATGCCGGAACCAGCCCAAACACGATTCCCGTCAGCAGAGAGAGGGCAAGTGTGAACAGCAGAACCCTCGCGTCCATATTCACTCTTACTTGTTGAAGAAACACAGTCATTGGCCCGGCGGGCAGCAGCGCGAGAAACAATCGCATCCCTCCGAATCCGATCAGCAGCCCCATCGCGCCGCCCAGAAATCCCAGCAGGCAGCTCTCCGTAAGCATTTGCCCGATAAGTCGCTCGCGTCCTGCTCCGAGCGCCGCGCGAATCGCGAATTCCTTGCTGCGCGTTGCCGAGCGTGCGAGCAGCAGGTTCGCAAGGTTGACGCAGCCGATCAGGAGCACCACTCCCACTGCGACCAGCAGCAGCAAGAGGGCCGGCCGGATATCTCCGGCGAGATACTCGTGAAGCGGAATAATCTTCGTCTGAGGCTGGAAATGAGCTCCGCGCAGCATCGTCCCGCCACCGCCCGGAGCAGGGGGCGGTAGCGCCGCTTCTCGTGAGGCCTGCGTCCGCTCGTGGATCGTTGTTAGCTCCGCACGGGTTTGCTCCTGTGTGACGCCCGCACGAATCCGCCCGATCACGTTTAAGATCACCCATGGGCCCTGGCCGTGTTCCCGCACGGGATCCAAGGCGAAAGGAACCAGCACCTGCGTGCCGGGTTCTTGCGGAAAGCGAAAATCCGCCGGTAAGACTCCCACGACCGAATAGCTTCTTCCATCCAGTTCCAGCGTCTGATTGGAAAGCCTCGTTCCGGGACCAAATCGCTGATCCCAGAGGCCGTGCGTCACAATCGTCACGGGGTTCGCGTTGGGATGGTCTTCTTCCGGCGAAAAAGGGCGCCCCTGCGCGAGAGGCACACCGAGCACCAGTAAGAAATTAGCGGTCACTTCCGCGGCATGCACCCTCTCGGGCTGCCCTGCTCCCGTTAGATTGAATTCGTCGCTCCCGAACGCAGCCAGTTGTTGCAGCGAATGGCTTTGATCGCGCCAATCGAGATAGTCCCCTCCGCTCACAATGTCCGCATTCATCGGAGGTGGGAGCGCCTCCGTGATCCACACGAGTCTCTCGGACTCCGGATAGGGCAGCGGCTTCAGCAGTGCCGAATTCACAATGCTGAAAATCGCTGTATTGGCTCCGATACCGAGTGCCAGCGTGAGTATCGCGACGGCTGTGAAACCGGGATTCCTCATCAGGATCCGCAGGGCATACCGCAAGTCCTGGATTAGCGTCCCCATTGCGCCTCCCCTATCTCAGGCAAGATGCAGTGAACCAATCGTACCGCAAGAAGGATGTGTCATTCCAACTCATCCGACAGTTCGGGACGAGTGGTCGGTAAATCGGAAAGGTAGCTCATAGTACGCCCCCTTGCCGCTTGTGCGATTCACAGCCGTCCAAATTACGCCTCGCTTTTCCGCGGGATTCGGATACAACGTTTGAAAGTCGTGCTATCGTTGCGCCTGGTCGACACGTAGCAGTCTTTAGGCCCCTGATTTGGTGGCTTACGCTATGAAGAGGTTCTGTATGAAGCGTAAGTCAACAGGTTGCGGCATGCGAAGTTTGTCGGATTGCGCGAGGACAAGAACCCTCGAAGCGTGGTCAAAGAGCACGTTGGCGAAGCCGCGTCGGACTAAGCAAAATCGGCGGAGCCTGGATACGTCTGGCGTTCTATGAAACAATCCGCTTCAAGCCAGGAGTTATACGGATTCCTGAGAAAACGCCTTTGGCGAGAGTATTAGTGCGGGCCATTCCGGCCCAACCTTCTCAGCTGATTTTGAACCGTGTCTGTCTTTTCAGCTTGTTATTTTGCGGCAATGGATTCCAGCAGTTCCTTCCGTGCCACAAATACTTCTAACCGAGCGTCGTTCAATTTCTGAGTGCCCGGAGTTACCCGTTGTACGACCTCCGGAAGTGCCCGTCTCTGGGTTTCTAGTGCTGTCAGTCTCGTCTTCGCTGCGTCGGGTGATAAATTGAGCATCGCCTGCACAGCCGTCATGTATTCACGGTATTTGCTTATATCTTCTGAACTGGGAGGCTGTGCTCCACTCGGCAGAGGGTCGCCCATGATCATTTGATATGTTGCTCCGGGGTTTGCCGAGCTTCTCACTTCGGCAAAAATTGCTATACCGACATTCTCTTCCAAGCCCCACGCGGCGCTCCAGTCGAATCCATCTTCGCGAATTCCCTTCAGCACAGCAGAAACTTGCTTCTTCTGAGTGTCACTGAGATGCCCCTGCTTGGATTCGGTTGTAAGAGCCCGCAAATTTGGCAAGAGCGCACTCTTTGCTATCAGCGCAAAAATCAGTGGGCCTCCTCTTGCCAAATGTTCGGAAAATCGAATGCCTGCGAGCCAGGTGTCCACCGCTGCTTGGGGGTTTCCGGTCGCCGTCTCCCGAATGCCTTCTAGTGTATTAAGCCGTGCCAGCACTCGGGCTCTCGGCGCATAAGCAATCGAAGCACGCGGTCCTCGATCGTATTCCAACCCCCAGTCGCACTCCGGGAGCTTAGTCCCGCGCTGCATCATTCGTATCGCTGCTCCATTGGTATCCAAAATCGGTCCAAGTTTTTTTCCATCCCACGTCGCTTCTCCTGCAACCGTCTTCTCCAGCAAGTCCTGAGTCGCCTTGTCCGCGGGCGGGTCCTGCATCTCTGCAAATGCCATCCAGTAACGCAGTGCAGCGTTCCTGGTTTCCGGTGGATACTTCGCCTGGGGCCGCGCCACAAAGGCACTCATCAGTACGAGAACGCTTGCCACGAACGATTTAAGTTTCACGGCTCCCTCTCTTCTTCCGTCAGTCCTTTGCCAAAACTTTCAGCGTGCTTTCTTCTCCCTGAAAGCTCGGCAAAGACTTTCGCGACTCTTCCGCCAATAGAGCTTCGAATCTTTCGTCGTCCGCCAAGGCAAGCACGGTCAGAGCAAGGGTGGTCCGAGACTGTCGCTCGTTTAGAACGCTCTGATTAGGCGCCCGAACTTTGGCAGTCTCTTTTGAGAGCCTTAATTCGCGGCGTGCAAACCAAAATAGCCCTGCCGCGCATCCCGCGACCGCAGCAGCTGCAGTCAGCCGCCTCCACAACGTTCTCCGAGGATGCGGCGCGACTTCGAGTGCCCGGATCGGCTGTAGTCGAAATTCCTTCAAATAGCGTTCCATTTCCTCGTCATAGGGACCCATTGCTCATCCTCGTTTCTGAACATTTTGCCCCAAACGTTCCCGCAGTTTCTCCAGTGCGTAGCGGTATCGCGACGCCACAGTATTCAACGGAGTTTCAGTGGCCTCAGCTATCTCGAACAAAGTCATCCCGCTCCAAACCTTCAGAAATACCGTTTCCCTCTGTTCCTCCGGCAACTCTTTCAACGCCTGCTGCAAATTGATCGCTTCTTCGTAGCTTCTGCCGTGTTGGACGAACCACGATTCTGTATCTTGCAAATCTGTTTCACGCTGTCGGTCCCTTCGCAAATTTAGGGAAGCATTCCGCGTCGCGCGGTACAGATAGGCAAGTGGCGCTCGCGGGGCGAAGGACTTTTCCCCCAACATCTTCATGAATAACTGGTGCACTACGTCCTCCGCTAAAGAATGATCCAGTCCGAAGGAACATGCGTAGGCCGCCAGGGCCGCTCCATGCCTTTCGTACATAGACTTCAGCTCATCTCGACTAAGTCTCGTTGTTTGCAACGGCTTTTTTGTGCGCTTTCGGCTTCAACTATATGACACACGAAGAGTCCCTTTTTGTCTAAGGCGCTTCTCGTTAGCTCGGTCGAATTGATCGGAACTTGACAGACTTGAAAGCGAGATTCAACGAAGGTCCCGGTAATGTCGCGTAACCGGACAATGGGATCGATCCTGGCCGATTTCACTTGTACGGTAACGGCGTCAGGAGTTGAGCTAGATTCGCCAGCCCAAGGTGAGTGTCTGAAAACCTGAGTCGCTGGACCCACCTCTGTGCCAGTTTGTCCCTCCCCCGGGCCCGCTCATCCCAAACAATTTGCTTTCCGAAGATCATCGCCCAAAATTGCGGAAGCGTCATAGGCGACGCCTTCCTGGCCTCACCGGATAAACAGGAGCACAACCTTGGATACTGTGAAAACCGTCACAGCCGCGCCGGACAGTCATTCGGCTCAAGGCGAAGCACACCAGGCAGAATCTTTGCCACCGCTCGCCGTCCCCGTCCTGGTCGCGCTCTGCACCATCAAACTACTGCTGCACCTCTTCACCAGCGTTCGCCATTATGGGTACTTTCGCGACGAGCTTTATTACCTGGACATGGCACGCCACCTCGATTGGGGCTACGTCGACGCCGCCCCGCTGATTGCTGTTTACGCGAAAGTGGCACTACTGATGGGCGGTTCTCTTGTCGCGCTGCGCATCCTTCCCGCGCTGGCCGGGACGGCGCTCATTGCGCTCACCATGGTCATCGCGCGTGAACTCGGCGGTGGCCGGTACGCGCAACTCCTCGCAGGAACCGCTATTTTGCTCTGCCCGGCTGTTCTGGGCGTAGATAGCCTGCTCACCATGAACGCCTTTGAGCCGCTTTTCTGGATGGGCTGCATCTGGATCGTCGCGCGTATCCTGCGCACCGGAGACTCGCGGCTTTGGCTATGGTTCGGAGTTCTCGCCGGCCTCGGACTTGAGAACAAGCACTCCACCCTCTCCTTCGGATTCGCGGTCGTCGTCGCCCTGCTTCTGACCCACCATCGACGGGAGTTCGCACGACAGTGGATATGGATCGCCGGGGCCATCGCTATCGCGCTCTTTCTCCCCAATATTATCTGGCAAATCCGCCATCACTTCCCGACGATCGAAGATCTCGCCAACGTTCGACGCGAAGGAAAGAACGTCGTGCTCGGACCGCTTGCTTTTATTAAAGAGCAGATCATGGACCAGCACCCGATCCTGCTGCCAGTCTGGGTCGCCGGTCTGGTCTGGTTGCTTCGCGACCGGCGCTGGCGCGTGCTCGGCCTGACCTTTGCTGTCTTCTTCGTGTTGATGGAAGTAGCGCACGCCAAGAACTATTACCTGTTCCCGATTTATCCGATGGTCCTCGCCGGTGGCGCGGTGGTAATCGAGCGATGGATGGGAAACCGCGCCGCTTGGACACGCGTGGCCGTTATAGTCGTCATCGTGCTCGCAGCACTGCCCGCTATCCCGCTGGTAACGTGGGTGCTGCCGCCGGAAAGACTTCTCGCCTATCAAACCGCGATTGGGTTCAAACTCGCCAAGGCTGAAGTGCACCAAGAGTCTCTGTTGCCGCAACCGATTGCCGACCAGTTCGGCTGGCCGGAAATGGTGAGCGAGGTTGCCGGCATTTACAATTCGTTGCCGCCCGAGGAGCGTGCCAGAACCGGCATCTGGGCCGGGAACTACGGCGAAGCCGGCGCGATCAACGAGTTCGGTCCTTCCTACGGGCTGCCGCGCGCCTGGTCCCGCCACCAGAATCATTGGTACTGGGGACCGCCTCCGCGGGTCTACAAGAACCTCATCGTGATCGAGTGGGGCATCGAAGATGTGCGCGACAACTGCACTTCCTTCCAGGCTTTCGAGCACTACCAGCGCTTCGGCATGGGCGAGGAAAACACGCCGATGTACCTCTGCCGCGACGTCCAGTTCGACATCCAGAAAATCTGGTGGAACTCCCATCACTGGAACTAAGCAAGGTTTGCTGCGCTGCGACACTCAGTGTGCTTGGGACGGGCTATTTGTGGCCTTTAGCCTGGTAAACATCCGCAACTCCTGATCGCCAAATCGGAAAGATAGCTCATAGTACGCCCCTTGCCGCTGGCGCGATTCATAGCCATCCAAATTATGCCTTGCCCTTCGGCGGGATTCGCGTACAACGTT
>Ga0070766_10002010_pt1 | contig 10075 bp, 9 predicted proteins | sample HubBroMetageWFT6_FD_69782 | JGI IMG/M metagenome (GOLD analysis project Ga0070766, IMG submission 69782) | Warmed and freeze-thawed soil microbial communities from the Hubbard Brook experimental Forest, New Hampshire - Hubbard Brook CCASE Soil... | ecosystem: Environmental > Terrestrial > Soil >... | reverse complement strand
CGGGAGATCCTTCTCAAGCGCCAGCAAAAAATCTTCTTCCAGATCTCGGGCGCGGGCCACGAGGCGGTTGGCGCCGCAGCGGGCTTTGCACTAAAACCGGGCTACGACTGGTTTTATCCCTACTATCGAGATCGCGCGCTGTGCCTGGCGCTGGGCGCGACACCTCACGACATGCTGCTGATGGCCGTCGGTGCCGCGGCTGACCCGCAATCCGGCGGGCGGCAGATGCCTTCGCATTGGAGCTTCCCGAAGTTCAATGTGGTCACGCAGTCGTCTCCTACCGGGTCGCAGATTCTGCAGGCGGTGGGTTGCGCGGAGGGTGGCCGCTACTTCGCGAGTCATCCGGAAGCCGCGAAGAAAAGTGAGGGCGACTATCGCCAATTCAAAGACGTAAAGTTCCAGGGCGATGAAGTCACCTACGTTTCGCTCGGCGATGGCGCCACCAGCGAAGGCGAGTTCTGGGAGGCGATGAACACCGCGTCCAATCGCAAGTTGCCGGTGTTGTTCGTGGTGGAAGACAACGGATACGCCATCTCTGTTCCCGTCGAGGTTCAGACTGCCGGGGGAAACATCTCGCGGCTGGTCGCCGGTTTCCCGAATTTCCATTTCGAGGAAATCGACGGTACCGACCCCGTGGCGTCTTATGCGGCATTTGCCCGCACCGTAGCCTACTGCCGCGCTGGGGAGGGCCCGGGCTTTATTCATGCGCACGTGATCAGGCCGTATTCGCACTCGCTTTCGGATGACGAGCGGCTTTACCGGCCGGAGGCGGAACGAAATCTTGACGCGGCTCGCGATCCCATTACGCGCATGCAAATGTTCCTTATTCGCGAGGGCATCCTCGATGAAAAGGGCATCAATAGGCTGGAGAAACAGGTAGAAGACGACCTGCAGGTTGCGGTCGATCAGGCGTTGGCGGCACCTCCGCCCACTCCGGACACAATTCCGCTATACGTTTACTCGCCCGATGTGGATCCTACTTCTTCGGCTCTGCAGATGGAGCCGGTATCGGCTGCGCCGGCTGCGGACGGCAAGAAGGTCGCTCCGAAAACTATGGCCGATCTGATCAATGCCACGCTGCGCGACGAGATGCGGCGCGATGAGCGCATCGTGATTTTCGGCGAAGATGTGGCCGATGCCAGCCGCGAGCAATATCTCGAAGAGAAGCTGATCAAGGGGAAAGGCGGCGTCTTCAAGTTGACTTACGGCTTGCAGAACGACTTCGGCTCCGATCGCATATTCAATTCGCCGCTGGCGGAAGCGAACATCGTGGGTCGCGCGGTTGGCATGGCCACGCGCGGGATGAAGCCGGTGGTCGAGATTCAGTTCTTCGACTACATCTGGCCGGCCATGATGCAACTGCGCGATGAACTTCCGCTGATCCGCTGGCGCTCCAACAACGGGTTTTCTTCGCCATGCGTGATTCGGGTTGCGATCGGTGGATATTTGACTGGCGGAGCCATTTACCACTCGCAATGTGGCGAGAGCATTTTCACGCATACGCCCGGAATGCACGTGGTGTTTCCATCGAACGCACTGGATGCGGCTGGCCTATTGCGCACAGCCATTCGATGCGACGATCCGGTTTTGTTCCTGGAGCACAAGCGGCTTTATCGCGAGACTTTCGGCCGTGCGCCGTATCCAGGCCCGGATTACACGATCCCGTTCGGCAAGGCGAAGGTAGTGCAGTCCGGAACTGATTTGACCGTGATTACCTATGGTGCAGTGGTTCCGCGGGCGTTGCAAGCGGCCCAGAAGCTGGAACGCGAGCATGCAGTCAAGGTCGAGTTGATCGATTTGCGCTGCCTGAATCCGTTTGATTGGGAGACGATTGCCGTTTCCGTCAGCAAAACCAATCGAGCGATCGTGGCTTATGAAGATACTCTGAGCTGGGGTTACGGCGCGGAGATCGCCGCCCGAATTGCCGACCAATTGTTCGATCATCTGGATGCGCCAGTACGTCGCGTCGCGGCGAAAGACGTGTTTGTCGCCTACCAGCCGATTCTGGAAGATGCGATCCTGCCCCAAGCCGAGGATCTGTTGCGCGCCATGAAAGAATTGGCGGAGTACTGAGGGACTCCGAAGGTCCGGCCTCCGGTGGCTGCAAGAACATCGTCCCGGCCGTCATTTCATCGCAATCTCGCGGAAGCCTCGTTTGTCAAAATCCGTCGAAACCACGCGGGTGGCCTGTTTTGCAGGCCATTCGGTGTTATAGTTTCAGGCGCTACTGAGTCCCTGCAAGATCTGTATTCAAATCGAACGAACTATTCTGAATCGAGGGTGCGAGCATGGGGAGAAAACGGGTTTCGTATTTCGTAAGTTGGGGTTTTGCAGTGATCGCGGTTACTGTGTTTCTCGTGAATGGTGCGTGGGCAGCGAATACGGAAAAGGTGGTGCACAGCTTTACCGGAGGCAACGACGGGATCGACCCGGCAGCCACACTGGCGCAAGATGCTGCCGGCAACTTTTACGGAACGACGGTCCGTGGTGGAACCGGCACGCTGTGCTCGAACGGCTGCGGAACTGTGTTCGAGCTGTCACCAGTTGCCGGAGGCAAGTGGAAAGAGACGGTGCTGTACAGTTTCACCGGCGGCAACGATGGCAAGAATCCCTACGGTGGCGTGACGTTGGATAGCAAGGGAGATCTTTACGGCACCACGGTGGCCGGGGGATCGGGCGGAGCTTGCAGTGGAGATGGTTGCGGGGTCGTGTTCCTGCTGTCGAAATCCGGCAAGCATTGGGTCGAAACTGTGATGTACAACTTTACCGGCGGCAAGGACGGTTTTGGTCCCGGAGGTACCGTGGTATTTGATAGCGCCGGCAATCTTTACGGAACCACACCCGACGGAGGCAATCTGCACAAGTGCAACGGAGGAGGTTGCGGCGTGGTCTATCAGATCTCGCCGGTCCGTGGCGGCGGATGGATGCAGACTGTGCTTCACACGTTCACCGGCGGCGCCGACGGCGCTGTGGGCTCGCTGGGCCCGCTGCTTGTCGACAAAGCGGGCAATGTGTTCGGCGTCTCCGAGGTCGGCGGCGATCCTTCCTGCCAGTGCGGCACCGTATTCAAACTTACGTCTGTGAGCGCTAAGTGGAATTTTAAAACGTTCGACGCCTTCAAAGGGATTCCCCAGGCCGGATTTCCCTACGGCGGTGTGATTGCGGATAGCAAGGGCAATCTCTACGGCACAACTTACTACGGCGGCGCAAACGGCGCGGGCTCCGTGTTCAAGCTCACCAAATCGGCAGGCAAGTTTACCGAGAGCGTGCTGTACAGCTTCACCGGCGGATCGGACGGCGGATCGCCGACAACGACTCTGATGTTCGACGCCAAGGGCAATCTGTACGGCACGACGTCTGCTGGCGGAGACAGCAACGGCGATGGGATCGTGTTTGAGCTGAGCAAAGCCGGCAGCCAGTGGAAGGAAAGCGTAGTGCATCAGTTCGGCAAAGGGTCCGACGGGAGAAACCCCTACTACGACCTGGTGCGCGACAAGGCCGGAGTTCTCTTCGGCACCACTGCCATTGGCGGGGGCAGCGGTCAGGGAGTCGTCTTTCAGATCACGCCGTAGATCGATTGCTCCGGTCGCTGCGTTGCTTTGAATGCAGCGACCCGCGGGCCAGATCCTGGTTCGAGCAAACCGGTGACGAACAATTCCTGTTCTGCCGCTTCACTCAAATTACCGTTTTTGAGGCTTCTCATAACTGAAAAGATCATGGGAAGAGACACAAGGTCCATGCCCGAAGCATGGAAGCTGTGGGATCGCATCTGGGCTGATGATCGGGTCTCCTTTCTTGCCGGGCCCGAAGACCTTGAGAAGGAGTTTCGCAAGCGTTCACAGTTGTCCAGCCGATCTCCCAAAGTTCGGGCCGATGCTTACATTCTTGCGTTCGCTTCGGCCGCGGATCTGAAACTGGTCACTTTTGACCAGGCGTTGAAATCGCGGAGTGGAAATGTGATCGTACTTTGAGAGCGTGACAGCCTGTCAACGCTCACTGAACAAAGCCCGATAGAGCCCCCCACCGAGCGCTCCACCGATCGGCGGTGCAACCCAGAACATCCACAGTTGCTGCAAGGCCCATCCGCCGACGAAGATGGCTGGTCCGGTGCTGCGTGCGGGGTTGACCGAAGTATTCGTGACGGGAATACAGACGAGGTGAATCAGAGTCAGACAGAGGCCAATGGCGATGGGGGCAAAGCCCTGCGGGGCGCGAGCGTCGGTGGCTCCCATGATGACAATCAGGAAGAACGCAGTCAGGACAACTTCCGCTACGAAACCAGCGAGCAGAGAATAGCCGCCGGGAGAATGCACCCCGTATCCGTTGGCGGCGAATCCGTTGTTCACATCGAACATGGCATTTCCGCTAGCGATCACGTACAGAACACCCGAGGCGGCAATCGCACCCAGTACTTGAGCTACGACATAGGGAGCCAACTCGGAAGCTGGGAAGCGCTTGCCCACCACCAACCCTGCGCTGATTGCCGGATTCAAGTGGCATCCCGAAATGTGTCCAATGGCAAAGGCCATGGTCAGGACGGTCAGGCCGAAGGCTAAAGCCACACCCAGGAAGCCGATTCCGACAGTGGGAAAGCCCGCGGCCAGGACGGCGGCGCCGCATCCACCGAATACCAGCCAGAAGGTTCCGAAGAATTCAGCGAGCGCACGTTTTCCGATACTCATGGTTTCGTCTCCCGAGTTAAATGAGTGCTCTAAGCCGGTTTGGATTTTACCCTGCCGCCGCCCTTGCGAATGCTATCAAATGCCATAGGCCCACCCCCGAAAAATACCAGCGCGAAAGCGATCGCGGCCAGAGCTAGAGGAAACTGATAGCCGCCTTCCCCCAACAGTCCGTGCTTCCAGTGCACCTTCGCAATCGCCACTCCCAAGTCGATCAGGATGGCGAGCGAAACACACCTCGTAAGCAGCCCGGCGATCACTAGGATGCCGCCGAAGAATTCTGTGACGGCGGAAATGTAGGCCAGCCAGCCAGGTAATCCGAGACTGCTGATAAATTGCGCGTGGTGCGAGAGGCCGCCGAATACCTTGCTGTAGCCGTGGCTAATCATGATCACGCCCAGCACAAGCCGCAAAACCAGAAGGGCCAGCGGTTGCAGACGATCGAGGTAGCGCAAAGGGTTTTCCTCCGGTGAGCGAAGTTGAATAGATTACCTCATCGCTCACTGGTTCAGAAATCAGTGACCGCTATCGCAGGGAGAACAGGCCATGCGGATTGTAATTCGTGCCCTGATTTGCGTCTTTCCTCTTGCAGGATCCAGGGGTATGCAGTTTGTTCTGGGGCGTTTACCGATCGTTTTGGCGGTCAAGTTGGCTGTCCCTCGGCATGTTTCGCGCTCAGATGTCAGGTTTGGCCTAGGTTGCACAGCGACAACGGCTTTTCCGCCTGTACCGCGACCTTAGTACCGTCTCTACTACTTTAGTTATGGTTCCAGCGACACCGGGGTACGCCGCGCATGGGTACCTCTGCCTATTGTATCCATCCCACCATAACCACCATATGTAGATACACGCACCAGCCCCCCTTCGATTACTTTCCAGAAAACAGGCATAAAACCCAGCAAATCTCGGAAATTCGCCTTCAGCTCTTGTGCTTTCAGGGCTGATATATGCTCGGGACACCTGAATTCACTCGAACGCATTTTGTACGAGGAGTTCTTCCCAACTTAGGCCGGCGGCAGTAAGCAGCAAAGCGGCTTTAAGTCTGTGGAAAGGGTTTAGAAACCATGGCCGACTCGCGGGAAGTGATGAATATTCGCCAGGCGTCGCAGTACCTGGGGGTGAGTCCGGACACGCTCTACAAGTATGTAGGCGAACAAAAGATTCCGGCTTTCAAGCTGGGCAACCGCTGGCGCTTCAAGAAATCGAAGCTCGACCAGTGGATGGAAGAGAAGTCCAGCCAGATGGAAGCGAAGAGCGGAAAGAAACCGAAGGCGGCTGCCAAAGCTGCCGGGCAACAGTAAAGGCGGGCACATGTTTGGATTCGGATCGAAAACGATTGTTGGTCTGGATGTGGGGTCCTCGAGTATTAAGGCGGTCGAGCTCAGGAAGGGACGCAACGGCATTGAAGTCGCGCACTTGGGCCTCGAACCGCTGGCTCCGGATATCGTTGTGGATTCCATGATCGTGGACTCGGGTACGGTGTCGAGCGCGATCTCCAAGCTGTTTGCCGACAATCAAATCAAGACCAAGAGCGTGGCCACCGCCGTGAGCGGGCACTCGGTCATCGTGAAGAAGATCTCGCTGCCTTCTATGAGCGATCAGGAACTGGCCGAGACCATCCAGAAAGAAGCTGCGCAGCACATTCCCTTCGATCTGGCCGATGTGAACCTCGACTATCAGATTCTCTCCGAAGATGCCGGCAACCCCCAGATGGACGTTTTACTGGTCGCCGTCAAGAAGGACAAGATCCTGAACTACACCAACGTACTCTCGATGGCCGGCAAGACTCCGGCTATTGTGGACATCGATGCCCTCGCGCTGCAGAACTGCTACGAGTACAACTATGAACCCGCGCCCGGGCAAGTGGTGGCGCTTTTGAACCTGGGCGCCAGCGTCATGAACATCAACATCGTGAAAGGCACCACGCCCCTGTTCCCGCGCGACGTCAGCGTGGGCGGACACCAATACACGGACTCGTTGCAAAAGGAACTGGATTTGAGCTTTGACGACGCAGAATCACTGAAGTTGGGCAACAAAGTCGGCACCGTGAGCGAGGACGCGAAGACCCCGATCCTGCAGCAGGTGACCGAAATCATTGTGCTGGAGATTCAGAAGACATTCGATTTCTTCCGCGCCAGCGCTGCGGGCGAGCACATCGAGAAGATTTATCTGGCAGGCGGATCCTCAAAGGTTCCCGGGCTGATTGAGGCGTTGCGCCAGGAGTTCTCGTTGCCGGTGGAGATTTTCAATCCTTTCCAGAAGATCGCCCCGCCAGTCGATGGACCGGGAGTGGAATTAATCGAGCAGAATGCTGGCCAGTTGGCAGTTGCGGTGGGTTTGGCCTTAAGGAGTTTTGAAAACTTATGATCCGAATCAACCTGTTGGGACAATCCAGACCGAAGAACAAACGCGCCGCAGCTTCGGCCGCGGCGGTTATGGAGATGGGCGAGGTTGGCTCACCGAAGCTAAAAATCTTACTGGTGCTGGTGCTGGCTGGATCGCTCAACGTGATGTATTGGTACCGGCTGGACAAAGAAAAACAGCACATCGCCGCCCAGATGCAGGTTGCGGAGCAGAGGAACCGCGAACTGGCCGACGTGAAGGCCCGTTACCTCGAACGGCAGCGCCAGGCGGAGAGCTACAAGCGCCGCGTCGATGTGATCGATCAGCTGCGGGCCAGCCAGTCCGGACCGGTGAACCTGCTCAACACCATCGGTGACACCATCAACGGCACCGAAGCGGTGTGGCTCAACACCATGAAGGATCAGGGCGGCAGCGTGGATATCGAAGGCATGGCTTTGAGCGCCGATGCGGTGGCCTCGCTGATTCAGAATCTGCAAAAGACGGGATATTTCAAGACCATCGAAATCAAAGAGACGTATCAGGACGAGTCGTTCAAGGAAATGCAGGCATTTCAATTCGTTCTGACCTGCGAAAAAGCGAAGTCCTAAAGGCGGAAGAATATGGGGAACTTTGGCGAATTATCGGGTCTCAAACAGTGGGTAGCCCTGATATTAGGGGCAGCGCTGATTACCGCCGCATTGCATTTCACGTTGTTCAAGTCCCAGCGGGCAGCGAATGACCAGGCGCAAGCCGCCCTGGAACTTAAACTTCGAGAGAATGCCGAGCTCGAATCCTACGCTCCCAAGCTCAAGGACATGGAACGGCAGCTGGCGAATCTGAAACAGCAGCTGGAAATCGAGCGGAAGATCGTCCCCGACGAGAAGGAAGTGGACGGCTTTATCAAGATGCTGGACGCGGAGGCTCTCAAAGCGGGAATCGAGATTCGACGCTACACCGCCAAGCCGGTATCGACTCGCGAGTTCTATACCGAAGTGCCGTTTGAGGTCGAACTGGATGGGCCGTACTTCTCGGTGCTGAACTTTTTCGACCGGGTGGGAAAGCTGGAACGGATTGTGAATATGTCCGGTTTGCTGATCGCGAGCACCAAGAAGCCGAGCGACGCCAAGGTGAAACACACCTATCAATACGCGCCTAACGAAAGCATTGTGGCTACCTGCGACGCGACGACGTTCTTTAGTCATGACCTGACGCCGCCCGCGGGCGCACCGGCCAAGGGTAAGGGAGGCCTATGAAGCTGGCGACTGGAATCCTAATACTGGGAATGGGGCTGGGAACTGCGACCGCGCAGAACCCAAGCGTGATCGACACCACCAAGGCCAGACTGGTGTCAGCTCAGCAGCAGAAGACGGCGGATATCAACGCCGCGCTCGGGACCTCGCAGGGGCAGAACGTAGCCCCGCAATCCTCAGCCGCAAAACCCTCTGCTGGCAAACCGTCGAGCACGGCACAGGCGCAAACCGCATCGTCAGCGCAGTCTTCGAAGCCGCAAGCTGCAACCGTCTCTCCGGTGACCGCGCCCAAGCCGGTTGCCAAAGCGGTTGCACCGAAGACCGCGGCGAAGAAAACTACCAAGGTTGCCGTCGACCAGCCCAAGGGGCCAAAACCGGCAGTAGCGGTCGAAGACAAGAAGAATCCGGTCGACCCCAAAAAGGACGACCACAAGATCAGCATGGCAGGAGGGCGCCGGGATCCGTTCGTGAGTCCCGTTGTAAACCACAGTATGGGTGGGTCGGGATGCAGCACCGGCAAGCGCTGTCTGGCCGTTGACCAGATCGCCCTGACGGGGATTGTGAAGTCGGACGGAGGAATGATCGCGGTCGTGATCAACGCCATGAACAAAGCATATTTCCTACGTGAAAACGATCCGGTCTTCAACGGATACGTGGTGAAGATTACGGGTGACTCGATCATTTTTAAAGAGACTATGCAGGACAAGTTAGGCAAGTCGTTCACGCGGGAAGTTACGAAGAAGATTTCGACCCCGGCGGTTTAACTCCCGGGTGGAAGCGTCGGTTCGATCCGGCGAGTGCGGCAACGAAATTTGAAAGACAGATCACGCGGCGAGCAAAACGCGCGCCCGTGGGGAGAAGGGAAATGCGAAAGCAATTGCTGGCTGTTTTGCTACCGCTGCTGATCTTGGCCCTGATCGCGGGCGCCGAGACCCAGAGCACGAGCACAGGCGCGGACACGCGTGCCACCGTACAGAAGGTGGACGTGATGCACGCGGATGACGGGATCAGGGTCGAGATCACCGCCCAAGGACAGGTGACGCCCAAGCTCAGTACCTTGGACTCGCCCGCTCGTGTGCTGGTGACTCTGCCGAACACCGTGGCAGCCACTGTGCAGAACCACATCAGCGTGGGTAGCGACGGCGTGAAGGGCGTGCGCATCGGCACCGATGGCCACGTGCCTCCAACCACCAGCGTGGTGATCGACCTGGTGCAGGCCTGCCAATACGAACTGCTTCCGGGCGGCGACAACCGAATCATTGTCAAGTTGCACCCTGCGGCGGTGAAGGCCAGCACGAAGGGTGCAACGCCCGCGCCGGCAAAGCTGCAGACCACCGCCTCGACGGTCGCTCCAGCCTCGGTTAAGACTGCGGTCGCGGTGAGCCAACCATCTCCCACGGCGGCATCTTCCGTCGCAATTCCGGTCGCTGCTCAAGCCACCGATAAGACCTTGAAGCAGGCCGCTTCCGCAACCAACTTTGCCTTTGTGGAGCCGACATACCAGCAGAAGAGTGCGGCCGACAAGGCTACGGCTGACGAGACTGCTCCCGCAGACCGGGCGTCCGGCGCGGCGGCGAAATTCGTAGACAAGCCGGAAGGCAATCTGCTGCCGACGCCGAGCGCTGCCATGCAGCCCCAGGCGGCTCAGGCTCCGCCGACCCAACCGATCCAACCGGCGGTGAATCTGGCGGCAGAGGGCAAAGGCGAGAGCCGCATGGTTACCCCGATCACTACCGCCAAGTACACGGGCGAACCGATTTCCGTGAACCTGAAAGATGTGGATCTGAAAGATTTCTTCCGCCT
>Ga0070766_10002008_pt1 | contig 10082 bp, 8 predicted proteins | sample HubBroMetageWFT6_FD_69782 | JGI IMG/M metagenome (GOLD analysis project Ga0070766, IMG submission 69782) | Warmed and freeze-thawed soil microbial communities from the Hubbard Brook experimental Forest, New Hampshire - Hubbard Brook CCASE Soil... | ecosystem: Environmental > Terrestrial > Soil >... | reverse complement strand
CCCGACCCCGCGGCGGCCTGGATCCCCTGCAGCGGCGTCACGTTGAACGTGGAGGTCACGTACGCGCTGCCGCCGCCGGTGTCGGTCGGCTGCGCGGACGCGGCCGGGCCGATGACCGCAACCGAGCCCGCGTTCGATGCCGATAGCGGCAGGGTGCCGCCGCTGTTCTTGAGCAGCACCGTGCCGGCCTCGGCGACCGCGGTGGAGACCGCCTGATGGGCCGCGGTCGTGACGGTCGTGCTGGTCGTGCCGGTCGGCGGGTCGTTGAACTCGTTGAAGCGGAACATCTCGCGCAGGATCCGCGACACCATCTGGTTGAGCGTGCCCATGCTGACCTGGCCGTCCTCGACGGCCGACTGCAGCGCGGAGCCGTAATACTGGGGAGCGGGCATCTCCTGGTCCATCCCGGCGTCCGCGGACTGCACGGTCGAGTGCGTGGCCTGGTAATCCGAGGTCACGAAGCCGGGGAAATTCCAGCGCTGATCGAGCGTGGTCTTCATCAGGTACTGGTTCTGGCAGGCGGCCTGGCCGTTGATCGTGCTGTACGCGCACATCACCGAGGCCGCTTTGGCCTGCACGGTGGCCGCGTAGAACGCAGGCAGGTAGATCTCGTGCAGGGCCCGCTGGCTCACGATCGCGTCGTCGGCCGGCGTATTGCGGTTGGTCTCCTGGTTGTACACGGCCAGGTGCTTGACCTGGGACATCTCATCCTGGCTCTGGACGCCCTCGATCTCGGCCGCGGCCAGCGCGGCGTTGAGATCGGGATCTTCAGTGAACGCCTCGAATGAGCGGCCCCACCGCGGGTCCCGGTCGATGTTCACGGTCGGGCCGAGGTTGACCATGGCGCCCTTGCCGCGTTCCTCCGAGCCGACGACCTGGCCGTACTGGCGGGCCAGCGACGGGTCGAACGTCGCCGCGAGCGAGACGGCCGCGGGCATCTGAGTCACGCCGGCGAGCCCGTCACCGACGCCGACGGGGCCGTCCTCCTCGCCGATGGCGGGGACGCAGAGGCTGGGAATCCCGGCGATGTAGAAGACGTAGGGCTCGCTGAAGCCGGCCCCGGTCACCATGTTGATCTTGTCGGCGAGCGTCATCGCCTTGAGGAGCATGCGGGTCCGCTGGCCGACGGACAGCGACTGGTTGAGCCAGGGGCACGCGGGATTGGTCGCGGCAGTTAACGCCGCGGCCTTCGCTCCAGTTGCGGTCGCTCCGGTTGCGGCCCCGGCCGGGGCGAAGGCCACGGCTACGGCCGCGGCGGAGGCCGTTGCAAGCGCGGCCAGACTCCGGAAGTGCCGAGAATGGATCAGCGAGATCGGCTTCATGAACGGCCTCCGATTGCCTGTTCGACGCTCGTTCAGATCGGAAGGGGCAGTTCGCTCCGTTTCGCGACGCTAATGCCGATAGCGTTAACGTGCCGTTAATATTCCGCAGTGGGTAGAAAAAATCCATAAAACCGCAGGTGGATTGGCGCGCCGGAGCTACTTGCCGCCGCCCGATTCGTCGTCGGCACCGCCGGCAGCTATGGACCGCGCCCAGCGCAGGTCCGCCTTGCCGGACGGGCTGCGGCGAACCGCCGGCACGAACACGATGAGACGCGGCTTCTTGTAGTCCGCCAGCCGCTGAGCAACGTGGCCGGTCAGCACCTCCGCGGTGACCGCGCCGTCCGTGACCGGGGCAACCACGGCGGCGATGCGGTTCCCCCAGCGCTCGTCGGGCAGCCCGACGACGAGCGCGTCGCGGACCGCCGGGTGCTCGATGAGGACCTGCTCGACCTCCTCGGCGAACACCTTCTCCCCGCCGGTGTTGATGATCCGGCTGCTGCGCCCGCGGAACGTGATCGAGCCGTCCTCATCCACCGACGCGAGGTCGCCGGTGACGACCAAGCGAGCGCCGCCGAACAGACGAAAGGTCTCCGCGGTCTTCGCGCTGTCGCCGAGGTAGCCGATCTCGTCGTCGGCGGGCGCGGCGAGCATGCCGACCTGACCCGACCCCGGAACGACGTCGTGGCCGGCCTCGTCGATCACGCGGGCGCCGGGCATCAGGGTGAAGCGCGACGTCACGGCCGCGTCGCCGCGCCTGGTCTCGCTGACCGCGAACGGCCCGCCCTCGGACGCGGCGACCAGGTCGCGGCAGACGAAGTCCCCGTGCGCAAGCAAACGCTGCTTGACGTCCGCGCTCCAGGTCACCCCGACGCTGAGGATGCGCCGCAGGCTCGACAGGTCGTAGGGACGGCCCTCGCGCGCTGCCCGTTCCAGCGCGTCGGCGAGCGGCAGGGCAAACGCGTCGCCCACGATCGACACCGTGTCCACGCGCCGGCCGGCAACGGTCCTGGCCAGCTCGTCAGGATCGTAGGAGCGTGCGGTCAGGAACACGACCCGGCCGCTGCTCACCAGCGCGCCGAGGGTGGTGTACATGCCGGTCGCGTGCATGAGCGGTGGTGCGGGCAGGCACACGATCGCATCGCCGCCCGCTGACAGCCGCTGGGTCGCGGCGCGCAGTTCGCCGAGCGAGCCGGGCACCGGTTCGCCGAAGAGCCGGAAGCCGTTCGCGGTCACGACCGGGTAGAGCCAGGCGTGGCTGACCAGCACTCCCTTGGGCTTGCCGGTCGTGCCGCCGGTGTACATGAGCCAGTGGTCGACCCCGCGCGCCGCGCGCGGCAGCGGCGAGGCCGACGAGATGACCTGCTCGTAGTCCTCGGCGGCCACCGGCGCCGGGTCCGCGTCGGCGGAGCCGACCTGCACCAGCGCCGAAAGCGGCGCCGTCCCGCGGAGCGCCGCCGCGACCCGCGGGGCAAGTGACCCGTCGAAGATCAGCGCAGCGACCTGCGCGTCGCTGAACAGGTGCAGCATCTCCTCGGCCTGGTAGCGGTAGTTCACGTTGACCGGGATGGCCCGCAGCTTGAGGACGGCAAAGACGCTTTCCAGGTACTCGGGGCTGTTGTACAGCGCGATCGCGACCCGGTCCTCCGCCCCGACGCCCCGGCCGGCCAGGAACGCCGCCAGCCGGGCGGCCCGCTCGTCCAGCTGCCGCCAGGTCAGGCTGCGATCTCCGTGCGCGACCGCCTCGCGATCGGCGCGCACGTCGGCCACGGTCTCCAGCACGGTCGCGAAGTTCTCTCTCACGGCACACCACCGCCCGCATCGCCCTGCACGCGACCATATCGCCGGCTGGTCAGCGCTGACGGGGCAGCAGCACGCCGAGGCCGAGACCGATGACCGCGGTCACCCCGAGTACCACGAAGGAGGCCAGGAACGGCCGGCCCGTGGGGTAAGCCACGGCCACCAGGATGGAGCCGACCAGCGCGGTGCCGAAGGACGAGCCCAGATTGGAGACGCTGCGCGACACGCCCGAGATGTCCCCCTGGTCGGAGTCGGAGAAGCTGGACTGCACGACGTTCACCGACGAGGTCAGCATCACCCCGACTCCGATGCCGAAGAGGAACTCGCCCGGCACCCAGGTGAACACGCTCGAGTGGGCCCGCACCAGCGCCGGCAGCAGGATCATGCCGACGATCGTGATCGCGAAGCCGGCGATGATCAGCGTGCGCTGCGCGCGCCGCCGGGCGAGGCGGTCAGCGGCGGCCGAGGCGAGGAGGACTCCGAACGTCGCCGGCGTGATCAGGAGCCCGGTCTTGACCGCGTTGTAGCCGTCAACCTCCTGCAGGTAGACCGAGATCACGAAGAACGAGCCCTGGATGATCAGCCACTGGATCAGCTGGGTGCCGAGGCCCAGGTTGCCGGCGCGGCTGCGAAACAGGCGGAGCGTGATCAGCGGATCCCGGCCCTTGCGTTCCGCTGATCGCAGGTGCAGGACGAACCAGAAGAGGAGCAGCCCTCCGATCGCGACGAGCACCCAGACCGGCGACACGCCGCCCTTGGGCAGCAGCACGGTGCCGCCGATCGAGAAGTCCTTGCGCGAGGCCAGGAACCCGTAGGTCCTGGACTGCAGGAGCCCGAGCACGACAAAGAACAGACCCGCGGCGGACAGGATCGCGCCGATCAGGTCGAACCGCGGCTTCGGTCCCGCCCGGCGCGGGTCGGCGATCCCGCGCGCCATGAGGACGATCCAGCCCACCACCAGGACCTGCAGCCCGAAGGACGCGCGCCAGCTGATGGCCGTCGTCACGAGACCGCCGATGAGCGGCCCGGTCGCCGCGCCGAGACCGCCGGCCCCGCTGACGATGCCGAAGTATTTGGCCCGGGACTTGACGTCCGGATAGGCGACCGTGATCAGGATGTAGATCGGCGGGATCATGAGCGCCGACCCGATGCCCTCGAGCGCCGAGTAGCCAATGATCAGCAGGGCGAGTCCCTGCGCGAGCAGCGCGAGAAGCGCCCCGACGCCGTAGATGACCAGACCCCAGATGAAGCAGTTCTTGCGGCCCCAGATGTCGGTCAGCTTGCTGCCCGGGATCATGAGCGACGCCATCGTCAGCGTGAACAGCGTGATCGCGGTCTGCACGCCGATGACGTCCGTGCCCAGATCCTTCGCGATCGCGGTAATCGCGACGTTCATGTTGGTGGCCGCGTAGCTGGCGATGAATTGCGCCAGCGCGAGCGGCAGGATCATGTTCCGAGCCCTGGCGGCAGTCACGGCAACCTGAGCCTTCCCGCGCCCGCCGTACCCGTCATCGCCGGCCGAACACAACCGGCCGGAGCAGGTCCCCGAATCCGGATAGCAGCTTCGGTCCGGGCGGCATGCTGGCGGGCTCGGGCCGGAAATGCAGGAACATGAAGCCAAGGCGCCGGGCGAGTATCCCGTCGGTGGCGATCTGATCTCCGATCACAACGCCCGGCCTGGGCATGCTCAGGTAAGGGTCAGTGCGCAGCGGCTTACGGGCCGAGACCTCGTATTCGACCCGCAGGCCGGGGCTGCCGCTCGGCAGGGCTGAGGGCAGCCGGTCGGAGTTCGTCGAGAAGCACAGGACACGCACAGAGGGGAGCGCCTGGATCTGGCCGATCATCGAGGCGATGCCCTGGTCGAGGACGTGCTGACTGCTGTCCCACGAGGCGATGAGCGGCTCGACGTCGATGATGACGGTCGCTGGTGCCAGCCGCTGGATCTGGCGCGGGATCTCACCCTCGCTGGTGAGCACGTCGTAGTCGGCCTCACGCATGCCGGCCGGCCATCCGGCTCGGACCCCGCCCCGCGAGGTGGCGCAACGCGGTCCAGTCGACCCGCGCTTTGGGCGCGGGGACGCCAGGCCGGTCACGGGGGACCCGCACCCGCAGAGCGCCGCTGCGGATCGTGCAGCGCACCGGGGTCGGCAGCAGGAGCGCCTCGCCGTCGACTCCGACCGGGATGCGCGCGTCGGCGGAGTCGATCGTGACTTCCGGCGTCAGCTGCATACTGAGCCCGTCGGAACGCGCACCGCGAAGCAGGCCTGCGGCCTGCCGGGCACTGCCCACGTTGACGGACACGACTCCAAGAGTGCCGCGATCCAGCCGGGCGCGCCGGCTCAGGCCCGCCAGATCGCCCGTTCCGTACGGATTGTTCCCGACCAGGACTGCCTGCGGGCCGGCCAGGACCGCATCGTGCGCCCGGACCGCCAGCGGCGCCTCCGAGCCGCCGCTGAGCAGGTCGGGGAGCAAGTTGAGGGTCGCGCCGATCTTGTCGTCGCGATAGGCGGGCGACTGCACGACCTCGGCGTAGGCGCCGAATGAGGCGTTGTTGACGAAGGTCTTCGTCCCGGCCCGGCCGAGGTCGACGCGCAGGTCGACGCCGTCGGTCAGCGCGCCCAGGCATGCGGCCGGGTCCTCGCGGTCCAGCCCGAGGTCGAGGGCGAAGTGGTTCCTGGTCCCGGCGGTGATGACGACAAAGGGGATCTCGTGGTCGGCCGCCACCTCGGCGACCATGGCCTGCGTCCCGTCGCCGCCGGCGACCCCGAGCAGGTCGGCGCCGTTCGCGACCGCCTGGCGCGCCACGTCGGCCACGTTCACGCGCTCCGGGCCGCTCATGAGGAAAACCTCCGCGCCGAGTTCCTCGGCCTTGCGCTTGAGGTCAAACTTGCCCACTTTGCCGCCGCCGGATCGGGGGTTCATGATCAGGAACGGGCGGGCGGCCATGGATGCGGGCTGGAACTCCGGCATCCGCCAGTCGGCCGCGCTCGGCGCCAGCGCGACCTTGGCTGCGAGTCCCGCCAGCAGCCACGCCGCGGCCGATGCGGCCGCTACCCAGAGCAGGTTCGCGAACGCGAACGCGATGAGCGCTGCGATCGGGGACGCGATGAGCAGGCCCAGGGCCAGCCAGCGCCGCAGGCCCCGCCCGGCCAGGAACCAGAAGCCGGCGGCCAGGCTGACGGCCGCGCTGGCCAGGCCGATCGCCAGCATCGCGATGCTAGCGAGCCCTCCCTCGACGGCAAGGACGGCAACGGCCGCCGCCGCCAGGAGAAAGCTCAGGCGCGCGAGCCACCGCCGGGCCGGACTCCGCCCGGCATCCGCCGGAGGCCGCACCTCTTCGACGTCCGCTGCCAACGCCAACCTCCCAAATACGCCGCAATGTCCGGCTGGCGGGCCCGGCGCTGGAAACAGTCATAATCTGCCCGCGGTGGCCGCGAGCGCGTCACCCGGCCAGGGTGACTCGCGGCGACGCCGCGCCCGCGGGGCGCGTTTGCTGGCCTAGGGCCTGGGCATACCCGGTCCGGCAGTGCTGGCCCAGGGGGACGACCCCCTGGAACCCCCGCCAGGATCATCGGGGGAGGACAAGACGGGCGCGACAGCAAGCCCGGACGGTCAGCAGGAGCAGAACGCAGCTCTATGGGCCGGCCGACGCCGGGCGGCCGGCATCTACGGTGCGATCATCACCGCGTCGATCATGACGGCGGCAGGCCCGGCGCTGACCACCATGTCGCTCGCGGTGTCGGTCCTGGTGACTCTCGTGGTCTACTGGCTCGCGGAGCAGTACTCCGAGATCGTCGGCCGGGCCGCGCACGGTCACGTGGCGACCTGGGCGCACGTCCGTAACGCGCTCGCCAGCGGCTGGCCCATTGTCAGCGCGTCCTTCATTCCGCTGGTCGTTCTCGTGGTCGCCCGGCTCGCCGGAGCATCCCCGGCGACTGCCGCTGACGTGGGCGTTGCCGTGGCCATCGTGGTGCTGACGTTTCATGGCTGGGCAGCAAGCCGCGCCGTCGAACTGCGCGGCTGGCGGCTGCTCGTGTCGACCTCGGTCGCGTCCGGGCTCGGGATCGTCATGGTCGCGCTCAAGAACGTGGCGCTTCACCTGCACTGAGGGCGCCGCTTAGGGTCGGTTTCATGCAACCGAGCAGCGAGGTCATCTCCGTAGCGGTGCCGGGCGGCAGCCTGGCGGTGGAACTGATCAACTCGGCGACCGAGCCGGTACTCGCCGTGCACGGCATCAGCAGCCAGCGCAAGCTGTGGAACTGGCTGCGGGCCGCCCGGCCCGACCTCAGCCTGATCGCTCCTGACCTGCGCGGGCGCGGCGACAGTGTCGGCGTCACCGGAGACTCATCGGTCGCCAGGCACGCGGCCGACATGGTGGCGGTGCTGGACAATCTCGGCCTCGACAGCGTCCATGTCTGCGGCATGTCGATGGGCGGATTCGTGGCGGTCGAGCTTGCCGTCAGCCACCCGAGCCGGGTCAAGAGCCTGATCCTGGTCGATGGCGGGTTCCGGCTGGCGAAACCCCGGGGCCTGACGCCTGAGGGGCTACCGGCCGTCTTCAGGGACCGGCTTGCCCGGCTGGACCGTGACTGGCCCGCGGTTAGCGACTACGCCGAGTTCTTCGTGGCGAACACCGCGCCGCTGCTGGACCCGGCGGACCCGCTGCTCCTCGACTACCTCGCTCATGATCTGTCTGGAGACCGGGTGCGGCTCAGCGCTGACGCCATGATCGGTGACGCGACCGACATTTTCTTCGGTCCGTCGAAGTGGCAGCAGCTGGCCGTGCGCACGCGGCTGCTCACGGCGCAGTGGGGGACCGGGCGAGACAGCCGGCCGGCCTACCCCGCCCTGGGTGCCAAGGCACTGCGCGCCAAGCTCGGCGACGTCCTGACGGTCCGGAGGGTCGACGGCGTGGATCATGCCGCCTCGATCATGACGGCGACGGGCGCGGGTGCTACCGCCGAGCTGATCGGCGAGGCGCTGCCGTGACCGCCGGCCAGGCCCTGATGGCCGCGCTCAGCCGGGAGCTTCCGGCCGACCGGCTGATAGCTGACCCGGACGTGCTCGCCGCGCTGTCGCACGACGATGCCGAATGGGCGCCGGCCGGGACGCCAGCGGTCGCGGTGCGGGCGCGGTCGGAGGCCGAGGTCCAGCACATCGTGCGCACGTGTGCCGAGCTCCGCGTGCCGGTCGTGCCGCGCGGCGCGGGCACCGGACTGTCCGGGGGTGCCAACGCGGTCACTGGCTGCGTGGTGCTCGACCTGTCGCAGATGAACCAGATTGTCGAGATCGATCCCGACAATCTCGTCGCGGTCGTGCAGCCCGGAGCGATCAACAACGACGTCAAGTCAGCGGTGGCCGAGCACGGGCTCTGGTATCCGCCCGATCCTGCGAGCGCGCCCTGGTCGACGATCGGCGGGAACGTCGCGACGAACGCCGGCGGTCTGTGCTGCCTGAAGTACGGCGTGACCCGCGACTACGTGCTCGGGCTGCGCGCGGTCGTCGGCGGCCCGGTCGAATACGGCACGGCCGTCCGGCTCGGGCGCCGCACCACGAAGGGCGTCGCCGGCCTGGACCTGGTCGGCCTGTTTGTCGGCTCCGAGGGGACGCTCGGCGTCGTGACCGAGGTGACGCTGCGGCTGCGGCCGGCGCCGGCGGGCACGCCGCGGACGGTGGTCGGCGCGTTCGGCGATCTGGTGGCGTCGGGCGAGGCGGTGGCGTCGGTGACCCGGCTCGGGCTCACGCCCGCCGCGCTTGAGCTGCTGGACCGCGCCTGCCTTCAGGCGGTCGAGGACTGGAAGCACCTGGGCATCGAGGCCGACGCCGCGGTGCTCCTGCTCGCCCGCGTGGACACGCCGGGGGAGTCCGGCGCGGCCGAGGCTGCTGCGATCGCCGCGACGATGGCGGAGGCGGGCGCGCTCTGGGTCGAGCAGTCGAGCGACGACGCGGAGGCCGAGGCGCTGTTTGACGCCCGCCGCCTTGCCTATCCCGCGCTGGAACGGCTCGGCCCGGTGCTCACGGAGGACATCTGCGTGCCGCGCTCCAAGGTGCCGCAGATGCTCGAGCAGATCGCGAAGATCGGTGCGGCGCACGGGGTTACGATCGCCAACATCGCGCACGCCGGCGACGGCAACCTGCATCCGCTGATCGTAACGCCGCCGGGGGACGACGCGGCCAGGGTCGCCGCGCAGGCGGCGTTCGAAGAATTCCTGGACGCGGCGATCGCGCTCGGCGGGACCGTCACGGGGGAGCACGGCGTCGGCCTGCTCAAGCGGGCGGGGCTGCGCCGCGAGCTCGACCCGGGCTCGCTAGCGTTGCAGATAGCCGTGCGTAAGGCGCTGGACCCGCTGGAGATATTCAATCCGGGCAAGGGCTAACAGGAAGGGCACTTACTGATGACCTCGACGCAGGAAATCACGATCACCCGCACCTTCGAGGCCCCGGCTGAGCTGGTGTACCGGGCCTTCGTCGATCCTGACCAGCTGTGCCTGTGGTTCGGCCCGGAAGGATTCTCGGTGCCGTGCGAGACCGTCCAGATTGACGCGCGCCCCGGCGGCTTCCAGCGGTTCATCATGGTCAGCGACGACGACCCGAGCGTCAGGAGCCCGATCGACGCGACGTTCAGCGAGGTCGTCGAGAACGAGCTCCTGGTCGGGCACCAGGACGTGGCCGGCATCCCCGGCCATCCCGGCACCGAGAGGTTCAGGCTGCGGCTGGAGTTTCACGACGAGGCCGACGGCACAACCCGGCTTGAGCTTCGCCAGGGCCCGTTCACCGAGCAGCTGGCTAGTGATACGAGTGCGGGCTGGGAGAGCTCGTTCGTGAAGCTCGACTCGCTGCTGCGGCGCTCGCTGTAGCCCGCGCCCGGGCAACTCTGAGCGACTGCGGACGGAATTGTCAGCCTAGTCGAGTATGCTCCGTCGAGCGCCACCTCCTAGCCGATGCTGGGGACGGCGGGGAGGT
>Ga0070766_10002006_pt1 | contig 10083 bp, 7 predicted proteins | sample HubBroMetageWFT6_FD_69782 | JGI IMG/M metagenome (GOLD analysis project Ga0070766, IMG submission 69782) | Warmed and freeze-thawed soil microbial communities from the Hubbard Brook experimental Forest, New Hampshire - Hubbard Brook CCASE Soil... | ecosystem: Environmental > Terrestrial > Soil >... | reverse complement strand
GCGGTCAGCCAACTTTCGGGCCATCCGCCACAAGAAACCGGAATCGCGCGGCCGATCATCGTTCAGCCAGCGCAGTCCGCGAAGCAGGCTTGTGGAGTACCGCGTGTGCGCCAGCAGCGCCCAACAGGCAAGAGAAGTAACCCAGCATCCTTCTGGCTGGCCTGGCGCGGATGCCCAGGAACCGTCCTGAAGCTGCGCTGCGGTGAGAAAACGAAGCCCCCAATTCAGAGGCTCATCTGGGCCCGACGAAGAACTGAATTCCTGGAGAGCAATGAGCGCCCAGGAGGTTGGCTCGATGCGGCTCTCGCATCCGGCATTAAAGCCCCAGCCTCCATCCGAGTTCTGCAAACTGCGCAAGCGAGCCAGAAACGCGCGATCCACTAATGACCAGACCCTCCCAGGCTCTCTCATGGAATTGGTTGTGGTTTCACCGGGTGACCTTCTGCCGTGGGTCCCCGTCGGGGATCACATGATTCGCTTGGGAGCTAACGGCAACTCGTTCGCCACCGGCAGGCTCGGTTCTTCCGACTCGCGAATCTCAAGTTGGTTCATGAGCCGGTGCAAGTAGCCCCGCGCTACGCCCAGTGTGCGCGCACTTTCGGTTTTATTCCAGCCGGTTTGTCGCAGCGTGCGCAGGATGAGCCTGCGCTTGAACTGGCGAACCTCTTGTTCGTAGGATTGATCGAAATTTAGGGTTTCGCCGGTGCCTCGGACGGAAGTCGGCAAGTGCCAGACCTCGACGCAATGTCCATCGCAAATGACTGCCGCTCGCTGCACAACATTCTCGAGCTCTCGGACATTCCCGGGCCAGGCGTACTCATCCAGCGCGTGCAAAGCGGGTTTCGAAAACTTTTTGACCCTTTTGTTGAATTGCTGGGCCGCCAATTGCAGGAAATGTTGCGCGAGAAGGTGGATATCGTCGCGCCGGTCGCGCAAAGGAGGCAGGTGCAGCTGGACCACATTCAAGCGGTAATACAGATCTTCACGGAACTCTTTCCGCTGCACCATCTCAGCCAGGTTCCGATTCGTTGCCGTGATCAGGCGGACATTGACGTTGACCGTGGCATTGCTGCCAAGCCGCTCAAAACTGCGCTCCTGAAGCACGCGCAGCAACTTGGGCTGTAAACCTAAACTCAGGTCGCCAATTTCATCGAGAAATAAAGTGCCCTGATCGGCGGCCTCGAGACGTCCCCGCCTGTTCGCCAGCGCGCCCGTGAAAGCGCCCCTTTCATGGCCGAAAAGCTCATCGTCGATCAGTGTTTCCGGCAAGTTCGTGCAGGAAAAAGCAACCATGGGGTGGGCCGCGCGCGCGCTCATTTGGTGAATCGCCCGCGCTAGCAGTTCCTTGCCAGTTCCCGTTTCGCCGGTAATTAAAACATTGACGTCACAGGGAGCAATCGTCTGGGCAAATGCAAATAGTTCCTGCATGACGGGCGATGTCCCCAGAAGATGGTGCATCCGTCCCGAATTGCGGGCGGCCGCCCGCAAAGTCTCGAGTTCCTTGTTCGCTACAGAGGTCTTGTGCGCCCGGCGCAGGATCTGCCGAAGTTCCGCGATACTCAGGCCATCCGTGATGGTGTCGCACGCGCCATGTTCCAGCATACTGGCAGCGAATGCGCCGCTTTCTTCATCACAAAAAACAATCATGGGAGGGTGGGAGGCGCTCTGCTGAATTTTCTCCATGAGTTGGATTCCCGCCGTGAGGCTCGCGCCGGTGCCGCCAGACCGAATATCCAGCACCACTACATCACACCACTCCTGCCAGTCGGGCCAGTGATTCAAATCGAGATCGCTGCGGTGGCGGGTCTCAAATCCCGAGTCTAATGCCCGGGCAATCGCGTCTGCCAGGCCGAATTCCTTGCCCAGCAAACAGACACGTATCACGTGTTCTTGCATTGCAGCGCCCCCCTTTGCTTCAAAACGTCCCCCAAGATTAGGCTGAGAGGTCGAGGACAAAAGACATTGGCAACGGTCTCGGAGCAAGTTGAGGCCCAAATGGGTACGTCACCTTTCGGATTCAAGTTTCCGGAAGTAATTCATTCGACACACGATGTGGCGGACCTGCAATGTGTGCCCTGAGAGGGACAGTACCGGTGGCAAAAATTTGCTACCTTCGAGCAAGCAATTTCCTTCTTCATTCCTCGCAGCGGTGTCCGCGCTCTCCCTGCGAGGCTTCGCATGGGAGATTTGGTGCACGCAACTCCGTCCGCCAGCTCGATCTTGCCGAAGAGCTATGGGACCGCGAGGGAAGTGATTGCTAGACCGCGAAATTCGAGGAGCTTGTGAAAACTGGCGATACTCGTTCGATAAGGTGGGGAGGCACACGCCTAAGCACGCCTGGAATGCTTCCAAGACAAAAAGAATTCAGAAACTATACATCGCGGCGAGTAGAAGTCAAGGAACTTGCGCGCCCTCCGGAAAATGCGCTGACCTACGGGCCCGTATTTGCGTATCGGAGCTGGGATCGGGTGGTGGCATTCGCCCATGGGCAAGTCGGCGCAATTCACGGGAGACAAGGGTATCTCGGAATTTCGCAGAATGCGTTCAAATTTGCTTCCGCCTGCGTTGGGGGCGCGGACGTTGACATTAACCGCCGAATTGCAGTGCGGGCCCAGCTCGATTGCCCGCTTACTCGATTTCTCGGATTGAACCAGAAAAATCTGCAAACATCGGTCGGTCTGGATTACCGCTTTGGCTGCAAGTAGAGATCTGGTGAACCTATTTGAAAACCTACAGCCGTGCGAGTTGGCAGTAAAATTCGCTCATTTATAATTATTTTTATTCCTGAATCGCTCGAGCTGGCGCGGTGGCGAGTTCGGCCGTGGCATTGGCGGCTTGCTTGTGGCTTCGCGCAAAGATAAAGTTGAGACCGGAAAGTTTGGCTTGAAGGATAGGAAGGCTTGCAGGATTTCGTAGTCCGATCGCGCAAGAGAGCGTTACGGTACCGCAGCCGGCGTCACGGAGTATTGAGCGACAACTATGTATAAATTCTGGCGAAATTCGCTGCGATTTGCAGCCGCGGTCATTTTCGTTGCGCTCATCGTCCAAATCCCTGTTCGCGCGCAAGACCAGGACCAGGGCACCATTCGCGTGGCCGTGAATCTGGTGTTGGTGGACGCGACGGTGAAGGCCAAGGACGGCAAAATTATCGCCAATCTGAAAAAGGACGACTTCCAGGTTCTGGAAGATGGCGTCACCCAAAAAATTGACGTTTTCAGTCGCGACGAATTGCCTCTCGATGTGGCCCTTGTTTTAGATCTGAGCGATTCGATTGGCCCGTTTCTGGCCCCGCTGCGTGACGCCGCGACCATCGCCCTAGCGGCCCTTAAACCAAACGATGAGGTGGCGCTATTCACTTTTTCCACGGAAGCCGAATTGCGCCTGCCGCTCTCAAAAGACAAGAACAAGATTGCCGATCAGATCAATACCTTCGATGCGCGCGGCGCCACCAATATTAACGATGGTATTTTCCTTGCAGCCGAATATCTTCTCAAGACGCCGCCGACGGGACGACGGGTGATTATCCTGATCAGCGATGATGTGGGCACGGATGCCGGCGGGCAGGGAACGCGCGACATCGTTACCGAAGCCATCGCCGCAGATGCGGTCCTCTATAACCTGAAAATACCCGGATACAATCCCCCGGCAACCATGCTTCACTCGGCCATGACTCCCGGGCTGGTGAACATTCACAAAGTGATGGAGGCGACGGGAGGAGAATTATTCGACGTTCAGGATGTGGCACATCTGGATGCCGTATTCAGCGCCCTCATTCAGCGGATCAAGACCCGTTATACGTTAGGGTATTACACAATGGCCAATGGGGCGGAAGGCAAGCCGCACAAGCTGGAGGTTCGTCTGGCTTCCTCGTTTGGAAAAAAGGGGCGGGACTACTCCATTTTGGCAAAAAACGGCTATTACATTCATTAGGCGATGCGGAGCACATTCGCGTCAAATCCCTGCAATCAGAGTGTGGCGCAGGCCCGCCCAAAAGTGAGGCGATGATAAAGCTCTCTGTCCTGGACCAATCACCTGTGTCTGACGGTTACTCTCCGGCGGACGCGCTGCGCAATACGATTGAGCTGGCGCGGCTGGCCGACACGCTGGGCTACGAGCGGTATTGGATCGCGGAACATCATGCCATCGTGACGCTGGCCAGCCCGGCGCCCGAAATTCTTATCGCCAGGATTGGCGCCGAAACTTCCGGCATTCGCATCGGGTCCGGCGGCGTGCTGCTGCCTCATTACAGTCCTCTCAAAGTCGCGGAAAGTTTTCGCATGCTCCACGCGCTATATCCTGGGCGTGTCGATCTCGGCATCGGCCGCGCGCCCGGAGGAAGCGGGCTCGAGGCGTTCGCTTTGCGGCGCGACCGCAGCGAGCGCCTACAGAATGACGATTTTGAAGAGCAGTTGCTCGAGCTGCTGGCGTTTCTTCACCATGATTTTCCTTCCGATCATCCCTTTGCGCGCATCAAGGTTTCGCCGGACATGCCCGGTGCGCCCGAGGTTTGGCTGCTGGGGTCAAGTTCGTGGAGTTCCGCTGTCGCGGCAAAACTGGGTCTTCCGTATGCGTTTGCGCACTTCATAACTCCGGAGGAAACGCCAATGGCCCTGGAGTTTTATCGCGCGAATTTTCAGTCATCCAAACAACTGGCCCGGCCGCGAGCGATCGTGGCCCTGGGAGTGATCTGCGCCGACACGGAATCCGAAGCGAAGCGCTTGTACACCAGCACGCAGCTGCACATTCGCCGCATTCGATTGCAGGGCAAACGCCTTCCCGTGCCCACCCCTGAACAGGCCATCGCGGAGCTCGGAAACTTTGCATTTGGCGCTGATCCGGTCGTGCGCGGGGCAGGCGAGTGGCCGCGGTATGTGGTAGGCGCGCCCGAGCAGGTCCGGGACGAACTCGCGCGCATGGCCGGCATTTTGCACGTCGAGGAAATAATGATCATCGCCGTCCTGCACGATTACCAGGCCCGCCTGCGTTCGTACCGGCTGATCGCCAAAGCATTCAATATTCCGTGTCGAGTGTCGAATGGTTCGAGGGAGCTTTCCTTGTAGGCAATTTGAAACAAATTCTTCGAGGGAATTCATATTAGTAGAAGAGGATGAAGCAGATCGCGATGTAGCGCCTGCGTCTCGCCGGCATTTTTTCGATGTGGGGAGATCAGCAAAATTGCCGGCGAGACGCCGGCGCTATGAAAAGCCCGCGCTTTATTGTGAGACAGATATAACGTCTATCCGATCAAGCTTTGCGGATCGGCTTGGTCATTAAATCGACGAAGAGTTTCTTGAACCGGTCGCGGTCGATTTCCTGCAGGACGCGTACCAATCCTGCCGAGGGCGGCGGGCCCAGATAGAACTGCCGCGGGTCCACGAAGACACGCCGGTCCGCAGCGCTCACGGATTTTCCGGCCTCGGGAACGGCCTGCCAATTTTTTGCCCAGAACATGGAATCTCCATAGCGCGGACCGGGCGTTATGCAAATGTCCACGTACATCTCCTCGGATTTTGTGAAGGCGCTTGGGTCGATCACTTGCGCGGCAATCATTTCGTCCGCCATGCGGAAAAAATGCAGATTGGGATCGCGCCGCAGCGGCTCCACGGCATGCATTTGGAAAAGTTCGGAAATGGGGCTCCAGGCGCGGGCGGCGATCTCCTCGATCATTCTGCGGCCCGGCGCGATTTCGTCGCCTTCGTGAATCTCCTCGGCGATGTCCAAGGTGACGATGCTGCATTTCGGCCAACCGGCGCGCAGGACCTTTCGCGCGGATTCGGGGTCGAAAAAAATATTGAAGGCATTGGTGAACACGTGAAAGCCGGTTCCCATGATTACCACTTCGTGCACCAGGGGGACGATGTCGGGAGCGAGCGCGATCGCCAGCGCCAGATTTGTGAGCGGCCCCCCGGCATAGAGGGTCACTTGGCCAGGATTATCGCGCACGGTCCGGACGATGAAACGCGCGGCGTGGTCCTGCTGAGCTTTTAAGTTCGCGGGGCGATCGTAAGGCGGCGGCAGCTGCTTGATTTCGTTCGGGCCGCCATTTGCGCGATTGAATGCGCCCATCCAGGGGTCCAATCGGTGGCCGCCGTAGAGTTGCTGCCGGAGCTGCCATTCTTCCTTGGTGTTGAGCATGGGAAACTCCGCGCCGGGGTACACCGGAATTTCCGTGCGTCCCATCATTTCCAGTAAGCGCAGCGTGTAAGCCATCTCCTGCTTCATCCACGCGTCGCCCGTCACCAGCGTTATGCCGAGGAGATCGATGCTGTCGGCCTGCAACATCATCAGCGTTCCGAGGATGTCTGTGCCGAATGGCCCGGAATTGTCCTGATCGTAAATTACTTTTCGTTTTGCGGCGGATTGCTGCGCTGCCGGTCCCGGCGCCGGAAGCGGAGCGGCGGCCTCTCCCATCGCCGCCGGCTGCGGCGGAATTTGTGACGAAGCGATCGCGGCTCCAACCGTTTTAATAAACTCGCGGCGCGTTGTGGTCATGGGGCCTCGCTTTGTGTAGGACGTGCTCCAGCCTGTCTTCTTCTGACTTTTGCCAGCTCCGTGAAAATCAAAATCAGACAGGCTGAAGCCCGTTCTACTTGATCGGTCGCGTCATCAAATCCGTGAACAATTCTCGGAAGCGCTTCTTGTCGATCCCATTCAGGACCTGCACGCGGCCCGCTTTGAGTGAAGGATTGTTCTGGCCTGAAAGTTCGCCGCCTTCGTCTTTCCAATTCGCATCCCAAAAGGAGGTGTCGCCGTAGTGGCCGTCGTTGTGCGTCACGATGTCGATGTACATATCGTCGTAGCCGGTAAAAATCGAAGGGTTGATCGCGTGGGCGGCCATCATTTCATCGGGCATACGGAAAGAGCGGCGTTGCGGATTGGCGCGCTGCGGTTTCTGTTCGTACTCGCGGAAGAGATCGGCGATCGGCGAGTGAGCGCGCTCAACAATGGCGTCCACTTTGCCGTCGTCCTGCATGTGGACTTGCTCGGCAAGGTCCGTGGTAACTAGAGTGAATTTCGGCCAGGGCGCGCGAACGCCGATCTTGGCGGCTTCGGCGTCGAAATAAACATTCACGGAACTGGTGGAGTGGTGAATGCCACCGCCCATGAAAATCACTTCCCTGGTGATGGGCACGATGTCCGGCGCGAGCATTACGGCGAGAGCCAGGTTCGTCATCGGGCCGCCGCAATACATGGTCACCTCGTTCGGGTTCGCGCGAATGGTGCGGATGATGAAGTCCGCGGCCGGCTCGGGCTGGGCCTTGATCCGGGCAAACCGGTTGTAGGGCGGCGGCAGCGGGGCTACTTCATCGCGGCCCGCGGCATCTTTCGCGAAGCAACCCAGGTATCCTTCGTTTCCAAGCGACCTCGACCCGAACATCTGGTAACGCATCTGGGCCTCAGCCTTGGTGTTGAGCAAAGGTTCCTGCGCGCCCATGTAAACCGGAATTTCCGGTCGGCCCATGATTTCGAGTAGACGCAGCGCGTAAGCGGTTTCCTGTTTGGCCCACATGTCGCAGCTCACGGTGCAAATGCCGAGCAGATCGATTTTGTCCGCCTGCAGAAGCATCAACGTCGCGACCGTATCCGTGGAGAGTGGGCCGCGGTGGTCCTGGTCGTAAATTAGTTTTTTCTTGCCGCTCGGACCAGGAGGAGTTTGCGCAAGTTGAGAAATCATTGCGCTGTGGGCAAGGAGATCGGATGGTGACCGCATCGTGTCCCTCACGCCGATAAACCGCGAAAGCCAACGCGGTTTATAGAGATTCAAAAGCGAATAAATTCAAAAGCCCCACCCTTGCAAAACCCGCAAGAGTGGGGCACCCAAGGCATGCTACCCAATTCGGAACTTCTTGATGGCCGGCCGCGTAGCGCTCGTTCAGAATTTTCGAGTGTGTTGTTCTCCCCAGCGTTCGATGACGACCTTTTTATCCGTGTAAAACTCGATGGCGTCGCGTCCCTGCGCGTGCATGTCGCCGAAGAAACTGCCTTTCCATCCGGTAAAGGGGAAATAGGCCATGGGCGCAGCTACTCCGATATTGATGCCGATGTTGCCTGCGGGCGCGTCGTAACGGAACCGGCGCGCCGCCGAACCGCTGGAAGTGAAGAGCGAAGCCTGGTTGCCGTATGGGCTGCGCTCCAGAAAGTCGATTGCTTCGTTCATGTCTCTCGCGTGGATCAGGCTCAATACGGGGCCGAAGATTTCCGTGTCGGTCAGCTCGCTCGTTGCGGACACGCCATCGAGGATAGTGGGCTTTACAAAATTTCCCGACTCGCGCTTCGGAATTTTGGCGTTCCGGCCATCGAGAAGGACCTTCGCTCCTTCTTTTTCGCCGACGCCGATCAGCGATTCGATGCGCGATTTGCTCTGCGCGGTGATCACCGGCCCCATCTGCACGCCTTCTTCCAATCCATCGCCCACGCGCAAGGACGCGGCGGCGTTGGTGATGGAATCGCGAAAAGTCTTTTGCGCCTCGCCAATCGTGACCGCGACCGAGACAGCCAGGCAACGCTGACCGGCGCAACCGAATGCGCTATCGCTGATGATCTGCGTGGCCATCGTCATATCGGCGTCGGGGAGGACGATGACGTGGTTCTTGGCGCCGCCCTGGCACTGCGCGCGCTTGCCGTTGGCGGCGGCGCGCGCATATACATATTTCGCAACCGGCGTCGAGCCCACAAAACTGATGGCGCGGATTTTGGGGTGGTCCAGAAGGGCGTCGACCACCGCTTTTCCTCCATTTACCAGACTGACAACACCTTTGGGCAATCCAATCTGTTCGAGCAGCTCGAACACGCGCATCATCGTGAGCGGCACGCGCTCGGACGGTTTCAGCACGAAGGTGTTGCCGGTGGCAATGGCGTAGGGCAGAAACCAGAAGGGAATCATTCCGGGAAAATTAAACGGCGTGATCGCGGCCACCACGCCGAGCGGCTGCCGGATCATCATCTCGTCCACGCCGCGAGCGACGTCTTCGAGGTTGTAGCCCTGCATCATGGTGGGGATTCCGCAAGCGACTTCCACATTTTCTATGGCCCTGCGCAGTTCCGCCTTGCCCTCGCCAAACGTCTTGCCATTTTCCTGGGAGATGATGCGGCCGAGCTCGTCCACATGATCTTCAAGCAGCATTTTCAGCTTGAAGAGCGGCTGGATGCGGTCTTCCGCGGGCGTGCGGCGCCAGTCGTGATAGGCCGCGGCGGCCGCTTCCACGGCGGCGTCGACCTCGGCCGCGGTCGACAATGGCGTCAGCGCAATGATATCGCCGGTCGCGGGATTAATGACTTCTTTCCACTCCGCGGATTTCGATTCCATCCAACCGCCATTGATATAGTTCAGAACTTTAGTATGAGTTACGGCAACTCCGGTCATGACTGTCCTCAATTCAGGTGCCATCGGCAAATTGCTTTTCGATGTCCCTGCGTGATTTGAATGCGACTTGTATAAATGCCCATGCAGAAGATTTTCATTTGCGACAGCGGCGGGCCCTAGCGCCTCAGCATTTGCGCAATGCGTCCCGGAACCCGTGAAAATTAGTTACGCAGAAAACATAATCCTTCGACAGGTTTAATGCAACCTTCAGTGGCACAGGCTTCAGCTTGTGGGGTTTCGTTCTTGCAGAACCAAAACCCACAGGCTGAAGCCTGTGCTACTAGAAACAACTACGCGCTGGCTTTCGCCGCCGAATGGAGGAACCTCTCAATCCGGTCCAGAACCTGCATGGCCGTGAGGCATTGAGCGACACTAGAGTTAGGCTCACGCTTTTCGCGGATGGCGGCAAAAAACTCGCGGTCCTGCAGTTCGATGCCGTTCATGGACACGTCCACTTTGGACACATCAATTGCTTTTTCATCCCCATCCAGCAGGTCGTCGTAGCGGGCGATTAAAGTGCCGTTGTCGCAGATGTAGCGGAAGAATGTGCCGAGCGGCCCTTTGTTGTTGAAGGAAAGCGACAGCGCGCAGATTGCTCCAGAGGGAGCTTTCATCACGATGCCCATATCCATGGCAATTTTCAGTTCCGGATGAATCGGGCCTTGCACGGCGTAACATTCGGAAACGAGCTCGCCGGTTTGATATTGGAACAGGTCCAC
>Ga0070766_10002005_pt1 | contig 10083 bp, 9 predicted proteins | sample HubBroMetageWFT6_FD_69782 | JGI IMG/M metagenome (GOLD analysis project Ga0070766, IMG submission 69782) | Warmed and freeze-thawed soil microbial communities from the Hubbard Brook experimental Forest, New Hampshire - Hubbard Brook CCASE Soil... | ecosystem: Environmental > Terrestrial > Soil >... | reverse complement strand
CGGATGTGAAGACCGAAACGAAGGAAACAACCGAGGCGCAGCCTCAGACGCTGAAGCAGCGCTTCATCCATCTGCTACATGAGATCTTCATGGGACGTGAAGAGCACCTTGGGTGGCGCCAGTAGTTACCATGCAGCGCTGAAGGATGGGTGCCGCTTCACCGGGTCCGCGCTCACTACTCTCCGCAGTTCGAGGTGGATAGCTGGCTTGCTCCCTCGTCCGAAATTCCCCTCCGGGCAATTCACCCAGTTCGTTACCATTTTTGCAGCGCTTCTTTCCGGCCTGCCCGCTTGCTCGGTAGGTTCAGGGCGGTGCTCGCGATCAGCTCCAAGGGCACGACGAAGCTCACTGCGCCGCGAGAAATCGCTTCTTTGGGCATTCCAAACACAATGCAACTGGCTTCGTCCTGCGCGATCGTGGCGGCTCCAGCTTCTTTCATCTCATCGAGGCCCTGAGCGCCGTCGTCGCCCATCCCGGTCATGATGATGCCCACCGCCTTTGACCCAGCGGAAGCTGCCACCGAGCGAAAAAGAACGTCAACGCTCGGACGATGGCGCGAAACCAGTGGCCCATCGATGATCTGGACGACAAGTTCTTCGGCGGCGCGATTGACCAGCATGTGACGGTTGCCCGGAGCGATCAATGCCAGGCCGGGTTGCAGCCGGTCGCCATCGCGGGCCTCCTCGACTTCGATTGCGCATTCCTTGTTCAGGCGTTCAGCGAAGGCCCGGGTGAAGACTTCAGGCATATGCTGCACAATGGCGATCGGAGGACAGTCGGTCGGCATGGCAGCCAGGAAGACTCGTAGGGCCTCCGTTCCGCCCGTCGAAGCGCCCACGGCGATTAGCCCGTTCGGCGCTCCTGCAGCGCGAACCTTGGCTTTGCGAGGAAGAACAGCGTCGGCCGACAGACGAGGAACCGTCGCCATACGTGGTCGCAGCCTGACCTGCGCTTGAGAGGCGCTCCAGACCGCATCTACCAGGGTGACGGCCGATTCGTGCAGGAACTCCCGCACGCCGACCTTGGGCTTGGTGATTACCTCGACCGCGCCTTCTTCGAGCGCGCGAAGTGCGAGTTCGGTGCCGCGGGCAGCCAGACCGGAGCAGACCACCACGGGCGTAGGCATTTCCGACATGATTTTTCGGATGAAAGTCAGGCCGTCCATCCGCGGCATTTCGAGGTCGGTAATGACGACGTCGGGAGGTTCCTTTTGCATTTTTACCCATGCAATCAGCGGGTCCGCCGCGACGGTGACTTTGACCCGGCTGTTGGTGCTCAGGATGGCCTGCATAACCTGGCGAACCATTGCCGAGTCATCCACGACCAGGACGTGCAGGTCTTCTCCATGCATAGTGATACCCTTTTTCGCCTTCCTCAGTGGGGGCGGCCGAAGAAGTTCTGCTCAACGAGTTGCTAACAGGTCCGCGTTGTTTCCTGCTTTTGTGTAGATGGTTGGCTCAACACTACGTAACTGGGGGAACACGCTGTTCAGGTTCTCGGCGTGGCCCACGAATAAAAGACCGTTGGCCTTCAGATGACGAATGAGGCTCGTGACCACTCTTTGTTTTGAAGCGGCGTCAAAATAGATCAGGACATTGCGACAAAAAATCGCATCGAATGGACCCTCGACGAGATCGGATTCCCGATCCAAGTTCAACCTTTGGAAGTCGATCATTTGCTGGATTTCGACTTTCACTTTCATCTCACCTTGCCGCTCCGCCATTCCGCGTAACATAAAACTGTGTAGCAAGTCCTTCGGCAGTTCTGCCGACCTCGCGATGGGATAAATCCCCTTGCGCGCCTTTTCCAGTACGCGGGTGGAGATGTCGGTGGCCAGAATCCGCGCGTCCCAGCCTTGCTCGGCGGGAAGATGCCTGGCAAGCAACATGGCCACGGTGTAAGGCTCTTCGCCGGAAGAACATCCGGCGCTCCAGATCTTCACTCTCCTCGGCCGCAACCCGCGTTCGGCCTCCGACTGCCAATGAGGAAACACTCTCTGTACCAGGAACTCGAACTGCCTGGGCTCGCGGTAGAAGCGAGTTTCATTAGTCGTGATGGCGTCGATCATCCGGGCGCGTTCTTCGAGCTGCTCCGGCTGCGAAACGCACTCGTAGTAGCTTTGCAGTGAGTTGATCTCCAGCGTGCGAAGCCGCCGGAAGAGGCGGCCGCACAGTAGGGCGGTTTTTGAGCTTCCAAGCCAGATTCCGGTTTCGGCATAGATCAGTTTCTGGAATTTTTCGAATAGCGCGGGACTAACAGAAAGATGAGGTGGCTGCTCAAGGCGTGCCTCGCCGCAGCGGGACTTGGCGGAATCCTTGCCTGGAGCTGTTCCAGCGGGCAAGAGTTACGCTCCGGTCTCGAAGTGCGCTTTTTTGGCCGGTGCATGAACGATCACGTCGTTCGAATGGCTGCCATCGGCAACCGAATCCGTGACTGCGAGCAATTCGTCGGCGGAGAGGACTTTGTCAATGTCAAGAATCAGGCAAAATTTCTTGCCCAGCGCTCCCATGCCGAGCAAGTATTCGATCTTGACGCGAGTGCCGAAAGGCGGAGTCGCTTCGATTTCGTCTGCGGAAAGATCGATGACCTGGCTCACCGAGTCGGCCAAGACTCCCATGGTCAGCTGCTCGCTCTGAAACATCACTTCGGTGATGATGATGCATGTGAATTTGGAAATGCGGCTGGCGGGCAGTCCGAACTTTACCGCCAGATCGACCACCGGGACAACTCTGCCTCGCAGGTTGGTGACGCCGCGGATCCAGGCCGGAGTATTGGGCACGGTGGTGACAGCTTCGTACTCGACGATCTCGCTCACCTTCACAATACTGATGGCGTATTCCTCGCCTGCAGTCAGGAAGGTAAGGTATTGCACCGTGCTCAGAGGGAGTTGGTTCTTCCCTTGATTCTTCCCTTGGTTGGGCGCTCCCATAGTTTCACTCCTCGTATTACCGCCGTTTGCTTCGTCGAATGCGCCCGGCTCTTCCGGCAGCGAAGCCAGTGCGCGGGCCCGCAAGCCGATCTTCTTTAAAACGGAGCGAAGTTAGCTTCTTCCGCCACCTTGCCGTTGGCCGGCTTACTCTGGCTACGCTGGGCGAAATCGCTCCTGAACGACGGGTTCAGAGGCATCACCACGCGCTGCTTGCCATCGCCGCCGCGGTTGGCAGGTTGCTCTCCGGCTACACGGAAGAAAGTCATCAACTGCTGCAGTTGCTCGGACTGCGCAGCCAATTCTTCCGCCGTGCTTGAAAGTTCTTCCGCAGACGACGCGTTGCGCTGGGTGACCGTGTCGACTTGGGACATGGCTTTGTTGATCTGCGTGACTCCGCCGGATTGTTCGGTGGATGCCGCGGCAACGTCCTGCACCAGTTCGGCGGTCTTCTTGATCGACGGCACCAGGTCAGAAAGCAATTGGCCAGATCGTTCGGCTACGCTGACGCTCTTCCCGGCCAGCCCTCCAATTTCCTGCGCGGCCAACTGGCTCCGTTCGGCCAGTTTTCGAACTTCGACTGCGACCACCGCAAAGCCCCGGCCTTGATCGCCCGCGCGGGCCGCTTCAATCGCCGCGTTGAGCGCGAGAAGATTGGTCTGGTAGGCAATCTCTTCGATCACCGAAGTCTTGGCAGCAATTTGCTTCATGGCTTCGACAGTCTCTTTGACTGCATCGCCGCTCTCTTCTGCCGCCGAGGCCCCCTTGGCTGCTGCCTGCTCCACCTGCCGACTGTTGTCGGCGTTTTGGGTGATGGAGGCGTTCATCTGTTCCAGGCTGGAGCTCATCTCCTCGACCGAGGCAGCTTGCTCACTGGTTCCCTGAGAAAGACTCTGCGATGAGGCCGAGACCTGCTGAGCGGCGGAAGCAACCGCCGCGGAACCTTCGCGGACGTCCCGAATGATGCCTGACAGTCTGCTGCTCATTTCCCGCATGGCCTGCTGCAATTTGCCGGTTTCGGAGCGGTTCGTGACCAGGATTTCCTTGGTCAGATCGCCAGCGGCAATACGCTCGGCGTGCTCGACCGCTTGCTCGATCGGAGTGGTGATGCTTTTGGTGACACTGATCGCCGCGAGCGTGGCCAGGAACAGAGTGGCGACCAGAAGGAACAACGCAATCCTGCGTCCCACCGCGTAAGCTTCCTGACTCTCCTTCATACTTTGCTGCATGGCGGCGGTCTGAAGATCAATGAACTTTTCCCACATAGCGCGGTACTTATCGAGTGCCGGGATCACCTCTTCGCGCAGCCCTGCCAGCGCCTGCTCACGCTTCTTGTCGGCGAGAAGCGCCTTGGCTTTATTGCGAGCCGAAATGTAGGCCTGGCGGTCCTGGGTGACGAGCTCGAACATGTCTCGTTCCTGTGCGGAGCTGAGACTCTTTTCGATTTCCGCGACCTGGCCGCTGATTTCGTGGCTGATCGCCTCGTTTTGCGTGTTGAGCTTTTTCTCCTCATCAGGATCGGTGGTCTCGAACAACTGCAGGGTGATGCGGGCGTTGGTGATTGAGTTCTCTATGGTCTGGTGGGTCAACTCAACCGTGTTGTAACGCTTCTGCATCGAGGCCGACATGTTGGAATTCAGGCGACCGAGCCAACTCAGTCCGAATCCGCCAACCGCAATCACGCACAGCAAGATGGCTCCGAACACCACCCCCAGGCGCGTGCCAATTTTCTGATCTTGCCAAGTTTTCATTGTCCTTCACCTCTCTAATAACGGCTCTTGCTCTCTAAGCTTGTGCTTGCAAAGTCGATTGCATCACTCCGCGCAGAAGACTGGGAACGTCGAGGATCAAACCGATCCGACCGTCCCCAAGAACGGTAGACCCGGCGATCCCCGGGACGGCTCGAAACGCCCTGCCCAGCGGCTTCACCACCGTCTGCATGCCGCCCAGGAGTTCATCCACTGCGATTCCGGCATGGAACTCATTGATCTTGACGACAACGATGTTTTCTCGCTTCGGAGTCTCGCCGGAGAGACTGAACACGCGGCGCAATCGAACGTAGGGCAGCGCGCTTCCACGCAGGCTAAGGATCCCGCCGGCTTCCGGGCTGCGATGTTCCGCGGGCAATTCCGTGCATTCGGTCACATGTTCCAGAGGAACGATAAAAGTCTCGGAACCGACCCTGACGGAGAAGCCTTCAATAATGGCCAAAGTCAGCGGCAGGCGAATGGTGATGGTGCTGCCTTTGCCGGCTGTACTCGATATCTCGACCGTCCCGCGCAGATTATCGATGTTGCGGCGCACCACGTCGAGCCCGACGCCACGACCGGAAAGATCGGTCACCGACTTGGCAGTTGAGAATCCGGCGCGGAATACCAGATCGTAGAGCTCCTCGTCGCGAATCTCATCTTTGCCAGACAGAAGTCCAAGGCGTTTCGCTTTGTCAAGGATGCTTGCGCGGTCGAATCCTGCTCCGTCGTCTTCCAGCTTCACGATGATATTTCCCCCGCTATGCGCGGCAGTTAACCGGATCAGCCCGCAAGGGTTCTTGCCTTGGCTTTCGCGCAAGGCTGGCTTTTCGAAACCGTGATCGACCGCGTTGCGCAACAGGTGCAGGAGAGGATCTTTCAATTGTTCGAGCACGGTGGTGTCTACCTCGACGTCTCCTCCAACCACTTCCAGTCGGGCCAATTTCCCATGGCTTTTTGCGAGATCCCGCACGGGACGGACGAACTGGCGAAACAGGGGACCAACCGGGACCATGCGGATACTCATGACTTCACTCTGCAGGTCCATGTACAGGCGCTCGGCCTCACGATGCATCTCTAGGATGGCGCGCCCCTGCTCGGCGTCGAGCTTCTCGATCATCTGGCGCAGGCGGGTTTGCGCGATCACGAGTTCCCCAGTAAGGTTCAACATGTGATCGAGCTTGTCGACATCGGCGCGCAGCGTGCGGTGACTGGTGCCGGGGAGCACGTCAACTTTCACCGCTGAACTCGATTCTTCGTTGGCCTGGCTGGCCGTCATAACTCTTTTTGCCCGCTTCTCTACCTCCCGCGCAATTTCCTTCCTGAGCTTTTGCTGGCCCGGGGTAAGCTCGGGGGGCCCGGCCGCCACCGCGTTTGAGACCATGGCACGAAGCTCATCTGCAGCCTTCAGCAACAGGGAAATCAAGTCTGCGCCGGGCAGCGCCTGCTGCTCACGAAAGACGTCCAACAGGTCCTCTATGACGTGGGCAAACCCTGCGAGTTCACTAAGCTCCAACGAGGTTGCGTTGCCTTTGAGAGTGTGAGCGACGCGGAAAATACTGGGAAGAAGTTCCGGATCGGAAGGACTCGATTCCATCTGAACCAGCGCTTGCTCCATCAAGTCCAGGCCTTCTTCCGACTCGACGAGGAACGACGCGAGCACTGCTTCACGATCAAAGTCCGCCAAATCCACTGTTCCTCCTCTGGTCGTCCGCGCTAGCCAGCGCTGTTTTTCTCCACTTGTTCGAAACTCTTGATCGTGGTCACACCATCGGATATCTGAAAGACCAACCGGCGGCCATGCTTTCCCGAAACCTCTTTTTCAACCACGGGGATAGCGTGCGAGCGAAGAAAAGTTTCTGCGAGTTGAACGTTCTTGGTTCCCAGCGACTGCAAGGGATCGTTGCCGAAGGCGCAGGAGCCGCCGAAGATCTTGGCTTGCAGATATTTGGTCTCGCATCCCAAGGCCAGGACTTGTTTCAGAAGTTCAGGATTGGCGACGTTGCCGTAGCGAAAGCGGTTCGGCCCTTCGCCCTGCCCCTCAGGCAAAAGATAGTGGTTCATTCCTCCCGCCTTCTTGTGCCTGTCCCAGAGGCAAATGGCCGCACATGACCCGAGTATGGTCGAGATAATGATCGGATCGCGGGTTACGAACAACTGCCCCGGATAGAGAAAGTGCCTGGCCTGTTCGGTGTCTGCGTGCTCAAAACTCTTCATGAACTCCGCGGGCAGGACTGCCGGATTGAATTTGGCCTCGGTCATGCTCTTATTCCTGATCCCTCGGGCGCTGCATTGGAGTGGGCTTTCGGGCCAAATAAAGGCTCGGCGGCCTGGTCGGAAAGAACCTTGAACAGGTCCATGTCGGATCTGTCGAAGCCGACCTTCTGAGGAAGCAACCGCAATATTGCAAGTATCGCGACGGTCTGGTTCGCGAAACGGAGTGGAATAAACGCCTTGACCTTAGCCACTGCGTTGGAGCGATTACGATCCGGAGCCTCAACGTGGCACTCACCGCGCATCACGTGTTGAAGACCGGCCTCGCCCAAAGCTCGCGGCAGGTCGTAGTCTTCGGTGTCGATTCCGAAGGACCAAAAAACTTGGAAGGTGGCGTTTCTGCGATCCACTTTGAACAAAACAATTTCCTCTGAGCCGATAAAGTTGGCCACGATCTCGCGCACGCCCTCGATAGCATCCTCTTGACCTCTGCTCTCTGCCAGCCTCTTTCGCGCGGCCTCCAAGCGTAGGTCGTTCATCTCGGACGGCTTCGACCCGGATCTGTCGTGCTTGTCACCCTTCATGAAGGTCCTTATTAATACCGCCAAACGGAGGAGTTCTTCACTGAGCTACTCTCCCAAATAGCTTTGCAAAAGCGCCACTAACTCGGCACCATCCACCGGCTTGGTAATGTAGTCGTTGCATCCACTTTGGAATCCAGCTTCCATATAAGACTCTTCGCCGCGAGTCGTGACTAGAACAATGGGGATCTCGCGTGTGCTTGGTTGCTGGCGCATCCTCTTGCAGGCCTCAAATCCATTCATACGGGGCATCACCACATCCATCAAAACCAAATCCGGACGTTCTTGTTGCGCCTTCTCGACTGCTTCCTGCCCATCGCTTGCGGTCACGCACTGATAGGTCGTACGCCTTTCGAGGATCTCGCGCTCCATCATCAAGGCCGTCTTGGAGTCGTCAACTACAAGGATTTTCTTTGACATGGTTCTCCTCGAACTGTAGTGCCGAGGTTCCGAAAACTGGGGTCAAAACAGCATTGCCCGCGGCGACCCACAATGATGTTTAGCACAGCGGGTGATTACGTCGGTAATTACGTCGGTAATTTAAAGCTAAAGTTCGGGCAGTTTGGATTCCGGGATAGGTACCTGGAATGCGTGAGAAACTCCTGCCGCTAACCGTGGAAGTTGCTAACTAGCGGGATTCTATCCTCGCCCGGCCAGCCACCAACTTTCGATTTCCTCCAGGCTGCGGCCCTTGGTTTCCGGAACTGCGCGCCTGACGAAGAGAAACGCCGCGATGCAGACGACAGCGTAAAGCAGAAAGGCGCCCGGCGCGGTCAACACTCGCGCCAGCGAGAGGAAAGTGAGGGTCACCACCAGCGTCCCGCACCAGAGAAAGACGGTTGCAATCGACATGGCACGTCCCCGGATTCGGGTCGGGCAGATTTCCGACATCAACACCCAGGTGCCTGTGCCGATGCCGACGGCAAAGCAGGCGACGTAAATCAGCACGAACACCAAAACCCCAAGGGCCGGGGCCTGGAGACGAATCGCCGCTGCCACGCCGATCAGAGAAATCGCCATGCCGGCGAACGCAGACGTCATCAACGGCTTCCGGCCAACGCGATCGATCAGGTACATCCCGAGGATCGTGGCCACGAAGTTGATGGCCCCGATCATGACGTTGGCGAACAATGCTGTGCTGGCGGTCTGATTCGGCACGTGCTCAAGGAAAACCAGGGAGCCGTAATAAATGATGGTGTTGATACCGGTGAACTGGCTGAACAGCGCGATCAGGATGGCGACTACCAGCGGCTTGCGAAAAACTGGATCCAGGACATTCCCACTCTCCTCTGCAACCGCAGAGCGGATGGCGCGGATTTCGGCTTGAGCGGCATCCCTCCCGTTGATGCGCGCAAGGAACTGTTCGGCTTCGGCCTCCCGCTCATTCTGCACCAGCCAACGCGGGCTCTCGGGAACGGAGAGCAACGCCAGCAGGAAAAATGCCGATGGAACCGCTGCTGAAGCGAACATCCAGCGCCAATTCGACGGCCCAACTCCGGTAAGACCGTAGTTCACGCTGTAGGAAAGCAGAATGCCGGTAACAATCGCCAACTGGTTAACGCTCACCAGCAGCCCGCGAATGCGGGCCGGGGAAATTTCCGCGATGTAGAGCGGCGAGAGCGTGGAGGCGAGGCCGATGGCGAGGCCGCCCAGCAGGCGTGCGAGCACGAACTCGGTGAGATTCAGAGCAAGCCCCGTCCCTATCGACGAGATCGTAAACAGGGCCGCTGCCGCCAGCAGCAACTTCTTTCTGCCAAAGCGGTCGCTGGTGAAGGCCGCCAGGGCCGCCCCGAAAACGCATCCCAGAAGCAGGCTGCTGGCGCCGATTTCGGTTTGCGAATCACTCAGCGCAAACTGGCGCTTCAAAAACACGATGGCGCCGTTAATGACCGCCGTATCGAAACCGAACAGCAACCCGCCAATCGCCGCCACAGCGGCCGGCAAATATAGATAACGAGCCGATCCATCCTGCGTGCGGACGCTTCCCCGCGTGTTAGTGGGGTTCATCTTTCCTTTCGCATGCCCCCGTCGACGGGATGAATTGGACTTTCAAATTGTGAGCAATCGCTGTTGCAGGAAGACTAGCCCCGCCGCGCCAGCCACTCCCCCGTATCCGACCGCGTTTTGGATCACGATCGGCACTTTCCTCCCAAGCAGAACCCTGGTCCGGCGTTCGACCTCCTCATGCAATGGAGCAAGCAGTTGCGGCCCGGCTGCGGCGATGTTGCCTCCTAGAATGAGCAGCTCGGGGTCGAACACGTGCAGGAAACTCACCAGTGCGGCGGTCAGCGATTCGAAAGCGAGGTCCAGCACTCGACGCGCGCTTGGATCCCCTTCCGCTGCTGCCTGAAAAATGGCCTCAGTGGCGGGAACCCGTCCGGCATCGTCGAGCGTTAAACGGGTTGGGGAAGCTCGGTGGATGTGCGCGGAGTAAGCGGACTCGATCGCGCGGGAGGAGAAGCTCGTCTCGAGACACCCATAGTTGCCGCAGATGCAGAGTCCGCCGCGGAGGTCGAGGGTCACGTGTCCAAAGTGGCAGGCGGCTCCCGAGGCACCGCGCACGATCACGCCGTCGACGAGCGCCGCACCACCGACTCCCGTGCCGAGAGTGAGC
>Ga0070766_10002000_pt1 | contig 10099 bp, 10 predicted proteins | sample HubBroMetageWFT6_FD_69782 | JGI IMG/M metagenome (GOLD analysis project Ga0070766, IMG submission 69782) | Warmed and freeze-thawed soil microbial communities from the Hubbard Brook experimental Forest, New Hampshire - Hubbard Brook CCASE Soil... | ecosystem: Environmental > Terrestrial > Soil... | reverse complement strand
CGACGCCGCCTCACAGACGCCGGAACTCTTCAAGGCGGCCAGCGGCTCCATGCGAGAGCTTGCCGGACAGGTCGAGAAGATGGATGCGGCCTTCAGGCAGCAGAAGCAAGACATCGTGGCCCAGAACGATTCGGATAAAGAGCGCTTTCGGCGACTGCGCGAGAGTGACAGCCTGTGGACGAACATGGCGCGCAGCTCCTCCGCGATGTCAAAGAACGTGCTCGACATCGGAACTTCACTGCTGAAATGGGGCTCGCTGTTGGCGGGAGGCGCGCTCTTCGGATCCCTGTTCGGTATCGACAGGCTCGCGCATTCCATTGGCGATACCAGAAGCGCCAGCACCGGCTTCGGTGTGAGCCCATCCGCGCTCCAGGCCTTCAATGTCAACTTCGGCGGCAGGGGCATCGATACGAATAGCCTGCTGGCATCCATGACCAGCATGGAAACTGACATCTCCAAGCAGGGTCCGTGGTACGCACTGATGAGCGTCGCCGGCAAAGGCGGCATGCCGCTGTCTGGCGACACCGCCAAGGACACACTCGCGCTGCTACAGGGCGTGCGTGATCTGACGAAACAATTCCCCAAGGGTCAATGGGGGACAATGGCAGGCGCCCTCAATCTGCCGGTTGACGCTCAGGGTATCCAGCGCATCGGTGGCATGTCGGACAAAGAATTCGCCGGGATGTTCGCCGGCTTTCAACGCGATCAGAAGAGCTTCGGACTCAACGACAGGGGCGCATCCGCGTGGCAAGACCTGTCGATCCAGATCGAGCGCGCGAGCACCTTGCTTAAGGACAAGTTCGCCATCGCGCTCGTCGGATTGGTGCCGGACCTGATCAAGCTATCGAGCGCATTCGGCGGCCTGGTGACCGCATTCCTCGGCAGCGAGGCGGTCAAGGATGGCATCAAGCATTTATCGCTGTGGCTAAAGGACCTCACGGGCGAGATCAACTCAGGCGAGATGCGCAAGAAGTTCGACGAGTTGTTCTCAGCTACCGGTGAGGTCATCAAAGGATTCAAGGATCTGGTGTACGCCATTCATCATCCCGGGGAAGCCGCAGAGCATGCCTTGGCTGACGCTGCAAAGGCCGCTCCTGGGTTCGCCGTGAACCTGTGGCACGACACTGGAAAGATCAGCTTAGGCATGGGTGAGGCTGTGACGAACTTCGTGAAGGGATTCTTCGGAGCGAGCGTCGAGCGCTTTAAAGGCACTGCGGCCGAGCAGTTCTCATCGCGTGTGAATAAATACGGTGGTGATCAACAAAAGGCGTTGGCCGACATGGCCTTGGGCGAGAAGCAGACCTCTCAAATGCTGCACTGGTACGGGGATGATTGGAAGCTGAACCTGTCCCCGGAACAGCGCAGCGCGATGGACAGTTTCGCGGCGAGCCTCACCGATACGAAGAAACCGTCCAAAGCGCCCGTGGACACCAAGAAAGCCGGCGCTCCCATTGCCTCGACATTCGGCGCTAACGAGCAGATGAGTGGGCAAAGCGTGTTCGCGCCGCAGGGCACAGGAGTCACGGTACTCGTTCTCAATGCGACCGGGGGCAATGCCGCGGTCGCTTTGAGCCAGTTGGGATAAGTCCATGTCCGCGGTCATAGGTACCGGCTCCGCCGCCAGCCAATGGGCCAAGCAATATCAGGGTGCACCGATCATGCTGGCCGGCGGCACCGGGATCGCGCCGGGCAGCTCGCCGGCCAATGACATCCCGATCACGACCTACACCGAGCAAAACGGGCCATCCGGCATCGCGTACAGGCCAATGCCGGGGGCCTCGCTGCTGAAGAATCAGCCATCGACGTATCCATTCGCCAATCAGGCCGTGGCGGCCAACGCGATCATCCAGCAGCCGGTGAACCTGTCGATGGAGATGACTTGTCCGGTGCCCCCTGGGGGCTCGTGGCAGGCCAAGACCTCGATGTTCAATTCGCTGGTGCAGACCCTGAAGCAGCACATCAATCTGGGTGGCCTCTTCAATGTCGCAACCCCTGCGTTCACCTATACGAATGGCATGTTGCTGGACTTCAGGGATGTGGGCCAGGGCGAGAGCAGGAATCCGCAGTACAAATTCCAACTGGACTTCTACTTTCCGCTGATCACGCTCGATCAGGCGCAGCAGGTGTTGAACACGCTGCTGAATAACCTGTCGAACCAGTCAGCCCCGAATGCCGCGGTTCCCACTGTCGCGAACGCTCTGGCCGCCACGAATGTCGGTGCACCGCAGTTCACGCAGGCACTCACGAGCCAGTTAGGACCGGCATTGCTCACGGCCGGACTGGGTACTGCGCAGTTGCCTGGCGTGGTGGGCGCGAATGTGCAGGCGGCGTTGTCCGGAAACTTCTCGCCATTGGATCTTGCCACCAGTCTGGCCAATAGTTATCTGCCGGCGACGCAGGCACTGGGAATGTCGGCAGGCTCGGCGCTGGACCTGTTCAGTGGCAACGTGAATCTTGCCCTGAACCAGGTCGGAGTGACGCCGAACCTACTGAGCAACTTCTTCCAGGCGAGCTTGGGCAGCGTGCAGATTCCTGGGCTGACGCTGCCGATGGGCGCATCTGTGCAGTGAGTATCTTTCAGAAGATCCCGCCGCAGCGCTCGCTAGCCTCGTTTGCCAGAGAGCGCATAGTCGCCGAGATCAAGAAACGCGGCTATGCACTGAACTGTCATTTGATAGCCGTGCAGGGTCAACTTGTGACGGTGGCTTTCGATGTCGCGGGCGTGAATCTGCCGCAGGTCACCATCCCGATTCACGGCTCCAAGTATCAGTATCAGCCCTTCCAGAACGGGGACCCTGGCTTCACCTTTCCGCTCGCGGCCGATATCTCAGCGGGCGTCGGACTTGGAACAGGATTGCCATCCCTGGATGAGGTGCCGGCGAATCTGTCCTCGCTGTATTGGTTTCCGAGCGGCAACACGAACTTCCCGCCTTCCGAAGATCCCAATGCGCACATCATTACTGGAAAAGATGGCGTCATCCTGCGAGATCTCCAAGGCCTGGCGGTACTCAAAGTGCATCCGCAAAACGGTATATCCATGAGCTTCGGCGGCAAGAGCGTGACGTTAACGGCTGCCGGGCTGACGATCGACGGCATCCTATTCGATACGCACGGTCATTCTCCTGGCACGTTCAACGTGGATGGTACGCCGGTCACTGGCGAGGCCGGGCCGCCGGAGGCTGGACTGTGAGAATTTTTGGCCGCGATTGGTTCGGCATTCAGAATGCTCCAGGCTCTTTTGTCATCACGAATTCCGCTGGCATACCGATTTTCCAGAGCGGTTTGCCAGCCGGTCAGCAGTATCCGAAGGGACAGGGAAAGGGCCGCTGGGTCGAAGTGTCCACCGACGCCAACGGCGACAATAGCCTGGTCTATCTGACCAACCTGTGTCAGGTCATTCTGGGTAATCTCAATGAGGATCCGCTCAATGCGGGACTGGGGCTCCCGGCGCGGCAATCGGTGCTGAGCGGAATTCCGCCGGACTACAACATGGCGCTGATTCAGAAGCGCTTCGCGCCTTACTTCCAGAGCCTGGTGATTACGCGCCGCAGCGCTACTTCGCTGGGAGCCACTCCTAACTATCTGGTCAACGTGGTCACGAACGCAGGTGTGAAGTTGTCAGCCAACATTCCGATCCCCGTATGAGCGCCAATTTGCCAGGGTTCGATATTCCGGTAGTCATCGGACCCAATGGCGCCACACCGCAGACGCCGCAGGCTCTACAGACACAGTTGATGAACAACGCTCTGGCGTTGAGTCCGGGCATCACGCAAGACCTTCCTCTGTCGCTGATAGAGGATATCAACGCCACCCAGGTCTCGGGGCTATCGATTCTGGATCAGGCGCGCGTGGCCTCGGTCAACAATGTATCGCCGAACTCGGTGAACGCATTCATCCTGCTGCAGCTCTCGCGTGCGCTAGGCTTGCAACTGGGCTCGCCGACCAATACCAGCGTGCTGGTTGTATTTACCGGGACACCCGGCTATGTGATTCCGGCGGGCTTTCGGATCTCTGATGGCACGAACGTCTACTCGATACTCACCGGTGGGGTGATTGGCGCAGGGGGGCTGTCGCTCAATCTCACCGCGGTTTGCGTCGCAGCTGGCCCCTTCGCGGTGCCACCCAATACCGTCACGCAGCTGAAGACTTCTGTGCCGAACACGATCGCCTTGTCGGTGAACAACCCACAAGCAGGCATCCCGGCACTTTCCTCTGAGAGCTGGTCGTCATTTCGATCCCGCGTGCAGCAGGCAATGCTCGCCGCATGCACCAGCGGTCCTAGACTCATCAAGACCCTGGTGGGCAATGTGCCTGGCGTGCCTTCCAACCTGATAGCCACGCAGGCGGCCAACGGCGGTATCCGCGTCATTGTTGGCGGCGGCGGAGATGTCTTTCAGGTCGCTTATGCGATTTACTCAGCCGTAGACAATCCGGCCATCCTGCAAGGTTCGGCGGTCAACAACAATCGCAATGTCGCCGTCACGCTCTTTGATCCGCCGGACACGTTCAATATCGTGTACGTGAATTCCCCGGCGCAGGCGCTCACCGGCCAGGTGATCTGGAACACCTCGCTTGCGAATTTCACCGGTGGCGGCGCGTTCGCCTCTCTCACGCAGGTAGATTTAGCCGCCTACATCAATTCACTGATGCCTGGGCAAGCCATCAATGTGCTGGAGTTGAATGAACTGTTCGCAGGGGATGTGGCCCCCGTGCTGCCGCCGGCACTGCTCAATCGGCTGATCTTTGAACTGAGCATCAATGGCGTGCTGACGCCCGAAGGGGCCGGAACCTATAGCGTCGCCGGGGATATCGAGAGCTATTTTCAGACACCGGCAGACGGTTCCGGCTTCTCGATCACGCAAGGGTAGAACGTGCTCGATCAGATCGCGCCATCGTATCTTTACGAGCAATACGCGGACGATCCAGACCTGCAGGCTTTCGTCACGGCCTATAATTTGGGCCAGAAGACGATCCAGCAGTGGTTCTTCGCGAATCTTCTGCCGTTCTGGCCGGGGCTGAGCGGGGATCTGTTGGAATGGGCCGGAGAGGGCATCTACGGATTGCCGAAGACTTCGATCGCATCGCTGCCGACGCAGGCGCTGGGTCCGCTCAACACCGAGGTTATGAACTCCCAGCCGCTGAATTCATTCATCCCGTCGACGCAACAGGTATTTGCGCTCACCGATGATCTGTACCAACGCATCCTGACGTGGCATCTGTACCGCGGCGATGGGCGGCACTTCACTGTGCGCTGGTTCAAGCGCCGCATCATGCGTTTTTTAGTTGGCACGGCGGGCCTGGACCCGCAGCCAGAACTGCCTGGGTTCCCAGTTGGATGCGAGACCACGCAGGCAATTTCTGTCGGCTTCAACAACGGCATCTGCACGGTCACGATCTCTCAGACGCTGCTGTCCCTGCTGGCGCCACTGGCTCCAAATGTGCTGACGGTTTTCGCGGCGGCCTTACAGAATGGCTCACTCGAGTTGCCGCTGCAGTACACCTATCAGGTCCAGATCATCAGCCCCTTTGCGGCCGTTGTATTGCCGTCTAGCATTTTCGCCAGTGAGTTCTCAGCCACGGTCCAGAGCGCGCCAGTGAGCGTCGAGGCAATCGGCAACACCGGGCCTCTGACTTATCAGTGGTCGTGGATATCCGTTCAAGGCGAGGCGGTTAGCGCCAATCCGCCTGGAATCATCACTGACTCAAATGGCAATGTGGTGTGGGATTCCAATGTCGGTATTTCCATCGATGAGCCAACCGGCATGTCCACCACGTTTACCGCCAACAACATGGTGCCCGGGGAAACCCGAATGGGCGTAGCCTCCTGCGTTGTGACTGATACGGGTACGGCGGCCACCATCACAGTGACTTGCGCGGTCACGATCTCGCATCCTTGAAATAGAGGTAATAAACTTGATTAGAATCCATCGCGCTGCATTAGCGGCGTTGCTGCTGTGCGTGCTCGCAGTCAATGGCTACGCGCATGCCGCCGCGATTCAGCTGTTCTCGAACAATGCGTCGACCACGCTGGCAACGCCGATCTCTTCAGGATCCACCAGCCTTGCAGTGATCTCCGGCACCGGTTCATTGTTTCCAGCTCTATCGGGTGGTAACTGGTTCATCGGCACTTTGGAGCACGTCGTCTCCGGTTCCGTGACTGCGACTGAGATCGTAAAAGTCACGGCCCGCTCCGGCGACACGATGACGATTGTGAGAGGCCAGGAAAACACGTCGCCCCTGACATGGAGCGCGGGCGATATCTTCGCTCTGCTGCCAACGGCCGGGGGACTGTCGCAGTTTGTTCAGACTACGCAAGCGCAGGCCGAGAGCTATAACTTCGCGCAGGACACGGGGTCGGCTAACGCCTATTCCGTCGTGCTCACCCCGGCGCTGGCCGCGCACGTGATCGGCATGCCGATTCGGTGGAAAGCCGCGCACGCCAACACCGGCGTCAGCAATTTTAACGACGGTGCGGGCTTGGCCTCGCTGGTGCTCGGTGGCCAGTCGCTTACTCCTGGCTACATTTCTGCTGGAGTCGTCTATACCAGCATTTGGGACGGCGCGCAGTTTCAGCTGAAGGACTCCACGCCGCCGTTCAACGCGCAAACGGCGGCAGAGATCGCGGCAAGCGAGACTCCGAACTCGTACCAGTTTTTCGGCCGTCCATGGCTGTGGTTCTCGCGCTACTGCACCTGCGACGGCAGTACCGATGATTCCGCCTCGCTCACCCAGGCGGTGGCGATTGCCAACGGTGCGAACATGGCGTTGCTGATTGACAGCCCGGCCTACATCAATAGTAACTTCATCCTGCCTGCCAACCTGCAGATGGTGTTCGTCGGGGCCGGCACCCTGAAGCCCGGGCCTGGTAAGAACATCGCGCTGGGCCAGTTGCCACAGGCTGGGTTGTGGCAGATCTTCGACTACTCTGCCGGCGGCACGGTGCAGATGTCGCCGATCGATCGCACCAGCGAAGTCTGGGGCGAGTGGTGGGGGGCGAACGGCGACGGCACCACCAACCTCGCCAACGATGTCCCGATCAACGCCGCGCTGTGGTCGATCTCCGGCGGCCCTTCTAACCCTGGCGTGAATGGCGGCATCAACGGCGCGGGCGGCGTGGTGAAGCTGGGTGCGGGGGAGTTCTTCATCTCCAACACCGTCATCATGCAAAACTACACCACGCTTCGGGGCTTGAACAACTGGACGCTGATCAAGGCCAAAGCCATTAATTGGGCACTGGCCACCGTGCCCGGCACAATGATCAACGCCAGCAATCCAGCTGGCAATTTTTCGATGTTTGATAGTCGCATAGAGAACATGCGGCTAGATGCCAACGCACCCACGATTACTGGCGTTGGGCAGATTGTTAATAGCTACGGCTGGCAGAACCGCTGCGGCCTCTTCAACGATGTGTTCATCAACTACCAGGGCATCGGCTTCAACTATCAGCACGGCTATGGCGGGGCAGCGGTGCTGGAGATCGCTAACACTGACTTCTTTCCGAATGACTTCAGCGGAGCGACCGGCGTATCAGCAGTCAACGATGGCAGCGTAGGTTGGTTGAAGCTGCTGGTACGCAATACGGTATTCGCTAGCGGCGGGGTGAACGCGACCATTGGTTTACTGGTCAACAACAGGATCATCGTTGACTCTCAGAACACCGACTGCGAGACCATCCAGACCTGCATTCAGCTCAATGGAGTCGCGACGCTGACTGGTTCTGGTTTGTCCGGTGGCGGTGCATCCGGCATCAACGCGATGATCCACGTCGGCAGCACTTGGACCGCTCCAGGTTTGATCGACGTGTCGGGAGTGCAGGTCGGCGCAGCAGCAGCAATGATCACCGATGCCAATCGCTCTTATGCCTATCTAGCATTGGAACCCGCTGACGGGCATGTGGTACACCCGTCCACTATGTCGAAGCCGCTGTGCACGGTGCGGGTGACGGGCGGCTCGTCGCCTGTGATTGCTAGTGGGCAGAACACAGGCGTGTGCAGCAACACAGTGACGCACATTGCCACCGGGCAGAACCGCATCACGCTTAGCACCAGCATGGACAGCGCGTCCGACATGATAGGGTTGGTTAACTCGCAGAGCAGTGGCACGGCAGAGCTGGCGCAGGTGGTGCCGGTGGATGCGACGCACGTGGACATCTACACCTACACCGCGGCCGGCACCCCCTTCGACAGTTCGTCCTTCTTCGTGCAGTTGTTCCATACACCCTGAATAGTGATGGACGATCCGACCGGCCACTGGCTCACCGACGGCGCTCTAGGAGCCATGATGGCTACCCTCGCGGCGATCGGCGGATTCTTCGGCCGGCGCCACATCAAGCGCATCGACAGCCACGGCACGCGCATCAAGAAGCTCGAGGAGCGCACCATCGCCATCAAGGAGCAGGCGGTCACTAGGGTGGATATGTCGCAATTCCTGGAGGACATCCGACGCGAGCGGCTGGAGGCGCACGCCGCTACGCAGTTGCATCAGGACACGCTGCACCGGCAGAACCAGGGAAACATCGGGGCTCTCTCAAACCAGGTGGAACTGCTCAACAAGACGCTCATGCAGATCCTGCTGAAGAAGGACTCGAATGACTAGCGCGACTGAGGACTACGACACGCGCGAGCGCGAGCTGCGGGAGATCGCGGACGACACGCGCAGCAGCGATGGCCTGCTGAGCTGGCGCGGCCATACCCAGCGCGGCTACGCCGGCGGCAACCTGACGCAGAGCCTGCGGGTGTTCGTGCGCTCGGCGGAGAAGGTGGTGCTCGCCGCGCTGCTGGGCGCGGCGCTGGCGGTGGGCGTGATCGCCTATCATGAAGCGGATTCTAAGGCTTCGGCCTCGCAAGTGGATGCCCTATCGGCTCGCATCGGGGAGAACTTCTCGACTCTGACCGCCGGTATCGCTGAGGCCAAGACGGCGGCGACCATTGCAAAAAATCACGCAGACAATTTAAAGAGTGAGCACGTAGATGCGCTTGAGACCCGTGTCACAGCTATCGAGCAACGCGGCCCGCAACGAATCATTGTGGAAGAGGTGAATCATGTCCGACAACAATGACGATGACGACGCGGCGGCTTCGGCCGTGGCGGATTTTATCAAGGCGCGGATCAACAGAGTCGATCCGTTGGTTAAAGACCTGGTCCTAGAGGCCATTGGACAGTACGAAACTACTGATCACATCACCCATGACCAGGCCGTGCTGCTGGCCGAGCAATTCGAGTATATCGTCGGCACGCCGCCCCACTAGCAGGCGCGCGGTGGCTAAGCTGAAAGCCGGTGTGCTTCTGACCTCAAAGGAGTACACCGACTTGATGGTTCGCCACGAGCGTCAGATGCGAAAGGCTCACCAGCGTTCGGAGACTTCCAAGTTCAAGGTGTTCCTGCGGCGCAACGACGAGCACCTGGCGCGGTTGAATGGCGAGGGCGAGCGCATCAAGTCAATCTTGGCTCAATCAGTTAGTTCGGAGAAGTTCAACGACTACCAGGAGTCGCAGCGTATGGCGGTTTCCGCAGCCGACCGTGCCTCGCGCGATGCGTTCGCGATCTATTCAGCCAAGACCGACGTTCAGATCGCGGCGATCACCAAGCTCATGAATCGCTGGGCCGGTGGGCTGGCGGTGCTGATCTTCGTGCTCGGCATCTGGCTGAAGTACGGGCGTTGACATGAATGGCGCTCGCTTCTGGGGTCGCATCGAAGTCAACCGCAAGAATCAACGCCTGCATTTTTGGTCGCAGCACGCCGAGGTCTACACCAGTCAATGCGGCTTGGAGCACAATGCCACGCGCATCGTTAAGTGCGAGGAAGGGGTCAAATGCCAGAACTGCCTGAATTATGCCAGGGCCAGCGGGCAGGAGAAGGCGGATCAGTATGAGAAATTCGTCAAGGAGCGTGAGGCCATGAGCGCAAATATCCCAAGCCGACTCGCCACCCTGATGGCGCAGGCGCCGGACAAACTCGATGCTCTGATCGCCGACGAGGAGGGCTACGGCTTGCCTGGCACGCTCCCGAGCCGCAACAACAACCCCGGAGACCTGCGGCATTCACCTCATAGCTCGCATGATCCTGCGGCTCCCGATGCCATCGGAGACATCGACACA
>Ga0070766_10001997_pt1 | contig 10106 bp, 10 predicted proteins | sample HubBroMetageWFT6_FD_69782 | JGI IMG/M metagenome (GOLD analysis project Ga0070766, IMG submission 69782) | Warmed and freeze-thawed soil microbial communities from the Hubbard Brook experimental Forest, New Hampshire - Hubbard Brook CCASE Soil... | ecosystem: Environmental > Terrestrial > Soil... | reverse complement strand
TGCCCGCACCTCGATGAATGACGTTCGAACCCAGTCTGATTTCCAGCGTTGTTTCCAAATTTGGCTCCACGATCGGTCCTTCCCGTGTCCCGCCGACTACTTTCTAAAAAGCTTTACGCCGCTACGCCGCCTTCAATGATGGGTTATGCAGCGGAAGTCATTGCCGCGTCGCGCTCGTCGAGTTCGGTTTGATTCGAAACTCGCTCAATGAACTTTTTCATCGAAAGCGTCAACGGAACTGCAAGAATGGCGCCCGCCGGTCCAAGCAGGAACCCCCAAACCATGAGCGACACCATGATCTCGAGGAACGAAATATCCATGTCCTTTTTCATCATAATCGGCGTGAGCCCATAGTCGGTCAGCATCTGAGTCACGATCAAGCCACCAGCCACCAAGAGAGCCTTCTTCCAGCCCAACATGAGCAGCGCCAAAAGACTCGGAGGCACCATGGCCAGGATGAAACCGACGTTGGGGATGAAGTGGAGGAGAAAATACAGTGCGCACCAGAGCAGCGCGGAGTCCACGCCGAAAGCGGCCAGCACCACGAGGTTAGCCAGCGCAGTGATGACGCCCGTCTCGGCTGAAATAGCTATATATCGCTGCACACCGCCGCCGTAATAAGCCAGCCTCTCGGATAGCAAATTCCTCTTGACCCCGGGTTCTTCCACCATCTCAACGAGAAACACCCACGCCAAGACCGAGATCAGGAGACCATCGGCCAGAAAGCCGCTTGCCTGCTGGAGGACTACGCGGCTAAATTCCAGAACCTTATCCGAGGCGGACAGTTTGGTGGCGGAAAGGTTCGCAAAGTTAACGCCGTGGGCATTCGCAAAAACCAGTACCTTTTCGTAGATGCCCATGAAACGCTCGTCGTATTCGGGCAGTCTCGCCTTCATCCGCGCAACACTGTCGTACAGGAGGATAACCGTAACCACATTCAACGTTCCCAATAGGGCCAAGGTTAAGAGCAATGCTGCGGTCTTTCCAGTCCGAAAACGTTGTATGAGCCACTGGGGCAGCGGAACAAAGGCCTAAGCGAACACAAGGGCCATCAGCAGGACCACGAGCAGGTGAGAAGTAGTCCTGACTCCCCACATGATGATGACGATGCATGCGACCTGTTGGAGGCGGCGCATCATCGGTTGCGACCAGGGACCGGCCATTTTAAGGTCCTCAGAATTCGACGCTAGCGGGCTCCGAAACGCCCAATCTCGACACGGTTAAGTTATGATCCAAAAGAAAAGTTGCCAGCCGTTGGGCTGGCAACTCCTCTGGCTTGTTTCGCACACACCATGCGGTCTCGCCCGGACTCTAGCGGTTCTTCCGAGCCGCTCGCAGCCCAAACGAAGAGGCCAGCAACAGAAAACCCAACAATCCAATCAGAGGGAGTTGGCTTCCAGTGTGTGGCAGCTGTGCCGGCGCGGCCTGAGCCACCTGTGCGGGAACAACCACTTCCTCGACGACCAGGATTGGCACATCGGCTGGCGGCGGAGGCGGGGGAGGCGGCATTTCGCCGGTTACGGTCCTGCTCTGTGCAACCTCAGTGACAGGGACCTCCACGATCTTGGTCGCAGAGACGTTCATTCCCTTCTTCAATCCCCACGCATCGGTCATCTGGCCATCAACGTTGAATTTCTGACCTTTCGGAATCTTGAAACTCTGGTTCTTTCCATCCGCCAGGGTTAGGATTACGGAATTCGGCGGGCTCACGAACCACACCTTTCCCGTAACACTCTGCACCGTCGTGATTGTCTTGGGAGTTGTGGTCGTGGTGATGGTACGTTGAAGCTTCATGCCTGGCTTCAGGTCGTGAATGCCGAGTTCCTGGCCATCAACCAGGACTCTGGCGCTTTCCGGCACATTAGCCACGTGCCGCAGGGTGCCATCTGACATCTTGACCACCAGGTCGTTACCCGAGACAGCCACGACTTCACCGCTTTCGACGTGGTTGTCAATCTTGGCTGCTCCGGTGGTTGTCTTCGTTGTGGTTTGCACTTGCGCGGTCAAGCTCAGAACAAAGGCCAGGGAAACAACCCCCGCCCCGAGCACCAGCGCTGTACGCGTCCAAATTTTACTTGATCTCATTGCTCTTTCTCCTTGTGTTTGTTGTCAGCTCTTGGAACCATGAACTCGGATATCGTTCAGCTTTGTCTGCTCGAAAACTGCTTCATCTTGCGTGTTCGTAGGGGAGGCTTCCCGGTTAGGACTGCGAATGCGCGGCGGCAGATTGCCCGCCTGAGCAGGATCCGCGACAGATGCCTGAACGATGTAACGTTGCGGGGCGCTACCGACGAAATAGAACGGGTAGCAGGTGACCAACGTCAGCGAGCCACGCCCGCGTGGCTTCAGCACCGAGACATCGCTCGGATCTACGATGGTGATGCGATCAATGATGTAAGTTTCCGTCGCCTTCGGGGTTTCTAACTCAATCGTGTCGCCCAGGCCGACGTCCTTTAGGCCGCGGAAAAAGCCGTCTCGATGTCCGGCAATTGCCATGTTGCCGTTCTCGCCGGGATTGGCCGAACCTGCCACGTGCCCCACTCCCCGGTTCAGGGTGAGGTCGTCGGTTCCTTCGAGAACAGGAACCTCGATGTGAACCTTCGGGATCCGCAAGATAGCGATCGCGGGCGCGAAGTGTTCCGCCAGGCTTTCCTCATAACCTTTTATGCGTTGCTCTGACCACAACCGGAAATCGGGAGATCCTGCGGTCTCCGCCACCTCTTGTGGCGTTACCGATTGTGGTGACGCCGAAGCCGGTTGCCGAGCCCTAAACCTTCGCAATTCCGCACTGGACAGAACCGTCCGATAGATGTTGGCTGCCACATAAAGAGCGACCAACAGTCCACCGACGAGCAGCAGCACGCGCTCGAGTTTGCGTAACCATCGCATTTAGTTCTCGTCCAGGCCTGCCCGCCTGCAACCGGTCAGGAAGTACACCAGGCCACCGACTAATCCACTAGTACCCCGGCGGCAGGGCCTCGCTTTCTACTAAACAAAACAGTACGCGGCACGAAACAACCGGGTAACTGTCAATACTGACAGCCCACTGGAAAACGCGATTTTGGCTGGTTCAACGCGGTTTCAGGTGACCGAGGCACGCTTTAGGCGGGTCAGTACAACAGGTTTGGCGAGACGAAGAGTTTATTGGAAAGTACCGCCTTGATCGCGGATAGCAGGTCTTGGCCTAACCGTGATTTCACCACATAGGCCGAGCCTCCTGCCCCCATACCGGCGTTCACATAGTCAGAGTCTTCGTGCACGGTGAGAAAGATGATCCTGGCGCGACATCCCGAATCGCGCAGCTCCCGCGCGATATCAATCCCACTCCGGTCCCCCATGGAAATATCCAGGATGATGACGTCGGGTCTCAGCCGGAGATACTCGCGGACAACAGCTTCCCCGTCGGATATGGCCCCGACAACCTCGTAGCTTTTCTCCTTTTCGAGCAGCCCACTAACGTGGTCGAGAACTGCGGAATTGTCGTCGCCAAGAAGTATGGTCGTACTGTGCACAAGCCCTTCTTCTCCCCTGATTCTGCGGAATCGGCCGGGAACGTCTTGAGGCCGGCACAGTTGCCGGGAGGGTTGGGTCCTCGGACGAACTCCCTGTCGACGCTATTTGGCTTGGGCGGTCTCGGCTACTGTCAAAACTGACGAAAACTGCAATAACTGGATTTTGAAGGTGATTGATCAGGCGGCGGGTACTTTTCCTTGGTGACCCTTCGTTGTAGCTGGAGCGGTTCCTTTCACCTGGGTGCCCAGCGATGGCTTTGACCAGATGTAGAATTCTCCCCCCACCGACCGCAGACGCTCCCGCATGCTGACCAGCCCCAGACCATGATTCTCTCGTGCTTGATCCGGATTGAATCCAATTCCGTCATCTGAAACGCGCAGCTCAACCACACCCGCTTGGTGGGTCAATTCCACCTTTACATGGCGGGCATGACTGTGTTTGACCACGTTATGCAGTGACTCCTGCACCGTGCGGAACAGACTGAGAGACACAGTTTCATCGAGGTCCTGTGGCAGATCCCGCACCACGCATTCGACCTCAAACTTGTGTTGCCGGGAGAATTCACGGCAAAGATCACGCACGGCAACGGCCAGGCCGAGGTAGTGCAGTTTGGAGGGATGCAACTGATGAGACATGTCTTGGATGTCGGTCGCGATCTCATTGATTAGTTGCCAAAGCTCGTGCAGTTGGTCCTTCTGCAAAGGATCCTGATTCTCTGACGTGGCCTGCTCAAATTCCTGAAGTCCATTCGCCAGCAGCGCCAGCCTCTGGTTGATGTTGTCGTGCAATTCGCGCGCAATGCGCTCGCGTTCAGCCTCCTGCGCACGAATGAGTCTGCCACTTAGGTCGATTCGGGCGGCAGTTGCTTCCTTCTGGTCGGTGACGTCAAGACAGTAACCTACATATCCGGCAAAGGTACCGTCATCCATAAAGCGAGGCACGCTCTGATCCAGCATCCAGCGATACTGGCCATCGTGCCGCCGCATGCGGTACTCGCTGGTGAATCCCTGCTTTTTTTCAAAATCATCAGCGTAGGCTTCCAGGTGTCGATGCACGTCATCGGGATGTAAGCTGACGATCCACCCTTCTCCCAACTCCTGTTGCAAGGCTCGACCGGTGAATGCCAGCCACGCCTTGTTAAAGTCGGTGGCCAGCGTGTCAGGTCCGGACAACCAAATCAGCATCGGCGCCGAATCGGCCATCAGGCGAAACCGCTTCTCGGATTTTCTCAGTTCCTCTTCCGCACGCTTCCGCTCTGTGATGTCGCGTGCAATTCTAGAAGAGCCGACGATCCTGCCCGCCGCATCCCTAAGGGGAGATATGGTTAGCGAGACATTGATCTTCTTGCCCTCCTTGGTCATCCGAACCGTCTCAAAGTGTTCAACTTTATCGCCGGCTCTTGCGCTACGCAGAATCGTTTCCTCCTCGTACCGAAGCTCCGGAGGGACGAGAATGGTGATGGGCTGGCCTACCGCGTCCGCTTCGCCGAATCCAAAGATATGCTGGGCGCCTCGGTTCCATGTCATGATGATGCCATCAAGGTTCTTGGAAATGATCGCATCGTCGGAGGATTCGACAATCGACGCAAGCCTGAATCGAGCTTCATCCGCGAGCCTGCTCTCGGTAATGTCCTGAACCGTGCCATGAAGGTAGGTCACAGAGCCGGTAGCGTCACGCACTGCTTCCCCGCGGGCAGTTATCCACCTCTTGTTTCCATCTTCGCGCACCAGCTCCAACTCAAGATTCTGAATTGAACCCGTTTGCAAAGCCTCTCTCATTGCGGCGCTGAGCCGACGCCAACTTTCCGGAGTGAAGAGCCGCGCGTATTGCGTATAGGACGGAAGGGGCAGCGCGGGGTCAAGACCATGGATGCGGTAAAGCTCCTCTGACCATGTGAGCGCCTCGGTTTTTGTATTCCACAGCCAATTGCCCACCTGCGCCAAGCGCTGCGCTTCCGCGAGTTCCACTTCCTTCTGACGCAGTGCTTCTTGGGCGCGCTTGCGCTTCACGATATTGCGAAGCAGCAAGACGATCAGCACCGTCTCCAACAACAAAAGTGCGGAGAGCCCCAGGATTCTCCAGCGGTAGAGCTCCCAGGGAGAGTATTCCCAGTAGCGCACTTCGGTTTCCCTGGGAAGCTGATCTTCGGAGAAACCCCAGCGGTGCAGCTGACGCCAGTCGACGACGTAGTGCTGGAAGTCGGCGGTTGAAACAGGAATATTCTCCGGCTTCTCTCCTTTCAAAATGCGAGCGCCATCATTTCCCAGTACCCGCCCTACCTCGGCGAGATCGGCTACGCTACCACCCACAACTCCGCCGCCCACAACGGAGGAGAACGTTCCGTAGATCGGCGCGTTCGCCGACTTGGCGATAACCGGCAGAATGCGCGCCGGCACAAACTGCTCCCCACGAGAATCCGTTATGAAGTCGAGAAAGAGGATGATGCTTGCTGGCTGCACGTGTGCCAGCCGTGACACTAGCTCCGAGAACTGTAGATCCGTCAAGTATTGAAAATCCAGATTCGATTCATACGTCTGGAATTGCTCGCTGGCTAACTTCGCATCGAGTTTCTCTGCATCCGACGACCCGGTGATGACGATCACATGAGAAGTGCCTGGATTTTGCCGCAGAGCCAGTTGCAACGTAGGCAGGAAATTCACCTTCCGGATGACGCCTGTCCTACCTGGTTCTCGGTTATCCCAGCTTGAAGGATCCTTGGGATTGGACACGAAGAACAACAGAGTAGCATCAGGGGACAATTTCGCCCGAATCTGTTCTGCAAAGGCCAACGTATCTTCGTTGATAGTGATCACTAGGTCGAAGGTCTGTCCGCTGTATTTTTGCAAGAGATACGCCGATGTGGCCCGCTTGCGAGATGGATCCGCAAAAGATGAAAAAGGCTCGAGGTATTCAAAACTAAAGTGCACAGGCAAGTTCGAGCCATCAAGAATGCGGGTTTCGGCCTGCTCGATCATAGCGGCGACGTCAGGTAAGTCCGGATCTTCAGAGGAAAGGAAAAGCACGTCGATTTGCTGTCGCGTGTGGCGGGGAGCAGGGTCAGACTTCGCGGCAAGGCCGGGCAGGACTATGAAGAGACAACATAGGCACAGCACCGCGCACCAGGATCTACGAAGTTCGGAGCGGCGCCGTCGCTGATTTCGCATTGTAGACGTATCGAGTGGTGCATTTTCACTTCTGATCAACTACTCGAACCCCGGAGTATCACCCTCCTGAACGAGGTGATGGTTTAGTCATGAGTTTTCAGAACTGAGGTGCTAACTCTTCTCCAACGTTCGGTCGAGATGTTGGTTGCGCCGGTCACTACGCTACGGCAGGGTGTCCCATATCACTACTGTCACTGTTGACAGTTCGCACAGCAGACTATGCGGTTCCGAGCACACTTGTTTCTTGGAGCTCCGGGATTTGCCTGGCGTCGTCGGTTAATTTGCCTTGCCGAGGACGGTGCTGGTCCTGGGCTGTTGCGACTGGAACAAAACGCCGAAGACCTGGGTGCGACCGTTGACTACGATAGATGGCAACATGATCGAACGCTCGGGACCTGTTAGTTATGACAGGTTTTCGAGCTTCAAGCTTCAGCTAGTGTCGAGGGCGATCAAGCGGGCTATATCTCTTGCCGTGTATTGAAACGCTCGCGGACTCATCCCGGCTAAGTATTCTTCGGACTCTGCATTCCGATCGAACACGCGCGAAAGCGATGTCGACCATGTATAGGTTTCGACCTAAACAAGACCTTCGGCCCCAGCCGGCTTATGCCACGCACTCTGATTTTTGCGAGAGCTTGATCCATGACTTGCAGCCTTTGTACTTGCTCGCTTTTCTGTTGACTGGAAGCCACACCGAAGCTGAACGATGTTTCATCGCGACCGTCGAGGATGCGGTCAAAGCGAATGACGTCTTCGAGGGATGGGAAAGCTCCTGGAGTAAGCGCTGCTTGATAATGAACGCCCTTCGCTGTGTATTTCCCAAGCAAACCGGAAGTATGCGGCAACCACAGAGCGGGGGCAGAGTCGAAGTCGAATCGCCAGCATGTTGCACGATCAATTCCGTGGCTGGATTGGCTCCGCCCATTCAGCGATTCGTCTTTGTTATCTCGGTTCTGGAGAAATACTCCGAGCATGAGTGCGCGCTTCTTCTCGGCCTCTCGCCACGGGATGTGGTCGAGGCGCGAATCCATGCGCTGTGGCAGCTTTCGGGCGTCGGTTCCGCGTTCCCGAGGGCTACAGGATAAAACGCAACCTCCACGCACACGCTTTGCCGGAGACTTCAGTTTCTCGCATCTGGGCCGGGTTGAAGGAAAATTCGCGTGCTTGGCATGGCGCACTGATTGTTGGCCTATGAATCCGCTTAAGTCTACTGTGCATGGAGTGTCTCAGACAGGCTCAGTAGGTTTTGCGGGTGCATGCGAATCAAACCTCTGCGCGGGCTATCAATGTCGGCTATGAGAAAGAATGAGACAGACACAGCGAGGGGGAAGACTATCAGCAGAGCGCTCCTTCGATGCGCGCCGTAACCGATCAACAGGTTACAACCGATGCCGATCAATGCCAACAGAAACCAGGCTTCAAGTGGAATGCGGTTCCACCAGGCGGCTTGAGTGTAGCCCTGGGAGTTCAGCACATCATTCATACCCGAAACGGCGAGGGCGGTCATGGCCGTGGGCTGGGCCCCGGCAGAAGACTGGACGACCGACCACAACTGGTTCTGTAATTGAGCCGTATCGTTGTCGATCTGCTGAAGCGGCTGCCCATAGCTGGAGGTATAAAACAGCACACGCTTATCGAGATAGGTTCTCAGCAGTCCACGCGCTCTCTCCGCGTCTGGCGCAGGCAGCAGGCCCAGGCGGATGTACTCGGTTCCGATCGCGTTGGCCTCATCCTCTTCATAGTTCTTGCGCTGTTCGAAGCGGTTGATGGCCATCGAAAAAGTGAATCCGATCAGCAGGCCGAGTAATGTCAGAACAGCGCCCTGCACCACGCCAAAACCGCCTCGCTGATCTTCTCCCAACGGTTTCCACTTCTTACTAACGAACGCGCCGACAATAGCCGAGAGCCAAAGCGCGATGAAAGATAACGCAAAGACAAGACTTGGAAAGTCGACGATCGTGTTCATAGGCTATAGCGGTCGACAGAGCCGTCCGAGAAGGCCTGAGTTCGTATTGTTCTCGACAGGGTATTCTATCGTTGATTCCGGGTGCTTGCTCGCGGAAGGACTATCGCCTAGCAATGGCCGGGGCCGAAGGAATCATCATTCCACCACCTGACTCCAGCTGGCATCGGGATCGAACTCGGTCATTGCGGCTGCTGTCTGTGCCGTGGTCTTTCCCAAATCCTTTTGGAGCAATACGCCATCCTGGTTGATGATGAAGGTCATCACTCCCGAGTTGCCGTATTCTGCCGGATAGGCCACGAAAGCGAAGCCCGCGGCCATGTTGCCGTCGACCACATAGTCTTTCGCACCGCCCGGTGCGTGACTGCCTTGCCGGGTCAGCATATGGAAGTAGTAGCCGTGGAAAGGCAGGTGTGAGTTCGGTTTCACGTTGTATCCTTCGTCGGTGGCGAAGGCTACCAGCGGCCCAAGTGGGCTTCTCGGCTGATCTTCCGGCGATTCCCAGTACAGACCGTTCCGTTTGCCGGAGTCGCTGATGAACTTCAGAGCGTAGTGTTTCGCGCTGCCGTCATCGCGGACCTGTGAGAAGTACTCAGCCTGGGCGTCCGCCAGCGCTTCACAAACATCGATGACCGCCAGTTCGTTGCGACCGACCCGGCGCGCCAGTATCTCGTCTCTTCCAGCCACCGTGTCAAAGTACCACTGGCCATTGCCATTCTTCTTGAGCGGGATCGGAAAGGCGAAGTTGTCTGCCCCGATCATCAGGATTTGGGCTCCATCCGGCATTTTGCGCCAGCGGTGCATTTGTCCATAGGCGGCCACAAATCTTTGGACCGTCGTCTGGTCTTGCACGGTGTCGCCGGAAAAAATTATGTCTTTCGACTCCGGACCGAAAACTGCCAGCACCGCGTTCAGATCTCCTGTCTTCGCCGCCTCCATTAGCCCATTGCCTGCATCGTCAGGCGAAGCAAACACTTTGAAGGAGGGTTTATCCGACTTGTTGCACGCCACCAGCGGGATGATCACCCCCAGCAATAAGAACCTGGTTGTAAGAGCGACTCTGAGTCTTGCGCGCAACATACGATCCTCCAATCCTTCGGCTTTTTGAGCCGTTCACGAACCACAACGTCACGAGTTGCCAGCGCGTGCTGGGTTCACCTTCGACCACCGCCCCAGCCACCACCGCCGCCTCGACTTGCCGAACCACGGGCGCTTTCCGACTTCGATCCCCATCCCCCGCTATTACTGCTGAAGGCCGACGACCCGCCGCTCTTTTCCTGCGAACCCCAGCCTGATGCGCTGGATTTGCTTCCGTTGGTGTTCGACCAGCCGCTCCCGGTGTTCTTGTAGGTATTGCCGTTCGCGGACGCATACTTGTCGCCATTTGCAGTCTGGCCGACTGCGGCGCTGTTGCCGTACTTGCCCGACGCGCCATAAGCCGAGGCACCGTTCGAACTGTGCATCTG
>Ga0070766_10001991_pt1 | contig 10118 bp, 8 predicted proteins | sample HubBroMetageWFT6_FD_69782 | JGI IMG/M metagenome (GOLD analysis project Ga0070766, IMG submission 69782) | Warmed and freeze-thawed soil microbial communities from the Hubbard Brook experimental Forest, New Hampshire - Hubbard Brook CCASE Soil... | ecosystem: Environmental > Terrestrial > Soil >... | reverse complement strand
GCGGCGCGCGCCTGCTCGGCGGCCAATTGCGAATGCGCTTTGGCCAGCTCCGAATCCACCCACTCGTAGGTCGGGTTGCTGTCGGTCGTTTCGTCAAGGAGCTTGGAACTCGCCGCGGCTTCAATGGCAGCCTTGGTCTGGCTGATTTGCGTATCGACTTCCTGCACCAGGCGATAAGAGGGATCGAATTTCTGAACCAATTCCGTGCGCTTCAGTTGCAAATTCAGCAGAGTTGTTTTCAGTTGCTCTATAAGTTGAGGATTGTCCGCTGTTCGCACCTGTGTGGTCAGGCGGCTGGGCACGGTCGATGCCTGACCTTCGAGGGTGTGGATTCGTTGTTCGGTTTCCGCAATGGCCGCTTGTGTTTCCTTGAATTCCCCTTGAAATTCGGAGAGCTTCTGCAACGTCGAGCTTTTCTGCTGGGCCGGTGAAACCGTTCCCTCCGTGTGGCTGAAATCGCTCAGACGGGATTCGGCCGCTTTCAGACCCTCCTCGTACTGCTTGGTTTGTTCGCGAAAGAAGGCCAAGGTTCCGGCGGGCCGGTGCACGGCCAGATGCTTCTCCATATAGGAATTTACGAAGGTGTCGAGCACGTGAGCCGCCCGTTGGGGATCGGTATCATCGTACGAGACGGAAATGAGGCTGGTCTTCGGCACGAGCCCCAGGTCCATCGACTTTTCCAGATTGCGCACAGCGGCGCCAAGGATCCTGGTTGAATCGTCCGTTCCCTTCGACAAATGAAGCCAGGAGAACCAGCTGGAACGGCTAACCAGTTTCTGCAGATCACAGGCAGCGACCACTTTTTCCAACAGATCCTGACTCTTCATCAGCTCAATCTCTGAATTCATGTCGGTTTCCGATACGGCCGCAGGCGGTTGCTGCTGCGCGCCCGAAGTATCCGCGGTCACCACGAGATCCGCACGCTCGCGCTTGACGAGAATCTTTGTGGCGGCCTTGTAGTGAGGCGGCAGCAAGAAAAGGGAGAGGATCACGCCGGCCATTAAACCAAGAAAAGAAAGAGTTACCAGGCGGCGATGCCTCAGGCCAATGGCAAGCAGATCGCGCAGCTGAATGAGCGGCGGTCGCGTATTTTTTTTGCGTATGGGCATCTCTTCCATGTTCAATCTCCTCGCCTCTCAGCGCGCGGCAATCAAGGAATCGCGAATCCCATTCCAGAAGTGGGGATCAAATCCTTAATATCCTTAATCTTGGCGAATTTGCTCTTCGGCACGTAAATCAGGTCACCAGGCCGCACGTGTATGTCCTCGCCAAGGTCTCCTTTGGCGATCATTTGCTTTACGTCGAGTCGTTTTGCAGGCTCCCAGCCGCCTGGGACATGATGGAAGACCAACACTTCGGAATGCTTCGCTTTGTCCGTAAATCCCCCAGCGATCGCAACCGCTTCCGCGACGGTCGTATCCCCGCGCAGTTCGTACTTTCCAGGCTTGCCGAATTCGCCGCCAGCGGTAAAGTAGGGCTTCTCGAAATCCTTCATCTCGACGTTTATGACCGGATCGTTCAGGAAATTTCCATAAAGTTTGTGCAGCGCCGCCGAAAATTCCGGAAGCGTTTTGCCTGCGATGTATAAGTCACCCACCTCACGCAGACTTACATAGCCGTCAGGTTGGATGCCGATGGTTTGATCGAATTCCGGGGAGATAGGGAACGCGATTTGAAGCACGTCACTCGGCCTGAGCAGATAGCGCGGATATCGCTGCGCCAGGACTGGCTGAGTTGGCGAAGTGACTTCCGGCGGAACACTCGGCGCGCTGTCTTCAGCGGTCTGAGCTGCCTGAGCAGTTTGAGCCGTCTGAGCAACCTGAGCTGGCTTAGACACGGCTGGCTTCTCCTGGCCTGTAGCCGCACAAATGCTCACGGCCAATAGAAATGCCGTCGCGCAAGTCCTAAAAATATTTTTGATTGTCATGGCAAGGACTCCTCAACCTACTGCAGTCCCAAAAGCTGGGTTCGGCCCCCGAGTTCATAATGATCTGCCGGCGACAGCTTGGAGGAAGACAATGGCCCGGCAAGAGATCGTGGTGTCACGGGCTCGACACTGAAAGCATCCACTTCGATCGCCATGGACTTTTGAAGCAATTCAGCAGATAGGATCAGCCGAAACGAACCCTTCTTGCGGATTAGAATTCCTTCGATCCCCACAAGCGGACCGGCCTTGACTCTGACCCGGTCGCCGCATTGCAAAAACGGATAAGGCGCGACCTGGAGGCCACTTGTCACCGCCGTACGGATCGCTTCAATTTCAGTCTCTTGAATCGCCGCGGGCTGGCCGCCGTTGCCCACGATGAAGTAAACGCCCGGGGTGGACAGGATTTTCACCCGGCGGTCAAGACCCCCGTGTAGAAATACGTAGCAGGGAAAGAGCGGCATCAAGAGATTTTTTGTTCGGTCCCTCCACTGACGGACGGAGCTATACTGCGGCAGAAAAACTTCGATTCCGTTATTTGACAAGCTTTCAGCGACGGTTTTCTCATGTTGATGACGGGTATAAATCGCATACCAGTCCGCCTGTCCGCAGTTCCTTTGCTCCGGATCCGATTGCGTCACGCGAATACACCTCCGTCCTGTGACTTACAGGAAACTTTTATCTAGATCTCCCGCTCGGCCGGCGCGATAAACAAAGCCCTTCGACCGGAAATCCTGCCTCAAACAAATCTCATGGGTGCCGCTTACTAAACATCGCGCCTAAACGTTGCGCCTCGCCTTCTGAGGCGTTCTAAGTTCATTCTTCGACTTTAGCGGGGCCGAATGGATCCTGGCGATTCGCGCGGCCTGGGACGAAAGGGAACAGTCGATAGTCGCTAAACTTCACGGCAATCGAGGGCTGACCCTCCGCGCCCGGCGCAAGTTCCAGTCGAACCACTTCGCCCTTGCAAGCCACTTCGAGACCGGAATCTTTAGCCAGCGAACTGGGCAAAATAAAATTCATCTCCACGCGTGTCCCGCAATCAGCCGATAGCAGGGAACGAAAAAACACCCCGGCCGAACTGACGTTCACCGTCTTCCCTTGCCGCCACTCGCCATCGCCAGAAAGTCGAAAGCGAAGCGGCATCCTGATAGGGAAGCGTTGCGATCGTCGCGAATCGGATGCCCGGGTCATAAATATTCACTCTTCATTCATTCATCTGTAACTTGGAGCGATCACGATCAAGTTTGCAATCGCTACTCGAGAGCTTTCGCCTCGCCTGAACAACAAATCCTGTACTCAAGTAAACGCCGATCCTACGGCAATTTCAGAAATCGTCAATGGCACGAAGGTGTATGGCCCAGGGGCACAAAGGTGCTATATGGCCCGTGCGTCCCTTCTGGATTGAGATTTGAAACGTTTTCGCATCCATGCAGCGCTCCGATCTCACGCGACTGAATGGCGACGTTGAATTTCACGTCCGGGAGAAAGAATTTTCCGCGAGTAGGAGGAGTGCCGCATCCGCGGAAGGTTGATGCCAACGGGCAGGACGCAGTATCCGGAGCGCCTGGTTAGCCCCGATACCACCGAAAACAAATCACTTGGGTTGAATCTTAGTTGTTGACTTTGGGGGTTCTTCCATGTCACTCTACTAGTGCCGGGTACCTCGTAATCGAGGTCGCGGGTGGGGCCTCCGTCCTCAGGCCTTGCAATAAACGAACCAACTCAAACTAGTAGCGTGCGTTCTAGAGCGCCAGCGCTTGCATTCTCTTAATTGCTTTAGATTGAGAGCACGCAGGTCCATTGGTGCATTTTTCTAGTCCGCCGCGGTGACAGGATTCGTGCATGGATCTGCTTCCCAGCGCTCGGTCCACTCGCTTCAGGTACTGGTCCAGCCTGAATAGCGAGCCCAGTCCGGAGCGGACAATCGCTGTTGGACGCGTCTGGGCCGCCGCAGGCGTCTTAGTTCTAGTTTGTACGGAGCTCCCCTCTTCTAATTTGCAGCGAAATCAGGGCGTGGTTTCCTCAGGTGCATACATCGCCTATAGCCTGGTGTTGCTCTTTCTGCTCAGAAAACATCGAACGTGGCCAAACTCGACTCGCCTCACTCTTCATTGCCTGGACGTCCTATCCACCGCCAGCGTGGCATTCCTGGTGCGAAAATCCGAGGCCGCTATCTTTTTGCTGCTCTTGTTTGTGCTGGTCGCCTCCGCGCAGCGTTGGGGTCCGAGCCGAGTGCTGTGGACAGCCGGGGCGGTCGTAGTGCTCTTGATTGCTGATTTGCTTTTGATTTCGTCGACACCGCATGTCAATTTCCAAAATGCGATTCGACCGGGCGCGGGTTACCTATCCTCGGCGGGATTCTTTTTATTTGCCGCCGGCACCCTGTGGCAGCTCACCAAAACAGATGCGGCGGAGCGATGGGAAAGTTCCGCCCGCGCGGCGCAACGCGTGCGCGCGCAGGTCTCCAGAGGGCTCCACAACGGCGCGATCCAGTGCCTTTTTACCGTGGAGTTCCGTCTGGAGAAATTGAGGCGCAGTTCCCCCGGGATGTCTTGCGATTTGTCAGAAGAACTCGGGGAGCTTCAGCGTCTCGTGAGGAGAAGCGAGGCGGAGTTACGAGAGCTTGTCGAACAGGGGCGGCCTCCCGATCTTGGTCCGAAAAGTTTCGTGGAATACATGGCCGATTTGACCGCGGAGTTCCAGCAAGATACGGGGATATTGGCGCGATTCGTTTCCGATGACAGGCATATTTCACCCTCTCCGGCGGTTGCCGGTGAGCTCGTGCGGATCGTTCAAGAGGCGTTGCTGAACATCAAAAAACACAGTGGGGCGCGCAATGTCTCGATCGAGTTGGGTGCGGCGCAAGGACGGTGGAAATTACTGATCGACGACGACGGCCAGGGATTCGATTTCACCGGACGGCTTTGCATGTTGGAGTTGGAAGCCAAGGACCGGGGACCCTATGTCATCCGGGAACGAGTTTCCACCCTTGGCGGTGAGCTTGAAGTTGAATCCATTCCCGGGCGTGGTGCGCGCCTGGAGATTGCGTTTCCTAAGGATGCCCTTGGATAATATGAGCGAGAATATTCGAGTTTTGGTCGCCGATGATCATCCCGTGTTTCGAGAGGGCTTGCGAATGCTTCTCGAAACGGACCCGAGAATTCAAGTCGTAGGCGAAGCTTCCGACGGCAAGGAAGCTGCAAAGCTCGCCAACGAATTGAAGCCGAATCTGGTCTTGTTGGATCTGCGGATGCCGGGATGTTCCGGGATGGAGGCCCTGAGGCTGATTCAGCGCTTGTCTCTTCCAGCACGAATATTGATCCTGGCCACGGAAGTCCGAAAACCGGAAATAATCGAAGCCCTCAGCCATGGCGCCTCCGGGATTGTACTGAAGGAGACGGCCACGCATCTTCTTCGCAAGAGCATCTTCACGGTTATGGCGGGCCAATACTGGATTGAGCGGGAGGGAGTTACAGATTTGGCTCACGCGGTGGAAAAGGGATCCACCGCGGTTTCTCAAAATCCTACAAACAAGAAGTGGCGATTGACGCCCCGTGAAGAGCAGATTGTCGCGGAAGTCGTGGCCGGCAAAACAAATAACGAGGTCGCTGAGGCCCTTAGCGTCAGCGCGCAGACCGTCAAGCACCACCTCACCAGCATATTCGATAAAATCGGCGTGTATAACCGGCTGGAGTTGGCGCTCTTCTGCGTCAATCATTCCTTCGTGACCGATGGAAATTCTCAAGAGGTCGAGCCGGACGCCGTAATTCCACCGGATCGGTCCTTCGCTCGTGACGGTGAGACGGACCCGGCAAAATCCAAATCTTCCGAGCCGTTGCGTTTCTCTACTGCCGACCGCGACGCCCGCCAAGAGGGAGTGAGAACCCAAACTCCGCCGGGCTCCGGGTCGAATGAAGCTAAGAGGATTCCATTCCGGAATACGCGCTAGGATTTTTTCTAACAGATTCCGGATGGAATTAGTTTATTCCTGCACTGCATCTTTTTTGCGTCCCCCACTGACTCCGGGTTTGCTCCCTTGATTGCAAACCCGGAGTCACTCGCGTACGCCCGATATTTTCATCTTGGCTCCTTGCTTATGTTGGATTATTTTACGGCCATGATTGCTCGTGGAGAGGGCGCCGAATTTCTTTGGGGAGCGGAACACCATACTCAGACAGGTGAATGGCAGGGGTGATCATGGCGAATATTCCATATGTGAAACGAAGAATGGTATGTTCAGTTTGCAAAATGTGGCGTACCAGCGTGTGCTTTTCTGAACCCCGGCACCTGGTTAGGCTGTCGAAGAGGCAGAGTTTTCAGCTTTCGGCCAAGAAATTCCCAGAGTGAAGAAATTGCACTCAGGAGAAATCCAAACTGGATAGGGAAGCCACGGGCCTGATTCACTCGACGATTTTTTCATCCCTGTCCGAAGACAGGAATCATTTTTATGGAAGCCCCGATTAAGAATCGTCGGCTCGCACCGCGCGCCAAAGTGTCGCTCCCAGTCCTAGTCCGTTGCTTTGGTTCGAGTTGGCCTGATGAGATTGCCAAAACTTCAAATGTATCCCGAGAAGGACTGTATTTTGAGACCAAGTCGAGGCACTACCTCGAGCAATACTTCCACAACTGGAAGGTGCGCGTAGTGCGCAACTTCCGAGCCCACGACATCACAAACCTTGAAGAAACTGGCCAGATCGTGAGGATTGATCATCTGGCGGAAGGGGCGCTGGGCGTTGCAATCCACATTCTGCTGCGCGAAAAACAGGAGTTTGCAGAGACACCTAACCCGTCTAATCCGAAAAAATAGACGCCTGCCGATAGCCATCAGTCCGGTCGTTCCACTTTCCAGATTGCAGCCGGATTTGTTCATCCTGAACCAGAATTTCTAGAGGGTGACAGAAGTCGCAAAGGACGGCCAGATTCTTAACTGCATCATCTTTCTGCCGGTTCCGCTGCTGAACTCACTGCCTTCTTCCACGCCAGGATCGCATCCATCTCCCTCAGCAAAACTCGGCCGGAATGAGGTTTCAACGGCGGGGAACATCAACGCACACCAATTGCGTAAGAACCGTCCTGCTTGTGTCTTGCGCCGACTCCGCCCCGATTGATGATAGGATGCCAGCAATCTGCCTCCCAAAAGCGAGGGACTATGCGCGGCACGATGATGGAGTCTCCATTGACGCTCCCGGTGATCCTGGAGCGTGCGGGCAAGCTCTTCGCTCGCGTCGAAATCGTTTCGCGCAGGCCGGACCGCTCCGCCGACCGCACTTGCTACGGACAGGTGTACGGCCGCGCCAGGCGTCTCGCCGACGCGCTCACCAAACTGGGACTTCAACCGGGTGATCGCGTCGCATCGATGATGTGGAATCACTCCGGCCACCTGGAAGCATTCTTTGGCGTGCCGTGCGCCGGCGGCATTCTGCACACACTGAACTTGCGATTGCATCCGCACGAGATTGCCGCAATCGCCAGGCACGCGGCCGATCGATTCCTCATCATTGATGATGTTCTCCTTCCGATTCTTGAGAAGTTCCGGGAAGATGCTCCGTTTGAGAAAGTGATTGTCGTACCTTACGGTGGTTGCAGCATGCCGGCAGGCGTTCTGAACTATGAGGAGTTGCTGGCCGGCGCAGGCGACGATTTTCATTACCCCGCGATGGACGAAAATGATGGCGCGGTAATGTGCTACACGTCGGGCACCACGGGCAATTCCAAAGGTGTCCTCTACTCGCACCGCTCGCTCGTTCTGCACTCCTTCGCCGAACTCGGCGCGGACGCGTTTGCCATCAGCCATCACGACACGGTTCTCCCAGTCGCGCCGATGTTTCATGCCAACGGCTGGGGCGTGCCTTATTCATGCGCGATGGCCGGCGCCCGCCTGATACTGCCTGGTCCCAATTTGGATGCGGAGAGTGTCCTCGACCTGATCGCTCAGGAGCGGGTGACCGCATCCTGCGGCGTGCCCACGGTTTGGCTCGGCGTCCTTGACGCGCTCGAAAAAAATCCCGGCCGCTGGAAATTCTCGAGGCCCATTCGGATAATTTGTGGAGGCTCGGCGCCGCCGGAGCGGCTCATGCGCCGTCTGGATAAATACGGCATTCACATCCTTCATCTGTGGGGCATGACGGAAACCACGCCGCTCGCTACGCTGGGTAAGCTCAAAGCCCATATGCACGACTGGCCGCAGGACGCTCAATACGAAATCCGTACAAAACAAGGATGGCCGGCGCCCTTCGTCGAGTTGCGCGTGATGCAACCGCAAGGCCTTGATGGGAAGTCGGTCGAGGCGCCCTGGGATGGCGTCACGACCGGGGAACTTGAAGTGCGCGGACCCTGGGTAGCGGGAAGTTACTATGCCGCGCCCGATCAATGGCACCGCTGGACCGAAGACGGTTGGTTCAAGACCGGCGACATGGCCACACTCGATGAAGAGGGTTTCCTCAAGATTGTCGACCGCGCCAAAGACATGGTCAAATCCGGCGGGGAGTGGATCAGTTCGGTAGATATCGAGAATCATTTGATGGGCCACCCCGCCGTGAAAGAAGCCGCCGTCGTCGCTGTCCCGCATCCTAAATGGCTGGAGCGTCCCCTCGCCGCTGTCGTATTGAAAGACGGCGCGCAAGCCACTCCCGAAGAATTACGCGCCTTCCTCAGTCAGTCATTTGCCAAATGGCAGCTTCCCGACGCTTATGTATTTCTCGACGCCATTCCGCGCACCTCCGTGGGCAAGTTCAAAAAGACTGTCCTGCGAGAACAGTTCGCCAACTGGAAGTGGGAGGAATAATCGCTTCTTCTTGTTCAGGCTCTAATACTTGACGCTTTTTTCCCAATGTTTTCACGCCTCATATGCCACCGGCAGAAAACAAGTCGCGTCGGATTCAAAAGCGCTCATTATCTGCGCTATCTTCGAGAAATGAACGAAAGCATAATAGGCCGATGGCCGAGCGCGATTTCGGTTTGTGCGCAAATGTAGGTTATTAGACGGGCCAGGGAACTTTAAAGGAGAAATATGAAGGTTTACGAAGTGCGGCAATTTGGAATTGAAAATCTAGTTCTGGCCGAGCGCGCTGAGCCGCAACCCAAGGCAAATGAAGTCGTCGTGAAATTCCACGCGGCGTCGCTCAACTTCCGGGATTTGATGTTTGTCAAAGGTGCGTATAACCCGAAAGCGCGATTGCCGGCCGTGCCATTTTCAGACGGCTCGGGTGAAGTGGTTGCCGTCGGAGCAGACGCAAAGAAATGGAAAGTTGGCGCCCGCGTTTGTCCTATCTTTATGCAAGCCTGGCTGGATGGGCCTCTCTCCATCGAAAAGCGGCGAACCACGCTTGGCGCCGGTGATTTGGACGGGGTTCTCCGCGAGTACGGTGCGTTTGACGAAGAGGGCTTGGTTGAGATCCCTCAACATCTTTCGTTCGAGGAAGCCGCTACTCTCCCCTGCGCGGCGGTCACGGCATGGAATGCGTTAGTCGTTTCGGGAAATTTGAAAGCAGGCGAAACGGTCTTGACGCTGGGCACTGGAGGCGTTTCGATTTTCGCCCTGCAATTCGCCAAAATGCACGGCTCTCGCGTCATTGCGACCTCGAGTAGTGAAATTAAACTCCAAAAAGCCAAAGAGTTGCGGGCTGATGAATTCATCAATTACAAGAAGACTCCGGAATGGGACAAGGAAGTCCTGCTCTTGACGAACAATCTCGGCGTTGATCACGTCGTGGAAGTCGGAGGAGCGGGAACTTTGGCCAAATCTTTAAATTCCTTGCGCATCGGCGGGCACGTGGCGATGATCGGCGTCCTGGCGGGCGCGGGCGAGTTCGATCCAAGAGTCGTCTTGATGAAAGCTGTTCGGATGCAAGGCATGCTCGTCGGCTCGCGCCGGATGTTTGAGGAAATGAACAACGCCATCGAAGGCAATCGGCTGAACCCGGTGATCGACAAAACATTTTCGTTCAAGGAAGTGCCCGAGGCGTTGAAACATATGGAAAGGGGCGCGCATTTCGGAAAAATCGTAGTCAGTTTGCAATAGTGAAATTGAATTCGATTGCTGGCGAAGTGTGCCTCGGGTCTTGATCTGTACTCCTCGTCGTATTGTTTCGTCCTCCTTCGAGATATCGTTTTTAATGCGAAATGACTTCAAGCGCCAGGTTGCGCGTGCGCGGGCCGAAAATCCCGATGGAGAGAACCACAACCAGCATGG
>Ga0070766_10001987_pt1 | contig 10123 bp, 7 predicted proteins | sample HubBroMetageWFT6_FD_69782 | JGI IMG/M metagenome (GOLD analysis project Ga0070766, IMG submission 69782) | Warmed and freeze-thawed soil microbial communities from the Hubbard Brook experimental Forest, New Hampshire - Hubbard Brook CCASE Soil... | ecosystem: Environmental > Terrestrial > Soil >... | reverse complement strand
GACGGAACGCCGCGCTCCTCGAAGGTTCCATCTTTCTTGTTCAGATAAAGTTTGTTGGGCTGGGTGTCGTTCGCAATGAGTATGTCAGGCCAGCCATCCCCGTTGTAATCGAGGATAGCGATTCCCAGGCTTTTCGACGTGGGATCCCCCAGGCCGGCCTTTTGTGTAGTGTCTTCAAACTTGCCGCCGCCGAGGTTGTGCCACAGCCGCACCGACTTTCCCTTGTACGACTCAGGCGTGCAATAAGATTTGTGCGCGCCGTCCAGCGTGCAGTAGAGATCGGCCTGCTCGCTCCACTGCACATAATTAGCTACCACCAGATCGAGTTTGCCATCGCGATCGTAATCGACCCACGCCGCGCTGGTCGAAAACTCGTTCGGCCCCCACAATCCGGCAGCCTTGGTGACATCCGTGAAGGTGCCGTTGCCATTGTTGTGAAACAGATGACTCTGTCCTGACGCGGTAATGAAAATATCGTCGAAGCCGTCGTTGTCGTAGTCCCCAACCGCCACTCCCATCCCGAACATAGGCACGTCCAGGCCGGCCTTGTGGGTCACATCGCTGAAGGTTCCGTCACGATTGTTATGGTATAGCTTTGGGGTTGTCGCTCCCGCGTGCGCATGCCCAGGCCAATCTTCTCCATTGACCAAAAGAATGTCAGGATAACCGTCGTTGTCGTAGTCAATGAAAGCGCACCCCGGACCCATGGTTTCCGGAAGCCACTTCTTCCCAAACGCGCCGTTGTTGTGGGTGAAGCGGAGTCCGGCTTGGCTCGTGACGTCGCGGAAGTGAATCTGCTGCGCGTAGGCCGGTAGCGCGAACACCGGTAGCGCCAACAAAAGAACGATGCACCACGGAGATACCCTTCGACAAAGTTCACGGCTAGCTCCAACACAGAGCAACATCGAAAGCGTCCGCCTCATTTAGAACCTCCGGCGATGGATGCGGCTGTCTTCACTGCTTTGGACGCAACTGGCTTGGACGCAACTGGCCTGGCGGCAAGCGTCGGCAGCGGGACGGAGACGTGTTCATGCACTCCCTGCCTCTCGTTGTTGTCCTCTGGATGCAGCCGACGATACGGCCCCGTGGTCGCCTGCGACGATTCATCGGCCTTGAATCGCAGGTAGCGCACCTGGTGCTCCTTCGCCAGCTTTTCGTTGCCCAGACCGTTATAGCAAAGCATCAGGTTGTAGTGCGCCTGCAAGTCTTCGGGATCGATCGCCAGCACGGATTGCAACGTCGTCACTGCATCCGCATAATTGCGCTGGAGGAAGAGGATGCGTCCCAGATCGTTGAGCGCGACGCGGTCGCGTGGATACTGCGCCAGAACGATCCGCAGGCGTGCGGCTGCTCCGTCATAGTTGCCGTCCGCACGCAGCACTCGAGCATAGAAGTAGTTGGCCCGCGCCAGATTCGGCGACAGAGCCAGCGCTTTCTCAAGCACGCCGCGGGCCCGTTCCATGTCGCCTTCCTGCACGGCGCAGCGACCGATGTTGACCCAGCCATCGGGATTGTTCGGATCAGCTTCCGTAACTTTCTGGAAAGCCGCGGCTGCGCCCTTGAGATCGCCCTGCAGGAACAGGCCGATTCCGTAGTCGTTCCAGCGCTGCCATTCATCTTTTTTCACAATGATCTTGGGTTCGGGGGAGGGCGCGCTGCGCGCGATTACCGGCAGCGTCACTTCGTTTTCCGCCACCACAACGATGGGTAGGTCGGGAATCTTTTCCTGCTTCGCTGAAACACCGCTCAACGATGCCGTGAACACCGTCGGGCGGTCGTCGTAGTCAGGTGCAACCGAATTCGGCGATGCCGGGTCAGGCTGCCCGGCGAAGGCTTCGTGTGTGCCATACCACGAAAACTTTCTGTAGCAGAGGCGCGCATGCAGAGTAATCTTGCCACCCGCGCTCTCAGGAATCGACACCCGGTAATGCACTGTGTCGGCCGCTCCCGGCGGAATGAGCCGCACATACACCACCGCACGCGTAGCCCACGCATTGCGCTTATTGATGGGGTTACCGTGCGCGTCGATCTGCAATGAACGATAGAAGTGCGCGCCTTTTTCCACCGGACCTTTGCCATCGTCCTCCACCATCCCGCTCCAAAAGATGGTCTGACCCTTGTCGTCCATGCCTTTCAGTTCGAGCCACGTATCGTAGGCGTCAACTGTTCCGCCGGGGAAAAAGTGTCCAACTTTCTTCGTTCGCACCACGACATCGACGCGCACCGTATCTCCGCGGCGCAATGCTGGCTGCACCAGGTTCAACGGAGCGGTCACCGGAGCAACTTCCCCTTCGGCTCCTGTTTGAGAGCTTGGAGTGATTTTGGTTTCCGCCTCTTCGCCTACCGCGAATGTGGTGGCCAGTTCCGGTTGACTCGCAGCCCCCGTTTTCAGTACGGCCTGCGCGGGAGACAAAGCAAAAACGTCCACGGTGAGAGCGCCGCTCTTCAGGAACGCTTCGGTCAGTTTCAGTTGCGCCGCATCTTCATTCGCCGTCGGTACCGCGGTGTTTGCGCCCGGGAAGCGATGCGAGTGTACGAGACCGTTGATGTTGCCTGCATCCTTCGACGATTCCGCCGGCATGTGGCAATCGGCGCACTGCTGCGGCTTCGGCGGATAGTAGAACGATCGCGCACCCTGGCCTGAAACTCCGCTGGCCTGCCAGTTGTCGTATTCGTTGAAGCCGCGGAACCAGCGGTAGTTGTTGACCGGCACGTCGAGGTGCACCTTGTGGCACGTGGAGCAGAACTCTGCCGTCTGCGCGCGCATGAACGGTTTGAGAAACACGCGCCGGTGCGGCTCGGGATTCAGCCGGATCACGAAATCGTGCAAGGCGCGAGCCACGGGATTTTGCGTCGCCGCGAGTTCATGCAGCTTAGGATACTCAAGATAAAAATCCGCCTGGCCCATCGTGCTCTTCACGTCAGCGATGGAGTGGCACATCATGCATCCCAGACCAGCCTGCGATTCCGGTCGGTGCACGATCTGCTTGATCGGAGTGTCCATCAACCCCGCATAGAGCACGGCCGGATCATGGCATCCACCGCACCATTTCGAGGGTTTAGTGCCGACCGTATCCTGCATGTATTCGATCGACTTGCGGTACCACTGATTATTGAACGATGAAAAATGGTGCGCCGAGCTGAACCACTGGTTGTAGATATCTTCGTGACAACGCTTGCACGAATCGGACTCCATGAAGAACTTGCTGGGAATTTTCTGCTTGCCATAGACCTGCGCGGAACTCGGAAAGAACGCGCCCGTCGGCCCATCGCCCTCGCCGTTCATGTTGTCGGGCGGCATCGCGGGATTCTCGACGCGGCTCCGCGTCTGCCAACTCTCTCGTATGTAACGAGCGCCATAGCCGACTCCGGCGAGCCCAACCAGGCAGATTGCGGTGCGCAGAACGGCAGTCGCGGCGTTGGAGGCCAGCCATCCACGCTGTCCCAGCTTGCCCGCGACCAGAAGACCGACTCCGACCAACGAGACCACGATGTGGAGATAGAGCCATTTCCACTCAGTGCGCGCCGTTCCGGTTTTAATAAGAACGATTCCGAGCACAGCGCCTGCAGCCACCAGCAACCATCCCGAGCCGGCCAGAAAGTTTCCATTCCGCAGTAACCGAAACAGCGCCAGAACCAACAGAATCGCGGTAACCACTCCGGCCGCCGCGTGCAACAGCACAACTCCGGCATAGAAGATGTTCGGCTGCGGAAAGGTATAAAGGTAGGCGGCTGAGATCACCAGGAATAGGAGCAGCCAGGACAAGGCGCGAACTCTGAAGCCTCGGGATGGTAAGTTTTCTTGCATTGGAAACAGCTCAGACACTACGACGCCAAAGGATTTCGGTTCCTGGGACCGAAATCACTGCGAACCAACTTACTCAGGTGGCTGCGCCGGGGAAATAGTGCAAAAATACTATCGGAGCGATCGAAGGCCTTCAGGCAATGGGTGGGATCTTCCAGGCGCCGCATTCTCTTTCCAGCGCGGCGGCGACAGACAAGACTTGCTCTTCTTGCCACGGACGTCCGACGATCTGCACGCCGATAGGCAGCCCTTCGGACGAGTGGCCGACCGGAACCACCGCGGCAGGATTACCCAACAGGTTGAAGAATTGCGCGTAGCTCCACGCGTCGAGATAATGGATTGTTTTGCCTTCGACCCCCCAAGTGCGCTCCCCGTGCCGGAACGCGGGGATCGCCGCTGCCGGACACAGCAAGATTGGATAGTGCTCCATCTGCCTGAGAAACCGGGCGCGGAGTTCATCGCGCTGAATCCAGATGTCGAGCAGAGTCTTGCTGGTCAGCGTAGGCTCGCCAATAGACCACTCTAGAAACTGCTTTAAGATGGGGCTGAGATCGAATTCCCTTCCTTCGAACATTGGCCGCAGCAACGCTCCGCCCGCAACCACGAAGAACTTGTGCCACAATCGGCGAGCTTCTTCGAGTCCCTCCGGCTGAAAGGGTTCCACTTGAAATCCAGCGCCGCGCAATGCTTCTGCCGTGGTACGTAACGAGGCGCGGGTCTCCGCGGTCACTGGCGTGCGACCGTCGTCTTCGAAATAACCGACTCTCAGTTTTCTGATTTCGTCCTCGGTGGGCCAGCGCACGGGAACCGGAGCAGCGCAGGCGTCGCCAATGTCTGGTCCCTGCATCACCTCGAACAGAACTTTCAAATCGGCAACCGCACGCGCCATCGGGCCGACGACGCCGATCAATGCGAATGGCCCCGCGGATCCGGGATAGTGGCCGGTCGCTGGAATCCGTCCAGGAGTCGGCTTCAGACCGCAGATTCCGCTGAAGTGAGCGGGCACGCGAATCGAGCCGCCACCGTCGCTGCCAACCCCGCCCGCGGACATGCCTGCGGCAATCGCGGCCGCTTCGCCGCCGCTTGAGCCTCCAGCAGTGCGTTCGAGATCCCACGGGTTATTGGTGCGGCCATAGAGCAGGTTATCGGTTTCCCACGCCATCAGAAATTCTGGAGTGTTGGTTACACCCAGAACGATCGCGCCCGCGGTCCGCAAACGCGCCACCAGCGGCGCATCCTGAGCAGGCACGAAGCCAGCCCGCAGCCGCGTTCCCGACTCGCAAAGCATTCCCGCGACTGCCAGCGAGCTCTTGATGCTGATTGGGATACCGTGCAGAGAGCCGAGTGTCTTTTCATGCATGACGGCGACCTCGGCGTCGTGAGCCGCCTGCCGAGCCCGCTCCGCGTCCACTTGAACGAATGCGTTTAGCTTTGGATTCAGTCTTTCGATCTGCTCCAGGAGCGCGTCTACAATCTCGACCGGCGAGAGTTTCTTCTTCCGGATTCGCTCTGCCATGAGCGTCGCAGTAAGGAAGACCAGGTCGCTCATATGCGACCTCGCATCGCGCGATCGAGCATTCGCTTTTCGTCACCAGTGAGCGAACGGTGTTCGCCCTTCGCGAGATCGCCCAACTGCAGCGGACCAATCGCTACACGCACCAGCCGCAACACCTCGACTCCCGAGGCCTCGATCATGCGACGGATCTGGCGGTTCTTGCCCTCATCGAGAACAATCTCGAGCCAGCAGTTTTTCTGCCCTGAACGCAGCCGGCGAGCCTGCTTCGCTCGCAACACTTCCCCACCTTCCGTCTTCACTCCGCGAACGAGCGTGCGGACGAACTCTTCATCCTCGACCATCTCTACTTGCACATGGTAAGTCTTTTCCAGATGCGTTTCGGGCGCGGCGATGCGCGCGCCCCATTCCGAATCGTTGGTCAGCAGCAGCAAACCCTCGCTGGCCTTGTCCAATCGGCCGACAGGCGCAACCCAGGGTGAAGATTCCTGCGGCGTATTCTTTTTCCCCACAGCAAGGTTCGCGCTTAATGCCGCGTAAACCGTTTCCCTGCCCTTTTCGTCCGATGCCGTCGTCACCACGCCGCGAGGCTTGTTCATCATGAGATAGATTTTCTCTGGAGCCGCGACGACTTTGCCGTTGACCGCAATTTGCCCGTGCGTCCCGAAAACCGGTGCTTCCGGATCGCGCTGGACTCTTCCGTTCAGAGTCACCTGTCCGGAGCGAATCAGCTCAGCAGCTCGCGATCGCGAGCAATAGCCCAGCTTGGATAAAGCACGCGCCAAGCCGACCTTTCGCGAGGCTTCCTTCACTTTCACCCATTCATGCTAACCGAGAATCGCACCAACCCCGAATGCACAATTCAACAACACTTGATAGGATGTGTAACGCTGAGTGGGAAAGGAAACTTTCATGGCCCATCCTCAACATCCTCCGCGCTTTCTGAAGATCGTGGACGACGCGAAGACGCGCGTGCGCGAGACCAACGTTGAGCAAGTGAAGAAGAAGCTGGATCGCGGCGAGAAGTTCATTCTGGTCGACGTGCGTGAAGAGAGCGAATTCGCCAAGGACCACCTTCCGGACGCGATTCATCTGGGCAAAGGCATCATCGAGCGCGACATCGAGGCCCGCGTGCCTGACCTCGGCGCAGAGATTGTGCTGTACTGCGGCGGCGGATTCCGTTCCGCTCTGGCGGCCGACAATCTGCAGAGGATGGGCTACACCAACGTGATTTCGATGGACGGCGGAATCCGCGACTGGCGCGAGAAGGGCTATCCGCTGACTAAGGCAGTACCCAGTACCCAGTAGCCAGTTCCCTTGCTTGACGCTTCTGAGTTCTCGGTACTGGGTACTTGTTCGCAAAGCAGCTCTGCCTACTTATGAATGGTCGCATCTTCTTCTGGTCGCTTACGTCGGCGCTTGCTGGGTTTCTCTTCGGCTTCGACACCGTGGTGATTTCCGGCGCCGAGAAGACAATTCAGACGCTTTGGGGTCTTAGTCCCGGACTGCACGGCATTGCCATGGCTTCAGCTCTTTATGGCACCGTTGTTGGCGCGTTGCTTGGGGCCTGGCCGGCGGACCGATTCGGACGCAAGGCCACGCTGCTTTGGATCGGCATTCTGTACTTTGTGGGCGCCATTGGATCAGGATTGGCGCCCAATGTGGCTGTCTTTATTATCGCGAGAGTGATTGGCGGGTTGGGGATTGGCATCTCGACCGTGGTGGCACCGATGTATATCTCGGAGATTGCGCCGCCGAAGCATCGCGGGCTGCTTGCCGGCATGTTCCAGTTCAACATTGTTTTTGGCATCCTCATCGCATACGTGTCGAACGCTTTGTTGGCTGGCATCGGCGACAATGCATGGCGCTGGATGCTGGGTGTGGCTGCGATTCCCTCGCTGATCTATACCGCATTCTGTTTTGGCTTGCCTGAAAGTCCGCGCTGGCTGCTTAGCCGTAAGAACGATCGCGAGGCTGCTCTCGGGGTGCTGCAACGCATCGAACCCAAGGCCTCGAAGACACAGATTACGGCCGAGGCCGATGAGATTATGGCTGCCTCAGCTTCGGAACAAAAATCGTCCTCTGGACGTTTCTGGACGAAGCGTCTGCGGAAACCAATCCTGCTCGCGATCCTGATTGCCTTCTTCAATCAAATGTCCGGCATCAATGCGATTTTGTATTTCGCGCCACGCATCTTTGAATTGACCGGTCTCGCGGCGAAAGCTGCGCTGCTGCAATCGATCGGCATCGGCATTACTAATCTGGTTTTCACCTTTGTCGGACTCTGGCTGATTGACCGGCTGGGCCGGCGCACTCTTCTTTATATCGGGTCGGTTGGCTACATCACTTCGCTTGGGCTGGTGGCGTGGGCCTTCTTTACCGGTCACTACCTGATTGTTCCGGTTTGCATCTTCGCGTTCATTGCCGCGCACGCGATTGGCCAGGGAGCGGTGATCTGGGTGTTTATCTCCGAAATATTTCCTAATCGCAATCGCGCGGAGGGTCAGAGCCTGGGCTGCGGCACGCATTGGATCTTTGCTGCGTTGCTCACAACCTTTTTCCCGAAGATGGTCTCCGCCTTTCCGATCGGCTACGTTTTCTCGTTCTTTGCCGGCATGATGGTGCTCCAACTTATCTGGGTAAAGACGATGGTTCCGGAGACGAAAGGCGCGTCGCTGGAGCAAATCCAGAGACAGTTGGGGATCGAGTAAACTCTCCCGCTTCTCGCTCTCCCGTTTCTCGCAAAAGACGCGAGAAATGGGGAACCCTGTCCTTCCTAAAAATAAAGTTTGCGGAAATGCTTTGGCGAATCTCGCGAAGACCGGAAATCGGGTATACCCCCCTCCCCCCTGGTCTTTTGGAATCATCGGATTAGCAGCGAAATAATGGTGAATCTATTTGGCTCAATCGCTTGCGGGCAAAATCTTGATATCAAAGGGCTTGGCGGACGATCCGGGGGGACGAGCTGGCTTGTGCCAACCGTCACTGCCTCGACCATGATCGCGCAAATGATGCGGCGTGGACAAGGTTGGATGTCACAACGGACTGTGGATTTCCGCCGTAGCCGGAGTAAAATGCGGCCGAATGGAGGAACCCTTATGAAACACTTCACATTCTTTCTGGTTGCTATTGCAACAGTGGCCGGCCTTGCCGCCCTCGTTGCCGCTGCACGAGGACACGCGGACGGAGGATCCGGCGCGCCCTTCGTTACCGAAATCCCTCCGGGGTATCGCGACTGGAAGTGGATCTCCTCGGCCCATGAAGCAGGCAACCTTAACAGTTTGGGTGCAGTCCTGGCTAACGATGTGGGATTCGACGCCTTCAAGAAAGGGACGCTTCCGTACCCGGACGGCACAATCCTTGCTGCTTTGCATTACCGTAACGTGCCGTCGGCGGAGAACAACAAAATCTTTGGGCAAGCCCAATCATTCGTTCCCGGGGCCCCCACGAACATTCAGTTTATGGTGAAAGACTCAAAAAAGTACGCCGCAACCGGTGGCTGGGGGTTCGGTCACTTCGCAGATGGCAAACCTGGCACGGCGGCGTTTATGAAAAGCTGCTTCCCCTGCCACGAGAAGACCAAAGCGACTGACCTTGTCTTTACTCACTATGCCCCCTGATGCCGAGAACTGAAGCAGAACGGAGGAAGGAGAAATGGCGGACAACAAAACCAAGCCCACCAAACTAAGTGTGGCAGCGTTTATCGATGGCCTCACGGATCCCACGAGGCGCGCAGATGCCAAGGCGCTGGTCAAGGTGATGCAAAGCGCGGCTGGAGAAAAGCCGCGAATGTGGGGGGCGTCGATCATCGGCTTCGGCAGCTATCACTATAAGTACGAGAGTGGGCGTGAGGGCGATATGCCGATTATTGGTTTTTCGCCACGCAAGGCCGCAAATGTTCTGTACAACGTGATCGCGTCTGGCGACTGCAAGGCGCTGCTGGCAAAGCTTGGCACGCACACGACCGGCAAGGGCTGCCTCTACATCAAGAAGCTCGGCGATGTGGACCAACAGGTGTTGAAGGCCATGGTTGTGAAGTCCGTGGCCGCAATGCGAGCACGGTAGTCGCGAGCGGCCTTGGCTTAGCGGTCCACCATTTTTTGCATCTCTTCAGGGTAGCGCGCACCTTGCACTGGAATCTTCGAGGCTGCAGTCGCCAGTTTCCGGAGATCATCGGGCGAAAGTTGGACGTTCGTGGCTGCGATGTTTTCGTCGAGGCGATGCAGCTTCGTAGTGCCGGGGATGGGAACGATCCAGGGCTTCTGGGCGAGGAGCCAGGCGAGAGCAATCTGCGCAGGAGTCGCCTTCTTCTGTTGTGCGAATTCGCCAAGTTGATCGACTAAAGCCTGATTCGCTTTGCGGTTCTCCGGCGTAAAGCGCGGGACTATGTTGCGGAAGTCGGTTTTATCAAACTTCGTATCTTCGCTGATCTTGCCGGTGAGGAAGCCCTTACCCAACGGGCTGAATGGAACGAACCCGATGCCGAGTTCCTCGAGCGCGGGTAGGATTTCCGCCTCGGGCTCTCGCCACCAGAGCGAGTATTCGCTCTGCAGTGCGGTGACGGGCTGCACCTTGTGGGCACGCCGGATGGTTTGAACTCCGGCTTCAGAAAGGCCGAAGTGCTTCACTTTGCCTTGCTGGATCAGATCCTTCACTGCTCCCGCGACATCCTCGATAGGGACGTTGGGGTCGACACGATGCTGGTAGAGCAGATCGATGACATTGGTCTTGAGCCGCTTGAGCGAGGCTTCGACGACTTGCTTGATGTGTTCCGGACGACTGTCCAGACCGATCCAGCGCGGTCC
>Ga0070766_10001983_pt1 | contig 10135 bp, 8 predicted proteins | sample HubBroMetageWFT6_FD_69782 | JGI IMG/M metagenome (GOLD analysis project Ga0070766, IMG submission 69782) | Warmed and freeze-thawed soil microbial communities from the Hubbard Brook experimental Forest, New Hampshire - Hubbard Brook CCASE Soil... | ecosystem: Environmental > Terrestrial > Soil >... | reverse complement strand
GTCCAAAGGGCGCGACGACGACCGGCCGTGCGCAGAATTTGATGGCCTGCGTCATCTGCTGGAAGTCGCGGATGTACATGTCGATCTCGTCCCACTCCTCGTCCTGTGCGGCAAGCAGAAGCTGCACGAGATTGGCTCCGGCGGAGAAGTTGGCCGCGTCGTTGGTTACGACAAAGCCGCGGAAGTCGCGGACTGTGTCGCTGGCGGGCGCAAGATGTTGACGGACGAAACTCACGATGTCGCCCCCGAGGGCGTTCATCTTGGTGTGGAACTCGATGCAGGCGATGCCGTCGCCGACGTCGATGAGCGAGGCTCCGGGATTCTCCGCGACCACTCCACCGGAGCGTTTGGCGCGGCTGAGGGTGATGACGGCGGTCGCTGCTTCCGTCGGGACGTAGCTGCCGGTGCGGACGTCGAAGGCTTCCGCTCCGCCATCGCGATACCAGGAGGCGCCGCCCGCGGCGAGGAGCTTTTCGACCGCATCGGGGATGGTGCGGCCGGAGGCGCGCATTTTCGCGACGGTGTCGGGCACGCCGGCTGCGTCCCACATTTCGAAGGGGCCAAGATCCCAGTTGAAACCGGTCCGCATCGCGCGGTCGATGTCGGCAATGCTGTCGCTGATTTCGCCGATGCGATGGGCGGCGTAGAGCCACAGGTCGGGCAGGATTTGCCAGTAGAAAGCCGCGGCTTTGTCCTTCTCAGGATTCCCGCCGAGCAGGGCGCGAATGCGCTCAGGCAGCGCCTCGATGGGCTTGGCCATGTCGAGCGCAGGGAAGCGCGGCTTCTGCGCGGGACGATATTCGAGCGTGGCGATGTCCAGCGTCAGGCGTTCTTCTCCTTCGGCTCCTTTTTGCTTTTTGTAAAAGCCCTGCCCGGACTTGTCGCCAAACCATTTCCGCTCCAGCATCTGCTCCAGGAACGGTGGCAACTGCAGGTCGGAGCGCTCGTCGCGTGTGTTCGCGGCGAAGTTGCGAACGACGCTGCCGAGCACATCGAGGCCGACCATATCGCCGAGGCGGAAGGTTCCGGTTTTGGGCCAGCCCATGGGTTTGCCGGTAAGCGCATCGACTTCCTCGATGGTGAGGCCCTGCTGCTGCATGACGCGAATGGTATTGAGCATGGCGAAGGCGCCAATGCGGTTGGCGATGAAGTTGGGCCGGTCGTTGGCCGGGACGACGGACTTGCCGAGATAGACTGCAGCGAAGTTGCTGACCGTGGCAATGGCATCGGGATCGCTCTCACGCGCAGCGATGATTTCGAGCAACTGCATGTAGCGCGGGGGATTGAAGAAATGCGTGCCGAACCAGCGGCGGCGCAGACCGGCCGGCAATTCGGCGGCGATGTCAGCGACGGGCAGGCCGCTGGTGTTGGTGGTCAGGATCGCATCCGGCCGCAGATTCTGCGCGACGCGGGCGAGCAGGGCGCGCTTGATCGCGAGATTCTCTGCGACGGCTTCGATGATCCAGTCGCAGTCATGCAGCTTCGGCAAATCGTCGTCGAAGTTACCGATTTCGATGCGAGCGAGGAAGTCTGGCGAAGCGAGGGCCGCGGGTTTTGATTTCTTCAGACCTTCGAGAGCTTTGGCGGCTAACGAATTAGCGTTACCGGCCTGGGCCATGTCGAGCAGGAGAACAGGGAAGCCGGCATTGGCGATGTGCGCTGCGATGCGGGAGCCCATGGTGCCGGCTCCGAGAACGGCGATGCGGCGAATGGAGTATGCAGCTCCTGCGGGAGCAGCGGTAAAGGAGAGATCGGTTGCAGCTTGCATGGCGGAACAATTCTCCGGGGCAATTTTGTGCCAACCCAACAAACTATCCGATTTGAGGCACGTCTGTCCGGGTGCAATGTGAAATCCAGTAGAAAGCGAAGATGCGATCGGAGCGCGAAGGGGGTTTAGGGCTGCTTCAATTCACGGTAGCCTTATGGAGTGCGTAGAAATTGGATGAACTCGAGCGACGGCTTCCTTCGAAATTCGGTTCGGGCGGTGCTGCTGCTGTTCACGATGGGCTGCGTCTCTGCCCTTGCGCAGAAGGACGACCCGCCACGCTATGCGGCACCGGCGAATGGTAAGCCGCTGTGCACGGTAAAGATTCATGTGACCGGCTTCCGCAATCAGAAGGGCAACGCCGGGGCGACTATCTTTGTTTCGCCCGATGGGTGGCCGGAGAACAACAGCAAAGCTCTGGTGCACGGCCCGTTTCCAATCGAGGGCGACGAGGCCACGGGAACGTTCCAGGTTCCGGCCGGGAAATATGGAGTGGCCGCGATCCACGACGAGAATTCGAATCACAAGCTGGACAAGAATTTCCTCGGCATTCCAAAAGAAGGATTCGGCTTTGCGAACAATCCGAAGGTGATGCTGAGCGCGCCATCCTTCGACACCGCTGCCGTGCAGGTGAGCTGCCCGGTGACGCAGGTTGAGATTCGGCTGATCTACAAGTGAACGACGTAAGAATGTCAGGGTTGAAACCCTGACTTACCGTCAATGTTCAGGCGGCTGGGTTGGCGGGTTCCGCTGGCGGCGTGGGTGGTTCGGCTGCTTTGCCGTCCGGGTTCACCAGGTCACGCAGCTCTTTGCTGGGCTTGAAGTAGGGAACCTTCTTAGCCGGAACTTCGACCCGCGTACCTGTTTTAGGATTGCGGCCGATGCGGGGCTTGCGCTGGCGGATGCGGAAGCTTCCGAAGCCACGAATCTCGATCTTGTCGCCGGAGCGAAGCGCGCCGATGACGGAGTCGAAGATGGTCTCCACAATGACTTCACTGTCACGCCGGGTGAGATCGCCCAGCTTGGTCACTTCTTCCACAAGATCGGCTTTGGTCATGGCGGGAGTTGCTCCTCGGGTACGAATCAGCCCTCGTCCTCATAGTAGATGCAAACCGATAGGCTTGCAAAGTCAAGGAGTTGCACGATTCCTTTGAGACTCAGACGGCCGCGATACGTCACCGCCAGAGGAAATAAAAGCCCAGATGCTTCTCCACCAGCTTGCCGGGGTCGGGGAAGAGGCTGTCGGCATCGGAGTTGAGAATGTCGAACAGTGTGCGGTGTATGACGTAGGGCTTGACGACGCTGGGCTCGCCGGAGATGCCGACGGACTTTGCGGTTGCAAGCAGAGCGTGGCGGAAGCCGCCGGTTTCATCGATCAGGTGCAGGGGGATGGCCTGCTGGCCGGTCCAGACCTGGCCGGTGGCGAGGGTCTTCACCTGGTCGGGCGGGATGTGGCGGCCGGCGGAGACGTCGGCGATGAACTGGCCGTACATGTTATCGACGACCGCCTGGAAATAGGCTCGCTCTTCGGGAGTCATTTCGCGGCTGGGGTCGCCCGCATCCTTGAGCGCACCGGCGTGAATGACCTCGGGCTTGAGCTTCGCCCATTTGAGCAGGTCTCCGTAATTCGTCCACTCCATAATGACGCCGATGGAGCCGACGACGCTGGCCTGATTGGCATAGATCTTGTTGGTGGCGGAGGCGATGTAATACGCACCGCTGGCGCCAACGCTTTCAATCGAGGCGACGATGGGCTTCTTCTTTTCGTCGCGGATATGCAGGACCTCGTGATAGATCTCCTGCGACGGGGCGGCCGCGCCACCGGGCGAATTGATGTGGAGAATGATGGCCTTGACGGAGTCGTCGTCGTCGAATTTGCGAAGCTGATCGACGATGGTGTCGGCGGAAAGGATTTCGCCGTCGACGTCGACCACGCCGACGTTGCTGCCGCTGAGCGCTGAGAAGCCGTCGGAGGAGCCGGTGAGGTTACGGGAGGCGACGACCATGAAGCCGACGACGAGCGCGCCGAAGGCGAGGAACAGGCCGCATCCCGCGAGCACCCAGGGCCAGACGCGGTGCTTCCGCGGCGGCGGGGCGTATTGCGGAGGGGCGTAGGGCGGCTGCGGCGGATACGGATAGGGAGCACCGGGCGGTGGCGCGCCCCAGGCCTGGTACGGCGGAGCGGCCGGGGGTGGGGCAGTCGGCGGCGTTTCGGGTTGCGGGCTGGCGGCTTCCGGTGAGCCGGGTTGCGGTCCGGGGTACTCGTCCATAGCGGCGAGTGTAGCACCGGGCGAATCGAGTGCTCCACCCTCGAAGCGGCGGCCCGATCTCAGGGTGTTCCATCCGTGGCCGATCGGACTTGATGCCTTCGGGCTTGATGGCTTCGGGGTGGCACCCCCCTCCCCCCTGCGTGGGTTGACTGGCGAAGGGACTGGAACGACTGGGTTTCCGGATGTTGTGTAACTTGACAACAGCGTGGCCGGCGGCTGCGTGAAGATCGAGGGGAACTTTGGGGACGAGTTCGTTTTCCTCGGGACGCATGCGGAGGTGCTCGTCGCGCTCGAGCGCGCAGTAGTGACAGGCAGTCGAGCAGGCAGCCGATTTATTCAGGACGCCGGGGCCGGGGCAGCGGCCTTCCGGGTCATAGCTGCATTTGCGCTCGGCCAGCGGAGGGAGTTTGCCCTCGCGGTCGGCCTGGATGCGGAGGTTGAGGAGGGCATCCTTGAAAAGAGTTTTGCCGATGGAGTTGTCGCCCATTTCCGGGTCGTCGATCTCCTGCTGGGTGAGCCAGCCGCCGGGAGGCATGTCGGCGGGGGTCGCAGGGAGGGGCTTGCCGAGGCGTTTGCACTCCTGCTCGTAGAGATACTTGTCGTGACGCCAGGCGGGCTCGTAGCGGCCACCGTATCCCTGCCAATTAGCGACGGGGCCGATGGGGTGGCCGTCGGGGCCGGGGAAGGTTTCCGTGACGGGCTGGTCGAGGACGAGCTGCGCGCTGGTGGCCGCGGCGGGCGCTGGACGAGGGAGAGTCATGGCGGCGACCTGGAGGGCGAAGAGGGTTTTTCCGGCGCGCCAGGGGTCGAGGACCTGGGTGAAGAGGCCGTGGGCGACCTGGGTCGCGACGACGCGGACAGTGGGCAGGTCTTCGAGGAGGGGAATGGCGATCCTGTCGCCCTGGGGGCAGACGGGGAAGCGGTTGCCAGCGTGCGCGATGCAGAGGTCCCGGCCGCGCTGGGCGCGCTGGTTGCAGGGGCGGCCGAGGACGGTGAGGGAGCGGCAGCGGCGGAACTCGGGTTTGGCGGGCTGCGGGGTGGGATCGGGCATTGGTTCTCCTTCGGAGGAGGGTGTAGGGCGTAGGGTGTAGGGTGTAGCGGCGGGCCGTCTGGCCCGCGCAAAAGGAAAGGCCCCGCTGCGTTGCAGCGAGGCCTCTTTTCTTTATTGATCCTAAGTTCAGAATATAACTATATGCCTACTTATAGCCGCATGTTTATTGGACATTATAAAACACATAAAACTCGTGTTCACTGAGTGAACACCTCCCGTGAGGCACTCAGTCCGTGAACATTCTCAAGTCCACCTACGGCAGCGTTAAGCCGTACACCCGCCATTTGCCGTCCTGCCCCCATCGCAGGGCTAACGGCTACAACGCATGTTCCTGCCCAAAGTGGATCTACGTGAGGGAGGCGGGCGGCGAGAAGAAGCGCACCAGCTTAAACACGCCGTCGTGGGCGGAAGCTCAGCGGATCGCTGTGGATCGTCTGCGAGCCATCGATCCGGAGATTGCTGCGGCGCGGGCTGTGACGGAACAGCACGAAGCCAGGATGGTGACCGTCAAAGCGGCCTGCAACCTCTGGCTTGAGCGGGTCGAGCGGGATCTGGGCAAAGAAGGCAGCTACGAGCAGTATTCGGTCGTCTCGAAAGAGCTGCAAAGGTGGGCGAAGGACACGGGCATTGTGCACATCCAGGAGATCACCAGCCTCCGGTTGGGCACCTGGTATGGTTCCAGGCATTGGACGAAGCGCTCGTTGAGCACTCGACGCCAGCGCTGGGTGATGGTTCGCTCCATGTTTCGTTACTGGCATGAACACAAGGTCATCCCCGAAAACGTTGCCGTCATCGTGAGGCCCGTCAAGGCAAGCGTAGATCACGTGCAGGGGCCGTATACAGACGAGCAGATCGAGAGTGTTCTGCATCAGGTCGAATCCGATATTCGCCTGCGAGCCTTCGTTCTCCTTTTGCTCAACACCGGCTGCGACGTGATGGATGCCGTGCTGTTCGATCCGGCACGAATCAGGGATCTGCATATCGAGGGGCGAACGGTCAGTGTCTACCGCTATAAACGCGTGAAGACGAAGATGGAAGCGGTCGTACCGCTGGCGGCGGAAATTACCGCCCTGCTTCGTTCAGTTCCGATGCTGGCCGAGAATCCGCTGTCGATGCCGTTCCGCGATCCTCGGCTAAAGTTGGCCAGTGATCGGAATTCCTGGTCCCTAATGGTTCGGCAGGCACTCAAGGCGGCCAATGTGCATTGGGTCGAGTTGCCGACTGTCGATGATGCGGGCAAGCCGAAGCGCAAGCAGGCCAACTGCAAGCAGTTCCGGCACACCTTCGCGGTGCGGCAACTGCGTGCCGGACAGCGCCCGGAGGAAGTCGCGAAGATGCTCGGGCATGTGAACACCGATATGGTCCGGAAACACTACGCTCCCTGGGTTGAGGAGATGGATCAGGCGCACATCAGCCGTGTGGTCAGAAATTGGGGCGTGTAGAGGTCGTGAAGCTCAGCTCCACGCTTCCTTCCATGGGATGGATTTCCGCATATCCAGGCATTTCAGCTCGCCCCGGCATCCTGACCGGTATTTCCGTGGTGCCGGTATTTCGCCCAGAACCGCAGATCGCCATCCCAAAGTTCTCGATGAGCGCCGCGGCGACAATGCACTCATCGAGAAAGCGATAACGAATCTATTGGCAGCAATCACCTGTCCGATCAGCCGGTTTTACGGCCAAGTGACCGGATTTGTAAGCAATGGCCAACTTCCTAGGGTCTATCCTGTTTGACCGCCTGCCATCGTCAAGTTCTTCGGCTAGCTGAGGCTGTTTACGTTCTTAGTGCCAGAACGACAGAATGAGCTCGTTCACCAGGTCTCTGCCTTGCACACGTCCAGCCCTTGCCGCCGGCGCCGAAACCCGCGGATTCATAACGCCGCCGGCCGCCGCGAGGGCCGCTGTAGTGTTTTCATCGGGATGTATGACTTCAACCAAAGCACCGTTGTCTTCGAGTGTTTTCACGCCCTCGTCAAGTGAAACTAACTTCTTGTAAGGAACGTTCAGGGGTGTTTTGAGCGCGAGAACCATCACCCGATCGAAGCCGGTCGCCAGATCCGCGTTGTCCGAGGAATAGAACCCTCCGTCAATATAATGCTCGCCTTGAAACAGCGTAGGCGGCCAACCGAAGAATGCGGTGCTGGCAATGACCGCGTCTACCAGATCGATGCCACTGTCGCTATCGAAGGCGCGTCGCTGTCCGGTTTCCGCATTGACGGCGACGATAAGCACCCTTTTTTCCGGCCATGTCACCATCGGAAGCTGGGCCGCGACGACCTCCCGTCTACTTGAGCCATTCCTGCCCGAAGCTGCTGCTACCGCCAACGAACCGATCCTTCGCATAATTTCAGTCCGGCTGCCGCCGGCCTCCTTCGCGCGAGCTACGCCGTCGAGAATCTCTGCCCAGTCAACTTGAGGAGGCCGCTCGGAAGAAGGCGGCCCGGGCTGAAGGCGTCGTTGAAATTCGTCTTCGTGCGCGACTCCGCTCGCAAGATGGAGCGCGACCCTGGAGCCAGAAGAGGTTCCCACGAAAAGGTCGGCTTTTCTGACGTCGAGATTCGCGTCCGCCATCCCTGCAATGAGGCCGGTTTCCCACGCGCTCGCAGCGAGGCCACCACCTGTCAGAATCAAGGCACGTCGCATACGAATCAGTTGATCATCTCCATGCGAATAGAATAATTGAGGGCTGGATACGATCGCGAATCGGTTTGGTCGTTAGATTTAGAAACGACGCCGCATTCCGCGAATAGAACCTGAAAAACGCCTCAGGGTCCTTGAATGCCGTTGGGCGAATTTCGCTGCAGCAATTCACTTGAGCGATAAGTCGGCTTCTCGGACAAGTGACCCCAGACTACGCATCGGAATTCTGCGGTCTGTTAGTGCGGGCGGACTGAGAATGAACTGTCGCCAAGGTCGCACACATTCGGGCAGTCACAACTGGGGTGAACCCCTTAAAGGCAGCGGAACGTTCGCTTCTGTTGACTGATCTGATTCTCGAGTTGCGATGAAGGGCAACGGCTCACCGAGTAAGCTATTCAGCGATGGATAAGGACGGGAAGTCTATGATATTCACCTTCGATCCTCAGCCAATGTCCAATAGATGAGACGAAAAGTTGCCGACGGCGATTTCGGGCAAGTAGCTGAGGCCGTCACTTCTGCTGCTGCCCCATCTGCGAACGCGATATCAACCGATCGACGGAATAGTAGTTCCACCGAACGAGAGCCAGCAGTGCAGCGTAGATGGCGGCATAGATCAACTGAATTCCGGCCGTATTCCAATCCTGGCGCAGGGTGGTGCCGAAGGTGAGCACCAGGTTGAACAGAGCGCCACAGACGAGCGCCAACCACGTGCAGAAGCCGATGAGAAGGAGGAAGCCCAGAATCGCTTCTGGCCAGGGGAGAATGAGTCCGAACAGGTGGACGCTCCAGGCAGGCAGCGGAGTATTTTGAAACATCGGGACCATCGAGTTGGCGAACGTCGCAGGCCCCGCGACGATTCGGGATACACCATGCATGCAGATGTTGAGCCCGAGCGTGATCCGCAGTAGCAGGAAGGCGAGCGCGGGACCGCAGCGGCGGGATTTCTCTGGGGAATTCACATTGTTCTCCGCGATGCAGTTCTGTGCATCGGAGCCTGTCTACGCTGGCCTTTCCGGTGCGGCGATCCAACCCAGCCGGGATGCGTGCGCGAAGATCTCGTGAATCGTGGCAGCTTGTTCTTCGGGCGTGAGCCGGGTGCCGGCGAGCGCGCTCTCGATGGCCGATTCCATTGTATGGCCGTCGCGAAGAGCGGAAAGCAGCCGGAACTGCACGGCTTTGAGACGGCTGTGATACACCGAGTCTTCGTAACGATGGACGACGACATAGATATCCGAGCGGCGCATCCTCGGAAGCCGCGCACGCGCGGGTCGCCTGCGCATGGTCGCCGCGCTACTGACGATCTCGGTATCGGGCGCGCTGTGGTGGACGGCGATGACGAGTTCATCGGTGGGATAGCGCAGATGCAGCAACCGGAGGTGAGGCTGAAGCGCCAGCATCGTAGCCGGCGAAGCCAGCAGCGCGCCGTATTCCGTTAGCGGAGGCAGGCTGGCCCCGTCGAAAGCCTCGACACAGGCCCACTCCACGCGGGCCGCATCGATGGCGAGTTCGTGGCGCCTTCCCGTGAACTCCGGATGATGGACGAGCCAGGCGGGCAGACTTTTCCCCAGGTTCCGCAAAGTAAAGGATGTCGAGGGATTCTCATTCAGGTAGGCAAGAATCAGCGCGTCGAAGCGCTTCGGACCGACTATCGCGCTGAGCGCTGGATAATCCTCCGAAAGCGCATCGAGGACGCGAAACCAGTACTGGCGATTGTAGATTTCGAGGCGTTCGAATGAGGAGAGCGTCGCGCCGGGCTTGATGTAGCGGGAAGCCATCGTCGCCGTTGACTGCCCGTCTCCAGCAACCGTCTGCATGCTGAAGTCTGGCGTGAGGGGCTGGCGAACGTCCTCGGCCATACGACGCTGGAGATCGAGGAGGTTCACGCCGCCACCTCCTCATCTTCCTGAACGCGTTCTGCATCGCCTGGCGGCTGCAGCAGGAACCGGTTGGCTTTGAGCGCCTCGGCATGAACTTCCTCGAAAGAGGGGATGTTGTCGTCCCACTCGAGCAGGGTCGCGGTAGGACCGGTGCGCTTGATGGCGCGGGCATAGAGTTTCCAGACCGGGTCGAGCACCGGATGGTCATGGGTATCGAGGGTGTACTTCTCGAATTTGGAGTGGCCGGCGATGTGTATCTGCGCAACGCGCTCCGCGTCGACGGCATTGACGTAGTCCATGGGATTGAAGCCGTGATTCTGCGACGACACGTAGATGTTGTTGACGTCGAGCAGAATGCCGCAGTCGGCGGCGTGAACGACCTCGTTGAGGAACTCCCACTCGGTCATCTGCGACTCATAGAACTCGGCGTAGCTGCTGACATTTTCGACCGCGACCGGAATTTCGACGTAATCCTGCACTTCGCGGATGCGTGCTGCCGTGGTGCGGATGGCTTCGAAGGTATAGGGCAGAGGCA
>Ga0070766_10001981_pt1 | contig 10138 bp, 9 predicted proteins | sample HubBroMetageWFT6_FD_69782 | JGI IMG/M metagenome (GOLD analysis project Ga0070766, IMG submission 69782) | Warmed and freeze-thawed soil microbial communities from the Hubbard Brook experimental Forest, New Hampshire - Hubbard Brook CCASE Soil... | ecosystem: Environmental > Terrestrial > Soil >... | reverse complement strand
ATGGGGCTGAGCCACGTGCGCTCGCCTTGGAAGACGCGGGCCATGTACGAGCCCAGCGGCTTGGTAATCGCCAGGACGATCAGGAAGAAAATGATGGCCTGAAGCCATCCAATCGCCGTCATCGCGTTCTCAGAACTTCTCCGGACGCAACATCGCAAAGACGAGATAAGCCAGCCCGGCCACGGTGAGGACCAGGCCCAAGGCATCATCGAACTGCATCGCCTACACCTTCTCGCAGCCTAGGACGTACAGATCCAGAAGAACAAAACAGACGATCGACAAGACGACGATCCCTACTTCCAGCAACATCTCGCTCCTAGGATACCCCGGCCCACGGCCCTCGCCAAGCGCCGAACGGATGATCCGTTCGGACTATCCATGCGGACGATGACGTCACGCGGGCGACCCCCGGGTCGGCCATCGGCCGATTAGTTCTGAGGGCATTGCGGTGCGGGAGAGGGGACCGCAGCCCTCCAGACACTGCCGTCCCGGAATTGTACGTAATCGATGCTGCAGCTCGGCGGTGAGACGCGGTATGGCGCGTTGTAAAACCCGTTGAAGGCGTGATCCACCCTGACGTTTTGGGAGAATGTCCCCCTGTCGATGATGTGCTCCGCGCGGCCGGCATACTCCACCGTGAAATGTACCTCCTCTGCGGGCGTCGCTCGACGGTTCGTAAAGACTAATTCTACTGGTTTGTATGGCGACACATAAGAGCGTGTGTTACTAATGCGACAGTCGTTGATGACGACGGGGTTGAACGAGCTGACCGCCAATCCCGCAGTGCTTTGCAGCACAACGGCGTAGCATACCGCCAGCCCGATGCCGACCATCCGGATAAGCCGTCGTGATGCAATAAGAATCGATACGCCAAGGCGCGACATTACCCCACTAGGATAAGTCGGTCTCGAGTAGTCGCCCAGCCTTCGAACGGATGATCCGATTGGACGCGCGCGTGAAGCCTGAGCGCCTCAATAAAGAAAAGACAGGCCGGCGCCAACATAGTGCTGCGTTTGCGCGTCAAGCAGAGTTGGTGAAACGCCGTACTCGACGTCTACCTGCACGTTGGGGCCGAGATCGCGCGTATAGCCGACATCGATTAGACTCTTGGCCCCGGCGTTGGGCGCGGCTCGGCTATAATAGGTATATTCCGCAAAGAGCGACGAACTCTGCGGCAACGAAGCGGAGAGCACGATCGACGGGATCCACGCAAAGTAGGATTGCGCGATGCCGGCAGCATCGTAGGCGCTCAGCGCATTCGCACTGACCGTCCCCGCCAGGCTCCAGGTCGGGTCGAGAGTATAGGTCCAGTTGAGGTCACCGCTATACTGCGCGTTGCACTGCGGTGACAGCCCGGCTTCCGGTTGGGAACGACACGATTGCGCCGATTCCCCACACCGCCTTGGACGTATATCCCAGTTCGTATTTCGCGCCGAGGTTGATGTCGCTCCATCCACCGACGAAGCTTCCGCCGCTCGACAAGCGATTAAAGGATGGCGGCCCGAACGTGAATTCGAGATCCGGATCGAAGGTGCCGACGCGCAGAAACGATTGCGGATAGGTGGCGATGTTGCCGCCGCCGGGGCCGGTGGTCACGGTGTTCGTCCAGCCGTTTTCCAACAGCGCGCGGCCGGGCCGAACGGTACAGGGCGACGTCGCGACGGTCGGGCGATCGACGAGCGACGCGATCGATCCGCAAGGATCGCTCGGAACCTTGGGCGAGGGCGACGGAGCCGGCGTCTCGGCGCGCGCAACCGTTCCGAGGGTTGCCGCGGCGCCCACCGCGAGGAGGAAGGTTCCCGTAAAAGCCTTCTAGTTGTCGTTTCCGAAATTGATGATGGCGTCCATACCAAAGGTTGTTTGGTAAGCTTTCGTCCCATTATCGTACGGGGTTACGCCGGAGCGAAAGGCCTTTTCTATCCGATATTCGGGGCGAATCTCGAAATTTGGCGCAAAGCGGTGCGTTATTCCCAACGTCAGACTGCCGTACGCAGTCGCAAACCCGGAGCGCTCGCCGCGCGGATCGTTGATATAGTCGGGACGAAACGTGATGAAATCCTTTGGCGAAAACTGGTAGGCCAGGTAGTCTACGAAGCCGACGGCGCCCGATAGTCCCGGCAGAAAAGCGCCCGGGCCGCCGCCCGCTCCTAGGTAGACCGGGCCGCCCGTAGCGACGTTGTAGTTGTTGATCGTACCCCCGACGTAAGCGTTATTTTCGTAGATGTAGTAGGCCGAACTCGTTTTGCAGGTGCGGGTTGAAGACGTGAGTCCACGTAACGTTTTGCTGCTGGAGATCGTCGTGCCCCCAAACGAGCGGCTGGACTTGCTTCGTGATCTGGCTGTAGTACGTACCGTCGGTATACGTCTTGAAGTTCCCGCCGTCGAACGAGTGCGAATCGATGCCAAACAGCAGCGAGTCCCGGTTCGAATGCGATACCCACCTCGCGATCAGCAGGAAGGTCGGTATGTGCGCCGAGCCGTTCCATGAAGCAACGTCGTCGGCCGAGTGAATGCCATATTCGAGCGTCCAGTAGTTGCTGAGCTTCGTCATCAGGAGGACGCCCATCTGCGTATAGCAGTCGAAATCGAACATCAGAGAATGAGTATACAGAAAGTTCTCTGGCGCGAGCTGAGCCTCGATGTCCGGCGGCGAGATGTAGCGTCCGATCTCGATGTACGTTCCCTGCCCCCACTTGGGAAAGTAGAGAATGCCGTACGCCTCGACGGGATCGTAACCGTTGGTTTGATTGCGCAGGAGCAGCTGATTGCTCAGAACTCCCTGCATGGTCGTCCAGCGATAATCGACGCCGTAGAGGCTGCTCAGGCGGAAGCCCCAATCGAAGTGATCGGTCTGCACGGTATCGGGCTGCCGCTCGAAGCGCAGCACGAACTGGTCCAACTGCGGAGAGTTGGGGACGTCGTCGTACGTGAGCGGGTAGTTCGAATACGCCGACGTGCTCCACTCCATGCCCGGGTCGACCCATCCGTAGGCGCGCAGTCCTGCCGCCGTGGGGACGCCGATCGTCGGACCCGGAAATTCACCGGAGCTCGGAAATATCGGGTCAAACGGAAGCGGAAGCGCCCGCCGAAGCTCGGGAGCGCTGGAAGCGGCCGGACTGGCGACGGTGAGCGGCTGCACCTGTGCGGTGACCGTAGCCGGGCGCGGCGTGGCCAAGGCTTCTGGTGCGGTTGAAGCGGCGGGATCTGCCGAAGATGCCGGTGCCGCGGAGGCGACCGGAGCGAACGGCACATCGGAGATCGCGGGAGCCCGTGAACCAGAAGGGACGCTCTGCGCGCAGACGGCGAGCGGCAGTGACGCGGCGATGAAGGCACCCGCCGCCACGGGGCACCGAAGTAACGGCTTGAGCATAACGCCTACAGATTAAGGCCGGTTATCTGCCATGCGCCAGCCGTCGAATGGATGATCCATTCGGAGGGTAACCAAAAAATTTTCGACAATCGTTGCGTCGGATGGCTTTTGCGATATTGCTAAGTATGGCTCGTACAGGACTCGCCCTGGCATACCTGGCCTTGGCTTTTGCCGCCGTGGCCGGCCCCGCGCTAGGGCAGGCCACTACAACGCCTTCGAATTCGCCCTTGCCGGCCGCGTCGTCCTCGCCGACGCCGGCGCCCCCGGGCGATCCCTGCGGATCGATCCTTACCATCGTAAACCGTCCGACGGTGACGACCGGCGTATGCACGGTTCGCACGGGGCGTTTCGACGTCGAAACCGGGTACACCAACACTACGGTAACCGGCCCCGGCGGCGGCAGCAACGCCAACTACCCTCAATCACTCATTCGAGTGGGGACCGCAAATCCGCATTTCGATCTGGAGTTTAGCCCTCCGAGCTATGAGACGTCGTCGGTCGGTCAACCGACCGTTACCGGATCGAGCGACGTCAATCTCGGAGCAAAATACGAGGCCGGTTATAGTTCGAACGCCGATTGGGGCCTCAATGCCGTCGTTACCTTTCCTACCGGCGGTAAGGCCTTTACGGCAGGCAACGCGCAATTCACCGGCAATCTCAACGGCGCATACACAATCAACTCGGAGTTCAGTCTCGCCGGGACGCTCAGCTTCAACGCTCTGAGTGGGAGCAACTCAGCGGGCTCGGCGCAATCGTACTTCGCCTTCATTCCCAGCCTCGAACTAAGCGCGGCGCTTCCCGGCGGCCCGTCGCAGCTCTCGGCGGAGTACGCCTACTTTTCTGCGGCCGGTCCAGGCTTCGGTGCAAAGAGCCTCATCGACTTCGTGTATCAGCGCGACTTCGGCTCGCACTTACAGTTCGATGTGGAGTATGGCTTTTCGCCGACACCCGTGAGTGGCCAGACGCAGCACTACGTAGGGGCGGGACTCTCCTTTATGAACTAGAATCCGTTCTCTACCCGTAACTACAACGGAGGATTGTCCATGGGAGCGACTCAGGTCCCGGTTAACGTTGGAAACACCGGCTTCATGCTGCTCTGCGCGAGCCTCGTCATGCTGATGACGCCCGGGCTCGCGTTTTTTTATGGCGGTTTGGTCCAGCGCAAGAACGTGCTGACCATCATGATGCAGAGCTTCATGTCGCTGGGATGGACGACCGTTCTATGGTTTGCCTTCGGCTACTCGGAGAGTTTCGGTCCGGACTGGCATGGCCTGATCGGCAATCCGGCGACGTATGCATTCTTACGCGGCGTGACGCTGCACACGATGTTCGCCGGAAACGATGCCGGGATCCCATTAGTCGTTCATATCGCGTACCAAATGATGTTCGCGATCATCACTCCCGCGCTGATCACTGGTGCGTTTGCAAATCGCGTCACCTTCAAGGCATACTTCTGGTTCCTGACCGGCTGGCTTATTTTTGTCTACTTCCCCTTCGTCCACATGTTGTGGAGCCCGCACGGCCTGTTGGCGAGTTGGGGCGTCCTCGATTTTGCAGGCGGCATCGTCGTGCACGCTTCCGCGGGTTTTGCCGCTCTGGCATCGGTGCTCTACGTTGGAAGGCGCCACGTGATCGAAAACAAGCCTCACAACGTTCCGCTCATCGCGCTTGGCACCGGACTGCTCTGGTTCGGTTGGTACGGCTTCAACGCCGGCTCCGAGCTGCGGGTCGACGCCGTGACCGCCGCAGCCTTTCTCAATACGGACATCGCGGCTTCATTCGCGGCCGTTGCTTGGCTGCTGGTCGAATGGGCCCGCGGACGCCAACCTAAATTCGTCGGTTTGCTCACCGGCGCGGTTGCCGGACTCGCGACCATAACGCCTGCCGCGGGTTACGTTTCACCGACGACCGCCGTTATTATCGGAATTGCGGCAGGCGTCGTTTGTTATTTTGCCGTCACGCTCAAGAACCAGTTAGGCTGGGACGACGCGTTGGACGTTTGGGGCGTTCACGGGGTCGGCGGATTCTTAGGCATCGTTCTGCTCGGCGTCTTTGCGTCAACACTTTGGAATCCCAACGGCGCCGACGGTCTGCTTCGCGGCAACCCGGCGTTCCTCGGCAAGCAATTCGTCGCCGCGCTCGCGTGCAGCACGTGGGCGTTCGTCTTCACGTACGCGATGCTATGGCTGATCAACCTCGTGACGCGCGTCAAAGTCGACGAAACGGCCGAGGAGCGGGGCCTCGACGTAGCCCTCCATGGCGAAGAGGCATATCCGCTCGGCGTTTAGCACCGATGGTGGCCGCCGAATGGACGATCCGTTTGGCGGCTCCCGGATTGAGCCACTCTATCCTATAATGGCGCCCTAGTGCCCTGGCTTAACGCAGTCGTATTCCTAGCGGTGCTCCTGCTCGCAGCCGGACCGCTCGCACGGTACATGCAAGCGGTCTTCGAAGGGCGGCTGCACTGGAAAGCCGAGACGGTGCTTTTCCGATGGTGCGGCATCGATCCGGAGCACGAGATGGGCTGGGCCGAATACACCGTCGCCGCGCTCGTTTTTTCACTGGTCGCCACGCTCACAGCTTATGCGATTATGCGCACGCAGCACTGGCACGGGGGCTTTTTCAATCCGCAGAGGTTTCCCAACGTCGATCCCTGGATCGCCTGGAACACGGCCGTAAGCTTCGTCACGACGACCGACTGGCAGTTCTATGCCGGCGAAAGCACGATGAGCTACCTCTCGCAAATGGCCGGCCTAGCTTGGTTGAACTTCGTCGCCGGTGCGATTGGACTCGCCGCGGGTGTCGCCGTCATTCGCGGCTTCGCGCGCAAAAGCTCCGCGACACTTGGAAACTTCTGGGTCGACTGCATGCGCAGTTTGTTCTACGTTCTCTTGCCGCTATGCGTCGTTTTTGCGCTGCTCTTCCAGGCTCAAGGCATCCCGCAAAACTTCCTGCACTACGTCACGGCGACGAACGCTCAAAACGTCACGCAGAGCATTACCGGTGGCCCGATCGCGTCGCAGGAAGCGCCAAAGCTGCTGGGAGGGAACGGAGGCGGCTTCGTGGGCGCCAACTCCGCCTCGCCCAACGAGAATCCAAACGGTCTAACGAACCTGCTCGAGCTGTTGGCGATCTGGCTCATTCCCGCGGCGTTTCCCTTGCTCTTCGGACGGATGATCGGTAACGAACGCGCGGGCCGCACGTTGCTGGCAGCGATGCTCGTGCTCGGCATCGCATCCTTCGTCGGCGCGCAGTTTGCCGAGCAGGGCGGCAACCCGATCGTGCACGCGATGGGCGTACACGGTGGAAACATGGAAGGCAAAGAGGCGCGTTTCGGTGTTGCAAATGCGGGTCTTTCGCTCGCGGTCGCCACCGACTCGGGCACCGGGTCGTCTAACTTCGCCTACGATTCCCTCACGCCGTTGGGCGGTCTCTTCGCCTTACTCAATCTCGAGCTGGCGGAGATCATCTTCGGGGGCGTCGGCAGCGGGTTGTACGGAATGCTCGTCTTTGCCGTGCTTACGGTTTTTTTGGCCGGTTTGATGGTGGGGCGCACGCCCGAGTACCTCGGAAAGAAGATCGAACGGCGCGAGGTGCAGTTCGCGATGCTCGCCATCCTCATCTTTCCCTGCATGATCTTGTTTGCTACGGCCATCGCGGTGGTCATTCCGCAGGGCACGGCGACGCTCGGCAACGCGGGGCCGCACGGTTTCTCCGAGATATTGTACGCGTTCGCCTCCGGAGCGGCGAACAACGGTTCCGCGTTTGGCGGTCTCGGACCGAATCTCTTCTACGACGTGGCGATCGGTTTGGTCATGCTCGGCGGCCGCTTTTTGGTGATGATACCCACGCTCGCGCTCGCCGGCTGCCTCGCCGCGAGGCCCACGAACGACCTCTCGCATTCGGGCACGTTCCGCACCGACAATACGTTGTTCGTCGCTTTGCTGATCGGCGTGATCCTTCTCGTTGGCGCGCTCACGTTTCTTCCGGCCGACCTGCTCGGCCCGATCGCCGAGCACTTCGAGCTCTACCAGGGGAAGACGTTTTGACGTTCGCTAGTTCGAGAGCCCCCGGCGAGCGCGCACCGCGCGTTGCACCGCGGGCACCAGCGTAACGCTGCCGGCGGCCAAAGTGGCAATCGCGACGGCAAACGTCGCATCGACGATCGCTTCTCGATAGGGAACATACGAAGGAATCGCGAGGGCGAGCGCGAGCGAGAGACCGCCGCGGATCCCCGCGACGCGCACCACGTCGATCCACTCGCGTGGATACGGCCCGGGCAAAAGGAACCCCGCAACCACGATGCGCGCAACGGCGACGGCAACGATGCAGGCGACGGCAAAGACCGGTTCCTGCGCGACGCGCCCGATCTGCAAAGCAGCGCCGACCATGAAGAACACCAGGACGTTTGCCGCCAAGGCTCCGACGTCCCAGAAGCGGTTCACGTCCTCGGCGATGCTCAACGTGATCCAGGCTCGCTCGAAGTAGCGCAGCGCGATCCCGCATGCAATCGTAGCGAAGATGCCCGAGAGCCGAAGATAGTCGGCCGCGAAATACGCGCCATAGGCGCAGAGAATCGTTGCAGCGATTTGAATCCTGACGTCGCGGCTGCCGCGCAGGCCCCGCGCTACTGCAAACGCCAAGCCGATGCCGAGCGCGACTCCACCCACCGCTCCTGCCAACGTATCGAGCGTGACCAGCGCGATGGCGCCGGCGCTCGTGGCTCCTACGGCCAGTGCTGCCAGCGCCCCACGATAGAGCGCCACCGCCACCGCATCGTTGAACAACGACTCACATTCCACGATGGTGACGAGCGTCTGAGACACTTTCAAGCGTCGAAAGACGGCGACGACCGCGATTGGATCGGTCGCGCTGAGGATCGCGCCTGCGAGGAGCGCCGGACCGAACGGCACGCGTACGATTGACAGGGCGCCGGCCACGATTGCTGCCGTGAGCAGGACGCCGGGCCCCGCGAGCGCCGCAATCGGGAGCCAGTGACGTACTGCCGCCCTATAGTTGAGGTTCCACGCGGCCTCGAAGAGCAGCGGAGGCAGAAAAACGTACAGCGTCGCGTGACCGAGCGCGTATTCCAGGCGCCCCGGCGCAATGAGGCCGTAGAGGACGCCCAGCCCGACGACAACGATGATTTGCCAGAACCTCACCCTGCATCATTTAGTGGGTGTGCGTGAAGTTGCCCACCTGGGCGAGCTCGCGAATGGCTTCGATCGCCCGGCGCATGCCGAGCGGAGCGCGTGGGCGGCCGACCGCTTCGAAATAGATCGCGGGATCGATGTTGAGCGTGCGCGTCTGCACCATCGCCACCGGGCAGCCTTTTAGGAACTCTCGCATCGCCGCAATCTCATCCTGGTCGTCGGTCACGCCGGGATGCGTGAGCAAATTCAAGCTCACGCGCAACTTTCGTGAAATCGCGATCCGAATGGACTCGAATACCTCATCCAGCCCGTACCCCAGCGGGCGATAGTATGCGGCATAGACGCGCGGGCGAAACGAATTGAGGCTGATACGAACGGCGTCTAAGCCGGCATCGATGCATCGCGCGAGCGCGGCGGGCTGGCTGCCGTTCGTATTGAGGTTGATCGTCCCATTCGAACGCGAGTCGCGGATCGCCCCGATGGCACGCGCTATGGTAACGGACCGCAACAGCGGTTCGCCTTCGCACCCCTGCCCGAACGAAACGATTCCCTCTTCCACTCGCTCCAGGTGATGAACGCCCACGCCCGCAAGATCTTGCGCCGCTGCCTCGTCCGCGATGCGCAGCTGCGGTGATGGCATTCCGGCATCGGGTTCGAGCTCGGAGATGCACCCGATGCACCGCGCATTGCATTTGGGCGAAACCGGTAACGCCGCTTCGCCGCGTTCGAGAAAGACGTTTTGCGCGGTAAAACAGCCGTATTCTCGCGAGCACAAGGCTACTTGCCGCAGCACGCCGTTGCTCGAACCTCGCGCCAAGCGGTCCGCGATCAGCCCTTCGAGCTCGCCTTTGGCGAAACGGCGCGGCGTCCAGTCCTCGCTTTCGTCGGTCCGCATCGCTGCAACGTGCAGCCGCTCTCCGACGACGGCGGCGAACGTATAGCCAAAAAGAGGAAGCGGCGGCGCGTCGTGCGCCGCGGCATACGACGGAAGCAGCAGACGCGTGTAGCCGGCGGGCAACGCAACCGCCATAGCGGTTCGACCCGCGATCGGGCCTATCGTCGTCAGGGGCCGGCGTTGGGGCAGCATCATTTTCAGCGTGGCGGCCGGCGCGGGCAGCAATTCGCCGGGAAGTGCCTCGCGCACGAGCCCGCCGTCGGCGAGCGGCGTGTACCGCGAATCGTACGTGATTCTGCCCGCGCCATCGCAGGACGCGAGCCCGGCGATCACCGGCTCACGGCGTCGCGTCGAACCCAACGTCCACTTCCGTATCGAAGACGCGAACCGCCGGACCGATTAGGCTTGCGTTTCCGCTGCCGTCGAGTTCGATAACGAGCTTGCCGCCCGGGACGAACACGTCGATCGGACCGCCCTCAACGATGTTTCTTTGGACGGCCGCGGCGGCGCATGCGGTGGCGCCGGTTCCGCACGCCATCGTGAGACCCACGCCGCGCTCCCAGTGGTGAACGCGCATGGCGTGCTCGTCCAACGCCACGGCTAGATGGACGTTCGTGCCACCCGGAAAACTGGGCTCGGTCTGCAACCGCAACGCCGTTGTTTCCAAATCGACGTCCTCGATCCCGGAAACGAACAGCACCACGTGCGGATTACCCAGAT